>Ga0181518_10000451_pt1 | contig 44392 bp, 39 predicted proteins | sample PEATcosm2014_Bin_28_FD_119751 | JGI IMG/M metagenome (GOLD analysis project Ga0181518, IMG submission 119751) | Peatland microbial communities from MTU Mesocosm Facility, Houghton, MI, USA - PEATcosm2014_Bin01_60_metaG | ecosystem: Environmental > Terrestrial > Soil > Wetlands > Peat | place...
AATGTCCATGGTATTGCGCGTGTAGGTCTCGAAGGTGCGGATGCCGCGCTCGCACAGAATCACGTCGTAGTTGCCGCCGGCGAGAATGTATTCGGCCGAGAGCAGCAGCTCTTCAATGGTAGCCGAAATACCGCGCTTGAGCAGCACCGGCTTGCGCTGCCTGCCCAACTCGCGCAGCAGGGTGAAGCTCTGCATGTTGCGCGCGCCCACTTGCAGGATGTCGGCGTACTGCGCCACCAGCGAGATTTGGGTGAGGTCCATGACCTCGCTGACCACCAGCAGCCCGTTGCGGTCGGCGGCCTCGCGCAGCAGGCGCAGGCCTTCCTCACCGAGGCCCTGGAAGGCGTAGGGCGAGCTGCGCGGCTTGAACGCCCCGCCGCGGATCACCTGGGCGCCGAGGCGGGCCACCACTTCCGCCGAGCGCTCGATCTGGTCGCGGCTTTCGACGCTGCACGGGCCGGCCATGACCACCACGCGGTGACCGCCGACCTCCACATCGCCGATCCTGACCACCGTACCGGCGGGGCGGAAGCTGCGGCTGGCCAGCTTATAGGGCGAGACGATGCGGTGCGCTTCCTTGACGCCATCCATCACTTCGAAGATCCCGAGGTCGAATTCTTCCTTGCCGCCCACCCCGCCCAGCACGGTGTGGATCACGCCGGTGGAACGGTGCACATCGAAGCCCAGCTCCACCAGGCGGTCAATGGCCGCCTGGATCTGTTGCTCCGTGGCGCCCTGCTGCATGACGACTAACATTTATTTGTCTCCATCGGATTCCATCCACACGCGCTGGATCATGCGCATTTCGTCGATGATGCGCTCGAAGATGCGGCGCACCGCCTCTTCGGTCAGCGGCCCGCGATTGGTGGCGCTGACATTGGCGAACACCTGGTCTTCGCGTCTGGGCTCATAAATAGGCATCTGCGTCTGGCGCTTCACGCGGCCGATGTTCTCGACCACGCGGGTGCGCTCGTTGAGAAGCGCCACGATGCGGCGGTCGACGTCATCCACGAGGACGCGGAATTCCTCCAGCTTGTCGCGGGCCTCGTCCGGGGTCATGCGTGCGCTCCAAAGCCGCGCTTGAGCTCGCGGACGAAGGATTCGAGCTGAATCTCGAGCGAGGTGTTGTCGAGGTTGCGCTCGATCAGCCGGACAAATGCGCTGCCCACCACCACCGCTTCCACTTGCCGGCCTAGTTCCGCCACGTGCTCCGGCTTGGAGATGCCGAAGCCGACGGCCAGCGGCAGATCGGTGACGGCGCGCACGGCGCGGATGAGCGGGGCGACGGCGTCGGAAAGCGAATCGCGCTCGCCGGTGACGCCGGTTCGCGAAACCAAATAGACAAACCCGGTGGAATATTGCGCGACCAGTTTCAGGCGGCGCTCAGTGCTGGTGGGCGCGGCCAGGAAGACGGTGTCGAGGCCGTAGCGGTGCATGGCGGCAACATAATCGGACGCCTCTTCCACGGAAGCGTCGGTGAGCAGGCAGCCATCGATGCCGGCGGCGGAGGCGTCCCGCGCGAGGCGCTCGAGCCCGTAGCGGATCACCGGGTTGAGGTAGGTGAAGAGCAGCAGCGGGACTTCGGAACGTTCGCGGATCTGGGCGGCGATGGAGAGCACGGTGTGGAGCGAAGTGCCGGCTTTGAGAGCGCGCTCGCCGGCGCGCTGGATGACGGGGCCGTCGGCGATGGGATCGGAAAACGGCACGCCCAGCTCGATGAGATCGGCGCCGCCGCGTTCGAGCGCCTCAACCAGCGCGGGGGTGCGATCCGGCGCCGGGTCGCCGGCCGTGAGATAGGCGATGAGGGCTTTGCGGCCGTCGCGCTTCAAACCGTCGAACATGCGCCCGATGCGCGTCATGGCTGGTCGAGTTCCTGGAAATTTTCGCGGTAGATATCGATATCCTTGTCGCCGCGGCCGGAGACGTTCACCAGGAAGATTCTTCCTTTGGCGGGGGGGGCACGCCGGACCGCCTCGGCGACGGCGTGCGCCGATTCCAGCGCGGGAATGATGCCTTCCGTGCGCGAGAGCAGGCGCGCGGCTTCGAGCGCTTCCGCATCGGAAACGGCGGTGTATTGGGCGCGCTTCCGGTCGTGCAGCCAGGCGTGCTCGGGGCCGATCATGGCGTAATCCAGGCCGGCGGAGACGGAGTGGGTGAGCGCGATCTGGCCGTCGCCGTCCTGCAAAACGTAGCTGTATGCGCCTTGCAGGACACCGGGCGCGCCGCCGCGAAAACGCGCCGCATGGTCGCCCATGGCGTCGCCGCGACCGCCGGCTTCGATGCCGACAAGATCCACCGCGTCCGCGAGCAGGAAGGCGTGGAAGATGCCGATGGCGTTCGAGCCGCCACCCACGCAGGCGAAGATGGCATCGGGCAAGCGGCCTTCGGATTCCAGAATCTGGCGGCGCGCTTCCTGGCCGATGATCTTCTGTAAATCGCGCACCATCATGGGGTAGGGATGCGCGCCCAGCGCCGAGCCCAGCAGATAATAAGTGCCGGCGACGTTCGAGACCCAGTCGCGCATGGCTTCGCTGATGGCGTCCTTGAGCGTGCGGCTGCCGGTCGAGACGCCCACGACCCTGGCGCCGAGCAGGCGCATGCGGAAGACGTTGAGGCGCTGGCGGCGCATGTCCTCCTCGCCCATGTACACCACGCATTCGAAGCCCAGCAGCGCGCAGACAGTGGCGGTGGCCACGCCGTGCTGGCCCGCGCCGGTCTCGGCGACGATGCGGCGTTTGCCCATGCGCCGTGCCACCAGCGCCTGGCCGAGACAATTGTTGATCTTGTGCGCGCCGGTGTGCAGCAGATCTTCGCGCTTGAGCCAGAGGCGCGCGCCGCCCAGGGTTTCGCTGAGCCGCTTGGCGAAATAGAGCGGCGTGGGACGGCCGGCGTACGCCCGCAGCAGCTCGGCCAGCTCGGATTGAAACGCGGGATCGTCGCGCGCGGCCAGGTAGGCTTGCTCAAGCTCCTCAATGGGCGCCATGAGGACCTCGGGCACGTACCGTCCGCCATATGGCCCGAAGTGGCCGCCGCGATCGGGTTGCGGAGTCATGAGCGGAGCGCCGCCCTGGCCGCCTGGAGAAACTCGTTCATCTTCCGATGATCTTTCTTGCCCGGCGCGCTTTCGATGCGGGAGCAGGCGTCCACGCCCCAGGGATGGGCCAGCGCCACGGCCTCGGCGACGTTGGAGGCATCCAGGCCTCCGGCGAGAATAACGGGCTTGGGAGCCGGCGCGGCCAGCCGCCAGTCGAAACTCCTGCCGGAAGCCGGACCATCCAGCAGCAGAGCTTCAGCGGGGCAATCGCGCCACCGCGAAAAATCCAGAACTTCTCCCACGCGCACGGCTTTCCAGACCGCCAGCGATGCGGGGTAATCCGCCGGCGTCTCGTCGCCGTGCAGTTGCGCGACGTCCAACGACGCGAGGCGGGCGATTTCCTCGACACGTTCGCGCGCTTCGCCGACGAACACACCGACGCGGCGCACGCCGGGCGGCGATTGAATCCCGGCGGCGCGCTCGGGCGCGAGGTAGCGCGGGCTGCGGCGGTAGAAATTGAAGCCGATTGCGGTGGCGCCGCCCGCGACGGCCGCAGTCGCGTCCTCCTGGTTGGTGATACCGCAGATTTTGAGGATCATGGCGCCACCAGCTTCTTCAGGGCGGCCGCGGGATCGCCCGATTTCATCAGATGCTCGCCCACCAGAAAGGCGGTGTAACCCGCCTGGCGCAGAGTGGCGATGTCGCGCGCGTCGCGTATGCCGCTTTCGCTGACGCGGAGCACGCCGGCGGGAATGTGCTCGGCGAGGCGCAATGAGGTTTCGAGAGCGACTTCGAAGGTGGTGAGGTCGCGATTATTGACTCCGATGATGTTGCTGCCGGCGGCGATGGCCACATCCAGTTCCCGGCGATTGTGCACTTCCACCAGCGCGGCCATACGGTAGCGCGCGGCAGCTTCGTGGAAACTCCGGATTTCGCGCTCGGTGAGAATGGCGGCGATGAGCAGGATGGCGTCGGCGCCGTGGGCCGCGGCTTCGACAATGTGCGCGCCGGAAATAGTGAAATCCTTGCGCAGCACGGGCAGCGAGACGGCTGCGCGGGCGCTCTCGAGATCGCCGAGGCTCCCCTGGAAGAAGGTCTCATCGGTGAGCACGGAAAGGGCCGAGGCGCCGCCGCGCTGGTATGCCGCGGCTATGCGCGCGGCGTCGAAATCCGCCGAGAGCAGGCCTCTGCTGGGCGAAGCCTGCTTGATTTCCGCGATGATGGCGGGCGTGCGCGCGCCCAGGGCCGCGCGAAAATCGCGGCGCGCGGCGAGACGCGATTCGGCCGCGGCCTCCCACTGGTCGAGCGGTGGGACGCCGCGGGCAAGCTCTTCGCGCTTCCTGGCGACAATTCGGGCCAGGATGTCTGGAACGGTGCCGGTCAAGGGTGATTCCTAATGGTATCAGACGCCGCGCCGGGGGCTATTGCTTGGCCGGCCTTCTTCGAGGTCTTCGATGCGCTCGTGAGCGGCGGCGATGTGCTCCAGCCGCTTGATGGAGTCGAGTACGATTTCGAAGTTTCGGGCGACCTGGCCGAAGCGTTCGTCGTTCTTGACTTGGGCGGCGGCGATGAGTTCCATAGTCTGCGCTAGCGCTTCGTGGCGCTCGGTGAGCCGGTCGAGGCGTTCGTCGATGGTCATGGAGGGCGACGTCTCCTGTCTTCATGTTACTTCAAGCGGGAGCGGGAAGCACATCGGGAGACACGATGCGGGCGTCCATCCAGCCGGCATCGCGGAACACGCGCGGCGAGGGCGTGAAGACGATCTTGTAGCTGGTGTCGTCCAGCGGCGCTTCCGGGGCATTGGCGCCTTGCGGGTAGACCAGGGCCAGGTACTTCAGGATGGTATAGATGTCGCCATCCTCGGGCTGCCGAAGATCGAAGCCCTGAGCGCGGAAGTGGATGGCCGCGCCCTGGCTGGAAAGGCGCCAGGCCAGGAACGCGCAGCAATCGATGGCGTGCTCGAACCAGGGGTCGAGCGCGTGCGGAATGTCGCGGTCCAGGAATATCTCGACGGTCTGCTCCTGCTCGCGCGCGAATTCGCGGACCTGCAGGGCGCCGGTGTGGGCCGAGGCTTTCCAATCCACGTGGCGGGCGCTCTCGAACCCCTCGTAAGGCCGGATGCGGTAAAAGTCCTTGCCCAGTCCGCGGTAGTGCGTCTCGATTTCTCCGGCGATGCCGGCCAGCAGATCGTCGAAGCCGGGCTGCGGGTCGATGGAAGGGTAGATCAGCGTTTCGCGGCGCAAGGTGACACGCGCGGATTTCTCGAGGAAGCCGAAGGGAGAAGCAGTCGAGAACGCGAAGCTGTTCTGGCGGTAGACGCCCCGCTTGGGGAAGCGCACTTCGACGGTCTCTTCGAGCGTGGCGCCGCCGGCGATGAGCGGAAAATATACCGATTTCAGAATAGGGCTGGCGGGGTTTCGAACACCTTCCACCCGTATGGAGAACGAGGGCATGAACCACTTCTGGTTGCGCACGAAGAGCTTGCCGGGGACGGTGCGCCCGGCGGGGACGTGCTCGGGCACCAGGAAGTCCAACTGAAGCGCCGCCAGGCAGAGGCGGCTCACCAGCCCCGAGACCAGCAACGTGGACAGCATGGCGGCCGTAATGAGGAACAGCAGGTTGTTGGCGGAAATGACGGCGCCGAAGCCGACCACCAGGATGGCAAAGGTGAACAGCAGGCCGGCGCGGGTAATCTTGTACCGAATGCGGCGGTCCAGGAAGAGGCGGAAATGGTCCCAGAACTGGAGCACGAGTCGATTCGATTGTACCGCCGTGGGGCCGGCAGTCGGTCATAATGGGTGTAACCGGTGGGAAGTGTCAGGCAGTCTATTCTGTTGCACCATCGGCCGGGCCGGACCATGCCGTTCAGGGTTCAGGGAAATATTGGAGGTTGGCGATTCGCATACGTGCCGGTGCTGCTCTGCGCGTTCGCCCTGGCGGCCGACCCGCCGCTCGTCCCACTCACCGTCTGCGAGGTGCTGCACGATCTAGCATCCCACGAGGGCAAGACCGTCGCCGTCGTCGGCCGATACTCCTTCCGCGAAAACGGCCGCTGGATGGGCGAACAGGCCTGCGATGCCGGCTCGCCGGGCCCAGGGGGCACCCCGCCTCTGCTCTGGCTGGTGGAGGATTCCAGCGACGGCCCCAAGCCGCCGGGCGATTTCGAACTGGACGCCGTGGCGCTCCATCGCAAGCTGGCCCTCATCCAGCAGCACACATCGCTCGGCAAATTCCACTTCGGCACTCCGGACTACGACCGTTGGGCGGTAATCTATGGCCGCGTGGAAGCGCGCAAGGCCGAGGCCGCCAAGCAAGCGCCCGCGAACCTGGTCTTCCGCGGCAGCGGCGTGGTGGTGTTTCTGACGTTCCAGCAGTAGCGGCCCGCCCCCTACCGGAACAGCTTCTCGAGTTTTCCCAGTGCCTCTTCCAGCCGCTGCGGCCGGTTCAGCACCCCTGCAAACAAGTCCCCCACCTGCGCAAACCGCTCCCGCGCATTCCCCATGTGGAACTGGCCCGGATCGAGGCCGTGCTTCACTTCGCGCCACTCCAGCGGAGTGGCCACCGGCGCCCCCGGGTAAGCTCGCAGCACATAGGGCGCGGCGATGGTCTTGGACTTCCCGTTTTGCACGTAATCGAAATAGACGCGGTTCTTTTGCCGTTTGGCGACCGATCGCGGAGTGGTGAACAGATCGGGCTTCTCCCTAGCCGCCAGCCGCGCGATTAACTCGGCAAACGTGCGCGTCTCGTCGTACGTATAAACCGGCTCGACTGGAATGTACACGTGCATTCCATCGCCGCCCGTAGTCTTGGGATAGCCCGCCAGTCCCATCGCATCCAACAACTGTTTCACCAGCAGGGCGGCATCCACGATCGCCTCGAACGGGCATTCCTGCGGGTCCAGGTCGATCAGCACGAAGTCCGGATGGTCGAGCGTGGGCCAGCGGCTCATCCAAGGATTGTGATCGATGCACCCCAGATTCACCAGGTACAGCAGGCTGGCGCGGTCTTCCGCAAACACGTAATGGATCGAATCGATCAGTTCGGTGCGCAGCCACGGCGCGAAACTTTCCGGCGCGTCCTTCTGAAAGAAAAACGCCTTCTGGATTCCGTTCGGATAACGCTTCAAGGAAAGCGGCCGGTTCTTCAGGTGCGGCAAAATGAGATCGGCCACGCCATCGTAATAGTTGAGGACATCGCGCTTGGTGTATCCTTCGCCGGGATAGAAGACTTTCTTCAGGTTCGTGAATTTCAGCGCGCGGCCGTCGATCTTGAGCGACGCTTCTTTGGGCCCGTCCGCCAGCCGCTCACGCGGGGCGGCGCCTTCCCGTGTAACCTGGCGCAGGATCGCATCGTTGCGCAGCCCCACGAAAACCGGCGCGCGCAGACGGTTGTCCGGCGTCCAGTTGGCGAATTTCACCTGGCAGACCAGTTCGGCTTTCACCCAGGTGATGCCGCGGTCGGGCTTGGGGCGCTCGGCGAACGGGCACTTCCGGGTGACCAGCGGTTTGAGCCGCGCGTCGAGGCTGGCCAGGGTCTTCTGGTCGAAGCCGGTTCCGACGTTGCCGGCCCACCGCAGTTTCCCTTCGTCGTATACGCCCAGCACCAGCGCGCCGAAATACTGGCGGTCGCCCTGCGGCTCGGTGAATCCGCCGACGACAAACTCCTGCTCGTTGCCGATTTTGATTTTCAGCCAATCCCGGCTGCGCCTGGATTCATAGCGGCTGGAGGCGCGCTTGGCGATGATCCCTTCCAGGCCGTTCTCCCGCGCCGCTTCCAGCATCTCCTCGCCCGCGCCGGCGAAAGCCTCGGAGATCCGCAGCACCGCTCCGGGCGTTGCCACCTCATGCAGCAGCTCTCTGCGCGTGCTCAGGCTCACGTTGCGAAGATCGTATCCATCCAGGTAAAGCAGGTCGAAGGCAAAGTACACCACCGGGGTGGAGCGCACCAGGTGCGCAATGGTATGGGGATCGCTGTTCGAGATCCGCGGCTGGATCAGGTGAAACCGCGAGACGCCTTTTTCGTCGAGCACCGCGATTTCGCCGTCGAGCACCGCCTGATGGGCGGCGATGTGGTGATGGATCACGGCCAGCTCGGGGTACTGCCGCTCGCAGCGCAGTCCGCTGCGGGATTGGATGCGGATTTCTTCGCGTTCGACGAATGTGATGGCGCGCACCCCATCCCACTTGACCTCGAAGAGCCACTCCTCGCCGCGCGGCGGACGCTCGGCGAGCGTTGCGGTCATGGGCTCGATGGCCGATGGCATCTCCGCCTGGCGCGCGCCTCTTACGCCGGCGACGCCAATTCTCGTTTTTTTTTAGGGGCGGATTTTTGCCGCGCCGGCAGGTCGCGCGCGATCTCTTCCTGGGTGCGCCCCGAGAGCACGCTGTACGCATAGTTCTCGACGTCCCACCCCGGCGCCGCAAATTCGTCGCGCTTCTTGATGAGGAGCCATTCCTGGCCCTTCCCGCGGCCCTTCATGTGGACCAGCGCGAAATCGCCGTTCAGCTTCTCGCCGTGCAGCCGGAACTTTAAATCGCCGCGCGCCAGTTGCTCGGCTCCCGGAACGCCGCCCAAAAGGTCGAACGTGCCGCGGTCCCACAGCATCACGCTGCCCGCTCCATAATTGCCCGCCGGAATGTTCCCTTCGAAACCGCCGTACTCCACGGGGTGGTCTTCCACGTGCGCGGCGAGATGCTTCACCGTGGGGTCGAGCGTCGGCCCCTTCGGCACGGCCCATGACTTCAAAACGCCATCCATCTCCAGCCGGAGATCGTAGTGCAGCCGCGTGGCATCGTGCCGTTGCACACAGAAGGAACGGGCGGGACCTGGGATCTTCCGGCCGCCGGGAGGTTCGGGCGTCTTCTCGAACCGGCGTTTGGCGGCGTATTCTTCAAGAGGCATAAGTCCCTTTACACCCTCCGTTTACATCTTATCGGGCTTTGTAGTATTCTGAAAACCGGACTGCACCCGGGGGGACATTATGGCATCCAGCGTATGGAAAGGCCACCTGACTTTTGGATTGGTTTCGTTTCCCATTCGACTCTTTAGCGCCGCGCGAAGCGAGACCATCAGTTTCAACCAGTTGCACAAAGACGACCACTCCCGCATCAAGCAAGTCACCTATTGCCTGGCGGAAGACAAGCCCGTCGCGCGCGCCGACCTGGTCAAGGGCTACGAGTACGAGAAGGACCACTATGTGGTGATCGAGGACGAGGACATCAAGAAGGTGGCGCCCAAGACCGCCAAGGTGATGGAGATCCTGGAATTCGTCAAGGCCGATCAGGTAGATGCGATCTACCTCGAGAGCTCCTACTACGTGGCGCCCGACGAGGGCGGTGAGAAGCCCTACGCCCTGCTGTACGAAGCGCTGCGCCGGTCCAGTTACTATGGCGTTGCCAAAGTGGCCATGCACAACCGCGAGCACATCATCATTCTGCGGCCCGGCCCCAAGGGCCTTCTCTCCCATACCATGTACTACCAGGATGAAATACGCCAGGTGGATGAGTTCCGCACCGACACCAGCCTGGTGAAGGAGAAGGAGCTGGACCTCGCCAAGATGCTGATTTCGTCGCTCGAAGCCGATTTCGAGCCGCAAAAGTACCACGACAGCTACCGCGAGAACCTGCAAAAGATGATCGAGGCCAAGATCGAGGGCAAGAAGGTAGTGGAGACGCCGGCCGAGCACGTGGCTCCGGTCATCGACATCATGGAAGCGCTCAAGCGCAGCCTCGCCGAAAAGCGCAAGCCGGTGATGGTGGCCACTGCCAGCGCCGCCGCTCAGGAAGAGATGCCGATGGAAGCCGCGCCGAAAAAGCGCGCGCGCAAGAGCGGGACGGGGTAACTGCCGGAAGGAATCATTCGAGAACCAGGCACTCCACCGGCTTGGAGCGGAACGCTCGGTCAAACGTCACAAATCTCAGTCCTGCTGCGCTGGCAAACGCAGCCAAATAAGCGTCGGCCCAAAGCTTGGGGGATGCTTCATGGCTTCTGGCGAAGGTTCGCAGCTTCGGGTCGATCCCTTGTGGCTCTGCCAGGAATGCGATCCGCTCGTCGGTCAGGCACTGGTCGTAGATCTGCCAGGCTGCCGCCATGGTCTTCACGTCCCTCCCCATCACGGACTTGTTGGTCAGGAGTCGCAACAGAGCGAGCTGAGTGAAGCGGCAAAACAGGAATTGCTCGTCTTCGTTTCGATCAAACCAGTCCCGCGCCGCCTCCGAGTGGGAGTGCCGGCCCCATACGAGCGCCAGCCACACGTTGGTATCAAGGAAATTCAATGAGTTCATAAAGGCGATCGTTGGTGATCTCGACTTTGGGACCCGCCGAGTCGATGAGCGGGAACTTCACTGGTTTTCTCCTCGGCCGCTGCGGATTCAGAAGAACCCGCTCGACCCCGTGCAACAGCAACTCGCGCACGGAGCAGCCCTGTTGAGCGGCCTGCTCCTTCAGCTTGCGGTAGATCGGCGCCGGGATGTCAACGGTGGTGCGGATCGCGTCCTTGGGCACGGCTCTTCCATAATTATACCCAAGAATCCATAAATATGTATCAGCTCGGTTCGGAACCGCCGCCCGCCTTCTTCAACAGCATCTCCGCGTTCAACGCACCCGCGGGCGACTCTTCATGCTTGAACATCAAGTACAAATCCCGCCCCGTGGCCAGTAGTTCCCTGGCGCGCGCCGCCAACGCGTCCACGTCTTCCTCCGTGTACTCCGGCTTGCGCAGACGGTAGTACACGAAGCCGGCCGTGATCACCTCGGGCACCTCCAGCTTCTCCGACTCCGCCACGCACAGCGACACGTTGCTCCGCCGCAGTTCGTCGTAGACCTCGTCCACCAGCCACGAAGCGTGCCGGAATTCGAACGCGTACCGCATTCCCTTCGGCAACAGCCCCAGGTAACTCCGCAGCAGACCCACGTCGCACTTCATCTGCGGCGGCAACTGGAACAGAATCGGGCCCAGCCTGCGCGACGTGCGCAGCGGGTCGATGGCCTTCAGAAAAATCTCCGTCGCCTGCTCCGCGTTCCGCAGCCGCAGAATGTGAGTGATGCGCATGTTCGCCTTCACCGCGAAGACGAAGCCGGGGCGCGCCGCCTCCACCCAGGCCGCCAGCGTGGCGGCCGCCGGCAGCCGCCGGAAGGTGTAGTTGATCTCCACGCAATTGAGCCGTTCGGCGTAGTGTTTCAGAAATTGATTGGCCGGCAGCCTGGCCGGATAGAATCCCGGCTTCCAGGCCGGGTATGCAAAACCGGATGTCCCAACAAACAATGTCGCCATGGCTTATCATTATCTCTAGCCCGAGGTTCAAATGCTGCACCTTATCATAAGCTGGTTCCTGAGCGCTCTGGCGCTCTGGCTCGTGGCGCAGATCATCCCGGGGATCGTAGTCCGCGACTTCGGCGCGGCGCTGATCTCGACCATCGTGATCGCCATCGTCAATGCCACCATCGGGCCGGTGCTCAAATTTCTGACCTTGCCCCTTACGATTTTGACGCTGGGGCTCTTCCTGCTGGTGCTGAATGCCTTTCTGCTGAAGCTGGCCTCGGTGTTCACGCCGGGCTTCGCGGTCCATGGCTTTTGGTCCGCGGTGGCGGGTTCGCTGGTGCTGACCATCGTCACCGCCATTCTGCGTCATATCGTGTTCCTGCCCGGGCACGAGTGGACTCATTCCTTATGGAACACATGGTAGAAGCGCTCGCGCCAACCACTCCCGTGGAACTCGCGGAGGCGCTCCGCGATGCCGCCGCGCGCGGGCGCACCATCACGCTCGCGGGGAATTCCAGCAAGCGGAGGATGGCCGGGCCAATCGAGCCCGCCGATACCGCCGTCACCACCTCCGCGCTGCGACGCGTGATCGAATACGAGCCGCGCGATCTCACCATCAGCGTGGAAGCCGGCCTGCCCTGGAGCGAGCTGACCGGCATTCTGGCCGCCAACCGGCAGATGATTCCGCTGGATCCGCCGTTTGGCGATCGCGCCACCGTGGGCGGCGTCATGGCCGCGAACTCGAGCGGCCCGCGGCGGCTGCTCTACGGCACGGCGCGCGACCTGGTGATCGGGATGCGGTTCGCCACGCTCGAAGGCAAGCTGGTCCAATCCGGCGGCATGGTGGTTAAGAATGTCGCCGGGCTGGATATGGCCAAGCTCATGATCGGATCGTTCGGCACGCTGGCGGCCATCGCCGTGGTCAATTTCAAACTCCAGCCGGCGCCGGAAACGGAGCGCAGTTTTCTGCTCCCGTTCGATTCGCTGGCAGGCGCCTTGGCCGCGTGCAACCAGATTCTGGGCAGCGTGCTGCAGCCGGCCGCCATCGATCTTTTGAACCCGGCGGCCGGGATGGCCTTCGGGCAACCCGCTTGGCTGTTGGGGGTCCGCGCCGGCGGCAGTGCGGCCTCCGTGGATCGCTACCATCACGAGCTGGCGCACATCGCCGGCCGCCTGGCGGTCGAGAACCGCTGCCCCGGGACCCTCTGGCAGGACGTGGAAAGCTTTACACCGCGATTCCTCCACCAGCACGCGGATGGCGCGGTGGTGCGCGCTTCGTGTACGCTGAAAGAGCTGGAAGGCGTTCTCGGATCGTTCGAAGGTCCGGCGCTGGCGCGCGCTGGTTCGGGAGTTTGTTACGGCTACTTCGAAGAGGCCGAGGCCGCTGCAAGCTGGCTTCCCGGCGCGGCCGGGCGCGGATGGAAGACCGTGATTGAGTTTTCCCCGGAAGAGCGCAAGCATACGCTCGAGTTGTGGCCGTCTCCGGGCGGCGATTTGGAAATCATGCGGCGCGTCAAGAACCTGTTTGACCCCGCCAACCTTTTGAACCGTGGCCGACTGTATCGCCGTATCTGAAAAAACCGGTGTGGGGCCGAGGCAGTTCGATCTGGATCGCTGCGTCCACTGCGGGCTTTGCCTGAACGCCTGCCCGACGTACCGCGAGCTGGGCCTGGAAATGGATTCGCCGCGCGGCCGCATCTACCAGATGGTTCGGGTGGCCGAAGGCGCGCCCATCACGCCATCCTACATCCGGCACATCGACCTGTGCCTGGCCTGCCGCGGTTGTGAATCGGCCTGTCCTTCGGGCGTGCCGTACGGCCGCATGGTAGAGGACGCGCGGGCGGAAATCGAAGCGCACGCCCAACCAGGGCGCTTCGAGAAGTTATGGCGCCGCTTCGTGTTCGGCCATTTGCTGGAATCGCGCGCCACCCTGACGGCGGCGGGCACGCTGCTCTACCTGTACCAAGCCAGCGGCATGAAGACTCTGGTGCGCGCCATGGGCTTCCTCAAGCTGCTGGGCCGGCTGGGAGATCTCGAACAAATCTCCCCGTCCGCGGACCCGCCCTTCTTCTTCAGCCAGATCGGCCGGACGTTTCCCGCCGAGGGGCGCCGCCAGTACCGCGTGGCGTTCCTGGCCGGGTGCATCGCCAACGTCTCGTTCGCGCGGCTGAACGAGGCTACGGTGCGGGTGTTGCAGAAGAACGGCTGCGAAGTGGCGATACCCGGCGGCCAGGGATGCTGCGGGGCTTTGCACCTGCATTCGGGCCTGCGCGAGGATGCGCGACGGCTGGCCCGCCGCAACATCGATGCGGTGCTCTCCGGCGACGGCTTCGACGCCGTCATTTCCAACGCCGCCGGATGCGGTTCCACGCTGAAGGAGTATGGGGAACTGCTCGAAGACGACCCCCAGTACGCCGCCAAAGCCCGGAAGTTTGCGAGCCTGATGCGCGACATCACCGAGTTCCTCGCCTCGATCGAGCTAAACCCCGACATGGGACCGGTAAACGCCACGGTCACCTACCAGGACTCCTGCCACCTGGCCCACGGCCAGCGCATCCGCACGGCCCCGCGCAAACTCCTGGCCGCGGTCCCCGGGCTGATATTTCGCGCCATGCCCTTTTCGGATGTGTGTTGCGGCAGCGCCGGCATCTACAACGTGGTCCAGAACCCGATGGCCATGCAGATTCTGGCGCACAAGATGGAGGCGGTGAATTCGACTGGCGCCGGCATCATCGCCACCGCCAACCCGGGGTGCCTGCTTCAGCTTCAAGCCGGCGTGCGATTACACGGCACGGGCCAGAGGGTGATGCACGTGGTTGAAATCCTGGACGAAGCCTACAGGAGCCGGAAGTTGACTTCGATGGTGGCGGCCACGGTGACGGGCTTGCCGTCCTTGTAGCCGGGCTTGAATTTCCACTGCCGCACGGCCTCGATGGCCTTTTCATCCAGACCCAGCCCCAGGCTGTGCTGCACGCGGATGTTGGTGGCCTTGCCGCTGGGATCGACTTCGATATACAGCAGCACGGTGCCCTGATACTTGGCTTTGCGGGCCTCTTCCGAGTACTCGGGCTCTTTCTTGTAGAGCAGGACCGGGGCCGTAACGCCGCCGCCCACGCGGTATACACCGCCGCCCACGCCGCCGCCTTCACCAGGACCGAAACCACCGCCCTTGCCCGAGCCTACGCCGCCGCCGGAACCAGAGCCGATGCCGCCGCCGGAACCCGGACCGTTCGAGGGAGGCCCGATCTTGGCCAGCGGGTCGCCGTAAGCCTGCATGTTGACCTGCGGCAAGGTCACATCGGGAGGCGCGATGATGGTGGGTTCCATGGCCAGCTTGGGATTCAAGTTGTTATACACGGCTACTGGCGGGGTGAACTGCTTCAACGATGCCTTGGGCAGACGGCCCTTGCTGGCCGGCAATGGAGACCGGTCGCCACCACCGCCGCCGCCCTGCATGGTCTGATTTTTTGGCGGCGCGTCGGGAGGGGCCAGATCGATCGGGGAAATCAGCGTAAAAGTCTGCTTGACTTTGTCTTGCACCCCTTTGTTGGACGCCAGAATAAACAGTATCGTAATCACCGTGATCTGGAAGCCGGTGGACATCAGGAAGGACTTCTTATTCTGGCCGTAGAGACCCCAGATGTCCTTGACAGGTAGTGGCTTAGACGTCAAAACGAGAGGCGGCAGCTTGGGCGGATAGAGGATGTCCCTGACGTTTCGGAACAGGGAGAGATACCACGGATCTTCCACTTCTTCAACCAACAAGCGCCTCAGATGGTCTTCAGCGGTGGTGGGGTGCAAATCGGTGGGTTGCAACAGCTCAGCCATCTTTATTCACCAGTTCTCGCGACTGGAGAACCGCTATGTTCAATTAGGAGGACGATTCCAGCAATCACCTCGTTACAGGTTTTACAGAACCCGCACCCAGGAACCTCAATCTAAGTGTACCACGGATTGTTGCCAACGGGCTGCCGAGCCGTTTCACCGGCCTCTCCGGTGTGGACGTCGCGGGTCATCCCTGCTCCCATTATGTATCGGCCGCTGGGCTGCCGCGGGCCGGGTCGATGACGCTCAGCGACGGGAATAGTTTTCGATAGAAGCCACGGTCTCGTGAAACCAGCCGGTTCGCCTGTGTCATAGCGTGCGACCCGATGAAGAAGTCCGACAGGATTCGGCGCCGCGGCCCGCCTTGCTGCCGATACAAGCGCCAAACCCCGCTGGCCAGGAAGTGTGCGGACCGGCTGAGCGGCTCGACTCGGATCTCATCGTTGTCCAGGAAAGCATCGCACTCGCGTTGGGCAGCGAGGTATGAGTCATAATCCATACCTCGGCAAAGCCGCCCGGCGAATTCCGCTACGAACATGGCTATAATCGGCTGAGTGCTGCTGGAGCTGGTGGTTGAAAACTACGCCGTGGTGGAGCGCCTGCGCATCCGCTTCCACGCCGGATTGAACCTGCTGACGGGCGAGACGGGCAGCGGCAAATCGCTGGTGGTGGACGCTCTCGGCCTGCTGCTGGGGGGCCGTACCTCGGCGGAGACCATCCGCACCGGAGAATCCCGTGCGCGCGTGGCGGGCATCTTCGATGTCCGCGATCACGCGCCCGTCCGCCGCCTGCTGGAACCCGCCGGGCTCGAAATCGAGGAGGGCGAGCTGCTCATCGAGCGCGAAATCCTGGGCGGCGGCAAATCGCGCGCGTTCGTCGGCAGCCGGCCGGTGTCGGTGGCCCTGCTCAAAGACCTGGCGCCTCACCTGGCGGACATCCACGGACAACACGAGCAGCAGCTTTTGTTTGCGCCGGATGCGCAGCGCGACATGCTGGACGCTTTCGCCGACGACCGCGAGCTGCTCGACCGGGCCTCTTCCACCTACCGCGAGTGGCGCGCCGCGGCGGCGGAGATCGAGGAACTCGAGCGCTCCGAGCAGGAGAAGCTCCGGCTGCTGGATCTGTGGAGCTTCCAGCGCCGGGAGATCGATGGCGCCGCGCTGAAGCCCAATGAGGACACCGCTCTGGAGAACGAGCGCCGCGTCCTGCAAAACGTGCAGCGCCTGCAGGAAACTGCCGGAACGGCTTACGCCGCGGTCTACGACAGCCCCGAATCCGCTCTGTCCCTGACCCGCGCGGCCGCTAAGCGGTTGGAGGAACTCTGCCGCATAGACTCCTCGCTCGCGGGCCTGCGCGAGCACCTCCAATCGGCGGACCTGAGCCTCCAGGAAGTCTCCTATGCGCTGCGCGACTATCTCTCCCGCCTGGAGGCCAATCCGGGCCGGCTGGAAGAGGTGGAGACGCGGCTCGCCGCCATCGACCGCCTCAAGCGCAAGTACGGCCGGTCGATTGCCGAGATCCTGAGTTTCTTGGAAGACGTTGGCCGCCAGATCGCCTCCGTGGAGCACGCCGGGGAGCGCATGGAAGAATTGCGCCAGGAGCGCAAGCGGCTGGCTTCCGATTTCGACAAGCTGGCGGCCGAGCTGACCGAGCGCCGCGCATCGGCCGCGCGCAAGCTGGAGAAGCGCGTCGAGGCCGAGCTGGCCCAGCTCGCCATGGAGCGTACGGTTTTCCGCATTGCGATTGCACCCGCCCCCTGGTCCGCCGAGGGCGCCGACCGCGTCGACTTCCTGGTGTCGCCGAACCTGGGCGAAGAGCCCCGGCCATTGGAGAAAGTGGCCTCCGGCGGCGAGATCTCGCGCTTGGCGCTGGCGCTGAAGACCTGCCTCACCGCGCCCAGGACGGCGGTGGTCCGCACCCTGGTTTTCGACGAGGTGGACGCCGGCGTTGGCGGCAGCGCCGCGGAAGGCATTGGCCGCCGCTTGAAGAAGCTGGCCGCCGCTAACCAGGTGTTGTGCGTCACACACCTGCCGCAGATCGCGGCGTTCGCCGACCATCACTATCGCGTCGAGAAGCAGGAATCGAAAGGCCGGACAGCGGCGGTGGTCGAGGAGCTGGACGACGCTGCCCGCACCCGCGAAATCGGCCGCATGTTATCGGGGCAGAAGCTCACGCCAGAGGCCCTGAAGAACGCCGAGCAACTGATCCGGATGAGCGCGGAGTGAGGGACGCCGCGCGGCGGCTCACATCCCGCCGGCCAGCGCCATTTCTTCGCTGGCGCCGCGGGGATTGCCACGCCGGTTCTTCCATCGCAGCCAGGCCATACTGACAATTCGAGTGACTTCCCTGCCGTCAAACGGCTTCGCCAGCACATCGTAGGCTCCCAAGTTGAGCGCTTCCGCCCAAAGACGCTCGTCGGCAAGCCTGGAAGTCACGATCAGAAACGGCGGATCTGGCAAGGTGTTCAGTTCCTCCAGAACCTCTTTCCATGTTCCCGGCTGCAGATCGGACTCACACACGACGACGGGAACTCTGAGCTTCCGCAACGCCGTCAGCGCCGATGCCAGATTGGGGCATGCGTTCAACTTCCAGTTGCATGTCGGACGCAGCTCGCACTGGGAACACTGCAAGATGCCTTCCAGGGAAGCGTGGTCCTCGTCGATCAGACCCACTGACAGGAGGGTGACAACTCCTATATGATTGGCGTCGGATTCGCAAGCTCTTTTCATGACACTTATCCCTTTCTCGATCGGATAAACACAGCGTTGGTGCGCCTACATGGCGTAGTGCCGCCGATCCGACTTGGGAATGCGGCCTTCGACTTGCCTTGGTCTATGATTGGCGATTCAGGCAGTTCCTGAACCGGATCGTCTGAGTGCGTTGCTTTGCCATGGGGTGTTCTCTCTGTTTCGTGCTCAAACTTTTCGATCCGACCTCCCCGAGTCGGTCTATACGTACTACTTGTACTGAGTATAGGATTGAAACCAGACATATGTCAATAGGTAATAAGTGGGGAATCCCGCGACACCGAAGGGGCAACTCGCTCTGTTTCTCTTTTTTGTCGATTAGTTGCCCACTCCGTGTGGCGCACCCGCCGCAGAGAACTGATACGATAGTTCGCCAGTGACCATTCAGGCGCGCATCGCGGCGGCAGGATTGCTCCTTGCCGCACTGGCTCTCGGAATCTACGGAATCGGGCGGAGTTTGTGGCTGGACGAGGCCTGGGTCGCCAATTCCGTCCTGGCTCCGACCCTCTCGGGAATGTTCTACTACCCGGACTGGCTGCAGACGAGCCCTCCGCTATTTCTGCTTCTGACCAGAACTGCGGTCCACGCCGTCGGCCTGTCGAATGCGGCGTTTCGCCTTGTGCCACTCGCGTTCGCGCTGGTAGCCGTGGCAAGCATGATGGCGGTGTCGAGACGGCTGTTGTCCCCGTTTTTCGGGGTGCTGGCGTGCGCGCTACTGGCGTTTCATCCAACTGCCATCGAGTATTCGCGCACCTGCAAGCAATACAGCGGCGAAATGGCTGCTTCGGCCGTGATCCTGCTGGCTGCCGTTCTCTACTTGCAGCACCCGGGCCGCCGCCGGTTCTTCTGGCTGGCTGGCACGTTTGTTCTGACGCTGCCTCTGGCCTGGTCCACCGCATTCTTGTTACCGGGCATTGCCCTGGCGGTCTGGGCGCGCGGCGGAGTTCGCCGGGCGGGTTCCCTCGTTCTGATCGCCAGCGGCGTTCTCGCCATCCTCTGCGTTGCTTTCATCCGCCCGAATCTCTCTCCCGAGTTGCGCGCATACTGGATCGCGAACGCCCAGGACCTGTCTCCGGCCCTGCGCGCGGCGGTCGCCTTTTGCATCGCGGCTTCCGTACGGGCCGTATTGACGCGCGCCTGGATGCAGGTCGTCGCTTTGCTTCCCTGTCTCCTGCTGGCCGTGAGCAATGCGCTCAACTGGTATCCGTCCAGTCCGCGCACGCGCCTGTTCGTGCTGCCCTGCTTTCTGCTGGCCGGCGCGATGACTGCCGAGGATCTGTGGCGCTGGCGGCGGCCCATGGGGTTTGCGTGGCTCATGGTGATCGCCCTCGGCTCACAAGCCGCGTGGAAGCAGATTCGCGAACACCAGAATCGGCCCGAAGAGAACTTCGCCGGCGCCGTTCAGTTTCTGCGGCAACACGTGGAGCCTCGGGACATACTCCTGGTCAACGCCGCGGTCATCGAAGGCTTCAAACTGTACACCGTGATGGAAGGCTGGCACGACCACCACGCGATCTATAGCGATACCGGATGGCCGTGTTGCCGGCGGGACAAGATCCCGACCCGTGGAGCTTCCACCGAACGGGCCGTGGTCGAAGACCTCGACCGCAAAATTCCCAAGGGATTCACCGGCCGGGTCTGGCTGTTTTACTCGGCGCGGCTCACGCACGTGGTCTGGGCCGGTCTTGACGAGGGCAAGCTCTGGAGAGCCCACCTGACGGACAGGGGCTGCCCTCCCGGGCCTTATTATCTCGTACTGGCCAATCTCGCTATCAGCGAAATGGATTGCGTTGAGGCGCGGTAGTCCGGCGCCGGCCAGCGCGGTCAGTGCAGCGTTTCGAGATACTCGCCGGTGGACGCGTCGATGAGTACGGACAGACCGGAAGTCCCCAGGGACTCGCCCCAGATCATCCGCCAGGCGGGATTAGGGAACTTGCTGTTCTTCTCGAGCAGCATGGAGATGGTCATATGCGGGTTCTTCCTGTCGTAGTCGCTCGCCTTGCCGAGCGCCGTCTTGTAGGCTGCATCGGTGTCCACTTTTACGGCGCCGATGAGAAAAGGCTGGGCCCGGGCGTTCAGGTCCTCCTCCTGTCCCTCGAAAACGCCCTGGTGCAGGTTGCCCGGCGACTCGACAACGGAATAGGTACACGACCGCGCGCGTCCCTTGCTGGCGGAAGCGAACGTGGCTTCCCAAGCGCCCGCCAGTCCGGGGACCGAGGGAACTTCGAGGAGGTGAATGCTGTTCATCTTCAGCACTTGAGCGTCCGGCGCCCAGGATCGGATCAACTGGTACATCCGGTAAAGCGCGACCTGTCCCGAGATCGGCTCGGCGGGCTTCGGCGGTTCCCTCTTTTCAGCCGGCTCCGGCGCCTCCGAACAGGCCGTGAGAATCAACAGGAGAGCACAACCTAATATCGACGAGAACTTTCTCATAAGCACCTGCCCGATTATTCTAACAGGCGTCATGGGCGAAGCCAGTAACGCGCGGTCCTTTTACGTGCCATAATGAATACCAGCAACGGGAGGGTGTATGTCTCCGAAAACCTACGGGAGGGCGATCGCCATTATTGCGGCAGCGGTTTTCCTGCTGCCCCCGGCTGTCAGTCAGGTTAAGGGTGGAGGGGCAACTACGCCCGCGGGAGGCGCCCCTGGCATTTCCGGATCGACTACGCCGGCCATCCCCACCAATCCGCAACCGACTAACCCGAACTCATCTCAAGGCACGCGAGTGCCTGTGCCCATCAGCGGCCGCGTCATGGTCGATGACGGCGCCCCGCCCCCCGAGACCGTGGTGGTTGAACGCGTTTGCAACGGGAACGCCCGCGCGGAAGGCTATACCGACCGCAAGGGCTACTTCTCCATCGATATGGGCGGGGAGCGGGGAATGTTTCAAGACGCCAGTGACAGCGGCGCGCACTACAACGATATCGAACCACACGATCCGCAGTCCCAGATGTCATCCGGCCTCGGCGGAGCGACAATGTCCGAACAGCGGTACATGAACTGCGATCTGCGCGCCAACCTTCCCGGCTACCGCTCGCAAGTGGTAAGCCTCGCTAACCACGGTGTGCTGGACAATCCCGATATCGGCACTATTTTTCTTCACCGCTTGGGCAACGTCGAAGGGCGCCTCATCAGCGCGATTTCGCTGGCGGCTCCCAAAGACGCCCGCAAGGCGTTCGAGAAAGGCTCGGATCTGGCCAAGAAGAACAAACTGGACGATGCCATGAAGAACTATCAGAAGGCGGTGGACGTCTATCCCCAATATGCCGTCGCCTGGCTTGAATTGGGGAAGTTGCAGGCTGCCAAGGGCCAGGCGGATACCGCGCACCAATCGTTTGACGCAGCCATGCAGGCGGACCCCAAGTACTTGAATCCCTATCTGGAACTTTCCCGGCTGGCCCTGGGGGCCAAGAACTGGCGGGAACTGGCCGACGTCACCGGGCGCGCGGTGAAACTCGATCCGTTCGACTATCCGCAGCAGTTCTTTTTCAACTCGGTGGCCAACTATAACCTGCACGACATGGATGCGGCGGAAAAGAGCGCGCGCGAAGCCGAGAAGCTGGATACGCAGCACCACTATCCGCAAGCCTCGCACCTGCTGGGGGTAATTCTGGCGCAACGCCAGGACTACACCGGCGCCGCCGGCGAGATGCGCACCTACCTGAAGTTCGCACCGGGGGCCGCAGATGCGGCCACCGTGCGCGGGCAGTTGGACCAGTTGGAAAAGCTCTCCGCTCAGAACGCCGCGCCGAAGCAGTAAGGACTCCTACGGCTTGTCGTTCTTGACCGTATCGCCGAACTTGATGTTGGATTCGCCGGTGTACTTGTGGTAGTTGCGGAAATCGATAACGTTCTTGGCGCACAGGTTCGAGCTGCGCTGGCAGCTCAGCGTCTCGGCATGCACCGGCAACAGGTACTGCTGCGCGTCGCCCAGGCGGATGTACTCGTAATCGGTGGCCGATTCCACGTGATCCAGCGGAAACTCCCCCGGCATGCCTTTGGCCGCCATTTCGATGCGCAGCACGCGCGAAGTCTTGGGATCGATCCACACGGCGCCGCTGTAAGCGGGCACGAACATCTGCGAGCCGGCATGGATGTTCCAGTGAGAATTCTGGCGGGCCACGTCGAATTCGTACATCTTCGCCAGGATCCCGCCGGTTCGTGAGTCCCTCTGGAAGTGGAAATCGGCGGCCGTGGCGGGCGAGAAGAGGTCGATCAGCACGGTGCCGAATTCGCCGGTGGACCATGAGCCGCCGGTCTCCTCCAGGCTCTTCTTGGAAGCCTTGCCGTTGACCATGATGTTGCGGTAGTCCTCTTTGCCGTTCTCGTAAACCACTTCGGTGCTGACCACGTCGATGGCCTGGAAACTGGCGGGTTGCGTTTCACTCTGGTAGCGCGCCATCATCTCCTGGCAGACGTAGTTCGGCAGGGTTTCGGTGAAATCCAGCGCCGCATTGGCGGCCTTGCGGATCAGCGGGTCGTCGGAGCGGAGGAACGAAGGGACCGTGTCTTCATCACCGCGGACAATGGAGGGTTCCGAGGGCGCCGCGGTTTCGGACGGCGGTGCGGGGCGGTCAACGGCCGGTGGCGGCAGGTTCGCGGCCACCGGGTTGGCAGCCGGCGTGGCGGCCGGGGCGTCGGCCGGAGGCGCCGGGGCATGTTCGCGCGTGGTATCGGCCGGCTTGCCGCGTTGCAGCTTGGGCGGACCGGGGTCGTCCGCAGCCGGCTTGGCGGGCGGTGGCGTCATTTCCGTGGCCTTTTCCGCGGCCACCGGCCCGGGCGCATCCTTCCACGTATCCACCGCGCCATCCTTTTCATCGCCGGATTTCGCCGCGGCGGCCGCGGATTTCTCCCAGTAGACGTTTACCGCCACCATGTAGCCGTGGGAGTCCTCGGGGCCTTCGATGGAAACCTGGTCGCCCGGCTTGAAATCCGGCGATTTCAACTCATCCCCGTTCTTGTAGAACTTGGTCTTGTCCGTGCGCTTGAATTCGAGCACGCGGTTATCGCCCAGTTCCAGGGTGATGGCCTTGGCGTCCATCTGCTTCAGCTTGCCGCGGAAATTGGGCAGGGGATCGGAAGCGTTCTTGCTTGGCTGGGTACTGCCCCTCTGCGGAATGGGGATGCCCTGGCCCCCCGGCCCGCGGCTGCCCGGATAAGGATACTGCCCCGGATAGCCTCCGCCCGGATACCCGCCCGGCGGATAGATCTGCGCCTGCGCGGCCGCCATCGCAACGAGGAAGAGAATTCCAGCTTTCAATTCACTCATAAAGATGCCTCCCCTTAACTCCAGGTTACGCCACTTCCGGTCGATCAGGGGTGAGAAAGCGCGGCGCGGGATGCGCGGCGGCGGCGCCATGCTATCCTGAACCTCGGCTAGACTGAGAAGTGGAGATGTTGTGAGTTCCTTGCGCCGTTTGCTTCTGGTGGATGCGGACCCCGACGTTCACCACCTCCTTACCGGCCTCCTGTCGCGCCAGGACCGCAGCATTCAGGATGTCTACCACGGGCGGGAGGCTCTGGACCGGGTGCGTAGTGTGCCCTACGACCTGGTGGTGGCGGACCAGGGCAGCAACGGATTCGACGGTCTCAAGCTGTTGCGGCGAGTGCGTGAAATCCGCCCGGATACCAAGGTGATTCTCACCGGGGAGCCGGACCCGGCGAGGGTCATCGGCGCCATTCGGGAGCGCGCCTACAGCTACTTTCACAAGCCGCTTCCGGAAGGACCGCTAGCCGACATGGTGCAGCAGGCCCTCGAATCCTCTTCCTGGCGGGAGGATATCAAGATGCTCTCGGCGCGCCCGGATTGGATCACGCTGGATGTGCGCTGCAAGCTGGAGGCCGTCGAGCGCATGACGCATTTTCTGCGTGAGGTGGAGGCCGGCTTCCCGCCCCAGGCGCGCGAGGACATAGCGGCCGCCTTCCGCGAGTTGCTCCTGAATGCCGTCGAGTACGGCGGCGGCTCCGACCCCAGAAAGCGCGTCCGCATTTCGCTGGTGCGCACGGCGCGCTCCCTGATTGTGCGCATTCAGGACCCCGGCAAAGGCTTCTCGATGGGCCTGCTGCCGCACGCGGCCATCTCCAATCCGGACGATGAACCCATCCGGCACCTCGAGGTCCGCTCCGAGCACGGACAGCGCCCCGGCGGTTTCGGCATCCTCATGACCCGCAACCTGGTGGATGAGCTGGTCTACAACCAGCGAGGCAACGAAGTGCTGTTCGTCAAGTACCTGCCCTGAATGCTCACTGCACCACGTTGAAATTTGCCGCGGCGCTGGCCGCCGAGCCGACCGTGACTACTACGGGTTGCATCACGAAAAACAGGCAGACCCTACCGCATGGCGTACGAGTTGAGCACCTTCATGTAGTTGGCGCGCTCGAAAGCGCCGGGCTGCGGCACCGCGTTGCGGCTCATACTGCCCCGCATCTGTTTGATGGAGTCGTACTCGTGCTCGCCCATCCAGATCAGCAGCTCGGTCGAGATGGTGTCCAGGAAGGTGATGCCGCGTTTGAGCAGCGCCGAGGTCATCATGGCCACCTTGGCGCCGGCCATCATGGCTTTCACCACGTCGGTGGCGCTGTGAACGCCGCCCGTCAGCGCCAGGTCCGCTTTCACGCTGCCGTACAACACCGCGATCCAGTGCAGGCGCAGCAGCAGCTCGTGTGAGTTGCTCAGAATCAGGTTGGGCACCACCTCCAGCGATTCCAGGTCGTAATCCGGCTGGTAGAAGCGGTTGAAGAGCACCAGGGCGTCGGCGCCCGCGGCGTCGAGTTTCTGGGCGACATTGGCCATCGAGCTGAAATACGGCCCCAGCTTCACGGCCACGGGGATCTTCACTTCGGCCTTCACCGCCTTCACCAGATCGACGTACTTCTGCTCGACCTCCTCACCGGTGACCTTGGGATCCACGGGGATGTAGTAGATGTTCAGCTCGAGCGCGTCCGCACCGGCTTCCTGCATCTCAACCGCGTAGCGCAGCCAGCCGCCACTGGTGCTGCCGTTGAGGCTGGCGATGATGGGAATGTTGACCGCCTCCTTACACTTGCGGACGTGCTTGAGGTAGGTCTCCGGCCCCATGACTCGCTGGGTCAGCTCGGGGAACTCGGTCACGGATTCGGCGGAGATTTCCGACCCCTTGCCGAGGAAGCGGTCCAGGTCGTCGCTTTCCAGCTCGATCTGCTCCTCGAATAGCGAATGCAGCACCACCGCGGCGGCGCCGGCGTCTTCCATGCGGCGGATGTTACCCACGTCCTCGCACATCGGCGAGGCCGAGGCGACCAGCGGATTCTTCAGCTTCAATCCGAGATACGTCGTGGAAAGATCAATGGTCTTGGTAAGGTCGATCATTTCTTGTCACCTCCGTTCGCAGGCTCGTGGGCCATGTAATCGTAGAGCCGCCAGCGGCTAGTCACGTCCTGCTCCGCCAGCCCCAACAGCCTCTTGGCTTCCTCGGGATTGCTCTTGACCAGCATGGTGTACCGCGTTTCTTTATAGGCGTAGTCTCTGAACGATGTGCTGGGCGGGCGCGAATCGAGCTGGAAGGGGTTCTTGCCCTGCGCCACCAGCTCGGGATTGTAGCGCATCAGCGGCCAGTAGCCGGAACTCACCGCGATTTTCTGCTGTTCCATGCCGAAAGAAAGGTCGTAGCCGTGCGCGATGCAATGGCTGTAAGCGATGATGAGCGACGGCCCGTCATAAGCTTCGGCTTCCAGGAATGCTTTGACAGTGTGCATATCGCCCGCGCCCATGGCCACCTTGGCTACGTAGACGTTGCCATAGCTCATGGCCATCAGGCCGAGGTCTTTCTTGCACATGGGTTTGCCGCCGGCCGCAAACTTGGCCACCGCGCCGCGCGGCGTGGCTTTGGACGCCTGGCCGCCGGTGTTCGAGTAGACTTCGGTGTCGAGCACCAGGAGGTTGACGTTGCGTCCGGAGGAGAGAACATGGTCCAGGCCGCCGTAGCCAATGTCGTAGGCCCAACCGTCGCCGCCCACCCCCCAGATACTCTTCCTCACCAAATTATCGGCCACCGCCAGCAGGTCGCGCGCTTCGGGCGGGGCGCCCTCTGGGCCCGGCGCCCCGTCGGCGCCGGCCAGTTTCTCCTTGAGGAGCTTGACGCGCTCGCGCTGCGCGAAGATACCTTGCTCGGTCTTCTGGTCGGCATTGAGGATCGCCTGGGCCAGGTTCTCGCCAATTACCGCGTTCAGCCGCCAGACCATCTCGCGGGCGTACTCGTTCTGCTTGTCAACGGCGAGCCGCAGGCCTAACGCGAACTCCGCGCAATCTTCGAACAGCGAGTTGTTCCACGTCGGCCCGAGGCCTTCCACGTTCACGCAGTAGGGCGTGGTTGGGAGGTTGCCGCCGTAGATGGAAGAGCAGCCGGTGGCGTTGCCGATCAGCATGCGGTCGCCGAAGAGCTGCGTCATGAGCTTCACGTAAGGGGTTTCGCCGCATCCCGAGCAAGCGCCGGAGAATTCGAACAGCGGCCGCAGCAACTGCACGTCCTTCACCTGGCTCATGGAGAGAATCTTGCGGTCGGTCTCGGGAATGTTCAGGAAGAACTCCCAGTTGGCCGCTTCGGACTCGCGTATGGGCGGCTGCGGCACCATGTTGATGGCGCGGCGCTTCACTTGTTTCTTGTCCTTCACCGGGCAGAACTCCACGCACAAGGTGCAGCCGGTGCAATCCTCGGGCGCCACCTGCAAGGTGTACTTCCGGTCTTTCATGTCCTTCCAGCGCGCGGGCACGGCCTTGAACGTTGGCGGGGCGTCGGCCAGGTGGTTCTCGTCGTACACCTTGGCGCGGATCACGCTGTGCGGGCACACCAGCACGCACTTGCCGCACTGGATGCAAAGCTCCTGGTCCCACTCGGGGATTTCCAGCGCGATGTTGCGCTTCTCCCATTGCGCCGTGGCAGTGGGGAAAGTGCCATCGATGGGCATGGCGCTCACCGGCAGGTCGTCCCCGTTGCCTTCGATGATCCTGGCGGTGAACTTCTGCACGAACTCGGGCGCCGCAGCCGGGACCGCCGGGCGGATATCGAAGTGTGAGGTGACCTTGTCGGGAACCTTCACTTCGTGTAGATGGCTCAGGGCCGCGTCCACCGCGGCGAAGTTCTTCTGCACCACGCTTTCGCCGCGCTTGCCGTAAGTCTTCTCGATGGTGTGCTTGATGGCGGCAATGGCCTCCTCGCGCGGCAGCACTCCGCTGATGGCGAAGAAGCAGGTCTGCATGATGGTGTTGATGCGGCCGCCCATGCCGGTCTCCGCGGCCACCGCGTAACCGTCGATGACGTAAAACTTCAGCTTCTTCTCGATGATCTGCTTCTGCACCAGACGGGGCAGGTGGTCCCAAACCTCGCCGGGGCCGTAGATGCTGTTCAGAAGGAAGGTGGCGCCGTCCTCCGCGGCCCTCAACATGTCGATGCGCTCCAGGAAGGAGAACTGGTGGCAGGCCACAAAACTCGCCTTGGTGATCAGATAGCTGGAGCGCAGCGGGTGGGGCCCGAAGCGTAAGTGGGAGGTGGTGATGGCGCCGGACTTCTTGGAGTCGTACACGAAGTAGCCTTGCGCGAAGTTGTCGGTCTCTTCCCCGATGATCTTGATGGAGTTCTTGTTGGCGCCCACGGTGCCATCGGCGCCCAGCCCGAAGAACAGCGCGCGCACCGTGCCGGGGATTTCGGCGGAGAACCCGGGATCGTAATCCAGGCCGGTGTGGGTGACATCGTCGTTGATCCCGATGGTGAAGTGATTCTTGGGCGAGGCTTTCTTGAGCTCGTCATAGACGCCCTTCACCATGGCGGGGGTGAATTCCTTGGAAGAGAGGCCGTAGCGGCCGCCGATCACTTTCCGGCTCACGCCCAATTCGGCCAGGGCGGTGACCACATCGCAGTACAGCGGCTCGCCCAAAGCGCCCGGTTCCTTGGTGCGGTCCAGAACCGCGATCGCCTGGGCGGTGGCGGGCAGCGCGGCAATCAGGGCTTCCTTTGAGAACGGCCGGTACAAACGGACCTTGAGCACCCCGACCTTCTCGCCCGCAGCATTCAGCCCTTCTACGGCTTCATGGGCCACTTCAGCACCCGAGCCCATCATGATGATAACCCGCTCCGCATCTGGCGCCCCCACGTAGTCGAACAGATGATACTGCCGTCCCACCAGCCGGGCGAACTTGTCCATCACGTTCTGCACGATGGCCGGTGCGGCCAGGTAGAACGAGTTGACCGATTCGCGCGCCTGGAAGTACACGTCGGGATTCTGCGAGGAGCCGCGCAGCACCGGGTGATCGGGTGACATGGCCCGCGCGCGGTGCGCGTGCACCAGGTCCTCGTCGATCATGGCCCGCAGGTCGTCCACCGTGAGTTGTTCGACCTTGGCCACTTCGTGGGACGTGCGAAAGCCGTCGAAGAAGTGCAGAAACGGGATGCGCGATTCCATGCTGGCGGCGTGCGCAATGAGCGCCAGGTCCATCACTTCCTGCACCGAGTTGGAGGACAACATGCCGAACCCGGTGGCGCGCGTGGACATGACGTCGCTGTGGTCGCCGAAAATCGAGAGCGCCTGAACGGCCAGCGACCGCGCGGCGATGTGAAATACCGTGGGCGTCAGCTCGCCCGCAATCTTGTACATGCTCGGGATCATCAGCAGCAGCCCCTGCGCCGCCGTGAACGTGGTGCAAAGCGCACCGGCTTGCAACGCCCCGTGGAGCGCGGCGACCGCGCCTCCTTCACTCTGCATCTCGATCACCGTAGGCACGGTGCCCCAGATGTTGGTCTTCTGCTCGGCGGACCACTGGTCCGCCCACTCCCCCATGTTGGACGATGGCGTAATGGGATAAATGGCAATGACTTCGTTGATCTGATGCGCTACGTATGCGGCTGCCTCGTTGCCGTCGATGGTCACCTTCGGACGAGTGGCGGTGGATGAGCTTGTCAACTCTCCCCTCCTTACCAGTATGGGATTCAATTGCTTAAAGCCTATTATAAGACCCTGATGTCGTGAAAATCCACAGGGATTTGAGAGGGCCTCAAATGCCCGAACACCAGCGCCACCGGCAGGCCCACTACGTTGAAGTAGCAGCCGTCGATTTTTTCGATGAACTTGGACGCCAGGCCCTGAATGGCGTAAGCGCCGGCTTTGTCCATGGGCTCGCCGCTCGCGACGTATTCCTCGATTTCGCGCGCGCTCATGGGCGCGAACCACACCTTCGTGGCGGCGCAGTCTCGAACCACTTCCACGCCGCGTTTCAGGCAAACTCCCGTGATTACTTCGTGCTGCCGCCCGGAAAGCCGCTCGAGCATGCGCCGCGCGCCGGCGGCATCGGCGGGTTTGCCCAGCATTTCGCCGTCGATCACCACCGTGGTGTCGGCGCCCAGCACGGTCTCGTCCGGAGCCGCGGGCACAGCCAGCGCCTTCAACTCCGCCAGTCGCACGACGTACTCCTCGGGCTTCTCGCCCTCGAGCGGCGTTTCATCCACCGCGGCCACTCGGACCGTGAACGGAATCCCCGCCTGGCGAAGAATCTCGCTGCGCCGCGGAGACTGGGAAGCAAGCACCAGCATTCTTCCATGCTACTGAAACCCGCGCGGCAGGCAAGTGCCGCGGCTCAGACGTCTGCCGGCTCATACCGTGGTTCAAGTAGTGGAGACGACACCCCGGTGCCGCCTCCACGGCGTTTCCTCCGTGTGTGGTATTCTGGAAAAGTACCAAAACGAGATTAAGAGAAGACAAGGAGCATTACCTTTAGAATGGCACTGGCGATTGAAGCAAAGCGGCAAGTTTTCGCAACCAATCAGCGCCACAAGTCCGACACCGGGTCACCAGAAGTACAGATTGCCCTGTTGAGCCAGCGACTCTCGCTGCTGCAGGAGCACTTCCAGGCGCACAAAAAGGACCATGGTTCCCGCAAGGGGCTGTTGACCTTGGTCGCCAAGCGTCGCCGGCTTCTGACTTACCTGCGCGATACGGATCCAGAGCGCTACAAAGCGGTTCTGCAGCGGCTGGGCATCCGCCGCTAGTCCATTCTTCGGGAGCGCGTGCTTCCGATTCATGCCAATTTGGCCCGGACGGAGCCGAGGCGCGTTGCCTCGATCCGGCTTGGGCTACTCACCCTGTCAATTTTAGTCTCGAACGGCTCCGTTTACGGATGCCTAATCGTGACTGGTTCGGACTGGTTCCGGACCGAGGTTGGAGGTTTTTAAAGAAGAATGTTGCACACAGTTGAAGTCGATCTGGATGGCCGCAAAATTACCCTTGAAACCGGTAAAGTGGCCAAACAGGCGAACGGCGCCGTTGTCGTTCGCTCCGGTGACTCGGTGGTCCTGGTCACCGCTTGCATGGCCAATGAGCCCAAACCGGGAGCCGGTTTTTTCCCGCTCACCGTTGACTACCGCGAGTACACTTACGCCGCCGGCAAAATCCCGGGCGGTTTTATCAAGCGCGAGGGGCGTCCCTCCGAAAAAGAAGTTCTCACCAGCCGCCTGATCGATCGTCCGGTCCGGCCGCTGTTTCCCGAAGGTTTTCTCTACGAAACCCAGATCATCGCCATGGTCCTTTCGGCCGATCCCGAGCAGGATCCCAACTCCCTGGCGATTGTCGGCGCGGCTGCCGCGCTGGCCATTTCCGATATCCCCTTCCCTTACGTGCTGGCCGGCGTTCGCGTGGGCATGAAAGACGGCCAGTACCTGGCCAACCCCACCTACACCGAGGGCCGTGAATCCAAGCTGAACATCGTGGTCGCGGGCACCGAGGAAGGCATCGTGATGGTGGAAGCCGGGGCGCAGCAGGTCTCCGAAGAGGACGTCCTCGGCGCCATCGAGTTCGGCCACCAGTGCTGCAAGAAAATCGCCGCCGGCATTCGCGAGTTGATGAAGCTGGCGGGCAAGCCCAAACGCGAATTCGCGGCGCCGGCGCTCGACCAGGCCCTCTACGATCAGATCTCGAAGGAGGTCCGCGCGGAGCTGACCGACGCCCTGAATACCGAAAAGCACGATAAGACCGAAAGCCACACGCTGGTAGCGGCCGTGAAAAAGCGCGTGGTGGAAGCCCTGCCCGAAGAGCAACAGGCGGAAGCCGCCAAGTGCCTGGAGGCGCTCAGGGAGCGCATCTTCCGCCACGAGATGATCGAGAATCATCGCCGTCCGGATGGGCGCGCCTTCGATGAGATCCGTACGATCACCATCGAAACCGGCGCCCTGCCGCGCACGCACGGGTCGGCGCTGTTCACCCGCGGCGAGACCCAGGCGCTGGTGACCATCACTCTGGGCACCAAGGAAGACGAGCAGCGCATCGAGTTGCTGGAGCCCGGCGAATCCGCTTCCAAGCGCTTCATGTTGCATTACAACTTCCCGCCCTTCAGCGTCGGCGAAACCGGGTTTATGCGCGGTCCAGGCCGCCGCGAAATCGGCCACGGGGCTCTGGCCGAGCGCGCGCTCGCCCCGCTGATCCCCACCGAAGAGGCCTTCCCCTATACCATGCGCGTGGTCAGCGACATCCTCGAATCCAACGGTTCGAGCTCCCAGGCTACCGTCTGCGGCGCATCGCTGGCGCTGATGGATGCCGGCGTGCCGCTGGCCGCCCACGTGGGTGGCATCGCCATGGGCCTGGTCATGGAAGGCAAGGATTACGCCATTCTCACGGACATCGCCGGCGCCGAAGACCATTACGGCGACATGGATTTCAAAGTGGCCGGCACGCGCGAGGGCATCACCGCGCTTCAGATGGACATCAAGATTCCCAACGTGACCACGGCCATCATGAAGCAGGCGCTGGAGCAGGCGCGCCACGGCCGCCTCTTCATCCTCGACAAGATGTACGAAGCGCTGCCGCGCGCCAATGCCAGCATTTCCCCGTACGCGCCGCGCATTTACACGCTGCATATTCCGACCGACAAGATCCGCGACGTGATTGGACCCGGCGGCAAAGTCATTCGCGGAATCATCGAGCAGACCGGCGTCAAAATCGACGTCGAAGACGATGGCACGGTCCACGTTGCGTCGGCCGACGAAGCTTCGGCCAACAAGGCGATCCAGATCATTTCCGACCTCACGGCCTCGGCCGAGGTGGGCAAGACCTACCTGGGCAAAGTGGTGCGCCTGGTGGATTTCGGAGCGTTCGTCGAGATCTTCCCGGGGACGGACGGCCTGCTGCACATCAGCGAAATCGCGGAGAACCGCATCCGCGACGTCCGCGACGAGTTGAAGGAAGGCGACCAGATCCTGGTGAAGGTGCTGGCGCTCGAAGGCAACAAAATCAAGCTGAGCCGCAAAGCCGTCCTCAAGGAACAGCGCGAGAAGCTGAAGCACGGTAAGCAATGAACGCTACTCCGCCCATCCCCGGCCGCGGATGACGTCGCGAAGTGCTGCTTCCATCGCTCGGAATGCTGAGAGGTTTCTGAGCGGAGCGAAATCGTCGATCAATTCCGCGACCCGGGATGGGTGTACCCGGAGTTGCCGCCTGCGTCCCGCTCTCAGGCCGCAAGCGTCGCGCAGAAGGTCGCGCAAGGTCGCCTTGGGATCCGGGAGATCCTCCATCTCCGCCAGTCGGGGCAATACAAGCGGACCTCTGCCTCTTGGATTGCCCGCAGCCCGCCGGATCGCGTCCTCATCGAATAACAGCCGAGCTTCTTGCATTCGGACCGGGATTACGCAAACTGCCGGGATTTCCAAGTTGCCAAGCGATCTCAATGCCTGCCGAATCTCGTTTTCCCGCGTCTCACGAGGCTCGCCCTCGGCATCGCGATGGACGAATAGCAAATCGCAAGGGTACAGTTCAACGCTCTTCCGAATCCTCTCAACCAACCCCCTGGGGGGTCTGGGGAGCCGCCGAAGGTCGGCGTAGTTGTCCTGAATCGCGATCCGTACGCCACTTTCTTCCAGAGCCCATCTCACCACGGGCATCAGCGCCCTGTCCGACGGGCCGTCGGCAAGGAGGGTGTATCGTAATTCCGGCACGCATCACCACAGATTCAATTGGAGGTCAGGCCGGTCCATTACTCGTCTACTGCGAGCAGCTTGAGATGTCGATCTGGCGAGTTCACTGTATCCGGCCGGCGCCATGGGATTCAGGTAAGCCAACAGCCTGCCTATGGATATGACCGGGCAGCCGTTCTCCGCACGCCAGGTGTCTGGAAGGCAACTGAAAGTGAGGTGCCTGAACCTCCGGCCATCGCGCACACTCTCCTTCAGTTCGGCAGACAGCAGGCTGCTTTCCGGAACTTGGCCGACAACTGCGGGCGAATGAGTATTAATAATAGCCTGCCGCAGTGGATTATTCGGACCGACCGGCTCATCGGGATCGGTAACAATGTCTTGCAGCAGCTTCAGCATCGCGGGGATACGCTCCGGGTGGATGCCGTTTTCCGGCTCCTCCAGACACAGCAGCCCGCCAAAATTGGGGTCCAACTCCAGTACAGTCAAGGCCAGGAATCGCAAGGTGCCATCCGACAACGCTCTCGCCGGGTACGAGGTTCCATCTCGACCTGACACGGTCAGAGTCAAGATCTCCCGTTTTTCGTCACGGTCGATCCGGACTTCCCGTACGTCCTCAATCAATTCGGACAACCTGTTCGCAACGTCACAGTAGATCTGGGCGGCGTGCTCGGCCTTCTGCGCCTCTGTTCCTGCGCCGTTCTGCTTCGCAAGGCGGTAAAGCGTGGCGGGGAGATGGGCCCCATTCGGCTGCAACCGAGCCGGTGCGGTAAAAGGGTCTGGCTCCCGGAGTGAAGACGGTTCAAGCTGGAGCAGCCGCCAAGACTGCATCTCCCGACGGGCCAATGTGGCAGTCGGGCTTTCTGCGGCGGTGGCCGCGGAGAGCGCCGTGCGAGGCAGATTGGGTGCAGACAGAAGCCGAGGGCGTCCAGCGCCGCCGTCCTGATGGACTTTGATATGGAGGGCCTCGCCCTCACCCTCAGTAGAAATGAAGTAGCCTCCTCGCCTGGCGCCAGTTATAACGGAATTTCGCCAACTTGGCTTGTGTGGAAACGCAAGCTGTCTCCGTGCGTCCCCGATCTTGATATGGGAAAGCTCTTCCTTCAGTAACTCGAGCCCCCCTGATAGTCCAGGATCATCTGTCTCCCGATAGCGAAGCGCCAGGACATATCGCAGGAAGGTGATCTTAGCTTCTGCTTTCTGACCGAGGTCGTCGAGACCTTCCCGTGGCACGATCATTTCGGCCTCAAAAGACATCTCGCTCCCGTACCGACCGCCTACGCGATGGAACAGGCTCCGAATATCGCCAGAGTGCGCACCTGCATCACGCACCGACAGAGCTGCATCAACCAGCGGCCGGTCGGCAAGCGCGCTCAGAAATGAGATCGCGTCAAGCAGGTTCGACTTCCCCACGCCATTGGCGCCGGCAATACACGTGAAAGGGCCGAACCTGACATCTACCTCAACCAGGTTCTTGAATCCAGACACTTTCAATCTCGTCAGCATTGCCACCTCTACCTGCTTACGGCAGCCTGTTCTCCGCTCCTACGGATCTGAACACCCTGAGTCTAGCGCAATTTCCGGGGTGTGGCTGCTCCGCGAACAGCACGAAAAGCTGAAGCACACCAAGCAGTAACACGGGCGGGCCGCGACCGCCCCGCCCCTACCTCTGTATTCTCGCCGACCCGCCTTTGGCAAAGGCCCGCACTTGCTCCACAGTCGCCATGGTGGTGTCGCCCGGGAACGTCGTCAATAGCGCGCCATGAGCCCAGCCCAGCTTCACGCACTCTTCCGGCGGTTCATTGGTCAGCAAACCATAGAAGAAACCCGAGGCAAAGCCATCGCCGCCGCCTACACGGTCGAAAACGTCCAGCTCGGTGGCCGGCGCCTGGTAGGTTTGACCATTGATCCACGCCACCGCGCTCCAACCGTGGTGGTTGGTCGAGCGCACCTCGCGCAGCGTCGTGGCCACAATCTTCACTTGCGGATGCTTCTTCACCACCTGGTCGATCATCCCGAAAAAGGCGCTCGGATCGAGCTTGGACCTGACGGCGACCTCCGGCCCGGGTATCCCGAGGCCCTTCTGCAGATCCTCCTCGTTGCCCACCAGCACGTCGGCGTTCTTCACGATGCGGTCCAGCACCGCCGCCGCGCGCTCCTCACCGCCGGAGATGCTCCATAGCTTCGCCCGGTAGTTCAGATCGAACGAAACCACCGCGCCGGCTTCCTTGGCCGCCTGCATGCCTTCGATAATCACCTCGGAGGTGGTGGGCGAGAGGGCCGCGAAAATACCGCCGCTGTGGAACCAACGCACGCCGCCGGAGAAGATCGCTTGCCAGTCGAAGTCGCCCGGCTTGAGCAGCGCCCCCGCTTCGTTCGCCCGGTTATAGAACACCGCCGGCGCGCGCATGCCGTGGCCGCGGTCGCTGTATACCGTGGCCATGTTCGGGCCTTGCACCCCGTCGTGCTTAAACCGTTTGTAGAACGGTTTCACGCCCATCGCCCGCACCCGCTCCGCAATCAGATCGCCGATGGGATAATCCACCATGGCGGACGCGATGCCGGTCTTCATGCGGAAGCAGTCCGCCAGGTTGGCGGCGCAATTGAACTCGCCGCCGCTGACGTGGATCTTACATTCGGTGGCCTTCCGGAACGGAATGATACCGGGGTCCAGACGGGTCACCAGGGCACCCACGGATAAGAAGTCCAGCGCGCCATCCGGACGGATCTTCAGACCATGATTCATTTTGCTCTCCTGTTTCGTCTACTCCGATGCTTCGTAGTGCTTCAGGATTTCCGGCCAGCGGTCCTGCGCCTTCAGAAGCAGCTCCACCACTTCCCGCACCGCCCCCTGGCCGCCTGCTTCGCGCGTCACGTAGTGAGCGATGGCCTTCACCTCCGGCCGCGCATTGGCCGTGGCGACGGCCAGGCCCACGCGCCGCATCACCACCACATCCGTGAGATCGTCCCCGATGTAGGCTACTTCACTCGCCTCGAGCTTGGCGTCCGCCAGAATCTCGTTGACAATGGGGATCTTCTCCGTGTGCCCCTGGTAAACGTACTTCATCTTGCACTGCCGCGCGCGCTCCACCGTCGCCGGCGACAAACGCCCGCTGATCACGCCGGTGACGATTCCCACCCGCGCCAGCCATTGCAGCCCGATGCCGTCGTGGGAGTCGAAACCCTTGGTTTCGACCATCGCGCCATCGGGCCCAGGGACATTGTAGAGCTTGCCATCCGTGAGGACGCCATCCACGTCCATCAGCAGCAAGCGGATCTTCGATGCCAGTTGCGTTGCATCCGCGCCCAAAAGGTCCTCCTCGCCCTTCCCGCCCTACACTACGTACTGGCCCGCCGCAACGTGGCCGCCCTTCCCCGTCCAGTTGGTGTGGAAGAACTTGCCGCGCGGCTGGTCCACCCGCTCGTAAGTGTGAGCGCCGAAGTAATCGCGTTGGGCCTGGAGCAGGTTGGCGGGCAGCCGCTCGCTGCGATAGCCATCGTAGAACGCCAGCGCGGTGGTGAACGCCGGGGTGGGCACGCCCGCCTCGACGGCCCTGGCCACCACGTGCCGCCAGGACGTCTGGCAGCGCTCGAGCACGCCGCAGAAGTACTGATCGAGCAGCAGATTGCTCAGGCTGGGACTGGCGTCGTAGGCTTCCTTGATCTTGCCCAGAAACGCCGAGCGGATGATGCAGCCGGCGCGCCACACCAGCGCGATGCCGCCGTAATTCAGATTCCAGTGGTACTCTTTGGCCGCCTCGCGCAGCAGCATGAAACCTTGCGCGTAGGAAACGATCTTCGAGGCCAGCAGCGCCTGGCGAATATCTTCGACGAAAGCCTTCCGGTCGCCCTCGAACTTGATTTTCGGCCCCTTCAGGATTTTGGAGGCCTCCACTCGGTCGGCCTTCATGGCGCTCAGGCAGCGGGCGAAAACCGCCTCGCCGATGAGCGTCAGCGGGATGCCCAGGTCCAGCGAGCTGACGCTGGTCCACTTCCCCGTGCCCTTCTGCCCGGCGGTGTCCAGAATCTTGTCGAGTACATACTCGCCGTTCTCGTCTTTGTAGCCCAGAATGTCGCGCGTGATCTCGATCAGGTAGCTGTCCAGCTCGCCTTTGTTCCACTCGGTGAAGACCGCGTGCATCTCCTCGTTGCTCATGTCCAGGCTCTCCTTGAGGAGCTGGTAGGCCTCGCAGATGAGCTGGATGTCGCCGTACTCGATGCCGTTATGGACCATCTTCACGAAGTGGCCGGCGCCGTCCTCGCCCATCCAGTCGCAGCACGGCGCGCCGTCCGGCGTCCTGGCGCAAATCGCCTGGAAGATTTCCTTCACCAGCGGCCAAGCGTTGGGGCTTCCGCCGGGCATCATCGAGGGGCCGAACCGCGCGCCTTCCTCGCCGCCCGACACGCCCGTGCCGACGTATAACAGCCCCTTGCTCTCCAGGTACTCGGTCCGGCGGATGGTGTCCGGGAAGTGCGAGTTGCCGCCGTCGATGATGAGGTCGCCCGGTTCCAGGTGCGGAAGCAGCAGCTCAATGAAATCGTCCACGGCCTTGCCCGCCTTAACCATCAGCATGATCTTGCGCGGCCGCTTCAACAAAGCCACCATCTCTTCGATGGAGTGCGCTCCGATAACCGTCTTCCGGCCCTGGGCGGCGTCGTTCAGAAATTCGTCCACTTTGGACACCGTCCGGTTGTAGGCCACCACAGTGTACCCGTGGTCGTTCATATTCAAAATCAGGTTCTGGCCCATGACTGCCAGACCGATCAACGCGATGTCTGCCGTTTGTTCCATGATTTCGCTCCGGAAAAGCCCGGCGGACTGCCGGACCACGGGAATACCCTCTCTATTCCAGATGACAATCTCTCTTATAACATGCGGCTTACGCGCCGTACAATGAAAGCGGTATTCCCCTTGCTCCAGCGCATCGCTCAGACCATCGCCCGCCATCGCATGTTCGAGCCCGGCCAGAAGGTCGGTGCCGCCGTCTCGGGCGGCGCCGACTCGGTCTGCCTCCTCTATGTTCTCCTCGAACTCGCTCCCCAATGGGACCTCCGTTTGAGCGTTCTCCACCTCGACCACGGCCTGCGCGGCGAGGAATCCCGCCAGGACGCCGAGTTTGTGCGCGGTCTGGCGGATCAACTGGGCCTGCCGCTCTTCCTCCGCGAGACCCCCGTCGCCCAATCGCCCGACAACCTCGAGCAGGCCGGGCGCGAGGCCAGGCTGGCCTTCTTCCGGGAAACCATCTCCAGCGGCGCGGTCGAGCGCGTGGCCACCGGCCACACCCGCTCCGACCAGGCCGAAACCGTCCTCTTCCGTTTTCTGCGCGGCTCCGGGACCGCCGGTCTGGCCGGCATTCGGCCCGTAACGTCCGAAGGCATTGTCCGGCCGCTCATCGAGGTCGAGCGCTCCGAGGTGCAGCAGTTTCTGCTCCAGCGCGGCATCGCCTGGCGCGAAGACTCCACCAATCGCAGCCCCCAGTTTGCGCGCAACCGCATCCGTCACGAATTGCTGCCGCAAATCGCGCGCGAATGGAACCCGGCCATCGCCGAAACCCTGGCCAACACCGCCGATTGGGCGCTGGCCGAAGAGGCCTGGTGGGACGCCGAAATCGACCGCCTGGCTTCCCAGCACTTCACGGCATCCAATGGCGCCATACTGCTCCGGTCCGATCGCCTCAACGCGCTGCCCTTGGCGGTCGCCCGCCGCCTGGTGCGGCGCGCCATGGAACTGGCCAAGGGCGACCTTCGCGGAATCGATTTTGGGCACATTGCATCGGCAATGGATCTCGCACGAACCACCGAAGGGCATGGACGCCTACAGGCGCCTGGCCTCGACATCTTCCGTTCTTTCGAGTGGCTGCGTTTCGGCCAGCCGGGCGGGGTGCCCTTTGGTCCCGGTTTGGAAGCCCGCAATTACCGTTTCACGCTAACCGTGCCGGGGACCGTGCGGGTGCCTGGCACCAATCTCGCGATTTCTTTGGAACTGATTGATAAATCGGGGCCTTCCGTGTTCTCCGATTGGGTATATAATAATCATGTGGGTTGCTTGGATTGGCAACGCCTGTCCGGTTCCCTGGAATTACGGAATTGGAGGCCGGGCGATCAGTACCAGCCTGCGGGTCACTCCGGCCAGGAGAAGATCAAGACCCTCTTTCAACAAGCCCGTATCCCACTGTGGGAACGCCGGCATTGGCCGGTCCTCACCGATGGCCCTTCCATCGTTTGGGCGCGGCGTTTCGGGCCGGCTGCCGGACTGGTGGCGGAGCAGGATGCTAAGGTGATTCTCAAGATCCGGGAAGACGCCGTATGAGCGAAATAGGAATCGGGATGTGCCAGGCCGGCGTCTATAAAGGTGAGAGGGCCAGTGCGGAGGTTTCGTGAATTCTAATATCAAGACGTTGATTTTCTGGGTTGTTCTCATCTGCCTGATAGTACTGTTATTCGCAGTGGTCCGAACCGGCCAGGGGCGACGCGAGCAGCAGATTACCTTTACCGAATTCCTCAACAAGGTGCAGGAAGGACAGGTCAAGGAAGTCACCATCAACGGGAGTGAAGTCCACGGATCTTATCAGAACCCCAGTTTGGGGCTGCACACGTTCGTCCCGGTGAACTACCCGGATCTGTACAAGCAGCTCCAGGACCACAGCGTCAACGTCGAAATCAAAGACAGCTCTTCCGGCAACTGGGTCTCGATCCTCGTAAACCTGTCCCCGTTCATCGTGATTTTCGCCTTCTGGATCTTCATGATGCGGCAGATGCAGAGCGGCGGCAACAAGGCCCTCAGCTTCGGAAAGAGCCGCGCGCGGCTGCATTCCACGCAGCAGAAAAAGGTCACCTTCAAGGACGTGGCCGGCGTGGAAGAAGCCAAGGAAGAGCTTCAGGAGATCATCGAGTTCCTCCGCGAACCGCAGAAGTTCCAGAAGCTGGGCGGCCGCATTCCCAAGGGCGTTCTGCTCATCGGCCCTCCTGGCACCGGCAAGACCCTGCTGGCGCGCGCCATCGCCGGCGAAGCCAGCGTGCCCTTCTTCTCCATTTCCGGTTCGGATTTCGTGGAGATGTTCGTGGGCGTGGGAGCCAGCCGCGTGCGCGATCTTTTCGAGCAGGGCAAGAAGAACGCTCCCTGCATCATTTTCATCGATGAAATCGACGCCGTGGGACGCCATCGCGGCGCCGGCCTCGGCGGCGGGCACGATGAGCGCGAGCAGACCCTCAACCAGTTGCTGGTCGAGATGGACGGTTTCGAATCCAACGAGGGTGTAATCCTGGTGGCCGCCACCAACCGCCCCGACGTGCTCGACCCCGCCCTGCTGCGCCCCGGCCGTTTCGACCGCCGCGTGGTGGTGGGCCGGCCCGACGTACAGGGCCGTGAGGCCATCCTGCGCGTGCACACCAAGAAGATTCCGCTGAGCGACAATGTCGACCTTTCCGTGCTCGGGCGCGGCACCCCGGGCCTGGCCGGTGCCGACCTCGCCAACCTGGTCAACGAGGCGGCTCTCAACGCCGCGCGCCAGAATCGCAAAGTCGTCACCATGTTCGACTTCGAGACGGCCAAGGACAAGATCCTCATGGGCGCCGAGCGCAAGTCGCTGATCCTCAGCGACGCCGAGAAGCGCAATACGGCCTACCACGAAGCCGGCCACGCGCTGGTGGCCGCCGTGCTCCCTGAGGCCGATCCGCTGCACAAGGTCACCATCATCCCGCGCGGCATGGCGCTGGGCGTCACCATGCAGTTGCCCATCGACGACAAGCACTCCTACAGCAAGGACTACCTGCTGGCCCAGGTCGCCATCCTCATGGCCGGCCGAATCGCCGAAGAGAAATTCATGCACCACATGACCACCGGCGCCGGCAACGATATCGAGCGCGCCAGCGACCTGGTACGCAAGATGGTCTGCGAGTGGGGCATGAGCGAGCTCGGGCCGCTCAGCTTCGGCAAGAAGGAAGAGCAGATCTTCCTCGGCCGCGAAATCTCCCAGCACCGCGATTACAGCGAAGAAACCGCCATCCGCATCGACGAGCAGGTGAAAAAGCTGGTGCAGGGCTGCTACGACACTGCCGCCGCCATCATCGACGAGCGGGCCGAAGCACTCGCCAAGATCGCCGAGACGCTGCTTGAGCGCGAGATCCTGGATGGCGACGAGGTCATGCAGATCATCAAAGGCCAGACGCTGGCGCCGTTCGCGGCTTCCGGCGGCGGCAAGGACGCCGAAGAACACGTCCAGCAGGTGCTCCGCCCCGAAGCCGGGCGCAGGGTTCCCGGGCTCTCGGAAGGGGAGCATCCCCAGCCCGCGTGATTCCGCTGTTCCCGGTTTACCTGTTCGACGTCGATGGAACGTTGCTGGATTCTGCGGCCGACATCATCGGCGCCATCCAGGAAGTGCTGGCTACCAACGGGCGCCCCACCGCAGTCGATTTCGATTTCCTGAAGAACTACATCGGCCGCCACCTGGCCGCTCCCTTCGGTGACATTTTTCCGGACTACGGTTCGCCGCAGATCGACGAGCTCATTCGCCAGTACCGCGCAATCTACCTGGGGCGCGGCCACAAGTCGACACGCGTGTACCCTGGCGTCCCCGAGGCGCTGGCCGCGCTGGCCGGCCACAAATCCACCGCCACCACCAAGGGCACTCCCACCACCCGCGCGGTCCTCGAGCAATTCGGCCTGATCCAGTATTTCGACCACGTGCAAGGCACCGACGGTTTCCCTTACAAGCCCGCGCCCGATGTGATTCTGACCGCTCTGGCCGCGCTCGGCGCCCGTCCCGAAGACTGCCTGATGGTGGGCGATTCCCCCGCCGATATGGAAGCCGGCAGGCGCGCCGGGGTCAAGACCTGCGCCGTCCGGTACGGCTACGGCAAGCCCGAAGACCTGGCCCGTTTCACTCCCGACTTCTGGATCGACGATCTGCGCGCCCTGGCGCCGTAGGTGGGGCGGACGCTCGCGCCTTCAGTATGATCGCCAGCGCGAGGAGTACTTACTCATCCTGGTGGCTTCGTCGGATCGGCGGTTTGCCGCCATGCTGACCTTCAACACTGTTCTGGCCCGAAGCTGAGCTTCCGCGAACGACGCGGCGACACCCCGATCACCGTGATCGGTGGACCAGTGGAAGTCGCTATGGTGGTCCTGATCGAAGACGACATACTGTGCCTGGTTCCCGCCAACGTCGATAAATGTGAATGACTGGCTCACTGGCAATCTCACTTCCCGCTTGCCATTCATCCCGGCAAGATCCGCCTTACCGCCCTCGAGTGCTCGGATATAAAGGCTGGAAGGGTTAACCTTCTAACATTCTAACATGCTTGTGCCTGTGGTATAATTAATTTGGTTTGATGCTCCTGCCAATTCAAGGCTGACCTCTTTAGCGTTGTTTCCGCTACCTTCGTCCACCTTCCAAATTTGCCGCCTTCAAATCGGAAAAGGAAAACTAAAGTGAAGAATATTTACGTTGGAAACCTCAGTTATGAGGCTTCGGAAGAATCTCTCCGTGCGTTGTTTGAAATCCACGGCACTGTCGGCCGTGTCAACATCGTCACGGATCGTGACACGGGCCAGCCTCGTGGCTTTGGCTTCGTTGAGATGGCAAACGATGGAGAGGGCGAGAAAGCCATTGCCGCCGTGAACGGCACGGAACTTGGTGGCCGCGCCCTGAACGTCAACGAGGCGCGTCCGAAAGCGGAGCGTTCAAGCGGCGGCGGCTTCGGGCGCAAACGCTGGTAGAGGGATTTTAGTAGCGGCCTCGCGGCTTTGATAAGATGAAGACGACTCCCGCGTCGCCGCGATGCTTGCCGCAACCACTATTGCCGACGAGATCCTGGATCTAAAAGGACAGCGGAAGGCCATTCTGCTCGCCCATCACTACCAGGAGCCCGAGATCCAGGAACTGGCCGACGTGGTCGGCGACAGCCTCGAACTGGCGCGCAAGGCCCGCGACTTCGCGGGCGACGTGATCGCCTTCTGCGGCGTGTGGTTCATGGCCGAAACCGCCAAAGTGGTGAACCCGAACCGCATCGTGGTGGTGCCCGACCGCGAGGCCACGTGCAGCCTGGTGGATAGCTGTCCGGTCGAGCCGGTCCGCGAGTTCCGGCGCCAGAACCCGGGCCACGTCATCGTCAGCTACATCAACACCTCCATCGAGGTGAAGGCCGAAAGCGACATCCTCTGCACCTCGCGCAACGCGGTGAAGGTGGTCAACTCCATTCCGCGGGAGAAGCCCATCCTCTTCCTGCCCGACAGCCACCTCGGCGATTATGTCAGGAAGCAGACCGGCCGGGAGAATATGCAGATCTGGCAAGGCACGTGCATCGTGCACGCCACGTTTCCCGCGCGGCGGCTGGCTGAGGCCAAGGCGGAACATCCCGGCGCCGCGGTGGTGGCGCATCCGGAATGCCCGGCTTCGGTGCTGGCGATGGCCGATTTCATCGGCTCTACCTCGGCCATCGTCGAATGGTGCGCCTCGAGCCGCGCCGCCGAGTTTATCGTAATGACCGAAAGCGGCATCCGCTTCTCGCTCCAGAAGGTGGCGCCGGGCAAGCGCTTCTACTTCGTGGCCAATGAGAACTGCAATTGCAGCGAGTGCCCCTACATGAAGCTGAACACGCTGGAGAAGCTGCGGGATTGCCTGCTCGCTCTGGCCCCCCGCGTGGAGTTGCCCGATGCCATTGTTCGGCGCGCCCTGGTGCCGCTCGAGCGCATGTTGGCTCTCAAGTAAATGCCCCCCGCGCCGCTGATCGATAGCTACGGCCGCCTCCACGACAGCCTGCGCGTCAGCGTGACCGACCGCTGCAACATCCGCTGTTTCTACTGCATGCCCGAGCACGACGTGCACTTCGAGAAGCGCAGCGAAATACTGAATTTCGAGGAGATCGAACGCTTCGTGCGCATCGCCGTCGCGCTGGGGATCGTCAAGGTGAGGGTCACCGGAGGCGAGCCGCTGGTGCGGCGCGACCTGCCGGAGCTGATCCGGCGCCTCGCCGCCATCCCCGGCATCCGCGACCTCGCCCTCACCACCAACGGCGTGCTGCTGCCCGATCTGGCGGAACCGCTCTATGAGGCCGGGCTGCGCCGCATCAATGTCCACCTCGACACCCTCGATCGCGAGCGATTCATCCGCATCACGCGCCGCGACGAGATCGGCAAGGTCCTCGCCGGCCTGGATCTCTCGAAGCGCCTCGGCTATCCCAAGATCAAGCTCAACGCCGTAGCGGTGAAAAACCTGGTCGAGCCGGATATCGTGCCCCTGGCGCGCTACGCCCGCGACAACGGGTTTGAAGTGCGCTACATCGAGTTCATGCCGCTGGACGCGCAGAATCTCTGGGATCGCGGCAAGGTGCTGCTGGCGGATGAGATCATCGACACGCTCTCGCGCGAAATCGCGCCGCTGGTGCCGGTGCCCGATCCCGACCCCCGCGCGCCGGCCTCGGAGTACCTTTTTGCCGATGGCATCGGCCGCGTCGGATTCATCGCCTCGGTGAGCCGCCCATTCTGTCTGAACTGCAACCGCATCCGCCTCACCGCCGATGGCAAGCTGCGCTACTGCCTCTTCGCCATCCAGGAAGACGACGTCAAGAGCCTGATGCGCTCGGGCGCCTCCGACGAGGA
>Ga0181518_10000456_pt1 | contig 44158 bp, 45 predicted proteins | sample PEATcosm2014_Bin_28_FD_119751 | JGI IMG/M metagenome (GOLD analysis project Ga0181518, IMG submission 119751) | Peatland microbial communities from MTU Mesocosm Facility, Houghton, MI, USA - PEATcosm2014_Bin01_60_metaG | ecosystem: Environmental > Terrestrial > Soil > Wetlands > Peat | place...
CGTAGTTTTGTCGAATGCGTGGAGGTGACGCCGGACGGGAAGCGGGCAATATTTCCGGGTTTTGGGACAAGGGGTACGCCCGGGCGGATTCGAACCGCCGACCTTTTGCTCCGGAGGCAAAAGAACCCCTTCGTGTTTCCAAAGACTTGCATGCAGTTTGTGGACTTTAAGTGGACAGAAACCGGCATGTTCGCACTCTTCATTGGCCCGATGCCTTCTTCATGCGGACGACGTTTGGCCTGCGCGGCCCGGCGAGATTGGCGGCCTTCACCAGTTTCTCGGCGAGCCGGTCCAACACCTCGCGCGCCTGGTCGCTCGGCGTGTGCGTGTAATACAGGGTCATCTCGGCGTTGGCGTGGCCCATGAGTTCCTTCCGTTCGCCAATCGAAATCTTTTCGCCGTCCGCGAGCGTCGCGAATGTGTGCCGCAGATCGTGCCAGCTTAACCACGGCATGTCGAGCTTCGCCCCGGCGGGCTTCAGGTGGCGCTGCACGATGGCGTTCTCGCAGACCGGCTTGCCGGTGGTGCCGGCAAACACCGGGTCCTCGAGACTGACCCAGTGCTCGCGCTCCCGCAGTTCCGCAAGCGCCATGACGACCCAGCGCGGCAGATGCACAAACCGGCGCCTCGACTTGGCCTTCACTGAACTCCATTCGCCCTTGTACCATTGCTCGCGCACGGCAGCCATGAGCGGCGGGAGCAACTCTGCGTCCATGATGATCGGCGCCTCGGTGAGATTGAGGCGTTTCCATTTCAAGCCGCAAATCTCGGCGATATTCATGCTGGTCAACGCCGCCAGGAAGACCATCAGGCGGGTCGCGGGCGGCAGAATCTCCAACAGCTTCGCGAGTTGGTCGAAACTGAGCGCATGCGGCGTGGCGCGCACCATTTCCGGTAGATTCACAAACTTGGCTGGATTCGCCCCGCTGTGCCAGCCTGCCCGTTCGGCGTGCGTGTAGATCGCGGAAACTACCGTCTTCACGTGTTTGGTGGATTGCACGCTGTAGCCGCGGTGAACCATTGTCCCAACCAGTCGTTGAATGTCTTCGCGCTGGACGTCCCGCAACCGCATGTCGCCTATCCCGAACCTCCGGGGAATTTTTGGCGGCTCCTCGCCCGGCCGGAACCGCGTCTTGCCTCCCCGAGAGAGCTTTCTCTCTGGAACGCCGTCGAGCACAAATGGGAGCTGCGACTTGTAGTGCTCCTTGCCGGCGTGCTTTTTGTACGCGATGTGTTCCGGCAGGAACTTGCGCTCCACGAACTGGCGTACGGTCATGATCGACTGCGGCGTGCGGTTATTCTGGTCGAGCCGCGAGAGAAAGTTCTCCCATCCCAGCCGCCGCGCCTCCTTTTGGGTGAATGCCACCGGGCCTTCACATGGCCCGATGCAGACAGGCCTACTCCATCCTCGCTTGAACTGGCCGTCTGCATTGATGTGGTCTTCGTGCCAGCGCAGCTTCCACCAGCCGCCCTGACGGTATAAGTCGCCTTTCTGTTGGAGCCTTCTCCGCGCCATGTCGTCCCGATACACTGGGACCTTACCTCCAATTGCCGCCGAGAAGGTCACCGCGTGGCCCCGTAGGTCTTGCCTCGGTCGACTCCCTCAAAGGTGTCCCCAGGAACGGGCGCAGTGTGCGACCGTTCCGCTTGGCGCCCGATACCCAATTGCTGTGCGATTTCTCGGACATACGCCCGTTTAAGCGGTCGCCTAGACTGGACCTTCCCATTGGGCTGGCTCGGCTTTGGGGCTTCCGTCTAAAGTACTGCGTGCGCCTCAAACATCGGCATCTATCCATTCCGCTTCTTGCGTGTTCTCTGTCGAGGTCGTACGACCGCGTCCGAAGGCTCATTTTGAGCGCGCACGATAGCGGCACGTCTCCACGAGCCTGCACCTCCGTTGCGCAGCCACTTGCACAGCGAATTCTCGTCAACCCGGATCTGTCGTCCAACACGGACCGATGGAATGACGCCGCGGCGTTGGGAGCCTCCCCGGAGGCGGCCTCGATGCGGTCGATAGCCCGGCTTCGGAGTTTCACGGCTACGCAACCTCCGTTGCGGCAGGCCGTTCGCCGCCACCCGCTTGGCTGTCAATCCAGCGGCGCAGGTCCGCTGCTGGATACCGGACGCATCGCCCCAACCGCACGAACCGGGGACCCTGGTTGAGATACCGCCAACGCTGAAGCGTTTTCACCCTCAGGCCGGTCAGTGCTTCAACTTCGGCTTCAGTGAAAGAGATTCTCTCGTTGCTCATCGGCTGCTCTCGGGTCTCTGATTGAGTGCCCAAGAGTATTCTGCCGCCGACTTGAATGGGATTTGTGGGATTCCCAAACTTCCCACTTTTCCCACTTTTGGAGGGTTAAGCTGCGATTAGCTCGCGCCTATTCCTGCGGAACGTCACGGAAGAGCACCTGTTTCTTCTTCTTGGATAGCGCAGCCGCGGTTTTCTCAAGCACGCTGCGAGATACCGACAGACCGTCTAAGATTTTTCGCGATGTTTTCCAGTCCGGGCCACCTTGTCCCTGGAGTTCGTGAATACTCCACTCACGGAGCGCGAGTTCGTGCTCAAACCACGCCGCGCGCTTTGGGTACGGTGCTGTGCCAGGTGGTGTCGCGATTCCTTCCTTCATGACTGTGTCGCTCCCGACGTCGCCTGACCCTCTGTCGGCAGAGAAGCGGTCGGCTTCCTTCATGGTGGCCGGTACCTCGCTGCCGGTTTGCTCGGCTCCCGTCTTCCGCCGGTCAGATGATCCTGCCTCGGATTGGGCAGGGGGTGGAGAGCGGGGGTCCAGCCGATATTCGTCGAGCCAACCTTCCGTCAGGCGCCGCAGTTCGTCGGACTTTGCCCGCCCTGGCGGAGAGGTATCCAGTTCCCTGGGGGGCCACCATTCGTCGGGCGTCGAGACATGTGACCCTAGAAATGCAAGGAGGTGATCGCAGTATGCGGCGTCCAATTCCTCGAGCGGCGAGCTTTCGTCGGTCGCTGAGGAAAGTCGCGCTAGAAGTGCAAAATAGCCACGTGTTTCGGTGACCGGTGGAAGGATTGGCGGAGAGGTATCCAGTGCTCTGCGCAGCGAGCTTTTGTCGATCGTTGAGCGCCATCTCGCTAGAACTGCCGAGAGGTGAACGTGGGATACATCGACCATATCGGCGAGAAGTCGGCAAAACAAATACGGTCCAGGAGCTTCGTCGGTTGCTGGAGCTGTGGGGACTAGCTCGACAGCGGGATAGTCAGAGTTAAGAGATAGGCGTTCTACCTCTAGCAAAATCTGTTTCCAAGTGACCTCTTCCGGCTTGATGCCATATTCCAGTGCGAGGTTGGTCCTCACAAAGTCTTCCGCTACTTGTTCATGAGGTCCGTCCATGAGCCGTTCCAATTGCTTCTTGGCTTCCCATAGGTCAGAAAGGGGGGACCGGCCTTCTTCTTTCCTCGTTGGTATCACCACTTCGGCCTGCCAGTGTGCAATACGGCCGCGCACGCACTTCATTAGGTATTCGTACCGTTGCCTTCGCGGAACGGCGGCCAACCATTCGTCGCTGCAGTGCTTGAGAATCCAAGCTGGGATGACTTGCCACAGCAGCACATCAGTGAATTCCCGATCGAATTTCCCGGTGAACCCTATCGCTGCCTTGGCGCAGACGTCGTACGCCTCTCTTAGACAGAGATCAGTGTCGGCCCCTTCAAGCTTTTTGGAGTGAATCCTGAGCAACTCCGCACGAACTTTGACCCAACACCCCTCTAGACGGGCGAGCCGCGCGTGTCTTTCGCTTAGTGTCAGCGCTTCGGGCAGCTCACACCAAATCTGGTCCCAACTGACCTCTTCTGGCGTGATGCCATACTGCGGTGCGAGCCGGTCTCTCTGTTTTTCTGTTAGTTTCAACGTTTCGGCTTGCCAGTACGAGATTCGGCTGCTCAAACACTCCATAAGGTTTTCGTACCAATGGTCTGGCGGAACGATGGGGATCCATTCCACCGCCGCAGCCCAATGGCCAATCAAGAATGGGATGCCGTGCCGGAGAACGACATCGTTGAGTTCCCCGTCGAAATCTCTCAGTGCCTTGGCGCAGACGTCGTACGCCTCTCTTAGACAGAGATCAGTGTCGGCCCCTTCAAGCTTCTTGGAGTGAATCTGCAGCCACTCTACACGAATTCTGGCCGCGAGACATCTTGCTATAGAACACTCGGGTTTTCCGTCTTCCATCGTGCCTCTTGCATCCGGCAGGACGAAGGGCTACGATGAGATGTCTACCGTCTCACCGAAGAGCCCGCGCCACCGTGCCGGGCTTTTCGTTCTTCAGGACCATTTTAGCCGGTGATCCCAGCACGCGCACGGGCCAATCGCGCGATCGCGCGGCGGCAGGCGACGGAATCGACTGCCGCGCCGGCTGCGCAGCCGAGAGCCGCGGTTTCGGTCTGTAACGTGCCAGCCGCGGGCGCTTCCCGGTGCCGAGAGCGGGTTTGACGTCCGCAGGCGCGGCGCGTCTTCGCCGCCGCCCGCGCGGACATCTCGTCGGCTCGGCACAAATGCGGTGGCTGCGCGCTGGCGCGGCTTCAAAAGTGGCGCTGGCACGGAACCACCGCGCCCCTCGCGAAAGGTTTGCCCACGTTGCGCCGGCGGCGCCCACAGCGGCCAACATGGCCACCTGAGGAAACGGTATGCCCCAAGGCCAAACGCACGTCATGGAGCGTTCCGTCGCGCAGCGCCGGTTACGCCGCCGGCGGCAGTATACCCCCTTGTGGAGGCCGCAAGGGAACGAAAGCCACCACAGCCGCGCCCCACTCGCCCCACATTGCGCCGGTGGTCGTGCTGAAGTGGCGACTCGACAGGGCTCCCGTGATCCTTGCAGAATCTCCGGGTAGTGTCCGCGACCCGGCCAGACTTCCGGCTTCCGCCAGCGTGCGCAGGCATAGCTGGCGAGCTTCGCTGCCGGAGAATAGTGTCCGATATGGGGGAATAACGCCGCCGTGGGACCCTCGAAGTTCGGCAGCAAGCGCGGCACCCCGAACCGCAACATCCGTTCGGTGGCGGGCGTTGACGGCTTTACGGGCCCTCGAAATCGGCGTATAGTCGAAGGGCAGTGATCCCATCTGAGCTGGGACAGTGCTTCAAGCGTCTTTTCACGCCGCCGTCCGGGCATTGAGAGTGGCACTTACCACTGGCAGGAAGGGATTTTTTAAGGATTCATTAGCGATAGTTGGCTTCCCTCTGAGGTCGCAGTGAGAGGGCGCGCGTGCGGAGAACGTATTTGTGGGTGAGGAAGCGGCGGAGATAATGCCGGAGCATTTCAGTTAGGACAATCATGGAGACTCTGAATCTCGAAACACTCAAGAAAGCGGTTGCGGGCGATTACGCCGCAATCCGGCGGGTAACCAGCCTTGAGCCTCAAGGCGACAAGGTCTTCCCACCAACTTATGAAGGTGGTGAATACGCGGACGAAAAGCGGCAGGTGCGGGCTGCCGATGGCACGGTGCAGGCAGTCGACACCGTGTTGCTGGATTCCGTGCAATCGCAGGCGAACCGCATGGAACTGGCTCTTCTGCGGGCCTATGACGACAAGAAGCTGAAGATGCCGATGCTTCAGGTGGACTTCGTTGGCGACGGCACCGATCCGATTCTGACCGAGATCGGCCGCATAACAGCGCTTGAAGCGCCGCACCGGATGTGCGATGCCATTTTTCGCGACGCCCTGTGCAATGGCCATCCGTTCCGCGGCGTAGAGCCTGGTTCGAAGCTCAACGGGGCGAAGTCGGCCAACGCGACGGCGGTTTTTGAACTGTGCCCAACTGCATTGTTATTCGGCTTTTGGGACTCGACAGGACCCCGAGGTGGGTTGGGCACCAAGGTACAGCGTGCGCTGGTCTCAGAAATTGTCGGTTATCAGAAAGCAGACGGCAAACGCACGTCGAGCCGGATCGATCCTCTGCAGATTGAGAACAACGTCGACATTTACGAGACAGAAGCGGGTGGGTGGACCTTCGAGGAGGCAAAGGCCCGGAAAGACAAGAATGGGCAGCCGGTCAAACTGAAGCCGTCCGAGATCAACCACGGAAACATCACCCCTTCGTTCAGGCACGAGGACAAGAACACGCGCAAGCAAGTGCTCAATCATGGTGGCGTGACTCTGGCCTATGCGATGCAGTACACCGTACTCTCATTGGCGGCATTGCGGCGTTTGAAGTTCCCGTTAGGCGGCGTAACGAAACCCGAAGTCGACAACGCTGCTCGCACAGTACTGGCGGCCCTCGGACTCGCCGCGATCTGCTTTCTCGACGAGGATGGTTATGACCTACGCTCCCGTTGCCTGCTCGACGGGAAGCCCGGAAAGATCCAGTTTGTCGGGCGTGGCGAGACACGAGACTTTTGCTTGGATGCACATGGCGCCGCTGAACTGGTCGCACAGGCCGCTGGTGAGGCGAAGGGCCTCAATCTGCCTTGGCCGGAAGCACCGGTCACGCTTCAGCCCTCACCCGACCTGAGCCGTCTCGTGGTCGAGAGCCGCAAACGCTCCATGGCCACGAACACGGGAGCCTAATCCATGTTCGCTCTACGCGTAACGTACTTGATGGGGCGGGTGTACTCAGCGGTGTTCGACGACGGCGATGACAAACGGGAGCCGGAGTGGCCCCCTCATCCTTCGCGATTGTTTTCGGCGCTGGTTGCGGCATGGGGCGATGGGGGAGCCGAGGAAGAGCTGCGACCGGCGCTCAAGTGGCTGGAGGAACAGGCCGCGCCGGCCATTTGCGCGGGGGGCGCCACGGGTCGAAAACTGGTACAGGCGTTCGTTCCAGTGAATGATGCCCGGACCCTACCTGAGGAGAGACCGCGAAAACCTCGCACATTCCCGTCGGCGACGCTTTCTCATCCGGACGTCTATTTCGTCTGGAATGCGCCCCCCCCGGCCGCTGTACTGACGGCCCTTGACGATATTCTCAAGCGCACCAGTTCGCTCGGGCACTCGTCAAGCCTCGTCTCCGTCGAAATTGTAGACACTGTTCCGGAAGATCATGGAACCGTGTGGGTTCCGGACGCACCCCAAGGCGATCGGATGCGAATCCCGCACCCCGGACGTTTGGACGAGCTTAGCGAGCGCTACAAGCGGTTCCAAATTGAGCCGAACAAGATTCATCGGCCCTCGCTCGGCCGAACAACCCTTTACGGCTCAACGCACAGGACGGAGCCTGAGATACCTCAAGGTGTTTTCGATCAAATGATCGTACTGCGGCGTGACGTGGGAGCGTGCTGCTCGTTGCGGTCGACGCTCGCGGTGTTGAGCGCATTTCGCGGCGCCATGCTGGCGTTGGCGCCTCAGCCCGTCCCCGAGTATCTGAGCGGTCATTCGCCGGAGAGCACGCAGGAGAACCCAGTGCGCAGTGAGCGGCCTCATGTGGCCGTGGCACCGCTGCCGTTCGTCGACGCACCTCATGCGACGGGGGACCTCATGGGAGTGGCAGCTTTGCTTCCCAAGACGCTGACGCAGGAAGAACGCGAAGCCTGTTGGGGGATAATCAGTTCGATCGAAGAATTGCGGATGCTCTGGGGCCCGTGGAAGGTTTCGGTCACCGACGCCGAGGAGCACCGCCGAACGCTGCGTCCCGAGACGTGGACGCAGCCGCACACCGTCTGGTCCACGGTTACGCCGTTCGTATTCGACCGGTTCCCGAAGGATCCTTATGGGCAGGAAGCGGTGGAGGTGGTGCAGGAGGCTTTTGCTCGCGTCGGCCTTCCCAAGCCGTGCGATCTCGACTTGCACTACAACCCCTGGCATATCGGGGTTCCCAAAGCCTCGGCATTTCCACCCGCGCCCGCGAGGTCGGGCAAGCCACAACGCTACCATTGCCACGTTTGGGCGCGGTTTGATCGGCCGATTGCCGGTCCGGTGATAGCGGGCGCCGGCCGCTACTATGGATATGGGCTTTTCCGCCCGCTGCTCGGCCGGAAGGACGCGCCATGACCTTCGAGCAATTCTTTGAAGCAGCGTGGGGTACAAAACCATTCCCCTGGCAGGAACGCCTGGCGAACCGGGTATTGCAGGGTGACTGGCCGGAATCGATCGGACTGCCCACGGCGGCCGGCAAGACGGCGCTGATTGACATTGCGGTCTTTGCGCTGGCGATGAGGGCGCCCAGGGCAGGACGGCGCATCTTCTTCGTTGTCGATCGGCGGGTGATCGTTGATGAGGCGGCCAAGCGCGCAGAGCAACTGGCCGATAAGCTCTGCAAGGCTGCCCCCGCATCGGACCTCGGCAAGGTCGCGCAAGCCTTACGAGATCTCGGCGGTATGCCGAACCCGCTCGTCACGGCCATTCTGCGTGGTGGCATTCCGCGCGATGACTCATGGACGGACTCGCCGCTCCAGCCGGTGGTGATCTGCTCGACGGTAGACCAGGTTGGATCGAGCCTCCTGTTCCGCGCTTACGGCGCCAGTGAGTACGCGTGCCCAATCCGGGCTGCGCTTGCTGCCTACGACTCGCTGATCATCCTGGACGAGGCCCACACCAGCCAGCCGTTTGCCGAGACACTGGGCTGGATCCACAAGTACCGCGGCTGGGCCGAGCAGCCTTTAGACCTTCCATTCGGGGTGGTCGAGATGTCGGCAACGCCGCGCGGTGGCGAGGTATTCAGCGAGACTGACAAGGATTGTGAGAACCCTTTGCTGAAGAGGCGCTGGGAAGCGGAGAAGCGCGCCAAACTCGTGATCGAGGAACCAAAGTCGAATGAGGAGGCGGGTAAGGGTGGGTTCACCGGTCTTGTCGACGGACTGGTTCGTGAGGCACGCACGATGCGCGATCAGCGTGGGGCAAAGGTGATCGGGGTGATTGCCAACCGTGTCCTTACTGCGCGCAGAGTCCACAATGCGCTCGACGAGGACCCTGATTGCGACGCGATTCTGCTGACCGGGCGGGCTCGTCCTTACGACCGAGACCTGCTTTGGGCAAAGTGGGGACCGCGCATCGGCCTAGATCGAAAAACCGATCCCCAGAAGCCCATCTTCGTGGTGGCCACGCAGTGCATTGAGATCGGAGCCAACATCGACTTCGACGCGCTGGTAACCGAGATCGCGAGTCTTGATGCGCTGGAGCAGCGCTTTGGACGGTTAGACCGGAATGGCAACAAGGCACTGACGCACGCGGCCATTGTGACCCAGAAGGACCAGACTGGGTCGAAGTACGACGACTCCGTCTACGGCGGCGCCTTGTGCGCCGCGTGGAGGTGGCTCAGGAATCACACGATCACGAAGGAGCGCACCGAAACGCTTCCAGCCGAGGGCAAGAAGAAGCCAAAGACGAAGAAGATCAAAGAAGAGTTCGTGCCGATGGGCGTTCTCGCCCTGCGGCGGGCACTGACAGAGACGCCAGACCGAGGCGCGCTCATCATGCCGCGCCGAAGCGCACCGGTGCTCATGCCGGCTCACGTTGACCTGCTTTCGCAAACCTCGCCGGAACCGGCTTTGAGTCCGGAGCCGGCACTCTTCCTACACGGTCCGGAGACGGGGCCTGCTGATGTGCAGATCATCTGGCGGCAGGACCTTGGTGAAGACACGAACCTGTGGGGAGACGTTGCTGGGATCTGCCCGCCAAGTGCGGCCGAAGGTATCTCGCTGCCCATTTGGGCGGTTCGAAGGTGGCTCTCGAAACAGAATGCACCTGACGTCGCCGACGTCGAAGGGTTGCGCGGGGAGGATACCCCGCCCCGGCAGGGTAAAGGCCCGATGCTACGTTGGCGAGGGTCCGACGAGAGCGAGGTCCTCGAACAGTCTGGAGACATCCGCCCTGGTATGACGATTGTTGTACCGGCAACCTACGGTGGATGTGACGAGTGGGGGTGGAATCCGGAATCGGACAGGGAAGTCACCGATGTTGGGGACCCAGTGAAGCTCCGGATGGGACGGCCAATGCTGCGGCTTCATCCAAGACTGGTTGAGGGTTGGAACGACCCGGAGCTCGCCGAACGGCTCAACAGTGTTGAGTCCATTGGCGAGGCGCGAGGTGTATTGGAGGAACCGGTTGGTGCAGCGGCCGCTGAGTGGGTGCGAAGGGCGGTTTTGGCATTGCACAACAGCCGTATCCTGAAGCTTGTCGACAGTCCAGAGGATGATGGTTCAGGCTGGGCAGCGATCACAGGGAGGGACGCGTTCGACCAAAACAGCGCTCGGGCCTCTTACACCACTGAGGTTCGCCTCGATTCCCACTTAAACGGCTGCGAGCGGTGGGTGGAGAGTTTCGGGCATGAGTTGCCGGAAATGGAGCGGAAGACGGTGATTCGAGCCGCCGGCCTGCACGATATTGGGAAGGCGGATCCCCGTTTTCAGGCCTGGCTTCGGGGCGGTAACCCGGTGAAGCCGCACGAACTTATCGCGAAGTCGCGGAGGTCGGGACAGAACTGGGCCGCGATCGAGCGCGCCCGCCAGTTAGCAGGCTATCCGAAGGGAGGCCGTCACGAGCTTATGTCCATGGCGCTCCTGAGGGATCATTGTGAGGACTTCGCCGGTGTAGGCTTCGATCTTCTGCTCCATCTGGTGGCCAGTCATCATGGGCGTTGCCGTCCCTTTGCGTCAGTGGTCGAGGATGGCGATCCGGTACACGTCACTTACAACGGCTGGCGGGCCGCGACCGACCACCGGTTGGAGAGTGCCGACTCGGGTGTGTGTGAGCGCTTCTGGCGGTTGACCCGGCGCTATGGGTGGTACGGACTCGCATATCTGGAGGCTTTGGTGCGTCTCGCAGATTGCCAGCAGAGCGAGGCTGAACAGAACGAGGAGGGCGAATACAGAGGAGGCGCTCATGTATGAGATCGAGTTGATTGGACTCGATGGCGGAAACCTGCTCGGGTATCTGGCCGCGCTCGGCACGCTGCGCGTTCTGACGCTTGCGGAGCCGGAGGCGGGGGTCCGGATGAGCTGGGTGGACAAGGGCTGGTGGAGGCCGATCGTCCATCACTCGCGGATCAGGACGGGCGAGGAACTGGTCGGCGCGCTCGCGGAGAGGGTCTGTGGTGAGCCGTCTATCAATGCGGCTTGGGAGATCGGTGAGGACTTAACGCTTACGCGGGCCGAATTTGGCCGGCTCGTGGCGGCACAGGCGCTAGTTGCGGCACCTACGGAGAGGGAGGCAGCCGACTTCCTTGCGGCGTTGGGCTCCGACGCCTTCGGTACCGGAGCCAAGAAGGAGCAGATGTCCGACACCGAGTTTCGTACCATGAGCGGGGCGGGGCACCAACACTTTCTCGGTTTCATGAAGGAGCTTGCAAGGGAAACCGGCATCGGGCACCTGACCCGCGCTCTTCTGGAATCCTGGGACTACGCTGACGATCGGCCGTCTTTGCGGTGGGATCCTGCCGACTATCGACCGCATGCTCTTCGCGCCGAAGATCCATCGGGTGATCCGATCAAAACCATGCGGGGCGCCAACCGGCTCGCGGTTGAAGCACTGCCGCTGTTCGTTACGGTGCCCGAGGGACGGCAGCTGCGCACTGTAGCATTCGATGATCGGGACGGAGGAACTGAGATCACTTGGCCGATCTGGGTCGCGCCCCTGAACCTCGACACCGTCGCCTCTCTGGTTGCGTCGGAAGAGGTACAAAGGGCTGCCAGGGAGACGATGAGCCGCCGCGGCATCGTACAGGTGTTCCGAGCCCGACGCTTCACAGAAGGCAAGTATCGCAATTTCAGCCCGGCGAAGGCGGTTCTCTAAGACCATGCGCTTCTCCTACCTCGTTTGCTACGACATCTGCGATGAGAAACGGCTGCGCAAGGTGTTTCAGGCTATGCGCGGGTATGGGGACCATTTGCAGTACTCGGTGTTTGAGTGCCAGCTTACGGCGATGGACCTGGCGCGGTGCCGAGCGGAACTGGGGGCGATTATCCAACATAAGGAGGACCAGGTGCTGTTCGTGAACCTCGGTCCGGCCGAGGGGCGGGGCGACCGCGTAATTACGGCGCTCGGCAAACCCTACACGGCGGTCGATGCGCCGTGCATCATCGTATGAGGCTGCTATGGGCGCGCTGCCGGTAACGATCGAGACGGGACGGAGCTTGCCGGATTATCTACCGGCTCGCATGGTCAACGAATTCGCGTACTGCCCGCGGCTGTTCTTCTATGAGTGGGTGGAGGGGTTGTTCGAGGAAAGCTTGGACACCGTCGAGGGCGCCATCCAGCACCAGCGCATCGATGCGAAGGCCACGGCGCTGCCGGAGGCGGCGGATCTGCCGCAATCGATCCACTCGCGATCGGTGACGCTCGCCAATGAGCGGCTGCGGGTGATCGCGAAGATGGACCTGGTGGAGGCGGAGGGCGGAACGGTCACGCCGGTGGACTACAAACACGGGCATCCGCGCGAGGGGGCCAGCGGATTGGAACTGTGGCCGTCGGACCGGGCGCAGCTTGCGGTGCAGGGGATGGTGCTGCGAGAAAACGGGTACCGGTGCGAGGAGGGAATCGTCTACTACCGCAAGACCGGCCAGCGGGTCCGGGTAGCGTTCGACGAAGAACTGATGGCGGCGACGGAAGGGATGATCCAACAGGCGTGGAGCACCGCCGCGGCGCCCGAGATTCCGCCGCCAATGGTAGATTCGCCGAAGTGTCCGGGGTGCTCGCTGGTGGGGATCTGCCTGCCGGACGAAACCCTGGTGTCGGAAGCGGTGAAGCGGGGGGAGGAACCGGAGCAGCTCGGGTTGTTCGAAACCGGGCGGCGCAAACCGGTGAAGCGGGAGGTGCGGTCGCTGGTGACGCCTCGCAGCGAGTTGCGTCCGCTGTACCTCAACAGCCAGGGAGTGCGGGTGGGAAAATCGGGCGCGGTGTTGCAGGTCCGCGAAAACCAGACGCTGCTACAGGAGGCGCGCATCGGCGAGATCTGCCAGGTAAACCTGATGGGGAACGTGCAGATCTCGACGCAGGCGGTGCAGGCGCTGTGCGAAGCGGGGATTCCGATCTGCTATTTTTCGATGGGCGGATGGTTCTACGGCATCACCACGGGCCTGAACCAGAAGAACGTGTTTCTGCGGCGAGGTCAGTTCCGGCTGGCGGAGCAGGAGTATTTTGTGCGCGCGCTGGCGCGGCGGCTGGTGGAGGGAAAGATCCGGAACCAGCGGACGCTGCTGCAACGGAACCACGTGGAGCCCAAGCGGGCGACGCTGGCGGGGCTGAAGGAAATGGAGGAGCGCGCGGCGGGGGCGGCGGCGGTGGAGGAACTGCTGGGGATCGAAGGCAACGCGGCGCGGCTGTATTTCGGCGATTTCGGAGGCATGATCAAGCCGGATGAAGACGGCGGTGCAACGGAACTGCCGTTCGATTGGGAGGGCCGCAACCGGCGGCCACCGCGAGACCCGGTGAATGCGCTGCTGTCGTTGGGGTACAGCCTGCTGGCGAAGGACCTGACGGTGGCGTGTTACGCAGTGGGATTCGATCCGTACGTGGGGTTCTATCACCAACCGCGTTTCGGGCGTCCGGCGCTGGCGTTGGATCTGATGGAACCATTCCGGCCGCTGATTGTGGATTCGGCGGTGCTGACGGCGATCAACACGGGGATGGTGACGGCGCGGGATTTCGTGCGCGTGGGCGGGTCGGTGGCGCTGACGGCGGCGGGGCGGAAGGGTTTTTTCCGGGCGTACGAGTTGCGGATGGACACGCTGGTGACGCATCCGCTTTTCGATTATCGGGTGAGCTACCGGCGGCTGCTGGAGATCCAATCGCGGCTGCTGGCGCGAGTGATTGAGGGAGAGATTGGGGAATATCCGGTGTTTACGACGCGGTGAGGTGGTAGCGAGCGGTGGGGCGGCGACCAGAACGCGGAGGCCGCTCGTATGGTGGTAAGCTGGCGGCGATTGGGGAGTTAGGCAGTGGAGCAAGGTTACAAAAGTCGGGTCGAGGGGCGGGACTTGGGCGGCGCTCGCGCGAGGTCCCAAAGGTCATTGAAAACTGAATAGGATAGGTTGGTAGGCTATTTCCACGGCCACGTGGCCGTGGCCCCATTGAAGCTCGACCTGTTCAGGCTCGATAGTTACTCCCACGGCGCATTTCCACGGCCACGTGGCCGTGGCCCCATTGAAGCTCCATATTGGCGCCTTGCAGGCTGGCGCCATGCAGGTATTTCCACGGCCACGTGGCCGTGGCCCCATTGAAGCGGGATCTTTTACTTATCCAACAATGTGGGATAGTAATATTTCCACGGCCACGTGGCCGTGGCCCCATTGAAGCCAGTAGTCGGTCAACGACAGCGCGATCCCTGAGTCCATTTCCACGGCCACGTGGCCGTGGCCCCATTGAAGCTGACTCGCCTTAATCCGTATCGCCATAACTCGCTCCATTTCCACGGCCACGTGGCCGTGGCCCCATTGAAGCCCGGAACGCCCTGCTTCTTCAGCTCGCCGTAGTGCTATTTCCACGGCCACGTGGCCGTGGCCCCATTGAAGCGAGGGCAAGTGGGTTGACCGGCCTTTGCAGCGGCTTATTTCCACGGCCACGTGGCCGTGGCCCCATTGAAGCCGGCAGGGGCCGATTCCTTTGCTTCGCCGATAGCTCCATTTCCACGGCCACGTGGCCGTGGCCCCATTGAAGCGAGGGCAAGTGGGTTGACCGGCCTTTGCAGCGGCTTATTTCCACGGCCACGTGGCCGTGGCCCCATTGAAGCGAGCAGCACGGCGGCGTCGCTGTCGGCCACGAGTATAGAATCCATCGGTACTTCCGGGCGCGAAAGGGTGGCCGATTCCGGCGTTAGCCAGGGCAAGTCCTTCACCTGCGGGCGTGCGGCACGGCGGCGGCCCGCGTTGAGCGCGCTCTGGCGGGCAGTAAGGGCGATCCGACCCGGCCCGAGGGCTAAACCGCCACCCTCAGCTTGATCCCATCGTTCGGCGCATGAACCAGATCCTGCTTGGTTCCCAGGTACCGTTCCGTTGTCTGGACCGATGCGTGCCCAAGGAGCAACTGGATCTGCTCCAGTTCTCCGCCGGCGGCCCGGCAGAGCTTCGCGGCGGTCCGGCGACAATCATGAGGCGCGATGCCGGGGACGCCGGCAACCGCCGCGTATGGCCGGAGCATCTGCCAGACCACCTTTTCGGACAGGACCTCGCCCTGCACCTGATCGGCTCGATTGACAGGTCGGAAAACGTATCCGTCCGTCACGCCGGCCCGAACAGTCCAGGCATCAATCGCCACTTTCACCCAGACCGGCATCGGCACGGTCCGCACGCGCCCGTGCTTCCCGAATAGGTCCACGATGCACCACCGGCCATCGCGCTGCTGGATGTGCCCCATCGTAAGCGCCGCCACCTCGGACCGGCGTAGGCCGCAGCCGAGCATGACGGCAATAATTGCGCGGTCGCGCAGGCCCTTGACGCTCGTGATGTCCGGTGCGTTCAGGAGCGCCTGCGCCTGCTTCAGCGACAGCCAGTTCCCCGTGCGCACGCCCATCGACTTGGCGCTCTTTACCCGCGCGATGCCGGCCGCCAACTCGGGCGCCAGCAGCCCGTTGTCGGCCGCCTCGACCGCCAGTTTGCGCACCGCGGTGATTCGGACGTTGATGCTCACCGAACCCAGTCCACGGGCCTCAAGGGCGACTCGCCAGGCGCTCACGGTCGCCTTCGTGAAGCCGGGCCGGGGCTCCAGGCCGTACCAAGCGAAGAATTCGTCGAGTCCGAGATTGTAAACGCGGCGCGTGATCGGGGAGGAGACGCTGTCCAGCACCAGCGCCTTGAGCTTCTGCCATTGGTTCGTTTGCGGAACTACAATCAAATCAGTCATTTAAGGTCCTCTTAATGGGCAATATCGCTAGCCATGTGGACCTTACCTCGAAGTGGCGAGAACATCAAGCAAAACTGGACGTGCCAAAGTTGACCTCCAGATTCCATAGGCTCCGCGCACCCGGGGGCCGGGGCGCGAAATGTCGCCCAGCACGCGCGAGGGGGTCAGTTCCGTGGTCGGCCTTCACGCGAGCAATGCGAACTAGCTTCCCACGTCACCCAGTCGCAGGGCATACTAGCTATCAAGACCAGGGTTTCCTGTATGATTCAGTTCAAAGTCGCACTGCCATTTGGAATCCGCACGCCGGAAAGCAAGCGTAGTCCCTACCGGAAAGCGCTGGATGCCGCCAGTATTCAAGCGGTCGAGAACGTCACCACAGTGGCCGGCCTCGATGGCCTGTTGCTCGCCGGAGGATCCGATGTCGATCCCGCGTTGTACGGCGCTCAACCCCTACCCGAAACGGACAAACCGGACTGCGATCGAGACAGCCTCGAGACCGCCCTCTTGCGCGAGGCGCTGGACCGCGACCTTCCGGTTCTCGCGATCTGCCGCGGACTGCAACTGCTGAACACTGCGCTGGGAGGTACGCTGGTCCAGCACATCGAGGGACACCGATGCCCGCAGCAGCAGGCAGTCCACCCGATAACGATCACGCCCCACAGCAGGCTGAAATCGATCCTGGAAGTGGACGAATACGTCGTGAATTCACGCCACCATCAATGCGTGGACCACGTCGCGAGCGGGCTTGTGGTTGTCGCCAGGGCGCCAGACAACGTAGTAGAGGCGCTGGAGTTGCCTGGAAGGCGTTTCGTGCTCGCGGTGCAGTGGCATCCCGAGGATCGTACTGAGGGGCCAGACGCCAAGCTCTTTGATGCTTTCCGAAATGCCATGAAGCTCTCAAGCGAAAGATGATGTGACCGGCGTTTCACGGGACTGATCCTCCAAGGCGCCAGATATGGAGTGCGGTTCAGTGGATTAGCTACTTTCCAGAAAGCCCGTCCTTCGGCCTCTTGGCCGCTACAGCGAACGCGAGGTGCTCGCGGCCTGCGTGCTGATGATCTGGCAAGTCGGCTGCGACCGTTCGGACGAATCCGGCGGCATCCATAGTTGCGGGAGAGGCTATTCGTATGTACGCCACGAACACCAGGGCCGCGCGACACCCGCTCGGCGTTTGTGACGTCGGCGAGCGACCAAACGCGCCTTTGCAGCCAAGGCAAGCGCTACCATGCCGTTACCGGCGGCTCTGCGCACGTCAGTACATCAGCCGTCGGATTTCCGGTTGAACGTTGAGAACAGCCACGGCTGAACCTTCTCCAAAGGAGTAATCTTCGGGTTGAACTTGAGCGGTTGCCCGTTCGCGATTCGATTCAACTGCTCTTTTAGGAGTGGCACGCGGTCCTCCCGCACGAAGAGCCAGGGACGAACCGGCCACCGGAATTCACAAATCATACTCTCGCGGTATAACGCATCGATAACGCTTTGCCAGTTATCATGCCAGGCGCGAAGGCGCTTCGTGAGGTCGCCCAATTGAGCGGCGTATGAAATTTCGCAAAGGAATATCTCTTTACAGCGGAAGTTCAACGCGACCGCATCGCAGTACCAATGTGGGCCACTCGTGTCGGGGTTGTCTCCCGGATTGATCTGGATGCAGCACTCCGTGTTCACAAAGACCGCGCGATCCGCCCGGAGGTAGTCAATAACAACGCTCTCGTAGTAGTTCATTGGAGCGCTGATTATAACTCGGTTTTTGGCACTTTGCCGAATGAGCGGTGAGCGGGAATCCATCTGCGCCTTGACTCGATCCGGGTGCCGCGACCGAAGAGCGGGTGAGGTCCCTTTCAAAGAGCCCATCGCTGTGTTAAGTGTATTCCAAACACATGTGGCTCTTCACCCGCTACGGTTTCTACTCAATCGCCTGCGCTAGGCAGGCAAATGGCTCCGTCGACCCGGATGCCTTGATGATTCGGGCGCGCGTCGCCGCGCATCTCCGTGACCTTCAGCGACGCTTCCCGGCGCTGGCCGGCAAAGAAATCGTGACCCTGCCAGACCGCGACTACCGTTTTCGCCTGATCGTGCCCAAGGAAATATGGGCCGACACGCTGGCCGCGCTAGCGCGGGAACAGGACTGGTCAAACTTCAAGAACGAAGTGGCCCAGTTCCACGGTCGCGACGACTACGAACGCGCCCTGCATGAGGTCTGGCGGGTGATGTACGATCTGCAATCGGATCAGAAAGAGACCGTTGATGGACCAAGGGAATGGCAAGACGATCCCGAACCCGGTGACGAGGACGATCCCGAATATCGGGAAGAGATGTTCAAGTCATTCGAATACGGCAAGGTGCCCCCAGACCACATCCGTGATAAGAAAATGCGGGCTGACTACGTGAAGTGGCTGGAGGCCACCGGCAGGAAGAGGAAGACGAAATGAAGTCAGTGCCGCACCCGCCAATCGATGGGACCGAGAGCGGCCGTTCACCGGCAGATCGTTCAGCCCGCCCACGAATCGCGGAGCGGGCGCGCTGGAAGGCGGGCCCGGCGGGTGTGGCCGGGGAACCGGCCCGGCCAGCGCCCCAGATCCTCACGACGCACTCAGGGCGATCACTCCTGATATGTCCCGGCCGTTTACATCGCCGGCTCAATCCCAATACGGTCATTTACGGCGTCTCGGATTTTCTGCTTGCAGCCCAGGTAACGCTCGGTGGTCTGTACGGACACGTGCCCGAGGAGGAATTGAATCTGTTCGAGCTCGCCGCCAGCAACGTGACAGAGCCGGGCGCATGTCCTCCTCAGATCGTGAGGCGCAACCTTCTCAATGCCGGCCGTTTTCGCGAAGTTCTTAACCACGTACCAAATAACCTTCTCCGTCAGGCCATCTCCCCAGACGGCCCCGCTCTTATTGATGGATCGGAACAGGCGACCAGCCGCGATTCCTGATGCCTGGGTCCACTGGTCGATTCGCTTCTTCACCCAATCCGGCACAGGGATCGTTCGGACGTGCCCGCCTTTGCCAACGAGATCGACGATGGCCCAACGGTCTTCTCGCTGCTGCAGATCCTCCGTTCTCAGATGGACGAGTTCAGAGCGGCGGAGACCGCATCCCAGGAGGACCCCGAGGATGGCGCGGTCGCGTTTACCACGAGGAGTCTCCAACGTTGGGGCCTCCACCAGGGAGCGCCCCTGTTCCGCCGTCAGCCAGTTGCCGATTCGCACACCGAGCTGTTTAACGCCCTTAACCCGTTTTATTCCGGCCGCGAGCTCGGGACTCAGTAATCCGGAGTCTGAAGCTTCGTAGGCCAAACGGCGTACGGCTGCCAAGCGCTGATTGATCGTAGATGGGGCAAGGTGAAGCTGTTCGAGTTGCATTCGGTATCGCGTCACGACGATTCGATTCAAGGCGAGACGGGGCTCCGAGCAGTACCAGTGCACGAAGTTTTGGATGGCAAATTCATACGAGCGCCGAGATTCCGGCGAGGCCAAACTGTTCAGCACAGCAGACTTGGCGTGCTCAAGGTCCGGCAAGCGCAAAACACCCCTCGCTGTGCGGCGACGGGACTTTTTCATTTAGTGCGGGCTCCTCACCCGTACCCGGATTTATCGCGTGCTGGCGGGTCAGACGCAAGGTCCCATGCCGGGAGACGAGGACGGCGTGTCACGGGATCTATCCCGCCGGCCTGGCAAGCAAATCGCAGCCAACTCAGGCTTCGTCCGCTGGCCGTTCCGGTAGGACCGTTTTCGAATTATCAAGCCAGATGCCGCGACCCGAGAGGAGCGGAAGGACACTTACTGCCCTACCGATGCCGTAGCCTTTCACGCCAACGCGCCTCAGCGGTCCCGCCGCCCCGCTTCCTTACTTCAAGCAGAACCGCCTCAAGGAATTCTGGATGGACCTCAACCGGATACAAATCAGACCATGGGTATCTGTCGAGCATGGCCAGCGCTCTGTTGAACGAATGGAGATATCCGGTTTGCGCGAAGTGCTCTCCTCCTTCCCGGTCCTCCTCCGAAAGCAGGTCGCAAAGGGCAGTTTCGTTCCTTTCAATCCGGAAGTGCCAGCCCTCGTCTGCATCTCTTTCCCGTAGGATCGCTAGCGAGCCCCCCTCTGACCCAACTTTGAGCACGATTTCGCGGAGCATAATTCGGTTCCTTAAATAGGGACCTTCGAGATTCGGACACCCAGGTTTGGGATCTTCCTCGTACGCCTTGGTCGAACTTTAGCTGCGTCCATCATGTGCCTTACTCTTGCGTTTCTGATGATCATGCTGCCTCAGCTACAGCGCTCCGAATCATGTCGGCAATCTCGGTAACGGCGCCTTCGAACGCTTCGACTTTGTCCTTCAAGATGCCGTATTTTGGTATCAAAGCATTGGTCTTACGCGGGTCGCCCACATCCATGGGGCGATAGAAGTGGGCTACGGTATTAATCTTCCCCTTGCACTCTACGAATCGATCATCGCCAAGAGCACGGACCGCTCGCATGGGAATTTGGAACCAAATGAATTGAGCGGACAGATGCGCGAGCGGAACAAAACCCTCGTCAACTCGGACTCCATACTGGATCTCTGAGGGTAGGGATCGCGTTGCCAAGCCCGACGATTTAAGCAGCGCTCGCAGTTGCTCGGCAACTTCCACAATCTCAGGGGGATTACTAGTCCGTACCAATTCTGTCAGGCGCTCCTCCGTCAGTGGAATACCCGGAGGCGGGATCTTGATAGGCGGCTTACCGACTTCGGTAACGGTGACCGCCGCCTGATCTCTAGCTGTGCCTTGAAGATTGACGCTCACTACATGGCGCGAAGCTTCGCGGGTTCGTAGCAGTGTTCTTGGAACAACAATTCTCCCGGTGCCGGGCAATTCGTAGAAGCAAAGCTCAATCAGTCCGAGTTTGTAAGGCGCGCTGCCGGCTGTCGTGTTTATCCAGTGAACGAGGCGTTCCGCGCTCGGGCGAATACGGTCGCCGACAATCAGAAGAAGGATCTCACCAGCGCGGCGCAGCCGGTCGAAGGCATCCTCGAAGTCGTCGGGCAACCCCGGTAGCGAGTTGGAGGCAGCGAAGTTCTGGGCGTATTGGGCAACGGTTTCGTCCTTGCCCAAGCGGCGCCATCTTGGATCAGCCCGGCTGAGGCACGCCTCAAGCTCCAGGGGGGACAATTGACTGACTGCCATGGCGTAGTGGAGCGTTTGCGAGACTACCTCGCGAATTGCTTCAGAATTGCGCCAAAGCTTAGTTTCAACGACCACCAAATGACCATCATCGGTCACTAGCATGTTGTCAATGAAGCCTTCGCTGCCGCCAGCATCAACCGGTATCTCGCGCCCCAGCGAAAAGAGATGGGTCGCGTCTTCATAAAACTCGCTCACAGGTAGTAGGCTCGGTTGGCCGTCGATCAGCTCCTGAAGCAGCTCTTCCTTGTACTCCTCCGTGACCTCATTCCTCATTGCAACGCGGGACAGCAGTGTGGTCTCGAGTTTGTTCTCGTTGACGGACAGTAGGACTGGCGTACCCGAGGTCATATTCCCTCCACGGATGTGCTCCTTCATACGTGTGCTTAGAGGCCCATAGTATCACAGCGATGGGCAAAAGGTGGGGTTTTCGGGGGACCGGCCCGGCCGGCGCCCCAGATCCTCACGACGCACTCAGGGCGATCACTCCTGATATGTCCCCGTCACGGAAATGAGAGGCGTGCGAAAGCCGTTGTTTGCCGCCGCGCAGGGCGGTGCGCGCCTGCGGCCGGAAGCGGAACGATATGCGGCATATTGGCCCATCGAGGGGGCCTGGACCTGGCCGCCTCACGCGCGAAGAGCAGGATGTCGGGCCGCTTCGCGAGCTTGGCCACCTTGCCCTTAGCGCCTATTCTCGTCGCTTCGGCAAGGCCAGCCGGACCCGCATGGTGATTCCCTCTTTGCGCGCGACGGCGCAGGACTCCCGCAGGACGCGGCGAAGAATGCCAAGCACGGGGCTGTCGGCTCCCCCAAAGTTCAGCTTCCGGATCTCTTTGCCGGCCAGCATCACGGCGGGCGCGAAGTTCAGCGTGGGAGCGTTGAAGTTCAGTCATGGCCTTGTCCGATTAGAGTATCATTCCGCCACAACGCCAGCCAGTTCCTCGCGTGGCATGGAAGGGCCCGTTATGGTTCAATATCGGTAGGCATTCAGTCTGCGAGGAGGCTGCGGTCTGGCACCCATTGGCCCGCCACTGCTGGCCCTGCCGCCGCAAGCTCCTGAGGACTGAGATTCCGGAAGCGACTACGTAGACTCCCATTGAATTTGACGATCCAATTCGCAGGTTCAGGCGACAACGGAATGCGCTCCCCATTGAGGGCGAACCCAGGACGCCGTTCGCGCGATAGAATTTCAATGTTGGCCGACACGCACCGGCATTTCGAAGCGTTAAAGAAGGCGGCTGAAGGGCAGCGCCTCCACGAGCTAGCGGCGCAGATTGTCGCGGCGCTTGGCACGCCCCGTTCGGGAGAGCTCTTGGAGTATTTGCGAACACAGAAAATCCTCAGCAAGCTGCGCGACGCTACTGCAATGGACCAACTCTGGTGTACGGTCTGTGGACAACTCTCGGACCGCTCTACTGACGAGCGAAAGGAACTTGAGCATCATTTTCGGGTTTGCGCGCGACTCCAGCAGATCTTGGCAGAGATTGATCACCAGGCCTGCACTATTCCGGCATTCAGGTGCGACAGCGGCGCTTTCCGCAAAAGAGTCCTTGAATACATTGAGAAGCGGCGCACAGCACGAGACAAGCAACTGTCGCGCGTGGACACCGACGGCCTTGCTCCAGCGGAGATCGTTGAAGCATGGACCGGATTTGAGGGCGACCTCCGAAGGATGTGTGAGGCCGGCAGTGTCCTGATTTCAGAAAACAATCGCAAGTCTGAGATGGGTTCGCCCCAGCCCACCGATTCCGACCTGGAGATCCTCTTCAATCTCGCCACGTTGTCCGAATTGACAGTCGAGATGCTAAACGAGTATTCGTACAAGAGCCTGCCGGTCAAGGTGAACCGGGCGTCGACTGTCTTCGGGGACCTTTACGCCGATGAATTCGCCCTTGCCGAGTTTTGGGCATCGCAACGGCGGTTTTCGGACGATCATCTGAGCACCCTCCCATTTCGAAGAGCGTGGGAGCACCTGGCTAACGACGTGACCCCGCCCACTTGTGACGTCGACGCAGGATTTGAGAAGTTTCTCTTTAGCGATTATGGAAAAGTTTTGCTGGCTAGAATACGACCGGTGACCGCATTGTGGAGTGACCGGGCAAAAGACGAGGTAGGTGCCTATTTCGACCTGTCGGATGAACTCAGCACACGGTCCGGCAAATTCACAATCGCCGTATTGCTCCGCGCATGGCAATGCATCCTGACGTTGGCTCTCGCAGCAGAACTCTGGGCCAAGGGCATCACGGCCGATCAGGGGCAACAGTCTTGTACCGCTACCCTGTGCCGCAAGGCCATCAGCGACTTCATTGCCCTTGAGGCGAATCTCCCGCTCGAACAGGCATGCGCCTGTGCCGACCAGTACAGAGCATCCAGAGGGAAACGGGTTGATTTGTACCTGACTCCTCTAGTACCGATCGACGCAGACAATGATGCCCTCGCCCGGACTTACGTGTTGTCGAGCCGAATGCATCGGAACCTATTCACCCTAGCCGTGCACGGCGGACTGTTCGATCAGTCGGGGAAGGGAAAACGCCCGTTATTGCGCCTGCTGACCGCATTGAAAGAAGCTGGGTTTGATGCGGTTATTGACTTTCCATTGGTGGACAGAGGTTCGAGCATCACCGACGTTGACATTGCGGCTATCAAGGACGGGATACTCTTTCTGGGCCAGTCCAAGGTCGTGCTGCACCCCGACAATGCCTATGAATGCTGGAAGGTGCGCCAAAAGCTCACCTACGCTGCTGCCCAGATGCAACGGAGCCTTTCCCACCTTAACGCCGCTCTGCCCATGTTGTTGTCTCGTTTTTCCCTACAAGAAGCGGAGGTCGGGGCGACTGTGAGTTTCGTGGTAACGAGCGCCTGGGAGTTTACTGGTGCGAAAATCTCAGGTCTGCCGATCGTTGACTTCAGCTATCTGGAAATGCTGTTGCGCGGGGCTGAACTTAGTGAGGTTAAGGAAGAGGCAGACGGAACGCTGTCGATCACGAGACGCCGTCTCATTAGGGGGCGGCACCCGACGGGCACGGAGCTGAAGGCACTGATTGAGGAGCCACTTCATCGGCACATGGCACACCGGCCCAAAAAAACGGGCCTGAGTTTGCACACGATTGGCCCATACAAGGTGCATTACCCGATGCGGTGGAGCGAGCTAAAGTTGAAGTAGCTGCGTTTCGCGATAGTCCAAGACAGGAGCACCGGACTTTATTCGATGAACCTCCGCGTGCGCAGGGCGAATCGACACGTCAACTTCGGCAACGGTTGGAGCGACAACGCCCTGACTGTGTCCTCTTGATGCCTGCCGGCCTCGGGAAAGAGCCGTTTCTGGTCGGCCGAACTGGTTCCACTTGTCGGCGTAGTCGCCAAACCGTGGAATGGGCCTCGTCCAGGCATGAACGGCGCCCGTTCCACGCGAGCGTTATCCGCTGATATCGGTAGGCGTCCGGCCAGCCAGAAGCTAGCGATGTGGCGCGATTGCATGTAGAGTTCTCCAGGTCGAGGGGCCCAGCAGTCGCGCAGAGCACCAGGCGTCATTGCTGGCATGGCTTTCCCATTTCAGCCGGAAGCGCCAACTCTCACTCCAGCCGGCGCAACGGCTTGACGATGACCTTCACCAGCGCTTTGTCGTCGTCGTCCGCGGGGCGCCCTGCAGTTTCATTTCGATGCTGCTAACAACCTGCCGGTCCGGCCCCGAGACAAATTCGATCACGAGTACTTTGACGGGCTCATCGCCGGCAGGCATGAGTTGGGCTTCGAGTTGTTCCAATCGTCGCGCGAGATTCCTGCTGATCATAATCCTCTTCCTGTTATCCCTCCGTTGATGCTCTTCACCGCCGATTTCCCAATTGCTGCGCCATTTGTTCGAGTGCCTCAATCCTAGCTGCGAGGTCACTCGACTCCCGGACCCGTCTTGTCCTCACCAGCGCTATCTACTTCTACGGCAAGTGGCAGGACCCGTTCGTCACCTCGCGCACCCAGCCGGCACCTTTCACCCTGCCTTCCGGCGCCACCACCCAGGCCAACTTCATGAGCCAGACCTCGCATTTTGGCTACGCCGAAACGCCGTCCGCCCATGGCGGCGATTGCAGCCCCGGTTCGGCAGCCGCACCTTTTCGCCGGGTTTGGCGTGAGTCGTGGAGTGAAGGATGCAGCAAATCGCGGAGCAGCAGGAAGCCTTCCCAGGTGATGGTGCCGTCCTCTCCTAGGGCCGGTCCCAGTTTCTGCTCATAGCCTCTGGCTGCTCGGAGATAGGCTTCCTCGTTACCGCCCAACCAGCGGGCCAAGGCGCGCAGTTTGGTCTCGAACCCAGAAACGCCACCCTGTTGTTCGAGTTTCTCTATTCTTCGCTTCAGATCCTTACTCATTGCACCATACACGCTTATAAGGCTATTCGACAAAATTGTAACCGGCGCAGGCTCTTGGGTAGGATCTTCGAGTTCAATCGCCTTGGCTGCGTGCTCCAGGACCCTATCGATGCCTGCTGTGCGGGGCCCGATCCGCTTCCTCCTGCTCGAACTGTTGCTGATACGACCGCGCTGAGTTACAGCCCTTCAGTACCAGCCTGAGGAACGCGCCCTATCCTGTTGCCACAGCATTCGGTGCACTTCTTCGAGCGTGAAAGAGCGATTACCCGCCGGACACATCCTTCTTTCAAGATCGGCCGTCCGTTTTCTTAGTTGCGTGATGCTCATCGTGGCAGCCCCGCGACGAATTCGACCACGAGTACCTCCACCCGCCCGCCGCCAGCCGGCACGAATTGGGCTTCGACTCGTTCCAATCGTCGCGCGAGATTCCTGCTGATCATAATCCCCTTCCTGTTATCGCTCCGCTGATGCTCTTCACCGCCGATTTCCCAATTGCTGCGCCATTTGTTCGAGTGCCTCAACCCGCGCTGCGAGGTCTTCGAGTTCAATCGCCTTGGCCGCGTGCTCCAGGACCCTATCGGCGGCTCTTACCTTGGTGGGTGCTGGCGTAGCGGCGTCGATCATGACTTTCAGCATCGTCGAGACGGCCGCACCCGACGCCTGCTGTAGGCGCGCGGTGGCTTGCCCAAACGCGACACGGCGTGCCTTCCGGTATGCCGCGTCGAACTCCGGCTCCCGCTGCCACCGATACAGCGTTCTGGGTGTGACTCTGGCGGCGCGGGCGGCGTCTTCCACGGTCCGATTCGACAGCAGCGCAAGGATCCCTGCTTGCTGCTTGGGCTTCAGTTTCGCGACATTTCCTGACATTAATTGCCCCCCGCGCCGCCTACATCGCCAGTCCTTCGCCGATGTCGATTCTCCGAAGAATTCCCTTGCGCTTCAAGCAGTTCCGAGTGATCCATGTGATGACCGCGAAGCGCGCGGAACATAGGAGAACGATTATGACGACTTTTACGATTGACACCGAAAACAACATCACCGCGCATGCCACCCCAGAGGAGGCCGCCGCAACCCCACCCCCGTTCGACAGCTTCAGCAGCCAGCAGGAGTTCGCGGAGCTTGCGAAGTCTTGGCCGGCGGAGCGCCTGGCCGCGATCTGGAACAGCCTGCCAGGCGTCCAGCCGATCAAGAAGTTCAAGAACCACAACGCCGCCGCCACCCGCATCTGGGAGCGCATTCAGGGACTCGGCGCGCCCGAGCAGCCGGAGCAGCCCGAGAGGCGGAAGGCGGAACGCAAGGCCAAAGCTGGCGCACAGGCCGCCAAGGGCGCGCCCGCCAAGGCCAAGACAACCAAGAAGGCCACCGCCGCCAAGAACGCGCCCAAAGCCAAGAAGGCCGCCAAGGCGCAGGAAGCCGCCGGGCCGCGCGAAGGCAGCAAGACAGCCCAGGTGGTCGCCATGCTCCAGCGCAAGAACGGCGCTACGCTGGCCGAAATTATGGACAAAATGGCCTGGCAAAAGCACACGGTTCGTGGCTTCATGGCCGGCGCCATGAAAAAGGCCGGATTCACCGTCGAGTCCTTCAAACCAGAGGGAGGTGAACGCACGTACCGCATTAACCAGTAGCATCAGACGCCCTCCCCTTCCGCCCGCCCGGCACTCGCCGCGGCGGGCTTTTCTGCTTGTTGTCCCCGGTTCGATTCCTCAGGCGGCGGAGCCCCACCGACCCATCCACCAGCGCGCGGCGGCGGGCAATTCATGCGGCCGCCTGTCGGCGTTTGCGAACGACCTCGTCGAACGTGCGTCCATCACCGTCCAGCACGGCCTGCTTGCCCGTATACTCCTGGTATCGCCGGCAAATTACTTCGGCGTAGCGCGGGTCCAGCTCCATCAGATGGGCCGCGCGGCCGCGACGCTCGCAGGCGATCAGCGTAGACCCCGATCCCCCGAACAGGTCCACGACCACATCGCCCGCCTTGCTGCTGTTCAGCAGCGCCCGCTCTACTAACTCCACCGGCTTCATCGTCGGGTGCAGCCGATTGGCCGCCGGCTTGTTCTCCTCCCATAGCGTGCTCTGGCTCTTGTTCCCGTACCAGGCGTCGCTCTGCCCGGCCACGTGGCAATAGAAAATTGGCTCGTGCCGAAACTTATAGCGTCCGAAGCCCCACGCAAACGTGTTTTTTGCCCAGATGATCTGGCAGCGGACTTCGAAACCGGCGGCTTCCAGAGCGTTTTGAAACTCGCGCTGCCAGGACGATGGATGGCAGACGTACAGCGACGCGCCGGGCTTCACGATCCGGCGGTAGCTTCCGAAGGTGGTTGCCAGGAATTCGCAGAACTGTGGCGCCGGCATGCAGTCGCCTTGGATCGTGAGGCGGTCCTCCGTGTACCCTTGGTAATCGACGTTGTAGGGAGGATCCGTGAAGATCAAGTCGGCGGCAGTGCCGTTCATCAGCCGTGCGACATCGGCTTCGCTGGTGGCATCGCCCACGAGCAGGACGTGCGGCCCCAGCCTCCACAGATCGCCAGCAACGCTGGCTGGCCTCTCCGGTACCTCGGGAACGTCATCTTCATCGGTAAGGCCTGCGCCGGCTCCGTCGGCCGCCAGAAGCCGGGCCAGTTCTGCATCGTCGAAGCCCACGAGGTTCAAATCGAAATCGGCTTCCTGGAGGGCCTGCAATTCCACGCGCAACGTTTCCTCACTCCACCCGGCGTTGAGCGCAAGCTGGTTGTCGGCGATGACCAGTGCTCGGCGTTGCGCCTCCGAGAGGTGCCCAAGCTGGATGACGGGTACCTCGGTCATGCCGAGTCGGCGAGCCGCGAGGAGTCGCGCGTGGCCGGCGATTACGTCGTTGTCGGCCCCCACCAAAATCGGATTGGTCCAGCCGAACTCCTTCATAGATCCGGCCACCTGCCCGATCTGTTCGGGCGTGTGCGTGCGCGGATTGGTGATGCGCGGTATCAGCCGTCCAATCGGCCATCGCTCCACCTGGATGTTGATTCTGATTTTCATACTTCAATTGCCCTTTCGCCGGCTGCCGTAGAACGGCGCCGGCCCGTTATGCCGGATACGTCGTGCGTCCTGCTGCCTAGGGTTCGCATTTTGCTCCAACGGAACGCCACGGGTAGCGGCCACCTCCGCCATGCTTTGGCCGGCTTCTGCGAGAAGCGGCTCCTCACCCGTCAGGTTCGCGATGCGGCGCAGGGCCACATCGCAATACGCCGGCGAAATCTCGCAGCCGTATCCCACGCGGCCCAGGACGTGGGCCGCGGCCATCGAAGTGGCGCTTCCCAGGAAGGGATCAAATGCAAGATCACCTTCGTCCGAGAACGCTTTGACGAAGAACTCCACCAGCGCGCGCGGGAAGGGTGCGGAGTGCGAGCCCTGCGTGGATTCCGATTTCACCTCGATCACGTTCGAGGGCCGGGCGATACCTGCGAAGCGCCCGCCGTTATCGGCCGCTGGGGGTCTTCCGGCCGCCGGGCCACGCGCTCCCGTCCCAAGCAAACCGCTGCCCGAGGTGGACTTCGGATTATTGGGCGAGTAGTCGAAGCAGTCTTCCGAGACGTGTCCCACGGCATTCGGGCGAAACTTGATCTGCGGCTGGCGACAGAAGTGGTACACCGGCTCGAAAGCGTTCTTGAATCTGTTTCCCCACCCGCCGGGAACCCCATTGTCCGTCTTCCGCCAGCAGAACTCATCCACCAAGCGCCAGCCCCATTGCCGCTTGTGGGCGAGAACCAGGTCCATTACATACAGGCTTCGTTCCCCATCGTCGGCGTGCGGTTTGATGTTTAGGAAATAGGAGCCGTCGGGTGCCAGGACCGTGGCGATGTTAGCGGCCACGCTGCGGAACCAGTCCGAGTACTCCTCGGGCGGCACGGGCGTGAATCCGCTGGATGGGTCGTACTCGCGCTGCGTGGCGTATGGCGGCGACGTGATCACCAGGTTGGCCTTCCGGCCCTCGAACAGGTGCGCCACCACGGCGTGGTCGCGGCAGTTTCCGCAGATCAGGCGATGTTTGCCCACGAGCCAGATATCGCCGGCGCGCGTAACCGGCTCGGCCGGAGCCTCGGGGATCTCCTCAGCGTCGTCAGCGCCGGACCCGACGTCATCGCGGTCAGCTTCCGCCAGCAGCACCCGCAGTTCGTCGTCATTGAAACCGAGAACTTCCAGGTCGATCTCGGCGTCCCGGAGTTCGGCCAACTCGCTGCGGAGAAGTTCATCGTCCCAGCCGGCCAGTTCTGCCAGCTTATTATCGGCCAAGACATAAGCACGCTTCTGCGCCTCGCTCAGATGATCCAGAACAATCACCGGCACCTGTGCAAGCTGCAGTTTGCGTGCGGCGAGGAGCCGCCCGTGGCCAGCGATGATGCCGGCCTTGGAGTCCACCAGGATTGGCGAGTTGAAGCCGAATTCGCGAATGCTGCCGGCGATCTGCGCCACATGCGCGTCAGAGTGAGTCCTGGCGTTTCTGCTGAAGGGGACTAGCTTGTCGATGGCCCACATCTCGATATCCTTCGCCATCGGGCAGGCGTCTTGTGGTATTTCAGTCGGTCGCATCGTGTGTTCCGATTTAGGTCGCCGTTGCGCTGAGCCGGCGTGGAATCGCTGTTCGGGCAGAGTCATTCAGTTTCCAGTCCGAGACGGTCGCACGGCGCGTCGCCGAGGTCCTGCTTCACACCCAGGTAGCGTTCTGTGGTTTGGATCGACTCATGCCCCAGGGATAATTGGATCTGTTCGATCGGCGCCCGGCCCTGGTGGGCTAACCTGGCATAACTGCGCCGGAGGTCGTGCGGCGCGATCTGAGCCAATCCCAGCGCGGGCGTATACTTCCGCAGGATAGACCAGATGCACTTGTCCGCCAGAGATTCGTGGGTCAGCCGCCCCCCGCGGTTGATCGGCCGGAAGACCCGCCCGGTGTGAACTCCCGCCGCCGTACTCCATCGATCAAGGTCCGTCTTCGCCCAGCCCGGCATGGGTACCGAGCGGACCCGGCCATGCTTGCCCAAAAGATCGACAATCACCCACCTTTGCTCGCGCTGCTGGATGTGTTCGAAGCGCAGCCCCACAGCCTCGGAACGGCGCAGTCCGCACCCGATCAGGACGGCAAACAGCGCGCGGTCCCGCTTGCCGGTGAGCGTGCAGGTATCGGGAGCTTGAATCAACCGTTCCGCCTGGCGGCGGTCCAGCCAGTTCCCCAAGCGGACTCCGCGCCGGCCCACGCCTCGCACCCGGGCGATGCCGGCGGCCAATTCCGGCGTAATCAGCCCGTTATCGGCCGCCTCCGCGACCAGTTTCCGCACGGCGGACAGCCGCACGTTGATGGTGGATGCGGAAAGACCCGCGGCCTCGAGGTGCGCCTTGTAAGCGTTCACTGCGGCCTTGGAGATGGGTGGCCGAGATTCGGCACGATACCAAGCCAGGAAATCATTCAAGGCCGATTCGTAGGCTCGCCTCGAATGAGGGGAAGTGACGCCATCGAGCGCCAGAACTTTCAGTTTTTCCCACGCCGCCTGATCGTATCGGACCAATTCGCTCATTTCAATTCTTCATGCCGTCAAGAGTCGCCCGGAGACGCCAGGCCGGTGCCGTCGAATGCGGCGTTGGCCGGCGCCCCCCCGGCAGCACCGCCACCGGAACCACCACCAGCCCCGCGCGCGCCCGGCCAGAGGTTACCGCCCCCCAGGGCCTTGAGTAATGGGGCGCGAGAGACTAACATCCCAACAGGAGCATCCAATGCCAGGAACGCAGACAACGGTCCGAGTCAACCTGCAAACGGAGCAGGGGCGGCGGCATCAGCGCCGCATCGAGCAGGCACAGCAGCAGGCCCTCGAGCGACTGCGAAAAGCATCCCAATCTCCGGCTCCGGCCGCAGATTCCAAGCCGCCTACGCGGTAAGGGACCTGGCGGGCAGTTCAATACACCTCGGGCCGCAGAATACGGGCGCAGGCTGTTGTTCGGTGGAAAGGGACACTTCGGGTGTAGCCTGTCACGCGACCGGGGTAGTTTAACGGCCGCTCCGCCAGCCGCCCGCGCGGCTATGCCGCGTGGGGAACGGCGTCCTTCGGCGTGAAGATAACCGTAAGATGCCGCGGGCCGCTCCGTTCTTTAGACGGTGTAGAGGCCCTGTTTGTGCTTGGGGTCCGACAGCCCCTTCACCGCGAGGATGCGGAATTCGAGCAGCCTGACCACCTCACATTAATTATACAACCCCGCACAACTCCCGAGTCCAGAACTCCTTTGATAGCATCCGATAAACCCGGTTATCGGGCGGAATTGATCAAGCGAGCTGCGCTGCGGGAACGTCTGTTTTTGTGTGGGGCATGTGGGGCATGTGGGGCGGTTCGAGTTAAGCCTTTACTGTTGTGTTGATTTCGCGGTGCCACATTTCGAAGGGCAGATGATGTTGTTGTAGGGCATGTGGGACAGGCGAACGTTGCCCGTGCCCCACATGCCCCACATGGCATTTATCATGTGGGGCACCCTCCGATCTCCAAGATACTGATAAAAGCTCAGTTAGAGACCTGTCCCACATGCCCCACATGCCCCACATGCTTTTTCCTCTTCTGTCGAACTTGCCGATTCCTCCGGGTCCTCGGAGTCTTCAAAGATAGCCGGTAGAATCTCGATCAGCCTTGGCCTTCCTTCGCCGGGGATTGATTTCTTGTTGCCGAGGTGCCGGCCCTCATTGCGTTGCATGTACGCTCTTGCGACCATCTCCTTGGCAACCGCCTTATAATCATAGCCATTGCAGATCTCATCCTGGAAAGACCTTGGGTAAAGGTAATAGAGCCACCCCTCAGGAGAGCGCTGTCGGTAGCCCGCACGATTGTTCACCCTCTCCTCCGGGCTTTCGATGTTCTGAAATCGGCTGCTGCCGTTAGCTTGGAGAAACGAGCGAGTCAACTGGATGCCGATTTCGACATCTCGGTGCGTCTTGGCATCTCCCCGACTGATCAACCATGACCGAAAAACCGACTCAACAGAGCTAACCGCCGCGGTCTCGGACCATCCGGTTATGCCAAGCCTAGATGCCAACAGACCTGCCCAGGCGACGATTGCGAACAGGGCTGCTACACGATGGACTTCGCCGACGGCATCCGTGGGCACATTCCGGCGCAGGAAACCGCGCCGAAACTCCAAGACTGCCTCTGTAATCTCTCCGCGATGATCTGCAATGTGTTGCAGAAACGGCCGAATTGGCGTCCCGTAGTGCGTCTTGGCCGCTTGGCTGAGAAGAGTGGAGAGCTTGGCAGCAGCATCGAACCCGTGCAGGTTCTCGAAAATCCCCATTCCGGCGCCGGCGTCCGCCTCAATGTCGACAAGCCGGACTTCCTGGCCGCCTTTCGCATGCCTCCCCGCAGATTTCATTGCATCGGAGAGACTGCGTTCTCCGCTGGACAGATACAGGAGCTTGAACGTATTCGATGGCCGGCTCATGATGTTCTTCGTCATTCTGCCCTTGCCGCCGCCGTTGCCGAGTGCATAGATAATCTCGCCCACCTCCCGCTCACTGACTTCACCGAACTCGTCAAGACACAGCAGGGCGTGGTTGTGAAGAGCCGCCCTCGCTTCCAGGCCGTTCGCTGTTGCGCGCCACGTGTCGAGAAAGCCATTCTGCCCGCCTCCGCCCCAGACGGAGCCTCCGACCAGTAGCGCCGTGGTCTTTCCCGTCGAGGAAAGACCGCGAAAGTGAAAGCCGCTACCGTCTGCCTTAAGCAGATCGAGTAACGGCGCGGCAAACGCAACCGAAACCGCAAGCACAAGGCGAGAATTGCCGACGCACCGACTGGCTATTGACGAGCGCCATTCCTCCAGACTGCCCTCTGTCCGGTACAGATGTTCGGGCGCGTACTCGGAATGAAAGAGGACCTGGTCAGAACCATCCGGCCCAATGCTCGCGTCTGGGAACACGAAGTACTGGCCGTGCCAGCCGATTTGCGATACGCACCGAACGTCTTTCTCGGGCTCGCTTTCGTATACGTAATCCTTCAGCAGTTCCAATGATTTCCTGTCACGCCTCGGCTTGAAGCCCATCGAGATCAATCGCTGCAACGCCTCCGGACCTTCACCAATCAGGCTTGCGCTTGCGATGACGCACCGTTTTTCCAGGCCTTGCCGATTGCGGAACCTGACTAGCTTTCCGCATCCTTCCTCGTTGAAGTCGCTGGTGCGGGCAGCGACTTCAAGAGGCGGGCAAATCCATAAGGGTGGCTTCGTGCAGTCCGACCACCGGCAGTAAACGCCGTCTTCGCGAATCTCGAATGAGCGGGCTTTGGGTTCGGCGTTCTCCCCGCTCCCCTCGGCCCATGAAGTCGCGGCGGCTCTTCGATTCCGAACCGGCCTGGCTGTGGCGAGCAACGCGAGGAATTCGTCAGGACCCCGGGCAGCCAGGTAGTCATCGACGCCCTTTTGTTCCGGTGGTATGTCCTTCGCCCATGGGAACCAGGCCACCTCTGCGCCGCGTCCCTGTAATTCCGCGGTCAGGCGGTCGCGGGCAGTCTGGACATCAATTTTTATCTTGATGTCCGAATCGAACAAAATGATCACCAAACGGCCGGACCAAACAATCCAAAGCAAATCGGCAATTGGCCCCGGAGCATCAACTCGGTGGCCCTCGGGGTCGACCGTCTTCGGTGTCCTGGTCCGCCAGTTATACACGCCGGACAACCCGATCGGAAGATAAGACGGTCTGTCTGAGGACTCCCCTCCGGCGTGCCGGGCTGCGCGCCAGAGGGCAATTGTTTTGAATTCACCCTCGGTGATGACCAGTGGCAATTCTGCGTTCTGCAGAAGCTCGGGGTCCGCGCCAACAGGCACATAGAGCATGTTGCCCTTTCCGGGCGGAGCCAGGTATCGTTGGCATTCTTTGCGGCTTCCATGATTGTCCAATTCAATTTCTGGATGGTCGCGTCGCAAGCGGTAATCGCGGAGCCGACCGTCTAGCGGGTTGAAGTAGGGGATAATGATACCGGCGTAGTCGCCGGGTTTGCCCTGGCGACCGACGATTTCCGCGCCGTCGATGGACGTCACGCGCCGGAGCCTTGCACTGTCCGCATAATCGCGGCAAATCCACCGCTGTTCGAGGCGGTCGTAGTCTGCGGTAGAGAGTGGGCCGCCAAAAAGGTTCTGATGCGCGGTTTGCCTCAACGCGGATTGGGAAGTATGATTGGAACGTTCGACCTGATTGGGCGGATCACTCATTTAGGTCCTTTCCGATTTGCATCAGGCGCCGTTCGCAGCGGCGCCTTTCGTGTGTTTATCGACAGCTCCGCACGGGGTGCTGAGGAGGCGATCTCATGTCAGTTTTTGGGGACGTGCGCTGCCACCGCGCTGCCACGTCGAGGATCGGTGGCGCACTTTGCGCCGCCCGAGGGATAATCAAAACCCCTGCGGCGGCCTCCCAGTTCCTGCAAACCCCTGGAACATACTTACGGCGAGCCGGGAAACGCGTTCGCACACCAGCGGACCACATCGTGCGGGCGAAGTTGCCGCGATTCTGGGCCAATCGGCGGGGCGCACGCAGCCCACCAAAATGGACGATACGTGGACAAAAACCTCGCTGAGCAAAAGGTCTGTGGCGTGTTTTTGGGGAGGGCGAGGCGGCTAAGTGATAGAAAACTGGTACGCCCGGGCAGATTCGAACTGCCGACCTTTTGCTCCGGAGGCAAACGCTCTATCCAGCTGAGCTACGGGCGCACATCACCGCACTGCACTTCAATTGTAATCTCCGCCTCCCGGAGGCGTCAAACCGCCTCTCCTTATGGTACGATGCGGTTACGGACCATTTCATCTTCCGGAGAGGTGGCTGAGTGGTCGAAAGCAGCGGTTTGCTAAACCGTCGTAGGGGCTTAAACCTCTACCGGGGGTTCGAATCCCCCCCTCTCCGCCAGTCCAGTCCCGCATCCGAACGGCCTAGGACCACATCATAGACCTTGTGACTCTTCAGATCGCGCGGAACTTGCGCCTTCCCGATGAGTTGAGGGACGGCGAATCTGGAAGCCGCTGCCGGAACAATCGTGTAGAATAGGACTTTCGCGGCCTTGTAGGGGGCGCATCCAAACATATGCGTGTCCTGATTACCGGGGGAGCGGGCTACATCGGCAGCCACACAGCTAAAGCCCTGGCTGCCGCTGGTTTCGACGTTTTTGTTGTGGATAACTTATCCACGGGGCACCGCTGGGCTGTCCGCTGGGGTCCTTTGCTCGAAGGCGATCTGGCCGACCGCGCGTTCCTGTCCAACATATTCGGCAAACACAGATTCGAAGCTGTCATTCACTTTGCCGCGCTGGCACTGGTCGCTGAGTCCTTCCAGAAACCCTCTGCCTACTTTCACAATAATGTAACGAATACTCTCAATCTGCTGGATTGCATGGTGGAACACGGAGTTCCCATCATAGTCTTTTCGTCTTCGTGTTCTACCTATGGCATTCCGGATGCTCTCCCGGTTACCGAGGACCAGCCGCAGCGGCCGATTTGCCCCTACGGAGAATCCAAGCTCGCGGCGGAGCGCGCGCTTTATTGGTATGGCAAGATTTATTCGCGGCGCTGGGCGGCGCTCCGTTATTTCAACGCTGCCGGTGCCGACCCGGACGGCGAACTGGGCGAGGTGCACGATCCGGAGACGCACCTGATTCCCATCGCCATCCAAACGGCGCTTGGCTTCCGGGATCACCTCGACGTGCTGGGCCACGACCATATCACAACCGACGGAACCGCCGTTCGCGATTATATCCATGTGTGCGACCTTGCCAAGGCGCATCTCGACTCGCTCGAGTATCTGCTGGCGGGCGGCGAGAGCTCGGCTTTTAATTTAGGTTCGGGCAGAGGGCAGTCCGTGCAGGAAATCATCCATGCGGTCGAGAGGCTTACCGGGCGGCCCGTGCGGGTTCGCAAATGCGGTAGACGGCCTGGCGATCCCCCCGAGTTGGTGGCGGATGCCACTCGCGCCGCCGCCTTTCTGCGATGGCGCCCACAATACTCGTTGGACGCCATCATCCAGACCGCCCTCAAGTGGGAGCAGGCTAGGAACTTGGCGGCCCAGTTATGAACCGCGCCGGGGCTGTTCGCTGGCTACTGGTAGCGGAACGGGTCCCGTCGTCATGATTTCGGTGGTGGTGCCGGCTTTCAACGAAGGCGACGGAATCGCTCAGCTTCATAGCCGCGTCACCGCCGCCGCCTGTGCCTGGGCCGAGGATTACGAGTTGATCGTCGTCGACGACGGCAGCCGGGACGACACCCTGGCCGTCTGCAAAAACCTGGCCCGGGACGATCCACACTTCAAAATTCTTAGTCTCTCGCGGAACTTCGGCCATCAGGCGGCATTGTCGGCCGGTTTGGCTTACGCAGCGGGCGATTGGGTAGCCGTTCTGGATGCCGACCTCCAGGATCCGCCCGAGCAACTGAAGCGCTTCATCGACCGGTGCAAGGAAGGCTACGATGTGGCTTACGCCGTCCGCGCCAAGAGAAAGGAAGGGTTCGTTAAGCGATTCGCCTACTTCGCGTACTACCGGCTGTTGCGGAAGCTGGCCTTCATAGAGATGCCGTTGGATGCGGGTGATTTCTGCGTGATGAGCCGCCGCGTGGTGGACCAGCTCAATAGCTTGCCCGAGCGGCGCCGCTACCTGCGGGGCCTGCGGGCGTGGATCGGCTACAGACAGACCGGACTGGAGTACGAGCGGGAGGCCCGCGCGTTCGGGGAAGCGAAATATACTTTCTCGAAGCTGCTGCGGCTGGGCTTTGATGGTATCTTCAATTTCTCGTATAAGCCTCTGCAAATCTTGATGATATTGGGCATTGTGATTGCGTTCGGAACGTTCCTTCTGGCGCTATTGGTTCTTGCCCAATACGTGGGGAACATAACCGTACTAGGATATAACCCGCACGAAGCCAGAGGCTGGACATCGCTAATCCTGGCGATGCTCTTCCTTTCCGGGGTTCAATTGATTGGGATAGGGGTTCTGGGCGAGTATGTGGGGCGCCTGTTCGATGAGGTGAAGGGACGGCCGATTTTTCTGGTGCAGGAGGAGATTAATTTCGCCAGGCTATCGCGCAGTCCAGCGGATCTTCGGGCAGATTGAGGAAAGTAGCAAGCCTTCGCTCCAAGCCTTGATCGGCTTAGAGATCGGGACGCCCCCGCCTGTTCACCGGCAGGGACCCCGACAGTACAGCACCCCACGAGCCAGGTAGACTTCGACCGTTTCAACCTCTCGATACTCTTTCAGTGCCGGCTCCATGGCGGCAGGGAGCTCTTCCCCGTGGAAGAGCAGTGCCCACACGCGTGCATTAGGATTGCGGCGACAGGCGTCCACGAAGTTGCTGGCCAGGAGATGATAATGGTCCGGCTTCACGTAATAGAGTATGGGAGTGGTGTCCCATTCGCGGCGCAAGAAAATGAGGTCGTCACTCTGGAGGTGAGGCTTCAGTTTGTCCGCAAACTCCTTATAGTCCACTGGACCCACGCTCCTGTTACTGTAGGCCCACACGCTGAAACCATGGAGGGCCCCCAGAATCAGGAATAGAGAGAGCGCCAGCCAGCGGCTGCGCTGTCCCAGACGAACCGCGCCAATGGCGAGTGTCAGCAGCAGATACGGAGCCAGAAACAAGAGACGGCGCGGGTCCGTCAGCGGCCGGAAGACGACCGACGCTATTACTAGTAATGCGAATGGTCCCACGGCCAGCATCCAAACCAGTGGAGGCCCGCCCTGAAGGAATTTGAAGCTCCACCGAGAGCACCAGTTCCGTAAGCCATCCCATGACTTCCGCAAGAGAGTGGCAGCAAAAACCAGCAAGAGCGGAAGAACTGTCATCGCCTTGGTATACTTCAACGTCGGTTTCGGCTGCAGGTGATGCACGGCGATCGCGATGTGCGCGAGGATCGTAATTACCGCCAGTACGGCCGCAGCCAGCCACGCGCCGCCGAAAGATCCGGCCGGTTCGCCCAGCAACCGCTCGCCGGCGGGCTTCAACCGCCGGATTCCCACAATCAGGAGCAGGACACAAAGGAGGAACAGGATCACCCGTGGAAGAAAGAACTGCGGAGCGAGGGCCAACGCTGGTGCCCCGCCCGGAGCCCAGGTATCATCCCAGCCCGGAATCAGGTATACGAATTGGATATACTCCCTCGCCATCACCGGCACGCTGCTGACGAATGCGACCTGATTGACGCTCTGATAAGCGGCAGAGGCCAACAGTGGACTACCCAGGATCACAATCAGAATCTGAACATTGAGGAGGCGGGGCATGGGGCGATTCTGAGCCCAGGCATTTCCCAGAACCCATAACATTTGTGTGGCCAGCATCGCCCAGAAGAAAACGTGAGTGGCAAGGCCCAGGAGCGTCAAGGCGGCGTAGCCGATTTCCAGCGTCCTGCGGTGTCTGTCGCTCCGTGCCAGCAATAACAGGAGAATGGTGGTAAGCAGGCCGAGAAAGCAGACCATGGAGTACATGCGGCCAGTCTTGTTCCAGACAATAAGGTAGCCGTTCAAGGCCAGGAAAACGGCGGCCACGCAGGCAGGCGTTCGCTGTCCGATCAAGACTCCCAGCCAGAACACCAGACCGATGGAGCCGACCCCAAACAGAACGGAAGGTAGACGGATGGCCAGTGTGCCGCTCCCGAAGCATTTCGTCACAAACCACATGAAGACGTAGTAACCCGGCGGATGTGTATCGCTGGAGAGCGTGTCCGTGACCACGGTCCACAGATCCATGCGCGATTTCGGAACCGAGAGATCTGTCCCCATCGGGATGTTGGGAACGTACATCTCGATGTGCGTCATGCTGCGATCGCCGACGTGCTGCAGGCGCAGGCCGGTCCCCAACAGCATGGCAGCGCCGACGATCAGCCACGATAACGCGAGCCTGGGTCTCAACATCCTTACCACGGTACCGTACCGAACTTCTCGCGCGCAATGCTCGGCAGTGCCCTGGCCGCCGGTGAATTGCCCCTTCCCCGCCTATGTGAGAATAGTAGCTTCGTGATTGTCATTGACGGCATCTATTACGCGGCCGCTCTGGCCGGCGCCGGAGCCCTCGTCCGCTGGGTGGCCGGCCCCTGGTTCGCCGGGCCGCTCTGGCTCCTGGCAGCCTTTTGCCTGTATTTCTTCCGCGACCCCGATCGTCCCATTCCCGCCGGCCCCGTGGCCGTCGCGCCCGCCGACGGCAAGGTGGTCGCCGTCAAACCCGAAGGCCCCGCCGTCAACCGCGTCAGCATCTTCATGAACATTTTCGACGTCCACGTCAACCGCGCTCCGATCGGCGGCGCCATCACCGCCGTCGAGTACCATCAGGGGCGGTTTCACGTCGCCAGCCGCGAAGCCTGTTCCACCGAAAACGAGAGGAACATCGTCACCGTCGAGGGCGACGGCTCCCGCGTGGTTTTCAAGCAGATCGCCGGCCTGATCGCGCGCCGCATCGTCTTCAACAAGAAACCCGGCGACCGCGTTTCCACCGGCGAACGAGTGGGCCTCATCAAGTTCGGCTCGCGCGTCGACATCCTCTTCGGCCCCGAATGGGAAATCGCGGTCCGGCCCGGCATGCGCGTAGCCGCCGGCTCCAGCATCATCGCGCGCCGCCGGGACCCAGGAGAGGCGCATGGGACTTAGAGACCGTCTGATTGGCCCGCGCTCTCCCGACCGCCGGCCGCGGCGCGTGGCTTATGCGCTCCCCACGCTGTTCACGGCGGGCAATATCTTCCTCGGCTATCTCTCCATTCTGCGTTCCTTCAATGGCGCGATGCTGGCCGCCTCCGGCGGCGCCGGCGCGTCGGAGCATTTCACCATTGCCGCCGAAGCCATTGGCGCCGCCTGGTTCCTGGATGGCCTCGACGGCCGCATCGCCCGCATGACCAATACCACGAGCGATTTCGGCCGCGAGATGGATTCCCTCGCCGACGTCATCAGCTTCGGCATTGCGCCCGCCGTCCTGGCCTTCGCCTGGGGCGTGCAGTTTGTCGATACCTCCATCGCGGAGAGCATCCGCAGCCATCTCTTCAGGGCCGGTTATTTCATCGCGTTTCTCTTTCTGCTGTGCGGCGCGGCCCGCCTTGCGCGATTCAATGTCCAGAAGAACCCCGTTCCCAAGAACCCCGGCAACCCCGATCGCAAGTATTTCGTCGGCCTGCCGATTCCCGCCGCGGCTTTGCTGGTGGCCGCGGTAGTTCTCGCCTTCGACGCCCAGCCGCTCGCCTGGTGGCCCCTTTCCGTGGCCTGGCTGGCGCTGCTGGTGCTGCTGAGCTTCCTGATGGTGAGCACCTGGCGCTACCACAGCCTTAAAGGCATCAACCTCAGCAAGCCCTACACTCCTCTGATTTTTGTCCTGCTGGGCGGGCTGATCTACGGCATTTGGAACTGGCCGCAGCCCGTGCTTCTGGCCGTGGCTTCCGGCTACGTCGCGAGCGGCATCGTCATCCGCATCGGCGGCATCGTTCGCCGCCGCCTCAGGCGCGTCCGATGACCTTCGCGCTCATCGGCAGCGAATCTCTCCTCGGCCGCGAAATCCGCGACATCGCCGCCACCTCCTCGCCCGCTCTGGGACTTCACCTGGTTGCCGCCGCCGGTGAGCAGCCCGGCAAACTCACGCTCGTCGGCGACGAGCCTGCCCTCATCGGCGCTCTCGACGCCGAGAGCCTCGCCGGCGCGCGCGCCGTGTTCCTCGCCGGCTCCACGGAATCGAGCCGCCAGGCGCTCGAATTCCTCGATCGCCAACCCGGCGCTGTCATCATCGACCTGACCGGCGCCGCCGAGGATCGCCCCGACGCCCGCCTGCGTGCGCCGCTCGTCGAAAACGAAGCCGATCCCGCAGCCGACGCCGAAGCCCCCGCCGTGCACGTGGTCGCGCATCCCGCCGCTATCGCTCTCTCGCTCTTTCTCCGCCGGCTCCAGGCGCACGATCCCATCCGCCGCTCCGTCGTCCAGGTCTTTGCTCCCGCCAGCGAGCAGGGCACTCCCGGCGTGGAAGAACTCCAGCAGCAGACCATCAGCCTGTTCTCGTTCAAACCCCTCCCGCAGGCCATCTTCGACGCGCAGCTCGGCTTCAACCTGCTCGCCAGTTATGGCCAGGAGGCCCCCACCGCGCTCGAGGATTCCGAGTTGCGCATCGAACACCACCTGGCTACGCTGCTCGGGCTGCCCGGCGAGGGCAGCGGCGCGCCCATGCCGTCGCTGCGCCTGGTGCAGGCGCCGGTCTTCCACGGTTACAGCTTCTCCGCATGGGTGGAATTCGACGGCAATCCCGGCGTCGAAGCGCTGGAGAGCGGTCTGGTGGCCGGTTCCATCGAAGTGCGCGGAAGCGAATTCGAGCCGCCCACCAACGTCGGCCAGGCGGGCCAGGGTGGCATCGCCGTGGGGGCCATCGCACTCGACCGTAACCATCCCCAAGCCTGCTGGTTCTGGCTGGTGGCGGACAATCTCCGTTTGGCCGCCGAAAACGCCGTCGCTATAGCGCGGCAACTCACATGAGCAAACTCGTTCAGCTTGCCATCGCGTTAACCGCGGCGCTCGTTGCGCCCGGCTGCGGCTATCACGTCGCCGGCCAAGGCGATCTGATGCCCAAGAACATCAAGACCATTGCTATCCCGGCCTTCGCCAATATCACCGTGCGCTACCAGCTCGCCCGCCTGCTGCCCGCCGACATCACCCGCGAGTTCCTCTCTCGCACTCACTACGCCATCGTGGCCGACCCCAGCCAGGCCGACGCCGTGCTGGCCGGCACGGTGACTAACTTCGCTTTCTATCCTACGGTCAACGATCCTGTTACCGGCCGCGCCACCGCCGCGCAAGTCGTGGTCACCCTCCGTCTGACCCTGACCGACAGCGCCACCAAGAAGGTCCTCTTCTCGCGTATGGGCGCCGAATTCCGCGAGCGCTACGAGATCTCCGTCGACCCCGCGGCCTATTTCGACGAAAGCGGAACCGCCATGCAGCGTGTCAGCCGCGACGTGGCCCGCAGCGCCGTCAGCGCCATTCTGGAGGGGTTCTAGACGTGGTTCCCGGGCAGTTTCTTTCCAGGGTGAAAAAGGGACCTGCGCCGCCCGCCGTCCTTCTGCTCGGCCCCGAAGCCTGGCAGCGTCTCCGTCTGAAAGAAGCGCTCCTCGCGACGGTTCCCGAAGGCGCCGTCGCCGAGCACGACCTTTCGCGGACCGCGCTCGCCGAAGTCATCGACGACGCCCGAGGTCTTTCCCTGTTTGCCGCCGAGCGTCTCATCTGGGTGGTCAACGCCGAAGCCGCCCTGCCGCGCGGCCGGTCCGAGGAGGATTCCGAAGGCGAATCCGCTGCCGGCGATGCTACCCCGCTCGCCGAGTACGTCCAGGACCCCACGCCCGGCGTCCTGCTGGTCTTCGAAGCCATCCGCTTCGATTTCGAAGGCGACGACAAGCGCAAGCAGGAGCGCGTCCGCAAGTTCTACAGCGCCATCCCCGAAGTTGTCGAACTCCGCCGTTTCCCCAGCCACGAGGCCCGCACCGAAGCCGAAGGGCTGGCGCGCCGCGCGGGTTTCCACATCGATCCGGCGGCGCTCGATCTTTTGGTCGAGGCCCTCGGCGCAGATGTCGCACGCATCGCCGTCGAGATTGAAAAGCTGGCGCTCTACGCCGGCAGCCGCGTGGTGGGAGTCGAGGATATCGCCGCGCTGGTGCCGGATGCGCGCTCGACCACCATCTTCGCCCTGGTGAACGCGCTGGCCCGCCGCGACCGCGCCCGCGCCCTCGAATTCCTCGATACCTTGACGCGCGAAGGCGAGTACCTCCCGCTCGCGCTGGCTTTTCTCTCCACCCAATTCCGCATGGCGCTGGTGGCTCGCGAGGCCGGCCTGAAGAGCTCGCAGCAGGTTGTGGGGCACTTCTCGCGCCTGGGTGTGCCCATGTGGGGATCGCGCGCCGAGCAGGTCTGCCAGACGGCCGCCAAGTTCAGCCAGCCGCAACTCGAGCGCGCCATGCGCCTGATCTACAACGCCGACAAAGGCCTCCGCGACGCCCGCCCCGACGACCGGATCGTCATGGAGCGGTTCATTTTGCAGTTGGTTGGTTAGTGCGCTTCCAGGTTGGGGATAATGGATCGTGCTGGCAGCGCCGTATTTCTACGCCGACAGCGCCTTCACCCGTTGATGCAGCTTCGACTTGTACCGCGCTGCGGTATTCATCTTGATGATCCCGCTCTTCGCCGAACGGTCGATAATCGAAAAGGTCTGCGGAAGCAGATCCGCCGCGGCCTTGGCATCCTTGCCGAGGATTGCGCGCCGCATCGCGCGGATCTGGTGACGCAGGCGGGTCTTGTTCTTCCGGTTATATTCCGTGCGCCGTTCGGTCTGGCGCACCCGCTTAAGCGCAGAATAGGTGTTTGCCATCTTTGCTAAATCGAGTCCTTACAAAGTGTTCGAGCTTTTAGAATAGCGCACCGGGCCGCTCCCCGGCAACCGCGGTGGTTCAAGAAATTCTCCCATTGGACGATATGCCTATTGAAGGAGTTACAAGATGGTAGGTGCCGTATCCAACGTGACGCAACCCCAACCTGTGGCCCAGTCCACGGGATCATCGGCTCATAAGCCCACTCAGTCCAAGCCCCAGTCCGCTACCAGCGAGGACTCGGTTCAGTTAAGCAGCACCGCCCAGGCCATGTTGGCCTCTATGCAGAACGCTAAACAGGCTCCCGCTCAAGCTCCCAAACAAGCCAGCGGGGGCGAGCACCAAGCTCACAAGTCACACGCGAAATAGGCTGCTGGAAAACCGGCCGCCGGGCGATCCCATTCACTAGCCGTCAACGGCCACTGGTCCCCGGCCCGTCACCCCGGGCCGGCCCCCGTCTTCTCCAGCACCTCTTTGGCCACCGCCGCGGTGTTGGCGTGAATCGTGATGGTATCTTCCACGCTCTCCGCGTACCCGCCCGCCAGCACAATGGCCACCGGAATC
>Ga0181518_10000466_pt1 | contig 43833 bp, 42 predicted proteins | sample PEATcosm2014_Bin_28_FD_119751 | JGI IMG/M metagenome (GOLD analysis project Ga0181518, IMG submission 119751) | Peatland microbial communities from MTU Mesocosm Facility, Houghton, MI, USA - PEATcosm2014_Bin01_60_metaG | ecosystem: Environmental > Terrestrial > Soil > Wetlands > Peat | place...
ATAGCGGGGGCGGGATTCGAACCCGCGACCTTCGGGTTATGAGCCCGACGAGCTACCAGACTGCTCCACCCCGCGTCGCTCCTTATGTTCTAGCAAAGAAACGCACAAGTGGCCAGGTTTTCCCGCGGTCTGGAGGATCGCCCGACGCACCGCGCCCCACGGCGCCCACGCTCCGCCGACCTTCGCCCGCCCGCCGTCGATCTCCGCCCGCCCGGCGCTCCCCTCTACCATCCCGCCCGTGCGCGTGGCCGTCGTCGACATCGGGACCAACTCCACGCGCCTGCTCGTCGCCGACGTCGACCCCGGCTCCGGGTCCGTGCAGGAGCTGGTCCGCCACTCCAACGTCACGCGCCTCGGCCATGGCGTCGACGCCACCGGCGCGCTCGACGCCGACGCGATGGACCGCGTCTTCGCCGTTCTAGCCGGCTACCGCGCCGACATCGACGCCAACGGCGCCACCGCGAATCTCGCGGTGCTCACCTCCGCCGTGCGCGACGCCAGCAACGGAGCCGACTTCGCCGCGCGCGTGCGCCAGGACTTCGGCCTTGACGCGCGCGTACTGAGCGGCGACGAGGAGGCGCAGCTCACGTTCCTCGGCGCCATGACCGGGCGGCCCGAGCCCACCGAGCCGACCGTCGTCATCGACATCGGCGGCGGCTCCACCGAGTTCGTCGTCGGCGTCGGCCGCGCCGCCGCCTTCCACACCTCGCTGCACGCCGGCGTCGTGCGCATGAGCGAGCGCCACATCCACACCGACCCGCCCGCGCCCGGCGAGCTGCACGAGCTCGCGCTCGACGTCCGCGCCACGCTGCTCGACGGGCTGCCAGCCGAGCAGCGCGCGCCAGTCAAGCACGGCATCGCCGTCGCCGGCACCGCCACCTCCGCCGCCGCCATCGACCTCGAGCTCGACCCCTACGACCCCGCCCGCGTGCACGGCTACACGCTGCAGCTAGGCACCGTCGAACTGCTGCTCGCCCGCCTCGCCGACATGACCGAATCCGAGCGCCGCCAGGTGGTCGGCCTCGTCCCCGACCGCGCGCCCACCATCGTCGCCGGCATGATCCTGCTCGAGGAGGCCATGCGCGCGTTCGAGCTCGAGCACGTCGAGGTCTCAGAGCACGACATCCTCTACGGTGGCGCCCTGCAGCTCGCCCGCGCGGGCTAGCTCAAGCCAGGTTCGACTTGCGCGGGTACACGACCGTCGGATCCGTCAGCACGTTCACCAGCGCCGGCCGGTTCGACGCGAACGCCCGCTCGAGCGCTGGCCCCACGTCCGCCGGGCGCTCCACCAGCTCGCCGTGGCAGCCCAGCGCCTCCACCACCTGGTCATAGCGCGTCCCCGGTCGCAGGTCCGCCGCCACGGAGTACCCGTACAGGAACTCCATCGGGTGCTTCTCCAGCGCCCAGATGCCGTTATTGCCCATCACCGCCACCACGTTCACCCCGTGGCGCGCCAGCGTGTCGAACTCCATGCCCGCGAAGCCGAACGCGCCGTCGCCCACCATCAGCACCACCTGGCGCTCCGGGTGCGCCAGCTTCGCCGCCAGCGCATACCCCGGGCCCGTACCCAGGCAGCCGAACGGCCCCGGATCGAGCCAGCAGCCCGGCTCGTAGCTGTCCACCACGCGGCCCGCGTACGACACGAAGTCGCCGCCGTCGCCGATCACGATCGCGTTCCGGTCGAGCACCTTCGCGACCTCCGCGTACAGCCGCATCGGGTGCAGCGGCGAGCGGTCGTCCTCGAACTCCGCCCGCTCCGCCTGCCTGCGCTCCGTCTCGCTCGCTCGCAGCTCCGCCAGCCAGCTCTCACTCGCCAGCGCCTTGCCCCCCGCGCCCGTGCGCAGGTCCACCAGCGTGCGCGCGATCGAGCCGTAGCACTCCGCCGCCACGGGGCGCGGATGGTCGCGCTCGGGTTCCGCCGCGTCGATCACAACGATCTCCGTGTCCTCGCCGAACGACGCCCCGAAGCCCAGGCGGAAGTCCATCGGCACGCCCACCACCAGCGCCACGTCCGCGCCATTCAGCGCCTGCGAGCGCGCGCGAGAGAAGAACAGCTCGTCGTCCGCTGCCACGCACCCGCGCGCCAGGCCGTTCAGGAACACCGGGATGCGCAGCGTCCGCGCCAGCTCATTCAACGCCTCCTCGCCGCGACCCCAGTACAGGTCCGTGCCCGCCATGATCACCGGGCGTTCCGCCGCCGCCAGCAGCGCCGCCGCGCGCTCCAGCGCCGCGCCCGACGCCGCCGTCCCGCCCGCGCCAGCCAGCGGCGGGCGGTACTCGCTCTCCGGCTCCTCCGCCTCCATGAACACGTAGTCCAGCGGGAAGTCCACGAACGCCGGCCCGCCGTGCGGCGCACACGCCGCCGCGAACGCGTCGTCCACCAGGCCCGGGATCTCCTCCGTGCTCTGCGGCGTCGCCGCCAGCCGCGCCAGCGGCCGCACGAACGGCACGTGGTCGATCTCCTGCAGCGAGCCCTGCCCCCAGCGCAGCGCCGGCGCGCGGCCGCCCAGCACCACCATCGGCGAGTGGCTCGCCTGCGCTGAGGCCATCGCGCTCATCCCGTTCGTCACGCCAGGGCCCGCCGTCAGCGCGCACACGCCCGGCTCGCGCGTCACCTTCGCCCAGCCCTCCGCCGCGAACGCCGCAGTCGACTCGTGGCGCACGTCCACGATGTCGATCCCCTCCTCGCGGCAGCCGTCGTAGATCGAGAACAGATGTCCGCCCGACAGTGTGAACAGCTTGCTCACGCCATGCGCCTTCAGCCGGCGCGCCACCAGCCGCCCGCCATGGAACGTCCTCGTCTCCTGCCCCTCCTGCGTCGCCATCGCCGCGACTCTATCCGTTCGCCGCCGGCGGATGCCCGGAGTGGGATTCGAACCCACACGCCCCGCACGCGAGGCAATCGATTTTAAGTCGATTACGTCTACCTATTTCGTCACCCGGGCCGCGCCAGTGTACGCACGCGCCCGTACGTCTCCCGCCCCCGAACCGGCGCCCCGCGCCGGGGGGCGCGTGGCAGCCGCCGTCCGCCCGTTTGAGCCCCGTCCACACCGGGAAAAAGCCCTTCAGATCCCTTTATCTGGCGCAACTTTCGCGCTGCTACCGTGTCGTTGGGAGCAGACAGCAGCTACCGGACTGTCCATGGAGGTTTCCTCTCTCTCACATCCGAGCAGCATCCCGGGCCTGCGCGGCCCGACTGCGTTGCTGCGCCTGCAGTCAGACGAGCGGCTCATCGCGCTCACCCGTCGCGGCCAGCACGCTGCCTTCGAGGTGCTCTGCGGCCGCTACCAGTCCCGCCTGCTGTCCTTCTGCCGGCACATGCTCGCCTCGCGCGAGGACGCCGAGGACGTGCTGCAGGAGGTGTTCGCCGCCGCCTTCAACGCCGTGCTCGCCGACGAGCGCGACATCAACGTGCGCCCGTGGCTGTACCGGATCGCGCGCAACCGCTCGCTCAACCACCTGCGCCGCGCGTCCGCCATCGGCGTCGACTCAATGGACGTCCACTACTCCGAGCACGGCCTCTCCACCGGCGACAAGGTCATGCGCCGCGAGAGCTTCCGCGAGCTCATCGCCGACGTCCACGAGCTGCCCGAGACGCAGCGCACCGCGCTGCTGCTGCGCGAGATCGACGCGCTCTCCTACGAGCAGATCGCCGACGCCATGGAAACCACCGTCCCGTCCGTCAAGTCGCTGCTCGTGCGCGCGCGCATCTCGCTCGCCGAGGCCGCCGAGGCGCGCAAGCTCAGCTGCGAGGAGGTCCGCCTCGAGCTCGGCGAGGTGGCCGAGGGGCTCGGCAAGCTCAGCACGCCCGCCCGCCGCCACGTCCGCGGCTGCGAGCGCTGCGCCTTCTTCCGCAAGCAGCTCAAGGACAACAACCACGCGCTCGCCATGATCATGCCCGTCGGCCCGCTGCTGCTCGTCAAGAAGCTGCTGCTCGCCAAGCTCGGCTCGACCGCCTCCGCCGGCGGCGCGCACGTCGCCGGAGGCGCCGGCGCAACCGTCAGCGCCACCGCCTCCGCCACCGCGGGGGCCGGCGCCACCGCCGCGGCGGGCGCCGGCGGCAGCGCAGTCGGCGGCATCGTCACCGCCGGCGCCGGAGCGCTCGCCACCAAGGCCGTCGCCGGGCTCGCCGCGGCCGCCATCGTCGCCGCCAGCGCCGTCGCCGCCGACCACGCGGTCGTCCACCACCACCGCGCGCCCGCCATCGCCTCCGCCAGCCTCTCCAGCCACGCCTACGAACCCGTCGTCGTCCACCAGGCGCTGCAGCCCGTCACCGCCGGCGGGCCCGCCGGCCACGCCGGCCTCGCCGCCGCGCGCCGCCAGCACCGCGCCAGAAGCGCCAAGCCGGCCAAGCTCGCGCTCCAGGCGCCCGCCACACCCCCTGTCTCCACCACGACCACCGTGGCGCCCGCCGCCAAGCCCAACCCGCCCGTCACCGAAGTCACCACCAACACGACCGAACTTCCCGCCTCCGCCACGACCGTCCCGACCACCACGACTTCGACGACCACCGTCACAACAACGCCCGCCACGCCGCCACCCACGTCCACCACGCCCACCGGCACGACCCCCACCGGCGAAACGTCCGCCGCTGAAACGCCCGCCGCGCCGCCCGCCGAAGGATCGCCGCCCACGTCCAGCGGGGAACCAGCCCCCGCGCGCAACACCTCCGAAGCTCCAGCCGCGCACGACAGCGGCGCCACCCCCGGCGCCGGTGGCACCGAAGCCCCCGCCGGCGAGACCGCAGCGATGGCCCACATCAGCGATCGCGACGGAGTCCGTCGCGACGATCGCGGCCTCGGCCGCGACGTCCGCCGCTGGCGCTAGCGGCACCTGCCGGCGCTAGCCGAATGTAAACGTCTTCAGCGGTTTCAGCAGCACGCCCGTCGTGCCCACTTCCACCGGCGAGGCGATCTGCGTGCTCGCCGTCGTCGACATCAGCATCACCACGATCACGCCTTCGCGTGCTCGCGGGCGCGAAGGCAGCAGCATCACCGCGCGGCCGTACACATCCCCGCCTTCCACGTCCGCCGTGAACAGGATCCCGTAGCCTTTGAGCGTGTTGTTGATCTTCGTTTTGCCCTCGCCGCGCAGTTCGAAGTCCCTGTAGCGCCGGGCGAACACCGGGATGAAGCGCGTCGCGAACAGCGGCATCTCCGCCGTCAGTTCATCCGAGTACGCCGGCAGCAGCAGCGGGTCCACCGCGTATGAGTACTTCAGCGCGCCGTCCGGCCAGCGGCTCTCGATCCTCACGTAGCCGCCCGGGTCCGGCGCCGTCCGGTACAGGTCCCTGTAGCTGAAGCTGAACGGCACCCTGCCGCCGTGCGAGTACGACGCGTTCTCAAGCGTCAGCGCAGCGCCCACAACGACCAGCACCACCAGCGCGCCCGCCGCGACCGTCGCCGCGCGCGCCACGCGCGACGCCGCTTGCCAGCGGGGAGCCAGCAGCCGCCCGAGCGTCGGCCCGTACTCCGGCTTCATCGGCACCGCCGCCATCGCGCTCAGGCGATCATTCCCCGATCGAGAACAGCGATTCGAGATCGTGGCGCGAGAACGCCGCGAACGCGACCATCGTCTGCGTGCGCGACACCCCCGGCAGGCCGCCGATCTGGCCCGTCACCACGTCCGCCAGCTGCTCGTGGTCGGGCACCCGCACGATCGCCACGAAGTCCCACTCGCCCGTCACCGAATACGCCTCCGCCACGCCGTCGATGTCCGCCAGCGCGCCGCCCAGGCTCGATAGCGCATCGCGCTCCGCCTCGATCAGCACCACCGCGTTGGTCATCGTCATGCGGGGGCCATCCTACGCCTCCTGCCCGCTCAGCCGGTGCATGCCCAGCCCGACCCCCAGGCCCAGCAGCCCACCGACCACGCCCGCCAGCCAGCTCGCTTCCGGGCGCGCGAACGGCAGCGCCAGCAGCAGCGCCGCCAGCGCCGCGGCGCCCAGCAGGTCGCCCTCGCGGTACTCGCCCGCGCGCGCGGCCTCCAGGTCGGGGGCCGCCCACGCCGCCAGCAGCGCCAGCGCCGCCCCGTTGCCGCCGCTCACGATCGGGTACGGATACACCGCGCCCGCCACCAGCGCGCCCGTCGCGCCCGCGCCCAGGAACAGCGCCAGCACCACAGCCGGCCCGTGGCGGCGCTCCAGCAGCCAGCCGAAGATCGCCAGCGTCAGGATCGCCACGAACGCATACAGGCCGTTGAGGTACGCGAACCCGCTCGTGAACAGCCGCCACCAGTCGCCGTGCAGCGGCCCCAGCACGGCCATGTGCAGGTACAGCGAGCCTTCCGCATGCTCCACCACCCACACCACACAGCTGACAGCCACCAGCCCGATCGTCGCGTACGGGCGGTCCGCCGCCCACCGGCTCGGCCGCGCGTGCGTGCGTGGCCGGGTGCGCGCCAGCCCGCTCACCGGCGCCGGCTTGGAGGAGCGACCCAGCAGCGACCGCGCGCGGCCGCGCAGCGTCGTGCGGGTGGGCGGGTTCGCAGGCGGCAGCTTCGGCGCCCGCCTGCGCAGCCGATGCCCGCAGTACGGGCACTCCGTGATGTATGGGCTCACCTCCGAGCCGCATTGCTTGCACACCACGAACAGGTCAGCACCGGAGGTCATCGTCGACCCATTCTAAGGACCTCTCGACCCCGGCCCGCACGGCTCTGGAATACTCAAGCGCATGAACCCCCCCGGAAGCGACAGCAAGCTCTACATCCTCGCGTTCGACCACCGCGGCTCCTTCCAGAAGAAGTTCTTCGGGATCGACGGCGAGCCGGACTCCGAGCAGACGGCCATCATCGCCGACGCCAAGCACCTGATCTTCGAGGGCATGCTGCAGGCGATCGGCGCCGGCGCCGACCCGGCCGTGACGGGCGTGCTCGTCGACGAGCAGTTCGGCTCCACCGTGCCCGCCGAAGCGCGCGAAAAGGGCCTCAAGCTGGCGATGCCCGCCGAGCGCTCCGGGCAGCCGACGTTCGACTTCGAGTACGGCGATGACTTCGGCGAGCACATCGAACGCTTCAACCCCGACTACACCAAGGTGCTCGTCCGCTACAACCCCGATGGCGACGCCGACGCCAATCGCGAGCAGCTCGCCAAGCTCCTGCGGCTGAGCGACTGGCTCAAGGCGCACAACCCCAAGTTCCTGTTCGAGCTGCTCGTGCCAGCCGAGGACGCCCAGCTGCAGTCCGTCGGCGGCGACGGCAACCGCTACGACGCCGAGCTGCGCCCCGAGCTCATGCGCCGCGCCATCGCCGACATCCAGGACGCCGGCATCGTCGTCGACATCTGGAAGATCGAGGGCGTCGACGAGCGCTCCGACTGCGAGATGCTCGCCGAGCAGACGCGCGTCGGCGGCCGCGACGACGTCAGGTGCGTCGTCCTCGGACGCGGCGCCAACGACGCCAAGGTCGACCAGTGGCTCACCGCCGCCGCGCCCGTCGACGGCTACATCGGCTTCGCCATCGGCCGCTCCATCTGGTGGGACCCGCTCAAGGCCTACGTCGACGGCAAGATCGAGCGCGCCGCCGGAGCGCGCAAGATCGCCGAGAACTACCTGCGCTTCGTCGCCGTCTACGAGCGCGCCAAGACGTCCGCCGGCTGAGCGACCGACGCAGCGGCAAGGGAGCGCCAGCGATGAAGATGCGTCAGAGCCTCGCCGAGTGGGAGCGGGCCTTCGCCAGGGAGGCCACGCTCGACCGTCGCCGGCGCGACTCCCTGCGGCGCACCACCGAGCAGCGCGCGCTCAAGCGCGAGGTCGAGCGCCGTCACAGGCGCGGCTCCGTGCGCTTCGCCCTGCTCGTCCTCACGCTCATCCTCACGGCCGTCGTCGTCACGATCGTGATGTTCCGGACGCTCTACCTGCTCCTGGGCTAAAACGACCCGCTGGCACGGCGCCCGGCCGCGTCCTCGCTCGCTCGCGTGCAAAGCACGCCACGCTCACTGCGTCCTTGCCAGGCTTGGCCATCGAGCCGCTTACGGGGTGCTGCCGTTTCGGCTAAGCGGAAGTCTCGCCTAGATCCTGCAGCGAGTCCTCCACCGCTCCCGCGGCTGCGTGCTCGGGCGTGACGCCGTCCTTCTCGGGCGCCGCCGCTCCGGCTTCGCGGTGGATCTCCAGATAGATCTCCTTGCGGAAGACGGGCACCCGCTGCGGGGCCTGAATGCCGATGCGCACCTTCTCGCCCATGACCGACAGCACTGAGACCTCGATCTCGTCCCCGATCATGATGCTCTGGTTGGACTTGCGCGTCAGAACCAGCATTTGGGTGCACCTTCCTCTTTGCCGATTGGCGACCCGGCGCAACCCCAAACCGCCGGAACGCCAAGCATAGTCACAGGACCGGGGGAACGCGATACCAATTTCTCAACCCCGGGCGCCAATCGGCCCCCGCGAGACCCCCTTCGTACGAGCCCGCCGCGTCGAGCGGGCGCTTGCGCTAGTCTCCCGGACCGTCCATGCCCCGGAAATCTCTGCGCCCGCACCTCAACCAGATCCGTGCCTGGGTGCGTCAGGGCCGAACCGACGCCTGGGTGGCCCACCAGCTCGAGGTCACCGTTCGCGACATCGAGCAGTTCAAGCGCCAGAACGAGCTCGTCAGCGACGAGGAGACCCCCGAGGGCGCGGGCGGCGCGGGCGACTACCCCGAGGAGATCGACCTTCGCGCCGAGGACGACGCGCTGATCGCCGCCGAGCTCGAGGCCGCCGAAGCCGAGGCCGAGCGTGAGGCCGAGCGCGCCAAGGCCGAAGCCAAGGAGGCGGGAGAGGAGCCCGATGAGGACGCCGAGGGCTCCAGCGGCACGCGCACCCGCCGGCGCAGTCGCCGCGGCGGGCGCGGCCGGCGCTCCGGGGCGCGCAACACCGGACCGCTCGAGGGCACCTTCGACCACGGCGAGGAGGGCTACGGCCTGTGGCTCGACCCCGCGATCCAGGAGAACCCCATCTACGCCGAGCACTGGGCCGGCCATCGACCCGTCGAGGTCGAGGTCGAGGAGGACCAGATAATCATCCGCCGCGCCGGAGGCGACGAGTAGGACGCCGCAGGGGGGCGCTACTGCGCCTCTGAGAGCGTCCTGCGGCCGCCGGCGTAGTCGGCGGCCTCGCGCACGTAGCGGGCGAAGGCGGCGTCCACCACGAGGCCGGCCTCCCATGCCCACGGGTCTTCCGGCGCCAGCTTCATCGCGACCTGCAGGCACCATGCGGCGCCCTGTTCGTACAGGCCCACGAGCTCGTCCACCGAGAAGCGCCCTCCGAGGCGCCGTCGCAGCTCCGCCACCAGCGCGTCGATGACCCGTTCGAGCAGCGGACGCCGCTCGGGGAGCGCCGCCCGCAGCCGGCGCTCCCCCTGCTGCCACTGGTAGATCGCCGTCTCGTACGACACGCGCCGAGGCTAGCAGCGCCGGGCGGGCGCCCGAGACGGGCCGCGCGGCGGCCCCGGGAGACAGCCGGCGGTCAGTTGCCGGGCAGGCCACTGATCACGTACGGCTGCTCGCCGCTTTTCATCATGCCCAGCTGGCGAGCCTCGGTTTCGAGCGTGCCCGCCGCGGTGAGCGCTTCGCGCTGGTGCACCAGTGCCGTGTGTTCCCGTTCCATGCTCGCCACGGCGGCGCTGTCGTGACGGGACTGGCGCCACGTCGAGAGCATGTGCACGCCGGCGCTCATGTACAGGTACACGAGCGCGATAAGCACGCACAGCATCGCCACGCGCCCCAGGCGGTCCCAGCGCACGCGCGCCCCGAGCGTGCGGCTCGAGCCGGGACGGGATGCGGAGATCGAGGACATGCTCCCCGATTCGCGCATCGCGGCGAACATCCTGCCGCTGAGCGACGACCGTCAGCCGAACGCGCTGCGCCCGGGGAAGCGCGCGGCGGGCCCCAGCTGCTCCTCGATGCGCAGCAGCTGGTTGTACTTGGCGACCCTGTCCGAGCGCGACGGCGCGCCCGTCTTGATCTGCCCGCATCCGGTCGCGACCGCGAGGTCCGCGATCGTCACGTCCTCGGTCTCTCCCGAGCGGTGGCTCATGACCGCCGTGTAGCCCGCGTCGCGCGCCATCGCGACCGCCTGCAGGGTCTCCGTCAGCGTCCCGATCTGGTTGACCTTGATCAGGATCGAGTTCGCCACACCCGTCTCGATGCCGCGGCGCAGCCGCTCGGTGTTGGTCACGAAGATGTCGTCGCCGACGAGCTGCAGGGTCGAGCCCAGGCGCTCGGTCAGCACCCGCCAGCCGTCCCAGTCCTCCTCGTCCATGCCGTCCTCCAGCGAAACGATCGGGTAGCGCGCCGCGAGGTCGGCCCAGTAGTCGGTGAACTCGGCCGCGCTCAGCGTGCGCCCCTCGTGCTCGAGCACGTACGCGCCGTCCTTGTGGAACTCGCTCGCCGCCGGGTCGAGCGCGATCGCCACATCCTCCCCCGGCCGGTATCCGGCCGCCTCGATGCCCGCCACGAGCATCGCCAGCGCCTCCTCGTTGGAGTCGAGGTCAGGCGCGAAGCCGCCCTCGTCGCCGACCGCCGTCGCCATCCCGCGCTCGTGCAGGGTGCCCTTCAGCGCATGGAACACCTCCGCGCCCATGCGCAGGCACTCCGAGAACGTCGGCGCGCCGCATGGGACGATCATGAACTCCTGGAAGTCGACCCTGTTGTCGGCGTGCGCGCCGCCGTTGAGCACGTTCATCATCGGCACCGGCAACACGGAAGCCTCCGGCCCGCCGAGATAGCGCCACAGCGCCAACCCCTCCTCCGCCGCCTGCGCCTGCGCCGTCGCCAGCGACACGCCGAGGATCGCGTTGGCGCCGAGCCGCGACTTGTTCGGTGTGCCGTCCAGCTCGATCAGCGCCTCGTCGACGGCCCCCTGGTCGGCCGCCTCCAGGCCGACGAGCGCAGCGGCAATCTCGCCATCGACGTTTCCAACCGCGCGCGAGACGCCCTTGCCGCCCCAGCGCTCGCCGCCGTCGCGCAACTCCGTCGCCTCGAACTCGCCCGTTGACGCGCCCGACGGCACCGCCGCGCGACCGCGAGCTCCGGAGCGCAGCTCGACCTCGACCTCGACCGTCGGGTTGCCGCGGCTGTCGAGAATCTGGCGGGCGTGGATTCGCTCGATCTGGCTCATGCGACAGTGTTCACGTCGGGCGGCGTCGAAGACGCCGGGAACGCCTCGCTAGCCGGTGGGCGTGACGGCGCTCGTGGAGCTCGTCTTCGGCGCTTTGTAGGACTTGCAGTCTGCGACCACGTAGCCCGAGCGGCATTCCGTTTTTTCGGACCACTTCTTTTTGAATTCTTTCACGAACTTGCTGAGCGCCGTCTGCTGGCCGGTGGCGATCAGCTGCTGTTTGATCGTGGACTGCACCTGCGCGAGCGTCTGCTGGGTGCCGGCGGAGATGCTCACGACTTCGTAGACGTAGTAGCCGAACGGCGTCTTGATCGGCCCCCCGAGCACGCCTTTGCCGGCAGAGAAGATCGCCGTGTCAAGCGCCTTCTCCTCCTCGCCTTTGACGACTTCCTTCAGCAGCCCGCCGTCGGCCTTGCTCGTGGGGTCGATCGAGTCCTTCGAGGCCACGCTGGCAAAGCTCTTGCCGGATTGGATTTCCTTCTTGGCGGCGCTCGCCGCCGCTTCGGTCTTGGTCAGGACGATCCGTACGTTGCGCTTTTCGGGAGTGCCGTAGCGCGACTTGTTTTCGTTGTAGTACTTGGCGATCTGGGCCTGCGTGACCGTGCTCTTCGCCTTGACGATCTGCTTCTGGATTTTCGACGAGAGCATGTTCAGCTTCACGCGCAGCAGCAGGTCGGAGACCGTCTGTCCCGACGTCGACAGGAATTTTTCGAATTCGGAGGCCTTCGGGAATTGGGTGGTCTTGATTTTCGTGAATTCCTTCTTGACTTCCGCGTCGCTCAGCTTCACGTTCAGCGACGACGCTTCTCCGATCACCCATTGCGAGGAGATCAGGAAGCCGAGCACCTCCGTGAGCAGCGATTTGTACTGCTGTTCGCACTCGGACTTCAGCTGCTTGGTGGTCGGAGCGGACTGGCCCTTGGCCGGTTTCGGCGCGGTCTTCGCCAGATGCGCGACGCACGTCGCGTAGTTCGGCGGTTCCGGCACGGCCGGCTTTTCGGTCGTGCCGATCGCGCTCGAGGCGGCCGCCACCGACATCCAATGTTCGAACGCCGTCTTGGTGATCGCCGTCCCGTCCACCTGCACGACGGCGTTGCCGGGTATGCCGCCACCGCACGCGGAAATCCCCACGAGGGCAAACAAAACGGCGCCTAGCGCCGAGAGGAACCTGAGAGTCTTTGACACGACGCGGGCACTTTAGCGGAAAAGCGATGAGCGGTGCATAACGAATGCCTAACGAGTTCCTAAGCGGCCTCGCGCACGATCGCCAGCAGCGCATCCGCCGCCTTCACGACGCTGGGGAACCGCTCGGTACCGTCCTTCGGAACGCGCACGGAGACCTGCGAGCGGCCCGATTCGTACAGCGCCTCCGGCAGCTCCTCGCGCAGGCGCCTGGCCCTGGTCGAGTCGAGCTCGATCGGCACGACCGCTAGGCGGTCGCCGCGGAAGCTGACCGTGCGCGCCCCCGCCTGGCCGAACTTGATGCGCGCCCGCTGCAGCGCCAGCAGGTTCTCGACGGGCTCCGGCAGCGGCCCGAAGCGGTCGACGAGCTCCTCGCGCAACCGCTCGACGTCGGCGACCTCCAGCGCCCCCGCGACGCGCCGGTGGACCTCGATCTTGGCCTGCTCGTACGGCACGTAGTCGGCCGGCACGTACGCGTCGACGTTGACGTCCAGGCGCACCGGCTCCGGCAGCGGCTCGCCCTCCGCCTCCGGCTCGGCCGCCGCGACCGCCTCGTCGAGCATCTGCATGTACAGCTCGAAGCCGAGCGCCGCGACGTGCCCGGACTGCTCGTCGCCGAGCAGGTTGCCCGCGCCGCGGATCTCCAGGTCGCGCATCGCGATCTTGAAGCCCGCCCCGAGCTCCGTGTAGTCCGACAGCGCCGACAGCCGCTGCGCCGCCTCGGGCGTGAGCGCGGCGGCGGAGTCGTACAGCAGGTACGCGTACGCGCGTTCGCGACTGCGCCCGACGCGTCCGCGGATCTGGTAGAGCTGCGCCAGTCCGAACGCGTCCGCGTGCTCGACGATCAGCGTGTTCGCCTGCGGGATGTCGATGCCGGACTCGATGATCGACGTGCACACCAGCACGTCCGCGCCGCCGCGCAGGTAGTCCATCATCACCGCCTCCAGCTCGCCCTCGCCCATCTGGCCGTGCGCGACCGCGAAGCGCACGCCGGGGCACAGCGCGCGCAGGCGCTCGGCGGTCTCGTCGATCGACTCGATGCGGTTGTGCAGGAAGAACGCCTGCCCGCCGCGCTCGTGCTCGCGCACGATCGCGCGCTTGACCAGCTCCTCCTCGTACTCGCCCACGAAAGTGCGCACCGGCCGGCGCCCCTCGGGCGGCGTCTCGATCACGGAGATGTCGCGCAGCCCCGCCAGCGACATCTGCAGCGTGCGCGGGATCGGCGTCGCCGACATCGAGATGACGTCGACCTTCAGCTTGAGCTGGCGCAGCAGCTCCTTCTGCTTGACGCCGAAGCGCTGCTCCTCGTCGACGATCAGCAGGCCGAGATCCTTTGCGCGCACGTCGCGCGAGAGCACCCGGTGGGTGCCGATGAGGATGTCCACGCGTCCCTCCGCGAAGCCCCTGATCGCCTCCTTCTGCTCCGCGGGCGTGCGGAACCTGGAGACGTGCTCGAGCGTGAACGGGTAGTCGGCCAGCCGCTCGGCGAACGTGCCGTAGTGCTGCTGCGCGAGGATCGTCGTGGGCACGAGCATCAGCACCTGCTTGCCCTCCGCGGCCGCCTTGAACGCGGCGCGCAGCGCCACCTCGGTCTTGCCGTAGCCGACGTCGCCGCAGATCAGCCTGTCCATCGGACGCGGCGCTTCCATATCGACCTTCACCAGCTCGATCGCCTCCCGCTGGTCGGGCGTCTCGGTGAACGGGAAGCGCTCCTCGAACTCGCGCTGCCAGTCGGAGTCGGGGCCGAACGCGTGCCCGCTGCGCCTGCGCCGCTCGGCGTACAGGCTCAGCAGCTCGCCCGCCAGCTCCTGCGCGGCGCGACGCGCGCGCGCCTTCATCGTCTCCCAGCGCGTGCCGCCGAGCTTGGACAGTGGGGGATGAGCGCCGGCGCCCGCGCCTACGTACCTGGAGATCTTCGCCAACTGGTCGGTGGGCACGAACACGCGATCGTCGCCCTGGTATTCCAGGTATAGGTAGTCGCGCGTGACGTCCGCCACCGTGCGCGTCTCGAAGCCCGCGAAGCGCGCGACGCCGTGGTCCTCGTGCACGACGATGTCGCCGGTGCGCAGTTCCGTGAACGAGCGCAGCGCGCCCCTGCGCGCGCCCCCCGGACCGCCGCGGCCGGGTCGATCCGCGCCGGGGCGGGTGGGACTCGAGCCACCGCGGCGCCTGCGCAGCAGCCGGTGCTCGGGGAACACCGCCAGCTTCAGCTGCGGCGCGACGAAGCCCTCCCGCAGCGAAGCCGCCGCGAAGCGCAGCGACGGCTCCAGCGGCTGGTCGCCGATCGACGCGCGTCCCGCCTCCAAGTCGTCTGACAACCATGTGGCTTTCAGCCGCCCGAGGTTGTACGCGGCGCGCTCGCCCTCGCCGCGGCGGGGGAACGCGACGACCGTCCGGTAGCCCGAGCGCACAAGCTTCTCGAGCTCCGGCTCGGCTTCTGCGAGCGAGCGCGCGGCCGTGTCGGCCGACTGCGCGCGCAGCTCGATCTGCTGGCCGCTCGACAGCGACGACAGCCAGATCCGAGCGCGCTCGCCGAGCGTCGCGCGAATGCTCTGCGGGTCGATGTACAGGTGGTGCGCGTCCTGCTCGCCGAACGCCGCGCTGACGTCGCTCCACAGGTCGCCGAGCACCGGCTCGAGGTCCTCCTCGGCGGCGACCATCAGCTCGGTCTCCTCGCCGACGAGGTCCAGCAGCGCGCCGAAGCGGTCCAGCGGCAGCAGCTCGGTGATGTCGGGGCGCTCTGCGTCGGCGCCGTCGGCGCCCGCCGCGGCGGCTGACAGCGCACCGGCGGGCAGCTGCTCGGCGGCCATCTCCGCCAGCTCCCTGTACTCCAGCGCGAGCTCCGCCGCGGGTGCGATCTCGACCTCCTCGGCATCGCCCAGCGAGCGCTGCGTGAACGTCGAGAACCAGCGCAGCGACTCGATCTCCACGTCGAACATGTCGACGCGCACGGCCCGCTCCTCGGTCGCTCCGAACACGTCCAGCAGGCCGCCGCGCAGCGCGAACTGGCCGCGCTCCTCGACCTGATCGGTGCGCTCGTAGCCGGCGCTGACGAGCTCCGCCGCGCACTCGTCCAGGTCCAGCAGCTCGCCGACGCGCAGCGTGAACGAGCGCGGGCGCAGCTGCGGGTCGGGCACCTTCTCCGACAGCGCGACCGCGCTCACCACCACGACCGGCTGGTCGGCGTCGGCATCCCCTCCGGCGCCCGCCGCGGCGGCGTCCCCGCCGGGGCCGACGCGCCCGGCGCCGAGCAGCGCATCCAGGGCGGCCACGCGCAGCCCCACGAGGTGGGCGGGCGGCGCGAGGTGCGACTCGTATGCGACGCCGCGCGAGGGGTAGTAGCGGACGCGACGCGGCGCGAGCCACGCGCTGAGATCGCCCGCCAGGTCGCGCGCGGCGCGATCGTCCCCGACGACCACCAGCGTCGGGCGGGTACGCGCGCTCCCCTGTGGGGTATCGATCTCGGCGAGCGCCGCGATCACGTACGCGCGCAGCGAGCTCGACACGAACGCGTGGCCGCCGTCGCGCGCGAGGCGCAACGCCTGCTCGTCTTCCTGGACTAGGCCCAGCAGCGTGCGCAGGGCGCCTGCGCTCGTCGCCATCACGACTCCTGCCCGAGCACCACGCGCTCGACCTGCTCGCTCGCGCGCTCGACCAGCTCGGCCACCTGCGTCTGGTCCTGGCGGAAGCGTCCGAGCACGTACGCGGAGACGATCTCGGGGTCGGTCGAGTCGGGCCGCCCGACGCCGACACGCACGCGCATGAAGTCCGCGCCGCCGAGCTCGCGCTTGAGCGACTTCAGCCCGTTGTGGCCTGCCAGCCCGCCACCCAGGCGCGTGCGCACCTCGCCGAACGGCAGGTCGATCTCGTCGTGGACGACAAGCACACGCTCGAGCGGCAGCTTGAAGGCGCCGCGCGCGGGTCCGACGGAGCGCCCGGCGTCGTTCATGTACGTCTGCGGGCACAGCACCGCCACACGCGGCGCGGGCGAAGCAGGGCCGCCGGGAGAGCCGCCCTGGCCGGCAGACGCACCCAGGCCGAGCGACGCGCCGGGCGCTGCCGCGCGCACGCGGCCTTCGGCGATGCGCCCGCGGAAGCGGTCCTTGGCGGCTCCCAGTCCCCAGCGCTCGACGAGCGCGTGCGCGACGGCGAAGCCGATGTTGTGCGGCGTGTTCGCGTACTCGCGGCCGGGGTTCCCCAGCCCGACGATCAGCCAGTCGACGGCTCCGCCGCCGCCGCCTCCGCGGCCACCGCCGAACGGGCGTCTCAGTGTCGTTTACTCCTCGCCGGAGGAGCTCTCGCCGGCGTCGGCCTGCGCGCCGCCCTCGCCGACGACCTCTGTCTCGGCTTCGATTTCCTCGGCGGCTTCGCTCTGCAGGCGCGGGGGCGACAGCGTGGCGATGACGGTTTCCTCGGGATCGTCGAGCAGCGTGACGCCGTCGGGCGGCGTGAGCGCGCCGAGCAGGATCGTCTCGCCGATCTGCATGTCGCCGACGTCGTGCACGATCGACTCGGGGATCGCCGTGGGCAGCGCCTCGACGTTCAGCTCGCGCGTGATCTGCTCGAGGATGCCGCCTTCCTTGACGCCGGGGGCGTCGTCGACGCCGGCGAGCTCGATCGGCACGACGGCGCTGATCGCCTGGTCCAGGCGCACCCGCAGCAGGTCCACGTGGACGGTCTCGCCGCGCACGGGGTGGCGCTGGGCTTCCTTGAGAACGACCGGAGTGGCTTTGCCGCCGTCGACGCTCAGGTCGAGCACCGCGCCGGAGCCGGCGAGCGCGTGGCGCAGCTCGCGCTCGTCCGCGTCGAAGCCGATCGGCTCGGCGCCGCCGCCGTAGAGCACGCCCGGCACGCGCCCGCTGCGCCGCAGGCGACGCACGGCGCGCGAGCCGGCGGCGTCGCGGCTGTTGACGTTCAGCTTGGTGGTCGTGTCGGCCATGAGCGACTGCAGACTGTAGCAATCGTCCGGCTTCAGCTCTTGCCCTGTTCGAGCTGCGCCGCTTCTTCTTCCTCCTGTTCCAGCTTCGAGGGCTTCGAGCAGGCGCCTTCGCCGGAGATCGGCGCGCTGATGCCGATCAGCTGCACGTGGATGCCCGACAGGAAGTTGCCGGTGCGGCGAACATCGATGCACTGCACCACCGGCAGCGTGCCGATCACCGTCCACGCCAGGCGCGTCCTGCCGGTCGCGCCCGACAGCGAGTACGCGGTGGGGGATTCGAGCTGCAGGATCTTCACGGCGCCCGGTCGGCGCACGCGCGGGTCGCTCGCGTCCGCCTTCGCCGCCGCCAGGCACGACGGGCTCGCGCGACAGCCGCTCAGCTGCGCGAGCATCCCCGCGAGGTCCCCCGCCGCCTCCGCCTGCACGAGCGCCGCGTCGTCGCTGCGTTCCGCGTTCTCCACGCTCAGGAAGCGCGCCAGCAGCGCGCCGACGGCGAGCACCACGACGACGCCCACGGCGAGCAGCGTCCGCAGGATGCGGCGCTGGCGCGGCGGCAGGCCCCGCCACCACTCGCGCGGACCGCTCGCGCCCGCCGCAGGAGTCGCGATCGTGGGGGACATCGTGAGGGGATGATGACGGGAGGTCGCATGCGACCTCCCTCGGGATCGTGCATGCGCGATCCCGCCGGGTGGCACATGTGCCACCCGGAACAGCTCACCCGGCGTCGAGATCGTCGAGCCGCGCGCGCGCCAGCAGCACTCGCTCGCCGCGGAACGGAACCGACTCGGCTTCGAGCAGGCGGCGCTGGCGCGCGCCCTTCGCGAGCGACCCGTCCGCGCGGACCACGCGGTGCCACGGGACGTCCGCTGCGCGCGTCTGGCTGAGGACGTGTCCGGCCAGACGCGGAGCGCCCGGCGAGACGTCGCCGTACGTGCGCACGAACCCCGGCGGGATCGCGCGCACCCTGCGCAGGATCGCCGCCTCGCGCTCGCCACCGGCCTGCCGCGCCATCGCCAGATCCTGTCAGGCCGGCGTGTGTGGGGCCCGCGCGGCGCGGGCCCCACACACCGCCGTTCGCGCCGTGGTCCTACACGGACGCGTTGACCTCGATTGCTTCTTCATTGGTCTGCGTCACCGTCGCCGTTAGGCCGGCCTGTTCGAACGCAGCGCCCGCGATCGACGCTTCCAGCACGTCTTTCGGTTCGCCTTCGAAGGCTTCCGGTTTCTGTTTGCCTCTCGCGGCGTCGTATTTCAGCGTGGACGCTTCGGCCATGCTGTCCGTGTCCATCGGCACGATCACCGAGCCGCGCACGACCACCGTGCTCGCTGCGCACTTCAGTTCCATGAACGATCCGACTTCTCCCGCTGGGGAGAGGTCGAGTCCGACCGATTCCGCTTCGTGGCTCCTCCAGCCGAGCACACCTTCCAGCGCGCTCGTCACCACTTCGCCTTCCGCGGCCCCGGCACTCGAGCATTTCGACGTCGACAGTTTGCAGCCAGTGAGCGTGAGGGTGGTGCTCCCCACCGATTTCACGCCGGTGTACACGCCCGCTCCGCTCAGCGCACTGCACGTGATCTTCGCTTTGCCAGCCGTTTCAAGCACGGTTTCTCCCGCGGTCAGCGTGAAGTGCGTTTTCGTCACCCCCGGCGTCCATTCGTCGTTCCCGCCCGAGACTTCTTCCTTGCACGCACCATTTTTGTATTTGCCCGTGCCTTTCGCCACTTTCACGCACGTGCCAAATTCCGGTGCGCCTCCCGCGATGTACCTCAACCCTGAGGCCCCGTTGGCCGCGCTCGGCTCGATCGTGCCCGAAGGCGTCGTCACTCTCACGTGCACGAGGCCCACGCTCCCCGCCGGCGTTTCCGCCGTGATCAGGGTGTCCGATTCCACTTTGAACGACACGCTGGTCGTCCCGACTTCGACCTTCGTCGCCCCGGTGAAGTGCGAGCCGGTGATGCTGATGTGCGTGCCCCCGGTCGTGGGACCCACGCCCGGTGTTACGCCTGTCACCAGCGGACCCACCGGCCCGTACGCGAGGCTCTGCTCACCGCCCGCGGAGATCCCCGCGACGCTGCCGCTCAGTTCCTGCGTTTCCACCGGAGTCCGCGCGCAACCGCTGGTGATTTCGAAGTAGCCTTCCCCGCCAAAGCTGACGAAGGATTTGCATTTTTCCGGACCGCCTCTCGTACCGTTGCCGAGCTGGCCTTCTCCGCTCTCCCCCCACGCCTTCACGGTGCCGCCGCTGAGCAGCGCCAGGTTGTCGAACCAGCCGGCGGAGATCGCCGTCACCCCGCTCACCCCGCTCGTCACGGGCGTGCGGCTGCAAGGCACTTCGCGGACTTCGCCCTGTATCTCATATGGGCATTTTTCGGGGCCGGCTTCCGAGCCGTCGCCCAGCTCGCCCTGCTGGTTATCGCCCCACGCCTTGACCAGGCCGCCGCCTTTCAGCAGCGCGAGCCCGTGCTCCGCCCCGGAGGAGATCGCCGTCACTTCGCTCAGCCCGCTGACCGTCACGGGCGTGCGCGAGCAGGGCGCTTCCGATTCCACCGGCACCAGTTTTTCTTTTTTTTCTACCAGTTCCACGACGGTGCATTTTTCGGGGCCCGTTTCCGAGCCGTCGCCCAGTTCGCCGTCTTCGTTGTCACCCCACGCCTTCACGGTGCCGTTTTCAAGCAGCGCCAGCGCGGGACCGCTGGCCGCGATCGCCGTCACGCCGCTCAGGCCGCTCACTTCGACGGGTTCGTCGGTGCCCGTCGTCGTGCCGTCGCCCAGCTCGCCGAGTTCGTTGTTGCCCCACGCCATCACCTTGCCGTTGCTCAACAGCGCCAGGCTGTAGCGGTTGCCGGCGGCGACAGCCACCACTTCGCTAAGCCCTTTTACTTCGACGGGTTTGTCGCTGCCCGAGTATGTGCCGTTGCCGAGCTCGCCGTCGCCTCCGCCACCCCAGGCCATCACGTGTCCGTTTTTGAGCAGCGCAAGGACGTGCTCGCCGCCGGCGGAGATCGCCGTCACTTCGCTCAGCCCGCTGACTTCGACGAACACACGGCTTTCGGCGTAGGTGCCATCTCCCAACTGCCCCGCGAAGTTGATGCCCGAGGTCTTGACGGTGCCGTTGCTCAGCAGGACCACGCTGTACTGACCGCCACCCGAGACCGCCGCCACTTCCGTCGGCGCAGCGAGCGTCACCGGCACATCGCTGGCCTTGGTGTTGCCCGTGCCGAGCTGCCCCCATTCGTTCTGCCCCCACGCCATCACACCGCTGGTCGCCCACGCCGACGCCGCCAGTCCTGCACCTGCGCCCAGTGTCGCCACCAGGCACACCACGATTCCGCAGATGCGTCTCATCCCCGCCGTCCTTTCGTCAAAGAGTTGTCAAGCGACGTGCCAGCCCAGCACGTCGCCAACCGCGCCTCGGCGCCACCTTTCACACTCAGCCCCGCCCCGCCTCGCCTTGCGGCCAGGAGCTTGGGCGCCGGCGCGATCACACTCGCACGCTTCGCGCTTGTTGTCAAGTTTAAATAGTGAGAAACACTATGTGAAAAATGCGAAGGCAAACAGGCGCCGTCGCGCCCACGGAGCGCCGGACCAACTGTGTGAATTTGAGGATAAGCGCGGGACGCGCGAGATGCCGGCGGACGAGTCCGTGCTTGTCATCGCCGTGTGAAAGCCGGTTGTCGAGGATTCACACCTCGAAGGGTCGCTACGACTCCGAGCGGCCGCTCAGAACAGCTGGTTCTCTCCGCCGAAGACCTCGCTGACGGAGTCGTCGACGAAGATCCGGCGGATCGAGTCGGCCAGCAGCTCCGCGCACGGCAGCACGCGCACGTTGTCCGGGCGACCCGCGGGTATCGGGATCGTGTCCGTCACGACGATCTGCTCCAGGCCCGACTCCGCCAGGTTCTCGAACGCGTTGCCCGAGAACACCGCGTGCGTCGCCGCCGCGTACACGCGCGCCGCGCCTTCCTCCATGACCGTTTTCGCGGCCGCCTTGAGCGTGCCCGCCGTGTCGATCATGTCGTCCACGATGACCGCCGTCCTGCCCTTCACGTCGCCGATCACGTAGCCGATCTCCGCCACCTGCTGCGCCGGGCGCTCCTTGTCGAGGATCGCCAGCTCGGCGCCGATCTTCGACGCGAAGTTCTTGTTCAGCTTGACGCGGCCCGCGTCCGGCGCCACGACCACCAGGTCAGGCAGGCCGAGGTCGGTGAAGTACTGCGTCAGCATGAACAGCGCCGTCATGTGGTCGACCGGCTTCTGGAAGAAGCCCTGGATCTGGCCCGCGTGCAGATCCATCGTCAGCACCCGGTCCGCCCCCGCCGCCTCCAGCATGCGCGCCACCAGACGCGCCGAGATCGGCTCGCGCGGCGCCGACTTCTTGTCCTGGCGCGAGTAGCCGAACCACGGCGTCACCGCGATCACCCGATGCGCGGACGCGCCGACCGCCGCGTCGATCATGAACAGGAGCTCGACCAGCGAGTCGTTCGCCGTCACGCCCGTCTGCGGGTTGCCGCACGTGGACTGCACGATGAACACGTCCGCGCCGCGGATCGACTCCTCGTAGCGGCAGTACACCTCGCCGCCCGAGAACGTCTTCAGCTCCACCGGCCCCAGGTCCACGCCCAGCTTGTCCGCGATGTCGACCGCCAGCTGCGGGTTCGCGCGCCCGCTGAACAGCATCAGCCGCTTGTTGTAATCGATCGGGAGGCTCGCCCGCGAGTACTGGGTGCGCGTGTCGATCGCACTCATCTCCGAAGCAGTGTAAACGTCCGCGTCCGATCGGTCATCCGTCGCCGTCCCGGCGCGCCGCGCCGGCGTCCGAACCGGCTTCTGCGTCGCGCCGCGCCGCGTAACCCTCGACGTTGCGCTGGCGCTCGCGCGCGATGCCCAGCGCGCCCGGCGGCACGTCGTCGGTGATCACCGAGCCCGCGCCCGTGTACGCGCCGTCGCCCACGCTCACCGGCGCCACCAGCGTCGTGTCCACGCCCGTGCGCACGCCGCTGCCGACCGTCGTGCGGTGCTTGGAGCGGCCGTCGTAGTTCGCCGTGATCGTCGCCGCCCCCAGGTTCGTCCCCTCGCCCACGTCCGCGTCGCCTATGTACGACAGGTGCGGGATGCGCGCCTGCGGGCCGACGTCCGAGTTCTTGACCTCCACGAACGTCCCCACGCGCGCGCCCCTGCGCAGCACCGTCCCCGGGCGCAGGTAGCCGAACGGGCCGACGCTCACGCCGTCCTCCAGGACGCAGTCGACCAGGTACGAGTGGCGCACGACGCACTCGCGGCCGATGCTCGTCGCGCCGCGTATCGTCGTGAACGGCTCGATCGTCGTGTCCTGGCCGATCTGAACGTCCACGTCGATCGCCGTCGCATCCGGGTCGACGATCGTCACGCCCGCCAGCATGTGGCGCTCGTTGATCGCCGCCTGCGCCAGCCTGCGCACGCGCGCCAGCGCCACACGGTCGTTCACGCCCAGCACCAGCCGCTCGTCCTCCACCACGTGCGCCGCCACCGCCGCCCCGTCCGCGCGCAGCACATCCAGCACCTGCGGCAGGTACAGCTCGCCCTGCGCGTTGTCCGTGCTCAGGCGCGGCAGCGCCTGGCGCAGCGCGTGCTCCGCGAATACGAAGATGCCCGTGTTGACCTCTCGAATCTCACGCTCCGCCTGCGTCGAGTCGCCCTGGCGCTTGGTCTCCACCACCCGCTCGACTGCGCCCGCCGCGTCGCGCACCACGCGCCCGTACCCGCTCGGGTCCTCCAGGATCGTGCTCGCCATCGTCGCCGCCGCGCCGCTCTCCCGATGCGCCTCCAGCAGCTCGCCGATCGCCGCCGCGCTCACCAGCGGCACATCGCCGCTCAGCACCAGCACCGCGGCAGCCGGATCCGCCGCCGGCGCCAGCGCCGTCATCGCCGCCGCCACCGCGCCGCCCGTGCCGTTCGCGCGCTCCTGCACCGCCAGCTCCACGTCCTCCGGCAGCACCCGCTCCAGCGCCCGCTCCGGCGAGTCCACCACCACAACCCTGCCCGCCCCCGCCTCCAGCGCCGCCCGCACCGGCCACAGCACCATCGGCAGCCCGCACACCTCGTGCAGCACCTTCGGCGTGCTCGAGCGCATGCGCGTCCCCCTGCCCGCAGCGAGGATCAGGACGGTCGGGGCGCTCACCGTTGCAATGCTATTCCAGTGGCCGCGCGTCCCCCGGGCGAGTCTGACGCGGCCTCAACTGGGGAGCCTGGACTCGAACCAGAACTTGAAGAGCCAAAGTCTTCCGGGCTGCCAATTACCCCACTCCCCAACGGCATCACATCGTCGCACGCGATCGCGTTGATCGCAGGCGACGCGCGGGACCGCCGAGCCCTGCCGATAACCACGTTAACAATGCAGCAACGCACCCAACTGCAGGCCCTGCAAGTATTCCTGCACTTGCCGGGGCCGACGACAGGACGTGGGAGCAAGCTGGGAGCCGGGGCGGCCGCGGCTGTGCTGGCGTGCGCGAGCGTGCTCTCCGCAGCCGTGCTCGCATGCGCCTGCGTGCTGGCGGCCGGCGCCACGAGCGCGGCCGGCGCCGCCTCCTCCTGCCCGGGCGCGAACCTGCGCCCCAGCGCGGCGAACGTCCTGGCGGTCGACGCGGCGACGCTGTGCCTGGTCAACCTCGAGCGCAGCGCGCACGGGCTGCGTCCGCTGCACGCCAACAGCGCCCTCGGCCACGTCGCCGCCCGCCAGGTGACGAGCATGGTGCGCCGCGACTACTTCGCCGACGTCGGCCCGTCCGGGCAGACGCCGATGTCGCTGGTCGCCGTCACGCGCTACCCCGCGCACGCGGCGCAGGTGGTCGTCGGGCAGAACATCGCGTGGGGCACCGGCAGCTACACGACTCCCGCGCACATCGTCGGCGAATGGCTCGCGTCGGCTCCGCACCGCGAAATCATGCTCGGCGGCGAGTACCGCGACGCGGGGGTCGCGGTCACGCCCGCGGTGCCCGCGATGCTGCGCACGCACGGCCGCGGCGCCACGTACGCGATCGAGTTCGGCGCTCGCTACTGAGCGCGGGCCGGACGCCCGGTCCCGCCCGACCCCCCGGTGAGAGCCGGACGCGCCGGCCGTTACGAGCGCCTGCCCGACCGGCGGGGGACGCGCCCGCCCTCGGCGCCGGCCTCCGAAGCGGGACCGCCCGCGGAGGCGATGCCGAGCACGCGCATCGACTTCAGGCCGAGGCTCAGCTTCTCGCGGCCGTCGCTGGAGCTGACGTCCAGCCCCGAGAGCTCGCGCACCCGCTCCAGGCGGTAGTAGATCGTGTGGCGGTGGGTGAACAGGCGCTGGGCGGTGCCGGCGACGTTGCCGTCCGCCTCCAGGAACGTCTCCAGCGTGCGCACCAGATCGGTCTCGTACTGCTCGTCATACGCGACCAGCGGCTCGACCGTCTCGGCGTAGAAGCGCTGCAGCTCGCTCGGGTTCTCGCTCATCGCCGACAGCAGCAGCCGGTAGGCGCCGGTCTGGTCGAACGCCAGCGCCGTGCTCTCCGCCGAGCCCTGCGCGACGTTCGCCGCGAGCAGCGCCTCGCTGGCTGCGCGCGGCAGCTCCGCCGGCTCGGTCGTCACGCGGCTGCGTCCGAGCGCGAACGTGTAGCCCGCCAGGCTCGCCTGCATCTCGCTGAGCACCGCCTCCGCCGCCCGCGCCGCCGTCGCCTCGTCGCCGCCCGGCACCAGCACCAGCACCTCCGCGCCGGGGATTCCGTCGCGCTCGGACAGCGCCGCGATCGAGCGGCTCGCCACCGCGCGCGCGCCGCGCTCGGCGACCGCGCGCACGCGTCCGCGCCAGCCCTCGTCGGTGGGCGACTGCGGATGCGCGCGCGCCACGAGCATGCTCGCCCCGTCCTCGATCGGCAGCGACAGGTCCTTGGCGCGCGCGAGCAGCTCCTCGCGGCCGGTCAGCTCGCGGCTGAGGATCGCGCGCAGGAAGTCCGCGGAGGCCGTTTCCGAGACGCGCTCGGGCGCCCGCACGCGCTCGACCTCCGACGCGATGATCGTCAGCAGCAGGCGTCGCATCGAGGCGCTCGGCTCGGTCTTCGCGCGCATGTGCAGCGTCCCCACGACCGTGTCGGCCACGCGCAGCGGCGCGCTGCTCACGCCCTCCCCCTGGGAGAGCAGCGCGCGCTCCTCCGCCGGCGAGCGCGCCGCGACCGCGAGCGTCGCCCCCCACGCGTCCGTCACCGCGAGGCTCGCTTCGAGCGCCCTCGAGGCCGCGCGCACCACCTCCGGCAGGCCCGCGCCCGACTCGACCGCCTCGGTGATCGCGTCGAGCGCCGCGAGGTCTGACACGCCGGTCAGCCCCAGAAGTAGACGGCGGCGAGCGCCGCGACCACCCCGACCCCGACCAACACCGCGAGCACGTACAAAGACAGCACCGTCGCCGCCGCCCGCTCCCACACGCGCGAGTACGACGACCACGCCGGCACGAGGATCAGCACGGCGAACAGCACCAGGCTGACCACCCCGGCGCCCGCCGCCACCAGCTCGTTGATTTGCGACCTGCTCATGGGACCTGCGGGGATTGTGACGTACGCAGACGTCGTTCGCCCGCGCCGAGCGTGACCGCGCGCGCGAACGCGCCGTCCACCGGCGCCGCGCAGATCGGCTCCGGCGCGCGGCCGGCGAGCGCCGCCGCCGCGGCATGGGCCAGCACGAGCCCGCTCTCGGGCGGGTGCCCGGCGCGTGTGGAGGAGACGGTCGCGACGTGGCCAGGCGGGAACAGCCCGATCACCGTCGGCCCGGAGCCGCTCACCAGCGCGAGCTCGGCACCCGCCTCGCGTGCCTGCCTGAGCCCGTCGGCGATCTGCGGGCACAGCGATACCGCCGCGCGCTGCAGGTCGTTGTGCAGCAGCTCCGTCGCCGCGGGCAGCGGCGCGCCGTGCTCGAGCGCCGCACGCAGCTCGGCGCCGCGCTCCTCCAGCTCCCGGTGCGAGCGCACGAGCGCCAGCCGGTCGGCCTCCGCGTACACGGCCGCCGCCGACAGCTCCGCGTCCAGCGCCAGCACGAGCACGCCGAAGCGCGATCTTGCCGTCGGGAGCTCGTCAAGGCGCTCGCCGGCGCCCGTCGCCAGCCAGCGCCCGGGGGAGATCTGCGCGGGTACGTCGGCGCCCAGCTTCGCGCCGAGCGTGCGCAGCAGCTGCTCGTCGCCGAGCCCCGACGCATGCCTGGCAAGGCGCAGCGCGGCGGCGGCGTCGGCCGAGCCGCCGCCCAGGCCGGCGGCCACCGGGATCCGCTTGACGATGCTCAGCCGCAGCGGCGGCGCGCGCCAGCCGGTGCTTGCCCGGAACGCGCGCAGGGCCTTCGCCGCCAGGTTCTCCTCCGCCCTGCCGGGCACGCCCGGGCAGAACACCTCGTCGCCCCGACTGCCCACCGGCGCCGCCTCCAGCGTCACCTCGTCCGCGAGCGAGATCGACTGCATCACGCTCGCCAGCTCATGCCGGCTATCGCTCGCGCGCACCGGCCCCACGAACAGGCCGAGGTTGATCTTCGCCGGGGCCAGCGCCCGGTGGACGCCCGGCGCCAGCGCAGCGCGATCGTCTCCCGGACGGGCGCGGTCGACGCTCATAGCTCCAGCAGGCGCGCGAGCGCGCGGAAGTCCTCCGGCGACAGCCGCTCCGCGCGTGCGTCCGCGGGCTGGCCCAGCCGCACCAGCGCCTCGCGCACCTGCTCGCGCGAGCGCTGCGGCAGCCCCACCGATCCGCCCGCCAGCCCGAGCGAGCCCGACAGCGTCTTGCGCCGATGCGCGAACGCACCCGCCACCAGCGCGCGCAGCGCCGGGGACACCGTCGGCCGCCCCGCCTCGCCGGCGGCCCCGCCACTGGCCGCGTCCCCGCCCGGGTGATCCGCATCCGGACGCCGGCGCATCCCGACGAGCACCGAGTCGACGTTCGGCACCGGATGGAACACCGTGCGCGGGATCGCGCGCAGCACCTGCACCTCGCACGCCAGCTGCGCGAGCACCGACGGCACGCCGTATGCGCCGCTCCCCGCACTCGCCGCCAGCCGCTCGCCGACCTCGCGCTGCACCATCGCCACCCACGAGGTCACGCTTGGCAGCTCCTCGATCGTGCGCAGCAGCACGCCGGCGGCCACGCCGTAGGGCAGGTTCGCGACGACCTTCCCGGGCACGGGGTCCAGCGCGGCGAGGTCGAGCGTCATCGCGTCGGCCCAGTGCACGGTCGCGTTGTCGTGCGCGTCGGTCGCGTCGCCCAGCGCCTCGCGCAGGCGCTCGTCGATCTCGACCACGTGCGCGTGCGCGGCGTGCTCGGCTAGGTACTCCGACAGCACGCCCAGGCCGCCTCCGATCTCCAGCACGACGTCCTGCGGCTGCAATTCCGCCGCGCGGCCGATCACGCCGAGGATGTTGGAGTCGATCAGGAAGTTCTGGCCGAGGTCGCGGTCGGGTCGCACGCCGAAGCGGCGCATCCGTCGCAGGCTCGGCTGGGCGGGGCCGTCTGCCGGCTCGCCGGGCTCATGACCCGAAGGTCTACGCCCGGCCACGGCGCTCACCTACGCCCCGCCATGGGGTCTGCCCAGCCGAACACGCGCGCCGCGTTGCGCGTCACCGCCGCGTCCAGCTCGTCGACGTCGACGCCGCGCAGCTCGGCGACGAACGCGGCGGTGTGTACGACGAACGCCGGCTGGTTGCGTTCCTTCCTGACCGCCTGCGGGGTCAGGTACGGGGCGTCGGTCTCCACGAGCAGCAGCTCCTCGGGAACCCGCCGCGCCGCGTCCGCGAGGTCGGCGGCGTTCTTGTACGTGACGTTGCCGGCGAACGAGATCGCATACCCGCGCCGCACGCACTCGTCCAGCCGCTCGGGCATCGAGAAGCAGTGCATCACGACGCTCACCCCGTCGGCTTCCGCAGCGAGCTGCGCGAGCGTTTCCTCCTCGGCCGCGCGCGTGTGGATCACCAGCGGCTTGCCGGTCTCGCGCGCGAGCTCGATCTGCGCCGCGAACGCGCGCTCCTGGTCGGCGCGCGGCGGCACGCTGTCGCGGTAGAAGTCGAGGCCGGTCTCGCCGATCGCCGCGCAGCGCTCGTGCGCCGCCAGCGCCCGCAGCTCCGCCAGGTCGGCGTCGTCGAAGCCCTTCGCCGCGTTCGGGTGCCGGCCGATCGCCGCATACACCTGCGGGAAGTCCTCGGCCGTCGCGAGCGCCGCGCGGCACGACGCGCCGTCGATCCCGACGGTCAGCATGCGCGTCACGCCGACCGCCTCCGCCGCGGCGACCAGCTCCGCGGGCGACGGCTCGCACAGGTGCAGGTGCGTGTGAGAGTCGATCACCGTCGGCGCGCGCGGCTCATTGGGACTTGGGGAACAGCGAGTCGAGCTGCCCGATCGGCTCGCCCAGCGCCTGCGTCGAGTCCCAGCGCGCCGCCGCAAGCGAACGGTCCTCGCAGCCGAGCGCCGTCAGCAGCCTGTCGGTGCTGGCGGGCAGGTACGGGTGCAGCAGCACCGCCAGCACGCGCAGGCCGGCGACCAGCGTGCAGAGCACGCCGTCGAGCTCCTGCGCGCGCGCGTCGTCCTTGGCCAGCTGCCACGGCGCGCGCTCCTCCACGTAGCGGTTCAGCCGGCGCACGCGCTGCCAGATCACGTCGAGCGCCACCGTCAGCTCCGCGCGGTCGATCAGCGCTTGCACCTCCTGCGCGAGACCGGCGAACTCGCCGTCGAGCTCCGGGTCGGGCGTCGCCGCCGGCGCCACGCCGTCTCGGTAGCGGTGCACCATCGCGACCGTGCGGCTGGCGAGGTTGCCGAGCTCGTTGGCCAGCTCGCTGTCGTAGCGCAGCTCGAACGACGCCGTCGAGACCGACCCGTCCTGGCCGAACGGGGCGTCGCGCAGCAGGTAGAAGCGCAGGGCGTCGGCGCCGTAGCGCTCGATCACGGCGAACGGGTCGAGCACGTTGCCCAGCGACTTGCTCATCTTCTCGCCGTCCATCAGCAGGAAGCCGTGGACGAACACGTGCTCCGGCAGCTCCAGCCCGGCGGCCATCAGCAGCGCGGGCCAGTAGACCGCGTGGAAGCGCAGGATGTCCTTGCCGATCAGGTGGTAGCTCGCCGGCCAGAAGCGCTCGACCAGGTTCCCGCCGCCCGCCGACAGCCCCGCCGGCGCGGGCGCGTATGAGAGCGCCGAGTAGTAGTTCAGCAGCGCGTCGAACCACACATAGAAGACGTGCTCGTGATCCCACGGCACCTGCACCCCCCACGTCAGCTTGTGGCGCGTGAGCGGCACGTCGCGCAGGCCCGAGCGGATGAACGACAGCGCCTCGTTGTAGCGGCTGCGCGGCGCGACGAAGTCCTCACGCTCTGCGTAGAGCCGCTCGAGGCGCTCCTGGAACGCGGACAGCTTGAAGAAGTAGTTGTCCTCCTGCTCGCGCGTCAGCTCGATGTGATGGATCGGGCAGCGCCGGTCCTCGTCGATTTCGTTCTCCGCCTTGAAGTCCGCGCAGCGCGGGCAGTACCAGCCTTCGTAGGTCCCCTTGTACACATACCCGTTCTCGCGCACGCGCTCGAGCACCTGCTTGACGACCGTTTCGTGCTGCGGGTCGGTGGTGCGGATGAAGAAGTCGTTGCTCGCCTCCAGCTGCGGGGCGAGCGCCCGGAAGCGCTCCGCGTTGCGGTCCGCGAGATCCTGCGGCTCGATGCCGAGCGCATGCGCTGCGTCGGCGACGGGCTCGCCGTGCTCGTCGGTGCCGGTCAGGAAGAACACGTCCTCGCCGCGCTGGCGGTGATGGCGGGCCATCACGTCGGCGGCGATCGTCGTGTACGCGTGCCCGAGGTGCGGGGCGGCGTTGACGTAGTAGATCGGGGTGGTCACGTAGAAGGACACGATGGCTCCCACGCTACCGTGGGCCGATCAGATTCGTCAGCGCGGACAGCTCGACCGGCGCCTCCGAGGCGGTCACCCGGCGAATATAGGGTCCCCCCGAATGGCCAAAGACCGCGAAGAGCCGCCGCAGTACACGCGCTACCGCGCCCGCCCGCGCCTCCCGTCCCGGCGCGAGGACGAGCCGATCCAGCCGGGGCGCCTGGCCAGGCCGCCGGCTCCCGGGCGCGCGGGTGCAGGCCGCGGCAACGGGTCCGGTGTCCGCCGCGGCGGCGGATCCGGCTCTCCTCGCGGCAGCGGCCAGCCGAGCGAGCGCTGGCGACGCTGGACGAGGCCCAAGCGCGTACTGCTCACGCTGCTCTCGCTCGTCGTCGCCTGGCTCGCGCTGTCGCTGGTGCTGTTCCTGATCAGCTCGCACTTCGAGCGCACGCCGCTGCCGGCGGACGTCGCGAGCGTCCTCGATCCGGCCGGCTATCCGCTGACGTCGGTCAACAACATCCTCGTGCTCGGCTCCGACCGGCGCCAGAAGAACAGCAAGGAACCGGGGGCTGAAACGACCGGCTTCGGCCGCTCGGACACGATCATGCTGATCCGCACCGGCGGCGGGCACGCGGCGCGCCTGTCGATCCCGCGCGACACGGTCATCGAAATACCCGGGCACGGCCTGCAGAAGATCAACGCCGCGCACGAGTTCGGCGGACCGGCGCTGTCGGTGTCGGTGATCGAGCACTGGCTCGGCATCCCGATCAACCACGTGGTGGAAGTCAACTTCGAAAACTTCCCGCAGCTGATCGATGCGATGGGCGGCGTCACATATACGGGCGGCTGCATCATCTCCAACCTCGACGGCGGCACGGCGAACGGCGGCTTCACCCTGCGCCTCAGCGCCGGCACGCATCACCTCGACGGCAAGGAAGCGCTGGCGCTCTCACGCACGCGCGAGAACCTGTGCGCGCCCAACGAGACGGACATCCAGCGCGAGGAACACCAGCAGGCGCTGTTCACGGACATGAAGCAGCAGTTGCTCTCCCCGTCGAGCTTCTTGCGGCTGCCGTGGATCGCCTGGCACGCCCCTCCGGCGATCATCTCCGACATGAGCGGGACGGAACTGCTGGGAATGTTCGCCGCGCTGGCCGCCACGGGCACACCGCCGACACGAGTGCTGCTGCCCACAGGGCAGACGACCCTGCCCAGCGGCGAAGAAGGCCTGACGATCTCAGAAGAAGCGCGCCGGGCCGACGTCGCCCGCTTCATGAGCGGCTGAGAGCCCGAGGCTCAGCTCTTGGCGGCGACCGGCTTGGAGTCGCCCGACTTGGCCGCGCCCTTCTCGCCCTTGCCGTCCGAGGACGAAGACGAGGAAGAGGAAGCACTGTCGGACGGGGGCTTGCCGGCAGAGGACTTCTCCGAGGATGACTTCTCCGACGAGGACTTCTCGGCTGCGGCGGCGGTCTCGCGCTGGCGATTGCGCGTGCCGTAGTCGGTGTTGTAGAAGCCTTTGCCCTTGAAGTGAACCGCGGGCGCGTGCAGGACGCGCTCGACCGGCACGCCGGTGTCGGGATCGACGACGAGCGCGTCGTCGCTGAAGGACTGCTGGATCTCGAACGTGGTGCCGTCCGGTCGTCTGTACTCGTAGATCGGCATCGGGTTGACGATTATAGGAGCGTCAATCGGGCAATCGCGGGTGCGGCGGGCAACTGGACGGTGGGCGGCAGGCGTTAATCAGTCAGCAGCGCGCGCACGCAGGCGATGCCCGCGCGGATCGTCGCCGTGAAGTCACGATGCGGCTCTGTGAGCATCCGCAGCGCGAAGCCGTCTCCGATCGAGAACAGGACCTCCGCGACGGCGTCGGGCTCGGCGTGCAGGTGCAGCACACCCTCGCGCTGGGCGGCGGCGAGCATGTCCGCGACGTGCTCGCGCGTGTTGCGCATGAGCCCGGCGTACTCGACGGCGATGTCGGCGTTGCGTCGCGAGAGCGTGAACAGCTCGAACACGAGCGTGACGAAGTCCGGGTCCTCGCTGACGGTCTCGCGCAGGCTCTGCGCCATCAGGTCGATGAAGTCGTCTGCCGTTTTCGCTGTCGAGAGCTGCTGCTCGAGCCGCTCCAGGCGCAGATCGCAGTCTCGCCTGACGGCCTCGGCGAGCAACTGCTCCTTGGTGCCGAAGTAGTAGTGCAACAGCCCTCGCGAGACGCCGGCGGCGCGCGAGACATGGTCGAACGTGGACGCGGCGGTACCTCGCTGGGCGACGCTCTGGCGCATCGCGTCGATGATCCTCTGCGCCTTTTCGCCCGAGAGCGAGCGGGCGCGCCCGTCGGCGGAACGCGCCCGTGCCTCGGCCCCCTCGGCGACCGTCTCGGTCTCTATGACAGCTGCATCCATCGTGCTCATCGCTCCCCGTTTGACGCCCGCTTCAGCTGCCGGCGACACCCGCCGGCGCGGGCGTCTCCGGAGCGGTGGTCGGGCTGTAGTCGAACTCCTCCTCCGCCCCGAACAGCAGGTCGAGCACCTTCGCGCGCAGGCTCTCGCTGAGCGCTATCGCAAGCACGGACCCGACGGCGATCAGCAGCAGCGAGCGTCCGAGCCCGCCGCGGCGCTTCGCCTGCTTGACCGGCTCGAGCGGCTCGCGCAGCGAACCGGCGGCCTGACGCAGCGCGTTCGCCGCGTCCGCGAGCTCCTGCTGCAGCTCGCGATCCTCGAACAGCGCCTGCGTGGCGGGCGTGCCATTGCTCATGCGCCCGAAGGCGCTGCGCCCGGCTGCGTACGCCGAGAGCAGGCTCGAGCGAAGATCCTCGTCGTCGATCAGACGCTGGATGTAGCGGCTCCCCTGCGCCGCGAGCGCCCCCTCGCCGGCCTTGCCGAAACTGCCTTTCGCTGCCATTGTCGCCACCGCCTCTGCCGAAAGCTTGCAGGTCTGCGACTCAATATACCCCTCCGCGCGTGCGGCGATGCCCGTCTACGCGTGCAGGGCGGCCTGCTCCTGGGCCGACGGAAACGCCCATGCGGCGCGGGTGCGGCGCTCCTGGCGGAACACGAAGCGCAGCTGCTGCGGCGGTTTCAGCTGGGCGTCGTTGGGCCGGAAGGTCGCACACGGCTCGGCCAGCTCGAGCGCGCACAGGAGATTGACCCGGAAGTAGCACTCCTCACAGCTCACCTTTTTCGTCGCCCGCTTGGACGCTCGCTTCGCCTGCGTTGCCTGCACCAGCACCTACCCCCGGACGCGAATCGAATTGGATGGGACGGCCGCGATCAAAGCACCATTCGACGGGCCACTCAAGGGACGGCGCCGGCCCACTCCGCAAATCGCAGGGAAATCCTGTTAGGCGGAAATAGCCGGCGAGCAGTCACTTTCCTGTGACAATCGCGCCGATCACGCCGCACTTTCCGAGACTTCCCGGCGGCGGGGGTGCCGCCGCTTGACGATCTGTCCCGGATCAGTTCCCCGCGCCGGGGCCGCCGCCGCGTCATGATCTGCGCCAGATGCGCATCCTCGTCACCGGCGCCAGCGGCTTCGTCGGCTCGCTGCTCGTCCCCCGGCTGTGCGCGGACGGGCACGAGGTTCGCGCGCTCGGCCGCGACCGCGAGCGCGTGCGCACTGCGCTCGCGCACACAGGCCGGGGATCGGGCGGAGACGAGGTGGAGGTGGTGCGCGCAGACGCGCTCAGCGCGGAGGGGCTGGCGCCGGCGCTCGCGGACATCGAGGTCGCCTACTACCTGATCCATTCGATGGAGCGCTCCCCGCACGACGACGCGCCGTTCCCCGAGCGCGAGCTGCTCGCCGCCGAGAACTTCGCCGCGGCGGCAAGCGACGCGGGCGTTCGCCGGATCGTGTATCTGGGCGGCGTCACACCGAAGCGCGGCACGAGCGCGGAGCCGGCAAACGCACAGGCCGATACCGATACGGACGCTCACATCTCGCGCCACCTCGCCAGCCGCGAGCGCGTGGAGCGCGTGCTGCTGGACGCGATCCCCGACTCGCTGGCGCTGCGCGCGTCGATCGTGATCGGCGCGCGCTCGCGCTCCTTTCGCCTGCTCGTCCATCTCGTCGAGCGCATGCCGGTGCTCACACTGCCGGCCTGGCACGGACTGCGTACGCAGCCGATCGACGCGCGCGACGTGACCGAGATGCTCGTCGCGTGCGCCACCGCGCAGCTGCCGCGCAACTCGCTCGACATCGGCGGCCCCGACGTGCTCACCTACGGCGACATGCTGAGGCGCATCGCCGAGCTGATGCTCGTCAACCGCCCGCAGCTCGCGCTCGGGGTGAATCTGACAGGCATCACAGCACGCGTGGCCGCGGCGATCGCCGGCGAGGATCCCGAGCTGGTGGTGGCGCTGATGCAGGGACTGCAGGGCGACCTGCTGCCCGCCGACGACCACGCCGCCGAGCTGCTCGGCGTGCGGCTGCACTCATTCGACTCCGCCGTCGAGCATGCGCTGTGCGAGTGGCTGCAATCCGAGCCCCTGGCCGCCCGATGAGCGTCGTCACCGCCTCGATCCGCATCGCCGCGCCACCCGCCGAGGTCTGGAAGCTGGTCATGGACCCCACCTGCCTGGGTGAGTGGGTCACGATTCACCGCAAGCTCGTGCACGCCGACGACGGTCCACCCCGCGTCGGGTACACGATGGACCAGCAGATCCACATGCGCGGCGTCCACCTGGAGGTTCACTGGACACTGGTCGAGTGTCGCCCGGGCGAGCGCGCGGTGTGGGAGGGACGCGGCCCGGCCCGCTCGCACGCGCACAGCGAATACATCCTCAGCGCCGAGGACGGTGGGACCCGCTTTGACTATCGCAACGAGTTCCGCCCACCGCTCGGACCGGTCGGCGCGCTGGTCAGCCGCGCGCTCGTCGGCGGCATGCCCGAGCGGGAGGCGACGCGCACACTTGAACGACTCCGTGCACGCCTGGAGCGGGTGACGGAACAGAACTAGTGTAAGGTGAAGCGACAAGTGATGTGAGTTCAAACCGCATCGACACTAGTGAAGAGGATTCAAATCGTGACCGACTTCCTTGACGAGAAGCGCCAAGAGATCACGGGGCGGCTGAAGGAGCTCAAGCCCCTGGTTGACGAGTTCAACCGCCTGGAGGCCGCAGCGGCGGCCCTGGCGGGTGTGATCGGCTCGGCTGCATCCGACGCCGGCTCAGCCGCCACCGCGGTCGTTACCGGCCGCCGTGGGCCCGGCCGCCCGCGCGGCTCGGGTCGCAAAAAAGCAGCCGCAAAAGTAAAAACAGCCGCCGCGGCAGCAGCGCCGAAAGCGGCGCCCAAAGCAGCCGCGAAACCCGGTCGGCCCGCGAAAAGGCGTGCAGGACGGCGCAAAGGCAGCGGCACCCGCGCCGCCGAGGCGCGCTCGTTCGTGCAGGGACAGCCGGGCATCACCATCCCCGAGCTGGCAGCCAAGATGGGCATCAAGCAGAACTACCTGTACCGAGTCCTCCCTGGCCTCGAGCAGGAAAACAAGGTAGAGAAGAAAGGCCGAGGCTGGTACCCGAAGGGCTAGCCTCGTCGTCCCTGAGGGCGTCCTCGTTCGCTCGCGTGCAAAGCACGCCACGCTCGCTGCGTCCTTCTCAGGAACGACGATTCGTCGCCCTTACCTCCCGGAACAGGGGCGCGGATCGGGAAGCAAACCAGGGCCGGGACTTGCCGGACTCCTTCTCGTCTCCGGCAAATTCGCTAAGTTGACATAAAGGGGCGTGGTCGAAATGGCCACGCCCCTTTATTTTCTTCTGAATCAGCCCCCCGGCCGGGGGGCTGGGCTCTAGATCAGGCCCTGGCTGGCGACGGTGTCGCGCTCGCCGACGAGCTCGAGCACGGAGGCGTCGATCTTCTCGCGTGAGAAGGCGTCGAGGTCGAGGCCCTGGACGATCTCGTACTGGCCGTTCTCGCAGGTGCAGGGGAAGCCGCAGATGAGGCCCTCGTCGATCCCGTAGGAGCCGTCGGAGGGCACGCCCATCGACACCCAGCTGCCGCTGGTGCCGGTGACCCAGTCGTGGACGTGGTCGATGGCGGCGGAGGCTGCGGAGGCGGCGGAGGAGGCGCCGCGCGCCTCGATGATGGCGGCGCCGCGTTTTCCGACATTCGGCAGGAACTCGTTCTCGATCCATTCCTGGTCGTCGACGACGCCGGCGGCGATCTTGCCGGCGACGTGTGCGTGGAACAGGTCGGGGTACATAGTCGGCGAGTGGTTGCCCCACACGCCCATCTGCGTGACGTCGGTTACGGGAACCCCGAGCTTGTTGGCGAGCTGGGCGATCGCGCGGTTGTGGTCGAGGCGCAGCATCGCGGTGAAGCGCTCGCGCGGGATGTCGGGCGCGTTGTTCATGGCGATCAGGCAGTTGGTGTTGGCGGGGTTGCCGACGACGAGGATCTTGACGCCGTCGGCGGCGTGATCGTTGAGAGCCTTGCCCTGGACGGTGAAGATCTTGCCGTTCTCGCTGAGCAGTTCGGCGCGCTCCATGCCCTTGGTGCGCGGACGCGAGCCGACGAGCAGCGCGATGTCGACGCCGTTGAACGCCCCGGCGGGGTCGTCGTGCAGGTCGAGGCCGGCGAGCAGCGGGAAGGCGCAGTCGACGAGCTCCATGGCGACGCCGTCGAGCGCTCCCATCGCCTGGGGAATCTCGAGCAGGCGCAGGTCGACCGGCTGGTCGGGCCCGAGCAGCTGGCCGCTGGCGATGCGAAAGACGATGCTGTAGCCGATCTGCCCGGCGGCGCCGGTGACGGTCACTCGTACTGGTTTGCTCACAAGCTCATCTCCTTTTTCAGGTTCTCGTCGATCGAAGCTAGGAACTGCTCGGTGGTCTGCCAGGGCTCGTCGGGGCCGATGAGCAGCGCGAGATCCTTGGTCATCTTGCCGCTTTCGACCGTCTGGATGCACACGCGCTCGAGCGTCTCGGCGAAGTGGGTGACCTCGGGCGTGCCGTCCATGCGCCCGCGCGCGGCCAGCCCGCGCGTCCACGCGAAGATCGAGGCGATCGGGTTGGTGGACGTGGGCTTGCCCTGCTGATGCAGGCGGTAGTGGCGGGTGACGGTGCCGTGCGCGGCCTCCGCCTCGACGGTCCTGCCGTCGGCGGTGCTCAGCACGCTGGTCATCAGCCCGAGCGAGCCGAAGCCCTGGGCGACGGTGTCGGACTGCACGTCGCCGTCGTAGTTCTTGCACGCCCACACGTAGCCGCCTTCCCACTTCAGCGCAGAGGCGACCATGTCGTCGATCAGCCGGTGTTCGTAGGTGATGCCGGCGTCCTGGAAGTCGCTCTTGAACTCCGCCTCGTACACCTCTTCGAAGATGTCTTTGAAGCGCCCGTCGTAGCGTTTGAGGATCGTGTTCTTGGTGGACATGTACACGGGGTAGTTGCGTTCCAGGCCGTAGCGCAGCGACGCGCGCGCGAAGTCGCGGATGGAGTCGTCGAGGTTGTACATGGCCATCGCCACGCCGGCGCCGGGGAAGTCGTACACGTCCAGCTCGATCGGCTGGCTGCCGTCGGCGGGCGTGAACGACAGCGTCAGCCTGCCCTCGCCGGGGACGACCATGTCGGTGGCGCGGTACTGGTCGCCGAAGGCGTGGCGTCCGATCACGATCGGCTTGGTCCAGCCGGGCACCAGCCGCGGCACGTTGGCGATGACGATCGGCTCGCGGAAGATGACGCCGCCGAGGATGTTGCGGATGGTGCCGTTGGGCGAGCGGTACATCGCCTTCAGCCCGAACTCCTCCACGCGCGCCTCGTCGGGTGTGATCGTCGCGCACTTGACCCCCACGCCGTGGCGCTTGATCGCCTCCGCCGCTTCGACCGTCACGCGATCGTCGGTCGCGTCGCGATTCTCGATGCCGAGGTCGTAGTACTCCAGCTGCACGTCCAGGTACGGAACGATCAGCTGCTGCTTGATGAACGACCAGATGATCCGTGTCATCTCGTCGCCGTCGAGCTCGACTACCGGGTTCTTCACCTTGATCTTGGCCATGTGCGGGTCCTTGGTGGGTGTGCGTTGGGGACGGGGAGCGCTGGGCGCTGCCGGGGCGGGTGGCCGATGCTATCGACGATTTTCGGGAGACACGTTCGCTGGTCCCCCTACAGCCCTGCCGGCGCCGGTCACGACAGCCTGCGTCTCACGCGCGACCGAGGACGTGGCGGTCAGCGGTTCCAGCTGCCCTGCGAGCCGTGCGCGACGATCACGTGCGAGCGCCCGCCGGCGAACGGGATCGTCGCGATGCGCGCGCCGGACGGCGGCCCGAAGAGCGCGTTTTCCTCGATCAGCAGCGTGCCGCCGCTGGCGGAGATGCCGGCGCCGAGGACGGTTCGACCGTGGACGGTGATCGCACGCGCGCGACCGGTGACGAGGTTCACGGCGTACGCGTCGCCCTGGTCCTGGCCCTCGAACTGGGCCAGCAGCCTGTCGCCGTCGGCGGAGAATGCGAGCGGGACGAGACCCTGCGCGAGCGAGTTCACGGGAATGTGCGTGACCCTGCGCACGGGTGCGCCACCGCTCGGCGCGGCCAGCCAGATCTGGTATTCGGGGGACAGGCGGCGCGAGCGCTCGCGGTCATACGCGATGTACCTGGGTCCCCACACGGGGTTGAGGCTGCGCCCGTCGCTGGTCAGGCGGTGCAGGCCGGCGCCGGTGGGTTCGCTCGTGTATAGGTTGACCCCGCCGGCGAACGATTGCGAGTGCGACAGCCCGAACGCCAGCCTGTCGCTGCCGTCGTGGGCGAAGCTGACGCCGTAGAGCGCGCCTTTGGCGATCGTCGTCACGGTTCCGGTCTGCGTGTCGATCACGTCCAGGCTGGAGGCGGCCGCGGCACCGGCGGTCCGGGTCGACTGCACGTACACGGCGAGGTAGGTCGAGTCCTGCGACCACGCCAGCGGCGTGGCGATGCCTTCTTCGAGCTTGAGGTAGTCGACGACGGGCGCGCCCGATGCCGCGTACAGGCCGATCGCCGGGCCGTGTTCGTCGGGGCCGGGGGTGGTCCCGAACAGCGACGCCGCGACGAGCTGCCCGTCGGGCGCGAGCAGCGGCTGCTGCCCGGGGCCGAGCAGCTTCGCTTCGCTGCCGTTGGCCGAGGCGAGCCACACCCTCAGCGTGGACGTGGCCGATTCGGTGAGGTAGGCCAGTCGCGGCTGCTTCGGTTCGCCCGGGCTCGGCAGGTTTTCAGCGGCGATGCCGTTCGCGCTCAGCGACAGGAACACGACGATCGCCGCAAGCAGCGTTGTGAATGCTGCGGATAGCCTGAGCATCGCGCCGCAGCCTACTCTCTGCTTCACTGTCATGTGATGGCCAGCACTATCTCGGGATCGGTGGGTGAGGGCGCGCCGTGGCAGACGCACACGGTGTTCAACCAGGTGCCGCCGCTGCAGGACGTCAACGTCTTCTCCGCCAACCTGCCGCTGGTCGAGGCGGTGCAGCGCGAGGGCGCCGGCTGGATCGCCGAGCGCGCGACCGAGCTCGGACGCTTCGTCGGCGCGGCCGGCGGGCCGCAGCAGGAGTGGGGCCGCCTGGCGAACGAGAACAAGCCGGTGCTGCGGACGTTCGACCGCTACGGGCACCGCATCGACGAGGTCGAGTTCCATCCCGCGTGGCATCAGCTGATGAAGATGGGCGTCGAGAACGAGCTGCACTCGCTGCCGTGGACGAGCGAGGAGCCGTTCGCGCACACCGCGCGCGCGGCCCTGTACATGACCGCGATGCAGGCCGAGGCGGGCTTCGCGTGCCCGATCACGATGACGTTCGCGGTCGTGCCCGCGCTGCGCGCCCAGCCGGAGCTGGCGGCCGAGTGGGAGCCGCTGGTGACCGCCACCACGTATGACCCGCGGCTGATTCCCGCCGCGGAGAAGGGCTCGGCGATCACCGGCATGGCGATGACCGAGAAGCAGGGCGGCTCGGACGTGCGCGCCAACACCACCTTCGCCACGCCGCTGAACGGCGGCGGCGCGGGGGCCGAGTACACGATCGTCGGGCACAAGTGGTTCTGCTCGGCGCCGATGTCCGACATGTTCCTCGTGCTCGCGCAGACCGACGACGGCCTCTCGTGCTTCCTGCTGCCGCGGATCCTGCCCGACGGCAGCCGCAACGCGTTCCACATCCAGCGCCTGAAGGACAAGCTCGGCAACCACTCCAACGCGTCCTCTGAGATCGAGCTGCACGGCGCGTGGGCGCGGATGCTCGGCGAGCCCGGGCGCGGCGTGCCGACGATCATCGAGATGGTCGGCCACACACGCCTGGACTGCGTGATCGGCTCCGCCGCGGGGATGCGCGTGGGCGTGGTCAACGCCCTGCACCACACGTCGCACCGCAGCGCGTTCGGCAAGACGCTGATCGACCAGCCGCTGATGCGCAACGTGCTCGCCGACCTGTGCCTGGAGTCCGAGGCGACGACCGCGCTGGCGATGCGCTTGGCGCGCGCCTACGACGAGGCACGCGCCGACGCCGACGCCGGCGAGGACCAGAGCGACGCGCAGCTGTTCAAGCGCCTGGCCACCGCCGTCGGCAAGTTCTGGACTTGCAAGCGCGCGCCGAACCACGCGTTCGAGTCGCTGGAGTGCCTCGGCGGCGCCGGCTACGTGGAGGAGTCGGGGATGCCGCGCCTGTACCGCGAGGCGCCGCTCGCGTCGATCTGGGAGGGCTCGGGCAACGTCATGAGCCTCGACGTGCTGCGCGCGCTGATGCGCTCGCCGCGCTCGCTGGAGGTGTTCTTCGACGAGGTCGAGCAGGCGCGGGGCGCAGACGCGCGCCTGGACGCGAGCGTGACGAAGCTCAGGGGGCAGTTCACTGACCCCGCCACGCTCGAGCAGCGCGCGCGACGCGTGGTCGAAGGCATGGCGCTGTGCCTGCAGGGCTCGCTGCTCGTGCGCAACGCCCCGCCGGCCGTCGCCGACGCGTTCTGCGCGGCGCGCCTCTCCGGCGAGGCCGGGCTCGAGTACGGCACGCTGCCCGCCGGCACCGACTTCGGGGCCATCATCGAGCGCTCGCAGCCGCAGGCCTGAGGATCCACACGAGCCCTGGCGCCAGCCCTCCCCGGGCCTCGCGGTTTCGACCGCGCGCCTGAGGATCCACACCGAGCCCGGCCCCACCTCCGCCTGGGCCTACCATTGAGACATGCCCGTGCGCAGGAACATGCAGCTCGCACGCATCTTCGGCATCCGCGTCGGCGTGAGCGCCAGCTGGTTCGTGTTCCTGTTCCTGCTGATCTACTGGCTCTCGCACGAATATTTCCCGGAAGTGATGAACGGGTCGCAGACGACCGTGTACCTGGTCGCGGTGGCCGGCGCGCTCGGCTACTTCGCGTCGCTGATCCTGCATGAGCTCGGTCACGCGCTCGTCGCGCGGCGCCAGGGCATCCCGATCGTGGGCATCGACCTGTGGTTCCTCGGGGGGCTCTCGCAGATGCGCCGTGAGCCGGCGAGCGCGCGCGAGGAACTGAAGATCGCGGCCGCCGGCCCGGCGGTCACGCTCGCGCTGTTCGCGCTGTGCCTGGGCGCGATCGCGCTGCTCGCCAGCAGCGGCACGGTCTCCGACGTAGCGCTCACGCGCGCCGGCGAACGGACCTCGCCGGCGCTCGCGCTGCTCGGCTGGCTCGGCTTCATCAACGCGCTGCTGTTCGTGTTCAACGTGATCCCCGCGTTCCCGCTGGACGGAGGGCGGATCGCGCGCGCGCTGATCTGGTGGCGCACGGGCGATCGCAACCGCGCGACGCAGGCGACCGGGCGGTCGGGGCAGGCGTTCGCGCTGGTCGTCGGGCTGCTCGGGCTGTGGGTGTTCGCCAGCAGCGGATCCCTGTTCGGCCTGCTGACGATGGCGCTCGCGTTCTTCTTCTACCAGGCCGCCAGCGCCGCCGTGGTGCAGGGCGCGCTCGGACGGCGCATCAAGAACATCACCGTCGCCGACATCATGGACCGCGAGCCCGTCACGATCCCCGCCGACGCGACGCTGCTGGACGCCCAGGAGCAGTTCTTCATGCGCTACCGCTGGCCGTGGTTCGCCGTCGTCGACCCCGCCCGCCACTTCCTCGGCGTCGTGCGCCAGCAGCGCGTAGAGGGCGAGATCTCCGCGGGGCGCCCGGCGCTGAGCGTCGTGGACGTGCTCGAGGAGGACATGCCCGTGCGGATCGGCGAAGAGGCCCCGCTGGAATCGCTGCTCGGCTCGGAGGGGCTCGGGCGGCTGGGGGCGATGGTGGCGGTCGACAGCGACGGCGTCCTGCGCGGGGTGGTCACGCTCGCGCAGGTCCGCAACGCGCTGCGCCCCGCGCAGCCCGCGCGGCCCGCGACCTGACCGTCGTTATAGAGTCCCGCGCCATGCCAGAACATGACGTGCTGATCATCGGCGCCGGCCTCGCGGGCCAGCGCGCCGCGCTCGCAGCGGCCGAGGCCGGGGCGAGCGTGGCGATCATGAGCAAGGTCCACCCCGTGCGCTCGCACTCGGTCGCCGCCGCCGGCGGCATCAACGCGGCGATCAGCGTCGACGACGACTGGCGCTCGCACGCCTACGACACGGTCAAGGGCTCGGACTTCCTGGGCGACCAGGACGCGATCGAAGTGATGTGCTCGGAGGCGCCACGCGAAGTCATGCACCTGGAGCACATCGGCGTGACCTTCCACCGCAACGACAAGGGCGAGATGGACCTGCGCGCGTTCGGCGGCGCGTCGATGAAGCGCACCGCGTACGTCGCCGACATCACCGGCCAGGCGATGCTGCACGTGCTCTACGAGCAGCTGATGAAGCACCACGAGACGGTCGCGCGCTACGAGGAGTGGTTCACGACGTCGCTGCTTCGCGACGACGCCGGGCGCTGCGCCGGGGCGATCGCGCGCGACGTGCGCAGCGGGCGCATGGAGGCGTTCACCGCCAAGAACGTGATCCTCGCGTGCGGCGGCGCCGGGCAGGCGTACAAGCCGACGACCAACGGGCTGATCGTGACCGGCGACGGCATCGCCATGGCCTACCGCGCGGGCGCGCCGCTGATGGACATGGAGATGGTCCAGTACCACCCGACGTGCCTGGTCGAGACCGGCATCCTGATCACCGAGGGCGCGCGCGGCGAGGGCGCGCACCTGCTCAACGCCAACGGCGAACGCTTCATGGAGAAATCGGCGCCCAACAAGATGGAGCTCGCTTCGCGCGACGTCGTCTCGCGCGCCGAGCAGATCGAGATCAACGAGGGCCGCGGCGTCGGCCCCAACAAAGCCGGCATCTTCCTCGATGTGACCGTCGTGCCGCGCAAGCGCACGCTGGAGGCGCTGCGCGAGATCGTCAACCTCGGCCGCGACTTCGCCGGCGTGGACATCACGCGCGAACCGATCATGATCCGCCCCGGCCAGCACTACATCATGGGCGGCGTCAAGACCGACGTCGACGGGCGCACGCCGATCGAGGGCCTGTACGCGGCCGGCGAGGTCGCGTGCGTGTCCGTCCACGGCGGCAACCGCCTCGGCGCCAACTCGCTGCTGGACACGCTGATCTTCGGCCGGCGCTCGGGCGAACACGCCGCCGCGCGCGCCGCCACCATGGGCATGCCGAGCGTCGACGCGAACGCCGCGCTGCGCGAGGACGCCGCGCGCATCGACGCGATCGTCGCGCGCCCGCGCGACGGCAGGCGCGTCTCCGAGATCAAGACCGAGCTCGGCGAGACGATGAACCGCCACGCGGCCGTGTTCCGCGACGAGGAGGGGCTGCAGAGCGCGCTGGAGACGATCGGGCGCCTGCGCGAGGAGGCCGACAGGGCCTGGATCGACGACCGCGGCACCGTCTTCAACCAGGACGTGCTCGGCGCGATCGAGCTCGGCTACATGATC
>Ga0181518_10000469_pt1 | contig 43717 bp, 27 predicted proteins | sample PEATcosm2014_Bin_28_FD_119751 | JGI IMG/M metagenome (GOLD analysis project Ga0181518, IMG submission 119751) | Peatland microbial communities from MTU Mesocosm Facility, Houghton, MI, USA - PEATcosm2014_Bin01_60_metaG | ecosystem: Environmental > Terrestrial > Soil > Wetlands > Peat | place...
GGCTGAGAAGAGAGTAGGTCGCCACTTGCGGGATTTTGAAAACGCGGGCCTTGGCGTTCAACAACTTACGTCAAAAGCACGGTGAAAAAAAGTCAAAAATGCCCTCCAACCATGAAATTTCGGCCAATACACGCGGGGGCGCGTGTGCTCCCGGAATTTCTTGCGAGCGCCTTGGGCGCGGGTTTGGGGCTTTTCCGAAAAATCGAATCAGGGTTCGACAGAGTCTCCCCCGGCCGGACGCCTCGGCGAGGCGTCCCTACCTTCACAGGAGCCTCGATTGGCTGATGCCGCCGGGCTTGAGGCCGAGTTTTTTGTAGCTCAGTTCGGTCGCCATGCGGCCTTGCGGGGTGCGGTTGAGGTAGCCTTCCATTATCAGGAACGGCTCATAGACTTCTTCCAGGGTGTCCGGCTCTTCGCCCACGGCCACGGCCAATGAACCAAGGCCGACGGGGCCGCCGGCGAATTTGTGGACGATGGTTTCCAAAATGCGCTTGTCCATTTCGTCCAGGCCGTTTTGGTCTATCGCGAGCATGGCCAGCGCCTGATCGGCGATGGGCACGGTGATGGTGCCGTCGCCGCGGACCTGGGCGTAATCGCGCACGCGGCGGAGGAGGTTGTTGGCGATGCGCGGGGTGCCGCGGCTGCGCCGGGCAATTTCCATCGCGCCTTGCGGGTCAATGGAGACGCCGAGCAAATTGGCGGAGCGCAGGACGATGGTTTGGAGTTGGTCGGCGTGGTAGTAGTCCAGCCGCTCGCGAATGGGGAAACGGGTCAGCAATGGCGCGGTGAGCAGGCCGCTGCGGGTGGTCGCGCCAATGAGAGTGAAGCGCGGCAGGTTCAGGCGGACGCTGCGGGCGTTGGGGCCGGTGTCAATGATAATGTCCAGTTTGAAGTCTTCCATCGCCGGATAGAGATATTCCTCGATGGTTTTTTGCAGGCGGTGGATTTCGTCAATGAAAAGGACGTCGCGCTCATCGAGGTTGGTGAGCAGGCCGGCGAGGTCGCCGGCTTTTTCGATGGTGGGGCCGCTGGTGCATTTGAGGCCGACGCCCATGCTCTTGGCGATGATGTGGGCGAGGGTGGTTTTGCCCAGGCCGGGCGGCCCGCTGAAGAGAAGATGGTCGAGGGCCTCGCCGCGTTGTTTGGCGGCCTGGACGGCGATTTCGAGGCGTTCCTTGAGTTTGGCCTGGCCGGTGAATTCGGAAAAGAGGGAGGGGCGCAGCGTCATTTCCAACGCGGCGTCCGGCTTGGCCAGCACATCCGAAATCATTCGTTCCGCCATGATTGAAGGATGGGCGGGCGGGGCGGGAGCGACAAGGGAAAAGAGAATTATGCTTGAGCCGCGTCGGGCTTGACGGCGGGGCGGGTTGGCGGCATGATGCGGCGGTTGGTAATTTTCGACTACTATTATGAACCTCGATAATCTTTATGCGAAGTTGACGGTCAAGACCACAGCCAAAATCGCCCTGGTGGTCCTGGACGGGCTGGGCGATCTGGCAACGCCGGAACAGGGTTTTCTCACTCCGCTGGAAGCGGCGCGAACGCCGAATATGGACGGGTTGTCGCGGATTGGCGCGCAAGGGCGCATGATTGCGGTCGCGCCGGGCATTACGCCGGGCAGCGGGCCGGGGCATCTGGGGTTGTTCGGTTACGACCCGCTGGAGTATGAAGTGGGACGCGGCGTGATCGAGGCGCTCGGTTTGGGGCTGGAGTTGAAGGCGGGCGATATCGCCGCCCGCGCCAATTTTTGCACGCTGGACGCAAAAGGCATCGTGACCGACCGCCGCGCCGGACGGGTTGAAACGAAAGTGACAGAGGAACTGTGCGCGCTGCTCTCGCGCAAGGTGAAGAAAATCGGCGACGCGCAGGTCATCATCCAACCGGGCAAGGGGCATCGGTTCGTGGTCATCTTGCGCGGGCCGGGATTGGAAGGGCCGCTGACGGACGCGGACCCGAACCGGGAAGGGCTGCCCGTGCCGGTGGCCCGGCCGGTGAATCCCGAGTCGGCCGCACAACGGAAGACGGCGGAGCTTTTGGCCGCGTTCTACAAGACCGCGCTGCCGGTCCTTGCGGGAAAGCATCCCGCCAACGGCTTTTTGTTGCGCGGCATCGCCCATCAGCCGGCCATTCCGCAGTTTGAGGAGCGTTACCGCCTCAAGCCGGCCTGCCTGGCGGTTTATCCCATGTACAAGGGGCTGGCCCAACTGGTCGGCATGACCAAGATCGAAGGCCCGCAAACCATCGCCGAACAATTCCAGCGCTATCTCGCCGAGTACGACCGCTACGACTATTTCTTCATTCATTACAAGTACACCGACATGTACGGCGAGGACGGCAATTTTGAGGCGAAGAAAAAGGCGATAGAGGATTTCGACGCGGCGCTGCCGGTGCTGCTGCAAAAGCGGCCCGAGGTATTGGTCATCACGGGCGATCATTCCACGCCGTGCCCGTGCAAGGGCCACTCGTGGCATCCGCAGCCGGTGCTGCTGGTCTCGCCGCGGTCCGGCTCGGACAAGCTGGAGCGGTTCACGGAGACGGGCGCCAACCAGGGATCGCTGGGAGTGTTCGAGGCCAAGTACCTGATCCGCCTCATGCAAGCCAACGCGCTTATGTTTGACAAGTTCGGCGCGTGAGGATGGCCGCTCTTAATTAATTCGAATCTGAATCCCAAACTCCTATGGAATGGTCTCCGCCGCGCCTATGGACGGCGGGCTGTCCGGGGGCACGGGGTGGCCAAAGAAATCGCGCCCGCCGTTGTCCGGGACGATCCGGCCCCGGGGAAAATCCGGGGCGGCTCGCAAGGCATAGCCGTCGAGTGAGGCGAGGCCGCCGCCGCCGGAGCCGGGAGCGCGGAGGGGCGGACGGCTGGTAACGGCGCGCGCGTCCGGCGGGATCAGGCTGTGCCCGCCGTAGAACACATTGGCGTCGAACGTGTTGCTGACGCTGCGGCCCCAATTGTAGCTCACGCGGCCGTCAACGTAAAAAATGTTGTTGTAGAATTGAGTCCCGCTGGCATTGCCGCCGCTCCAGTCGCCGAAGAGCAGCAACGGCAGGTTTTGGTTCGGGCCGGTGTAGATGGTGTTGTTATAGACGCGCGTGTTTTTCGCGCCGCCGGCGAAATTGAAAACGCGCGCGCCATTGACGCCGTCGTTCTGGCTGATGTTGTAGCGGATGACCGTGTCCTCGTTGTAGGAATTGCCGGGCGTGCAGATGAGCATGAAGCCGCCGTCGTTGTTGTGGCTGTAATTGTATTGGAACAGCGAGCGGTGGCAGAGGTAATCGGAGTCGAATCCCTGTCCGTCCTTGGTGCCTTTCATGTTGGAGACCTCGTTGAATTGGATCACCGTGTCGTCGCAATCGAAGGGCCAGATGCCGGCGGCGTAATCGTCGCAGCGCGCCCGGCCGCCGCGCAAAATGTTGCTCTCGATCAGCCCGCCGTTGCTGCCCCAGAGCTTGATGCCGTCCCCGCCGATGTCCTCCAGCAGATTGCCGCGGATGACGACGCGCAGGCTGTGGACGCGAGCGCCGTTCTTCTGGCAGATGCCGTTGCGGTCGGTCCGCGCGACATGGCAATTCGCAATCACCAAATCGTCAAACCGCGAGCCATTCCCGCCGCGGCTCTCGAAGAAAATGCCGCATCCTTCATAGTCCTTGTGAAGGTCGCCGTTGACATCGTGGACGAACAGGTTCGACAGATGAATGTGGCGCATGACGCCGAAACCGTCCGTTACCACGCGCACGCCCGTGCGGGACGGCTGGCGGTTGGTCCCCAGGTTGGTGATTTCCAGCTCCTCCACTTCCCAATTCTCGACGTTCCGCAGCAGCAGCGTGTCCAGGAACCGGCCTTCTCCATCCAGGCGCGGCATCGGCCCTTCGCCGTACCGGCCGATCTTGATGGGGTTGGAGAATCGGCGAGGAATGCTGAGCATCTTGGCCGCCTCCTCCGCCGTCGGCACGACTTGGCCGGAGCCTTGCGGCTTGAGTTGCCCGGTGTAATGCGTGCCGGACTTGAAAAGAATTTGATCACCGGGTTGAAACACCTGGGCGTTGACCTTTTCCAGGCTCTTCCAGGCTTCCGCCGGCGCGGTTCCGGTGCGAGCGTCGTCACCCGACTGGCTGTCCACATAATAAACCGCCGCCGCGGCCCGGCCCAACCCCAGCGCCAGCCACGCCATCGCGAGGAAACATCCTCCGCGCGGCGGAAACAACGAAGTGACAAAATTTTTCATCTGATCTCGCGCCCACCAATACCACGGGCCGGATGGAAACGCACTCCCGGATTTTCGGCGGGGGGATCGGGTTCCCCTCTTAATCTTAATCTCAACTGTATTGCGGCGCAGGAAGCGCCGTAGGCGCGACCTATTTGTAGAACTAAACCGAAAGAGAGTTTCAAGCTCCGTCAGGAGCGGCATATTCGTTTGACAAAGATGCCGCCCCTACGGGGATTTGAGCTTACTTAAGTAATCTCAATTGTAACATGCGTGTTTGCAATATGTTATGAACTGTGATTCGGCGCTGCACCACCGGAATATGTCGCTCCTACGGAGCTTGGGATATCTCTCGATCCATTGACTACAAATATGTCGCCCCTAACGGGGCTGCTTCTGGCGCCCGCATAACCTGTTGTTAATTGGAATCTTGCCAGCGGGCGCTTATTCCCATACTGTTTTTCATCCAATGATCATCGGCGTTCCAAAAGAAATCAAAGACCAGGAATATCGGGTCGCCCTGCCGCCTTCGGCGGCGTATCAACTCGCCAAACGCGGCCACCAGGTGCTCGTGGAGCACGCGGCCGGCGTCGGGTCCGGCTTCGCCGACCAGGAATACGCGCTGGCCGGCGCTACGCTGGCGGACAGCCCCGCCGCCGTGTTCGGGCGGGCGGAATTGATCGTGAAGGTGAAGGAGCCGCAGCCGTCGGAATTGCCGCTGCTGAGGCCGGGCCAGGTGCTGTTCACCTTTCTGCACCTGGCGGCGGACCGGGCGCTGACAGAGGCGCTCGTTCGATCCGGCGTGACCGCCATTGCCTACGAAACCGTCGAGGTCAATGGCCGTTTGCCATTGCTGGAGCCGATGAGCGAAATCGCCGGGCGCATGAGTGTGCTCGTCGGCGGCTATTATCTGGCCAAGCACTATGGCGGCAGCGGCACTTTGCTGGGCGGCGTGCCGGGCGTGCTGGCGGGCAAGGTCGTGGTGCTGGGCGGCGGCTCGGCGGGCATCAACGCCGCCCGCATGGCCACCGGCTTGGGGGCGGACGTGACCATTTTGGAAGTGGACATCGAACGGATGCGGTATCTGGACATCACGCTGCACAGCGCCCACACGCTCTATTCGGACGAATCGCGGCTGTTGCAAATGTTGCCCGGCACCGACCTGCTGATCGGCGCGGTCCTCCTGCCCGGCGCCAGGGCGCCCCGGCTCATCCGCCGCGACATGCTCCGGCTCATGCGCCCGGGCAGCGTGCTGGTGGACATTGCCATTGACCAGGGCGGCTGCGCGGAAACTTCCCGCCCGACGACGCACGAGCACCCGGTCTTCGTGGAGGAGGGCGTGACGCATTATTGCGTGACCAACATGCCGGGGGCCTACGCCCGCACGGCCACCCAGGCGCTCACCAACGCCACCTATCGTTGCATCGAGATGCTGGCCGATCACGGACTCAGCGAGGCATGCCGCCTGCACCCGGCGCTGCTGGGCGGCATCAATGTGATGGCGGGCAAGGTCACGCATCCCGCCGTGGCGCGCGCGCATGGTCTGCCCTGTCAAACACCTGTTTTCGGTTGATTTCGGCTCCCCGGCGCTCCAATTGCCATTCACAAGTTTTCAATGACCAATTGTCAATCAAAGATAGCCCTTGCCGTCGGCGCGATCCTGCTTTCCCTCCCGGTTCAACCGGCTCCGGCCGCGGAAGCGCAAGTGTTGCGGGACAGCGTGCCGGCGGCGGTGTCGCGCCTCGCGCCGGTCGGACGCCTTCCGGCCTCCAATCACCTGGACCTGGTGATCTCCCTGCCGTTGCGCAATCGGGAGCGGCTGGCCGTTTTGCTGCGGGAGATTTACGATCCGGGCAGTCCCAATTACCGCCGGTATCTGACACCCCGGCAATTCGCGGAGCAATTTGCGCCGACGGAAGCGGACTACCAATCCGTCATCGCGCATGCCAATTCGCAAGGGCTGAAGGTGACCGGCCAGTATCCCAATCGCACGCTGGTGGATGTGAACGGGGCGGTGGCGGACATCGAAAAGACGTTCCATGTCAGCCTGCGGCTCTATCCGCACCCGTCGGAGGCGCGGGCCTTTTACGCGCCGGATGCCGCGCCGTCGCTCGATCTGGCCGTGCCGGTCCTGGCGGTCAGCGGCTTGGACGACTACATCCTGCCGCGTCCGATGGGCCTTCGCACCAACTTCTTCAACCGAAACGCCAATGCAACACCGATGGCCGCCGGGTCGGGGCCAATCGGCAATTTTCTGGGGAAGGATTTTCGGGCCGCCTACGCTCCCGGCGTTGCGCTGGACGGCGCGGGCCAGTGCCTCGGTCTGTTCGAGCTGGACGGCTACAACGCGAGCGACATCAGCGATTATGAAGCCCTGGCCGGGCTGCCCAACGTCCTCTTGACAAATGTGCTGCTCGACGGCGTCAGCGGCAAACCCAGCGCCAACGGAATCGAAGCGCCCCTGGACATCGAGATGGCCGTGGCCATGGCCCCGGGGCTGTCGCGGGTGATTGTTTATGAAGGGACCAATTCGCTCCACATTTTGGCGCAAATGGCGAATGACAATCTGGCCGGGCAAATCAGTTCTTCGTGGAGTTTTGGGTCACAAGTGGACCCGGCGCGGGAACAGTTTTTCCAACAATTCGAGTTGCAGGGCCAGTCGTTCTTCCAGGCCTCCGGCGATTTGGGGGCTGTGGCCGGGCCGCTCCCGCCGCCCTCCGACGACCCGTGGGTCACCGTGGTGGGCGGAACCTCGTTGAGCACGAGCGGGCATGGCGGAGCGTGGATGTCGGAAACCGTGTGGCCCGACAGCACCGGCGGGATCAGCACTTCCTATCCAATCCCACCCTGGCAGCAGGGAGTCAACATGTCCACCAACCAGGGATCGCCGGTCATGCGGAATGTGCCGGATGTGGCCTGCCTGGCGGATAGTGTCCTCTGGGTTGTTGTCAAGAATGGCCAGCAGGGCGTTGCGGGCGGCACCAGCGCGGCCGCGCCGTTGTGGGCCGCCTTTGCCGCGCTCGCCAACCAGCAGGCCGCGGACGGCGGCGGTCCGCGCCTGGGATTTCTCAATCCCGCCCTCTATGCCATCGGCGGCGGTTCCGGTTATCCCGCCGCCTTCCACGACATCACGACCGGCAACAACACCAACAGTTCCAGTGTCAATAAGTTTTTCGCCGTTCCAGGCTACGACCTCTGCACCGGCTGGGGCACACCCGCCGGCGGCAATTTGATCGCCGCCCTCCTCGCGCCCCCCGACGCTCTGCGGATCGGGCCGGGAACCGCTCTCGCGTTCGACGGCCCGTCGGGCGGCCCGTTCAGCCCGGCCGCCGCGACTTGGTCCCTCACCAATACCGGCGCCGCGCCGCTAAACTGGACGGTCTCAAATTCCCCGGCCTGGCTCAATGTCACGCCCGCCGGCGGGACGCTCGCCGCCGGCGGCCCATCCGCGATGGTAACTGCCGCGCTCACCGCCGCCGCCGGCAATCTGCCGGTGGGGAGCTACCCGGCGCTGTTAATGTTCACCAACCAGAACGATGCTTTCGGCCAAAGCCGGCAAGTCACGCTGACCGTGGACGCGCCGCCGCAGATTACCTCCCAACCCGCGAGCCTGGCCGTGCGGGCCGGAGCCACGGCGACCTTTGCCGTCGGCGCCGCCGCCAACGGATGGCTTTCCTATCAGTGGCAGCAGGACAACGGGATATATCTGACCAACCTGACCGACGGCGGCAACCTCTCCGGCTCGGCGTCCAGCCTGTTGACCATTAGCAACGTTTCCTCCGCCAATGTCGGAATCTATTCGGTCATCGTGAGCAATTCCGCCGGCGTGACCGTCAGTTCCAACGCCACGCTCACGATACTGCCGTTCCGGCCGGTGATCGTGGCGGAACCGGCGGGCGCGTCGGCGCTGGCGGGTCAAACTATAGTCTTGGCTGTCGGGGCCGTCGGAAACCAGCCGCTCTCGTATCAGTGGCAGGAAAGCGGGACCAATTTGAGCGATGGCGGGAATCTCTCCGGTTCGTCCACCGGCAGCCTGACGTTCCAGAACATAACCGCGGCCAACGCCGGAACTTATTCTGTCGTTGTCAGCAATTCCTTCGGGACGGCGGCCAGTTCCGCGGCGGTGCTGTCCGTCGCTTCCGCCGGCGCGCCGGGAGCGGCCCTGGCGGCGCTCTATTCGTTCACGGGCGGCGGCGACGGCGGCAACCCAAACGGACTGATGGAGGGCGCGAATGGAATCCTCTACGGCACGACGCGGTACGGCGGGAGCAACTCGTGGGGAACTGTCTTTCAATTGTCTCCCGCCGGCGTTCCGGCGGGCCTTTATTCGTTCACCGGCGGCAACGACGGCGCGACGCCTTTTTCCGCGCCGGAGCAGGGCGCGGATGGGAGTTTTTATGGCACGACCCTCCTGGGCGGCGCTTATGGAAACGGGACGGTGTTCCGAATGACTCCGGGCGGCGCTGTGGCCGGCTTGGTTTCGTTCAACATCACTAATGGCAATCTGCCTTATGGCGGACTGACTCCTTATGCGGATGGTTCTCTTTATGGCACTTGCGACCAGGGCGGAGCGGCCAGTTACGGCGCGGCGTACAGAGTCTCCACCAATGGCGCGACAACCCTCCTGCACTCGTTCACGGAAGGCGGCGACGGCGGCCAGCCGGTGGCGGGCCTGCTCCTGGGCGCTGACGGCAATTTCTACGGCGCCACTTACGCCGGCGGCGCTTATGGCTATGGCACGGTCTATCGAATCTCCACCAACGGTGCGCTCACGACGCTTGTTTCGCTGGCTTTTACCAATGGCGCTTATCCCTGTTCCGGGCTGGCGCAGGATGCCGTCGGCAACTTTTATGGCGCCACCTCCCAGGGCGGCGCCGGCTCCAATGGAACGGTTTTCATGATGACGCCAGCCGGTTCGCTGACCAGCCTTTACTCGTTCACCGGTGGCGCGGATGGCGCGCAGCCCCTGGGCGGCCTGGTTTGCGCCGCCGATGGCAATTTCTACGGCACGACGGCTTCTGGCGGCGTGTATGGCGATGGCACCCTCTTCACCCTCGCGCCCGGCGGCGCGCCCGTCACCCTGGCGCAGTTCGACGGTTTCAACGGCGCAAATCCACAGGCCCCGCTGGCGGAGAGAGCGGATGGAATTCTCCAGGGCACAACCCCCAACGGCGGCGCGAATAACCAGGGCGTGATTTTCTCTTTGGCCATCACTTCCGCCCCGCAAATCACCGCCCAGCCCGCCAGCCAGGCGGTCTTCCTCGGACAGAGTTTGCAGTTCGGCGTGGCCGTGTTTGGAAGCGCGCCGCTGTTCTATCAGTGGCAGAAGAACGGAACCAATTTGAGCGACGGCGGAAGCATCTCCGGCTCCGCCGCGCGCGTATTGAATCTCGCCAGCGCAACCTTCGCCGACGCCGGGACCTATTCGGTAATCGTGAGCAACGCGCTGGGGTTCTCCAATAGCGCCGGCGCGCTCCTCACCGTGACCTCCTCGGCGCCCTACATTGTCACGCAACCGGCCGGCCAGACGCTCGCGCCGGGAACCAACACGGCGCTGGTTGCGGCCGCGCTTGGCAACATGCCGCTGCTTTATCAATGGCAGAAGGACGGGACCAATTTGTCCGACGGGGGCAACGTCTCCGGCGCCGCCACAAGTGTCTTGACGTTCGCCAGCGTCACCGAGGCCAATAACGGAACCTACCGCCTGATCGTCAGCAACAGCCTTTCCTCCGCGGCCAGCTCCAACGCGGTCCTGGCTGTTATTCCGCCCAGCGCCGCGGGGACCAGCCTGGCCACGTTGTATTCGTTCGCGGACGACAGCGCCGGCGGCACTCCCAACGCGCTCGCCGCCGGCACGAACGGACTCCTGTACGGCACGACGCAATCCGGCGGCCTGGGCGGCGCCGTATTTACAGTCAACACTAATGGCACCGTCGCCACGCTCGCCCGGTTTGGTCCCGGCACCGGCTTCACCCCGCTGGCCGGGCTGGCGCAGGGCGGCGACGGCAATTTTTATGGCTCGACAGAATTCGGCGGGACCAATTACCTCGGCAACATTTTTGAAATGACGCCGGAGGGCGTTTTGATCAACCTCTATTCCTTCACGGGCGGCAGCGACGGCAGTTATCCCGGCGCCGCCCTGGTCCTGGGCGCCGACGGCAATTTTTACGGCACTACAGCCACCGGCGGCGTTGACGGCGCGGGGAACATCTTCAAAATAACGCCGGGCGGCCTGCTGACCAATCTTTACTCGTTCACCAACGGCGCGGACGGCTCCAGTCCGGTCGGCCCGCTGGCGCTGGGGAGCGATGGCAATTTTTATGGCATGACGGCGGGCGGGCTTCATGGATGTGGCAATGTGTTCAAAATGACTCCCGGCGGCGCGCTGTCAAATCTATACTCGTTCACCGGCGGCGCGGATGGCTCCGCTCCGGCCGGCGCGCTGACGCAGGGCGCGGACGGCAATTTCTACGGTGTGACCCAACACAACGTCATCGCCGGTTTTCCCTTCTATGGCACGATCTTCAAGATAACCCCCAATGGCGCGCTGACCACGATCTATAGGCTCAATTACACCGACGGTGCCTATCCTTCCGCCGGGCTGATCCAGGGCGGCGATGGCAATTTCTACGGCACGACCTGGACCGGCTACGCCGACACCAACGGCACGGTTTTCAGCGTCACACCCGGCGGCGTATTGACTACACTTGTAGTGTTTGATGGATTCGACGACGGCGCGCATCCGGAAACGGCGCTGGTGGAGGGAGCGGATGGGAACCTCTACGGCACGACCAGCGCCGGCGGTCCGGGCGGTTTCGGCTCCGTCTTCCGCCTCGGCTTCACTTCCGCCCCGCAATTCACCAGCCAGCCCGGAAGCCAGACGGTGTTCGAGGGGGCGGGCGCGACCTTCAGCGCAACCGTCTTTGGCGCGCCGCCGTTGTTCTACCAGTGGCATATAAACACGACCAACCTGGCCGGCGGCAACAACGTCTCCGGCGCTGCTTCCCGCGTTTTGAGTCTCACCAACATCACGATGGCCAATGCCGGAACCTACACCCTCATCGTCAGCAACGCGCTCGGTTCGATCACCAGTTCCGGCGCCGTCCTGACCGTCATCCCCGCGCCGGTCTTCCAGTCCATCATGCTCGACCATATTGGCGGCGTCACCTTCATTATCAGCACCGTCGGGGGCCATACCTATCAACTCCAGTCCGCGCCCGATTTGACCTCCGGCAACTGGGCCAATATCGGCAGCGCCTTCCAGCCCGCCCGCACCTTCTGGATTTCCGGCGCGGCGATTTCCAACTCGCAACAGTTCTATCGCGTCGAATTGGTGCGATAGAGCGGTTTCATCAAAGTCGCAGCCGTTATGAAAAGTCGCGCGTGGCAGGGCGACGCTTCCAAGGAACCCTGAAGGGACGAAAGGGACCCAAGGGGCGCATGGGACGCATGGCACAAGAGTTATCCTTCAATATATTCAGGGTCCCTTGGCACAATGCAGCGTATTTTGTCGTTGGCGTCTCCTGGGGAGCCTCCTTTTTGGGAGTCTTATAGGCTCAGTTTTGTCCAGCGATATTCAACAGCGCCGTTCAGGGGCAATCGCCACCGCGAGCCGGACGGCTCGGGTGCGGCTTCGGACGCTGTGCCGCCGATACATTGCACCGCGGCGGGCTGGGGGAAGCGATTCCGGTCAAATTCAAGGGTGAAATTGCGCTCGCGCGGCCAGGTCTTGAGAATCCAGACATTTCCTTCCCGATGCAGCCAGACGCTGCCGTCGGTTCGCGCGCCGCCAAAATCCACCACGCTGTTCGAGTTGTTCAGATGCCGGCCATACCAGGCAGCGGGATCGAAAGCGGGCATGTTGGTCTCGGCGGCGAATGTTACCACCGCGCCGGCGTTGGCCAGATGCAGCACCCCCAGACGGATGCGCGATTCGCCATCGTCCACACCTTGCAGCGGCACGCGGCGGCCGTCGCCCGCGGCGTCGTACATGCCCGCAAGCCAGTCATAGTCGCCGTCGGGAAGGCCCGCCGGCAGGCTGACATTCCACGGGCCGTCGTTGATGGCCCGGCCGGCCCGCCATTGCGAAACAGGCGGCGAAACCGCGTGGTCCTGCTGGGCGCAAATGCCGCCGTTGGCGCAGAAATGAACAAAACAGGTGTAGTCTTTGTCCAGCCGGTCCCGCGCATCCCAGTTGTAGCTGACCCGGAAGGCGCGCGCGCCGGTTTGCTGAAACGAGGCCACGCTGGGATGCACACGGCGGTAGCCGGACAAATTCCAGTCAGTGGCCGCGCGGGCGTTCAGAAACAGCGTGTCGCCGGTGTCGGCAAAGTCGGCGATCACGCCATCCCGCAACGTCGTGCCGGCAGTGATCCCGGCGCCCTCGGCCACCCAGCCGAGGGCCGGCAATGTCCACGGGCCGGCGCCCAGGAGTTTGTAGGCGCCATTGGCCGTCACAACCAGGCCGTTTTCATACCGGACCCGAACGCGGTTCCACACGCCGGCATCGTCGAGCTTGGCCGCGGCGGTGGCATCAACCCAGCCGCCGCGGGTCTCGTAAAGAATTTCCTCCGGCCGCGCCAGAGCGTAGCGGGCCATGACAGGCGAAAGCAAATGATGCTCCAGCCAGGCCAGTGGAATGTCGGCGTACACGGAAGCGTCGAGAAACCCGGCGTGGCCATAAGCCGCCTCCTGCATCCGATACCGGTCCAGCACCTCCATGGGCGGGGGGCCGGCCCAGTTGGTCTGGTAAGACTCGCCGGGCCACCAACGGCTGTAGTACCCCATGCCGTGGTTGAACTGGAGCGGATGGATCTTCAGCAGATCGAAATCCACCGCCAGCGGCGCGGTGAAGCCGCCGTTGCCGGGCCAGCCGGCCCCGAACTGCGCTTCCACGCCATCCAGGCAGCCGCTCCAATACCAGTGATTGTTGCCTTCCCCGAATACCGGGCCGTCGTGCGTGCCGCGTTCGTAAGCCCAAAGTTGCCGGTGAACGTCCCACACCCGGCTGAACTGGCCGGCCCCGGTTTGGCCGGCGCGGTCGTCCACATGGAACCAGGGCGGCACGGCGCTATGCACGTCCAGATAGTCCGCCTGCGTGTTGTAGCGGCGGTGAATCTCCGGCGATTGGGTGGCGGCAAGGCGCAGGATGGCATCGGGCTTGACGGCAAAGGACTGAATGCGGGTGCCGGGATTGTACCAGGCGTGTTGCAGTTTGCCGGCCGAGTCGAGGGCGATGTCGTTCGTGTCAAACAAATCGTAGTTCGGGTAGTAATCCACGTAGTTCTCATGGAGGGCGCATCGGATGCCCAAACGCGCGCCGGCGGCGACAAGGTTGCTCATGCCGGCGTCACCACCATAGCGGGCGTTGGCGGGGTAGTGCATGGGCAGGGCGTTGTCATAGCCGCTGCGCTGCCAATCGTGAATGAGCGCGACGCAATTGGTGATGCCATAGCCGGCCAGCCTGTTGAGGTTGGCGGAAATGCCGTCGAACGTGCCGCCCCAGATGTCGAGCACGATCTTGTCGGCCAGAAAATCGCGCCAGGGCGAAGGCGGATTCGGCGGATTGGGCAGCACTTCCGCCAGATGCCAGGCGGCGGTGAAAATGGCGCGCTCCCGGAGCGGAACCCGCGCGCCGCCGGTCAGCGCGTCGTAGGCGGCTTTGGTCCCATTGTGCGATGTGGCGGCGGAGCGGGTCCAGTCGAGCAGCGCGCCCGCAAAGAGGCCCTCCTGCGGAAGATAATGGACGGCGCCAGGATAGTAGGGCGTCGCAATCTGCCGTTGCCGCGCGACCGGCCCCCAGGAGCCGGCATTGAACGCGGTCACCGTGGGTTGATCGCAGGTCAGGTCCAGCACCAGGCTCTTGCCCGCCATTTGGCCGGTGATGCGAACGGTGGCGGAAGCCGGGCCGGCGTGGAAGGTCCGCCAGAGCGTGAAGCCCTGATTGGTCTGGAGCCATCCGCTGGCGGCCGGCCGAGCCGGTTGGCTCCACGAAAGCGAGGCCGAGTTTGCCAGCGGCACGGTGACCGGTGTGTCGCCCGCCATTTGCGCCTTGAGGGTGAGGTTGCCGAACAGGCCGTCATTAGCCGACTGCGGGGCGCGCCATTGGTATTCGAGGACGCCATCCGGGCCGGTGTAACGGAAGCGAACCAAACCGTTGGACAGGCTGGCTGTGGAAGTTCCGGGGAAACCGCTTTGGGGCGCCACTTCGGCCGTTCGTCCGGCCCACAGGTTGGAGAGGGAAAGAGGCGGAGGCGAGGGGCGGGTCGGAGCGGGATCATTGAGGTTCACCGCCGGCAGGCCGGGATTGACGGCAGATTGCGCAATGGCAGTGGCCGCCAAAGCGGCGGCGCTCAGGAAAAGCAGGGTCCGGCGTATATGCTTCATACGATTCAACGCCAGTCTATGCCCGTCAGAAAAAATTAGGAGTAAGAAAGAGGGGAATCCAAAATTGTGAACTCCACCCGTCTTCGCATTACTTGCGGAATTCGTCTTGCTTTGACAGGAATCGGGCTTATAAATCCAAACTGTCAGGGGAAAAAATGACGCCAGAGCCGAACAGGTCGCGAACCGTGAATTATGGCAGGGGCCTCGTTTTGTCCATTGCCGCCGCGTTGCTGCTGCTGGCGGGACCGGGCCGGGCGGCGGGGCCGCCGCCGCCGCGCTTTGACGTTTTCCTGGGCTATCAGAACATGGTGCCCGACCAGGGCTGGTTCCCCATCACCTGCGAGGTGCAAAACGACGGGCCGCCCTTTAACGCCATCATCGAAGTCAGCGCCGATCAATTGGGCCGGAGCCAAACCCGCCGCATGAAGCTGGACCTGCCCACCGGCACCCTCAAACGCGTCGTCATCCCCGTCTTCAGCGCCGCCAACCTTTTGCCAGCCCTTTGGAATGTCGTCCTGCTGGACGAACGCGGTCGTGTCCGGGCGCAGGCGACCACGCCGCCGGCGAGACTCATCTCCCATGAACTGCCCCTGGTCGCCGGCCTCTGCCGCACCGTGCCGGGCTTGCCCACCTTCCCCGAATTGACGCCGTCCGGCCCATTCCGGTCCACCACTTATGGCGCGGCGCGGCTGCAAGTGGAGACCTTCCCGGACAATCCGCTGGCGATGGAGAGCATTGACCTGTTGTATCTCAATTCCGCCAAGGCGCTGGATTTAAAGGAGACGCAACTCCAGGCCATCCGCGCCTGGCTGCAAAACGGCGGACATCTGGTCGTGGGCGTGGAGCAGATTTCGGATGTCACCGGCAACCCCTGGCTGTCGGAGTTGATGCCGTGCCAGTTGACCGACGCCCGCAACCTGAACAACCATCCCCAGTTGGACCAATGGCTGCACGGCCTTTGGACCAGTTCCCGCTTCCAGGAACCCAACCTTCCCAACAACACCATCCGCGGCGGGACGCGCCGGGGAGGTACCATCAACATCACGCCGGGGACCCCGGTCGCGCGCGGACCGGGGTTTGCGGGGCTTCCCGCCAGCCTGGCCGACGACGCGGAGTTTGAAGCCGCGCCGCTGCCGATGCTCACCGGGACGATGCGGGACGGCGCGATCTTGATCGGCGATGCCGCCGCGCCGCTGGCGGTGACGGCCGAGCGGGGACGCGGGCGGATCACCGTTCTGACCTTCAGCCCGGAGCGCGAGCCGTTTCTTTCCTGGACGAACCGGGCCTGGTTCTGGGCGAAACTGGCGGAGGTTCCGCTGGCGCGGCTGACCACCGGCGACAATTCGGCGAACGTGGCGCGGCAGAGCACCGACGGGATATTCGGCTCGATGATTGACAGCAAGCAGGTGCGCAAGCTGCCGTTGAGCTGGCTGCTCGTCCTCCTGGCGGCCTACCTCGCGGTGATCGGGCCGCTGGACCAGTACTGGCTCAAAAAAATGAACCGCCAGATGCTCACCTGGGTCACTTTTCCGGTGTATGTCGCCGCCTTTTCGGGCCTGATCTACTGGATCGGCTTTCATCTGCGCGCCGGCGAATTGGAATGGAACGAATTGAACGTGGTGGATGTCCTGCCGGACCTCGCGCCCGACATTCCCGGCGCCGTCCTCCGCGGGGAAACTTATGTTTCCATTTATTCCCCCATCAACGCGGATTACGAGCTGGGGAGCGTCCAGCCCTATGCCACCTTGCGCGGCGAATACGGCGGCAACTACGGCGGCGGCTCGGAAAACACCGGCGCGGCCATCGTCCAAACGGGCAACTGGTTCGACGCCCAGGCCCATGTGCCCGTCTGGACCAGCCAGCTTTACGTCAGCGACTGGCTCCAACGGGCCGAACCGGTCCCGCTGGCCATGACCGTCGTCCGCCAGGGCGCCGGCTGGAGCGTGACGATTGAAAACAAGACCACGAACGTAATCGAAACCAACCGCCTGGTGCTGGGCCAGCGCATTTACACTCTGGCCGCGCTGCAGCCCCGCCAGAGCAGGACGTTCGTCCTGAACACCGGCGAGGGCGCGCTGCTGGACAGTTTCGTCAATCAACACCTGCCTTCTTTTCAACGCGCGGTCCAGTACCGGCGCAGCAACTTTGGCAACAATGCCGTCGCCATTGGGGACGTCGCCGAAGGCGCGATAGCCGCCTCCTTCCTCGGCAAGATCAGCACGGAGCAGGGAGGCTGGAATGGTTTCGAGGTCTTTCGCAGCCTGGACCTCAGCCGTTATGCCGGCGCGGACCACGCCATCCTGCTGGCCTGGGACCCGGGCCATTCCCCGGCGCCCCCGCTGAACCGTTTTCCGGCCAAACGAACCCATCGCGACACCCTGCTGCGGCTCGTCGCAACTGTCAAATGAACCCGCTTCCTGCCACCTTGAACCCGCCAAACCCAAACCCCATGGACGCTCCGCCCATCCCGGCCGTCGCCATCCTCGGCCTGACCCGCCTTTACGGCAACATCACCGCCCTCAACAACCTGGACTTGACCGTCAACCAGGGCGATCTGTTCGGCTTCATCGGCTCCAACGGCGCGGGCAAGACAACCACACTCCGCATTCTGGCCACCTTCCTCGCCCCCTCCGCCGGCACCGCGAAAATCCTCGGCTGGGACGTGGTGCGCGAGGCGGACGCCGTGCGGCACGTCATCGGTTACATGCCGGATTTCTTCGGCGTGTACAAGGACATGGAGGTGACGGAGTACCTGGATTTCTTCGGCGCGTGCTACAAAATCCCGACGGCGCAGCGGGAAAAAACCGTGGCGGACGTGCTGGAACTTGTCGGCTTGACAGAGAAACGGGGCGCGATCATCGGGGCCTTGAGCCGGGGCATGCAACAGCGGCTCGGCCTGGCCCGCGTGTTGATTCACGACCCGAAACTTCTCCTGCTGGACGAACCGGCCAGCGGCCTGGACCCGCGCGCGCGCATCGAGATGATGGCCATTCTCCAGGAACTCCAGCGCCTGGGCAAGACCATCATTATTTCCTCCCACATCTTGAGCGAGCTGCAAACCCTCTGCAACCGGGTGGCCATCATTGAGAAAGGCAAGCTCATCTACAGCGGCCCGGTCCAGGGCGTGCGCGAACAAATGGCTTCCGGCCTGACTTATTGGATCCTTCCGCAAGGCGACCCCGCCCCGGCCATCGCGGCTCTGAAAGCCCTCCCGGCGGTGGCCGACGCCGTCGCCGTGGACGGCCAGGTCAAAGTGACCTTCGCCAACCCGGAATCGGTGGACCCGTCCATATTGGCCGTCACCCTGGTTCAGGGCGGCGTCAAATTCACCGGCTTATGGGAGGACGAACTGGGCCTGGAAGAAGTCTTCCTCCGCGTCACCCGCGGCGAAACGCAATAGAGCTCGAATTAACAGCGCAACCGGCCTTCTTCAGACTTCCCTCCAATTAAACATCATGGCGTATGCTCCATCAATTTCGGAGGCTGACTTAAGGCAACAAGCTCTTTTCGGTGAATCCGATCATTTTCCGGATGCCTTGCCGCTTCGCTCTCACCTCAGACCGTGTTCCAACTTGCTGGCGGTTTTTGAGGATTGTCACAATCACATCTACGCTAACGAAGGCCTGTTAAAGGAGAAGATCTTCCATGAGATTGTCAAACTGCTTTTGATGAAGTTGAGCGATGAAGAAGGATCGCCCAATGAGCGCGCTGTTTTTGGCATTACGAACCAAGAACATCAAGAATTAAGAGCCGGCCGGGCCAGTAGTTTTGAAGAACGGATTGCCGGCCTGTTCAGGACCGTCAAACATCAGCACCCCAGACTTTTTGCTGATGATTCCGGGCTGGCCTTGCGCGCGATGACTCTGGCTTTCGTCATTGGCCGGCTTCAATTTCTCAACCTCACTCGAACGCCCGGTGACGTGAAGGGCAAGGCATTTCAAGCATTTGTCAATCGCCACCAGCGCGGAGATCGCGGGGAGTTCTTCACGCCGCATCCAATTGTCCGCCTTGGGGTCGAGATGATTGACCCAAAAGCGAACGAAACAATTGTTGACCCTTGTTGTGGCAGCGGAGGCTTTCTCATCCAGGCCATCGCCCATGTTTGCCGGCAAGCAGACAGGAATGCTGTCGAATTCAACAAGCCGGCATTTGTCACACAATTCGTGCGGGGAATTGAATTCAATCCCGACATTGCCCAGGCGGCGATGCTCAGACTTGCTTTTGAAGGGGGGAGCGGCGAGGAAATTACCTGCCGGAATGCTTTGACCGACCTCGGTGAGTTGACAGGCACGTTTGACATTGTACTGACCAATCCGCCGTTTGGGTCAAAAGGCAAGATCCTGGACTCTGCCATTCTTGCATCTTATGAGTTGGCCAGAAAATGGAATAAGAATGGTTCGGGCACATGGAAAAAGTCCGATTGGTTACAGCCTGCGCAGACCCCTGACATTCTATTCTTGGAGCAATGCTTGCGCCTGCTGCGCCCGGGCGGACGAATGGCTGTGGTTCTTCCCGATGGCCTCATCCAAAATGTTTCCAGCGGTTATGTTCGCGCATGGTTAAAGGAGAAGGCGCAAATTGCGGCCGTCATCTCGATCCCTCAAGAGGCTTTCGTCCCCTATGGCACAGGAATAAAAACTTCGCTGGTCGTTTTGCGGAAGTTGCCCGTTGCGGCACAGCCCGCTTGTTTCATGGCGCGCATCAAAAAAATGGGATATGACGTGAAAGGTCAGCCTGTTCTTCAACGCGACAAAACAGGCAGGGCGTTGGTCTCGCATGACGGCGAACCACTGGTTGACGAGGATATCGGCAAAATCGCCGAAGACTATTTACAATTCGAGCACGGCGATCTCAATGGCAATTCGGACGATGTTTTTTCCGTGGCACAGGATCGGCTGAATTCACGGCTCGATGTGGAGTTCTATTTGCCAAGCGACTTGAGACTCATTGCTAAACTTTGCCAGGCAAAAGCAAAACGGCTGGGCGATCTGGCAGACATTTGCACCGAAGGCGACGACTTCCGCCTCATCGGGGACGATGAAATCCGCTACATTGCAATTTCAGATATTGACGCCCGCACCATGCAGGTTGTGTCTCAGCAAATAATGACCGCGCATGAAGCGCCTACACGCGCAACGTATCGTTTGCGGGTTGGAGATATTGTCACAGCAACCTCCGGTGCGAGCACCGGCACAACCCGACAGGCAACCGCATTGATTACTGAGGAGGAGGATGGCGCGATCTGCTCAAACGGCCTGGCCGTGCTGCGAAACATCCGGGGAATTGACCCGATGTTTTTGCTTTCATACTTGCGAACCAACGCGTTTCTCCGGCAAGTCCGCCGATTGATGACAGGGCACGCTATTCCGGCAATTTCTTTGGACGACTTGGCGAACATTCTAATTCCAATCCCACCAGCAAAAAAGCAACTGGAGATTGCCGAGTCGGTCAAACGGATTCAGGCATTGCGCCAGGAGGCTCTCAAATCTGGTGAATCCCTGATCGCTCAAACCGAATCTTTGGTGAATTCCACGGATACCAAAGACATCCGGTGTAATTCCAAATAGTTTCAGGCACAGTTGCCCGAAAACAACTTCCCAATTTTCCACCGGGAGTTTTTCCGACCTTTCGCTCATCGCGAACCGTTCCTGAAGTCGAACAAATCCTTGACCTCAATTCTTAGGGCTTTGGCTATCCTTTCCAGACCGGCAACAGAAGGCGCGTTCAACCCGCGCTCAACCAGGCTGATAAAGTCAATGGAATAGCCCGACTTTTCAGCCAACTGTTCCTGCGTCAATCCGTTTGATCTGCGGATGTCGGAAATACGCTCGCCGAGCATTTTTGAAATCACGGTCTTAAACTACCGGCAATGCCCTGCCAATTTCCACCGAGTTAAACTACGGAACTGGTTGGAGCGATCCGTCGCTGCGAGCACATGTTCTCGCTGTTTTTCGCCGAACCAAATCGGCACCGGGCATCAAATAGCGGGCCTGGCGGCGAGGTTGGCCTTTGCGCGAGGCGTTCCCTTTCTGGCGGGCAAGTTGCGAAGGTTGTCAATTATCAAGGAGTTGCAAAGGCACGCAAATCCGCATTTTCCGGTTGACGGCTTCCACGTTAAATGCTAATTTCGGATAGTGAGCATGGCAATGCCAAAAAGGGCGGGCGGGAACCGGGCTGGAGCGCGGGAGCTTCATGGCCGTTCCCGGGGAAGGGGTGTGTCATTATGGCTCGAAATCCCCCAGACAGCCCAACGGAGTGTTGGAGTGTTGGAGTATTCCCGATTCGGAATCGGGATCACCCCATCACTCCATCAACCCAGTCACCGCCCTCCAAGGCCAATCAAGCCTAATCAAGGCTAATCGTGTTATTTTATGAACATTTCGCTCGCAATTCTGGCTGTTGGCGCGGGAGTGTTGGCGCTTTTCGCGGCGGGTTGCACTTCCAATAAGCCTTTCCGCACCAACTTCACGCCCTGTGATCCCGCCCAAACCGGCGCGGCATCCGCCAACCCGGTCATCGAATCCACCCCGGACTATAAGCTGGGGTTTGTGGAGTTCGACGACCAGGGATGGTTTTGGGATGCCCGCCAGGCAAAAGCCGTGAAGGAGATGATCCGGTCGGAGGCGGGCATTGGGCGGTCGAATGACCCGCGCGGAATCGTCATCGTGGTGTTCGTTCACGGCTGGAAAAACAACGCGGCGACCAACAACGGCAATGTGGAGATGTTCCGCGCGACCTTGAAGCAACTGGGCGACACCGAGATGATTCAAACCAACCACCCCGCGCGGAAAGTGGTGGGAGTTTATGCCGGGTGGCGCGGGTTGTCCGCAACCCTGGAACCGTTCAAGGAACTGAGTTTTTGGGAGCGCAAGAACACGGCGCACAAGGTCGGCGGTTACGGCGCGATGACCGAATTGCTGGCGTCGTTGGAAACCTTGCAGAAGGAGAGCAACGATTCGCTCCCGGCCGGCGCGCCTCCGACGGAACTGATTATCGTGGGACACAGCTTCGGCGCCGCGGCGGTTTATTCGGCCATCGCGGAAATCGCCGCCGGGCGCTTCGTGGACACGGTCGAGCATGGCAAGCCGCTCAAGCCGTTGGGCGACCAGGTCATTCTCCTGAATCCCGCCTTCGAGGCCTCGCGCCATTACAACTTGAATCAAATGGCCCTTTCCATCCGCCAGTACCCTGTCAATCAAAGGCCCGTGCTGTCCATTTTCACCTCGAAGGGAGATTGGGCCACGCATTACTTCTTTCCGCTGGGGCGGTTCTTCTCGACGCTGTTTGAGAAGGAGCGCGACGGAGAACAGCGGAAAGCGAACCTGGACGCGGTGGGCTGGTTCGAGCCGTTTGTGACGCATGACCTGATTTACAACACCAACATCAGCGCCGAGGCCCTGGCCGGCCGCAACAGCACCTTCAATCCGGCGACAAAGACGCATGAGCTTCACAAGCCGGACCAGTTGCGGGCGTCTATTGACAACATTCGTGAGCAACGCGGGAAGTGGCATCCCAACAATCCCGCCGCCACGAATTATTTTGACGACAGCATCCTGGCGCCGAGAGGGAACTACCGGCCCGGCGATCCCTTCCCGATTGTCTCGGTGGACAAGAAGATAATGAAGGACCACGATGACATCGCCAATCCGGTGATCATCAATTTCCTGGCCGAATACATCCTGTTCTGCCGAACCGATCCGCGGGAAAGCTCGAAGTGAACCTACACAAGGGAGCGGGCGAAATTTTCGATGCGGGCCAGGCCCTTTTCCAAATTCTCCATGCTCGTCGCGTAGCTGATACGCACGTAGTCGTCCGCGCCAAACGCGATGCCCGGCACGACGGCCACTTTCTCACGCTCCAAAAGCCGGGCGCAGAAATCCATGGACTTGAGCTTCAGCCCGGAGATGTTCGGGAAGAGATAGAAGGCGCCCTTGGCGTTGACGCACGCGACGCGGGGGATGCTGTTGAGCTTCTTCCAGGCAAAGGCCCGGCGGCGCGCGAACTCGGCCAGCCAGACGGGCAGATGATCCTGCGGTCCGTTCAAGGCCGCCACCGCCCCCTTCTGCGCGAACGAAGTGGGATTGCTCGTGCTGTGGCTCTGGATCGCGTCAATCGCCTTGGCAATCGGTTCCGGCGCCGCCGTGATGCCAATCCGCCAGCCGGTCATGGAATAAGCCTTCGCCAGCCCGTGAACGATAACGGTGTGTTCGTAATGCCGCTGCGAAAAGCCCGCCACGCTCACATGCTCGGCCCCGTCATAGACCAGCTTCTCGTAAATCTCGTCGCTCATAATGAGCACGTCGTTCTCCACGCAGACATCCCCCAGCGCCTCGATTTCCTCTGGCGTGTAGAGCGAGCCGGTCGGGTTGCTGGGCGAGTTGAGGATGAACAGCCGCGTCCGCGGCGTGATGGCCGCGCGCAATTGCTCCGGCTTGATCTTGAATTCCGTCTCGTCGGAGGTCTGGAGGATGACGGGCGTTCCCTGCGCCAGACGCACCATTTCGGGATAACTCAGCCAATACGGCGCGGGGATGATGACTTCGTCGCCCGGATTGCACAACGCCAGGATCACATTGCAGCAGGAATGTTTGCCGCCGCACGAAATGATGATTTGCGACGGCTTGTAAGTCAGGCCGTTGTCGCGTTTGAATTTGTCCGCCGCCGCCTGGCGCAACTCCGGGATGCCGCTGCTGGGGGTGTACTTGGTGAAGCCGTCGTTGAGCGCCTTGATCGCCGCCTCGACGATGTGCCGCGGCGTCGCGAAGTCCGGCTCCCCGGCTCCGAAGCCGACCACATCCACGCCCTCCGCCTTCATTTGTTTGGCCTTGGCGTCCACGGCGAGGGTGATGGAGGGGGTGAGCGACGCGGCGCGAATGGAAATTTTGTAATTCATAACAGCCATCAACAAATAACACGCCGCGGCCGCAGTGCAAGCGGGAAGTGCGCCCGGCGCGGCGCGCGGCGGAGCGCGGCGGGGCGAATCCGGTCAAAGCGCGTTCGTGTTGCCGGGAGGAATCTCAACAATCCGCATCGCGTTGGCGACCCTGGTATAATCGGGCATTTGCCCCGGCGAGATTTCCGGCAGGTAGTTTGCGGAGAAAGTCGTGATCATCGGCGCCTGCCACTTCCAGTGCTCAACGTGGCCGTCGCTGAAGGAGAGGTTGGCCCCTTGCGAGTGGCGGTTGGAAGGCATGTCCCACCAGCAAGTCCCATAACCAAGGCCCGGGCATGGAAATCCGAACTGGTCATCCTGCAAGGTCGCCTCGTTCTCATCTATGAAAACAAAGAGCCGGGATGGCGGGGGATTGGTGACCGCGGAAAACGACTCGAAACAGGGCTGCACGGCGTCAACCGGAATTGGGAAACCATAAATATCCGGATTCATCATCCAACCGTAACCGTTCACCGACTGGCTCATATTATAGCTGCGGGTGCGAAGCTGCGGCAGCAGGTCCCCATTGGTCTCAATGGTGGAAAGATCGGAAGGACAATGATAAATCAGCGCGGACAGGTTGTAGGGGTACAGCAGCCCTTGCTGGATGTTGGAGGTGGTGGTATCCGTCAGCGCGTTGCCGACGCACCACGATGTCTGCACGTAGTCCGTGTTGACCTTCTGGCCGGCGGAATTGGTGTCCTGGCTGTCAATCCAGTCGTTTGGAACAAACACACCCGCGTAATCGTCCGCATAGAGGTGCCAGCAAACCTGCAATTGCCTCAAATTGCCCAGGCAGTTGACATTTCTGGCCGACTCCCTGGCCCGGCCCAAACTGGGCAACAGAATCGCCGCCAGAATTGCAATCACCGCGAGGACTACCAGCAATTCCATCAGCGTAAATGCCGCCCCCCGGCGCTCCGCCGCGCGCCGCAACGATCCCGAACCGAAACTGGACCTGCGATTTTTCACTGCGCGTCTCTCACGAGATGTTAGACTGGGCGAACCACTCCGATATGTCCAGCAACATCCGGTCAATCCGCCGCGCCATCGAACGCCTTTTGCCGCATCGCGTTTCCCACCCGCGTGAAATCGGGCATTTGTTCCGGGGGAACCGGCTGCACATAACCGGCCGGGTAAGCCGGTATCATGGGGGCCTGCCAGCGCCAGTGCTCGACATGGCCGTCGGTGAAGGAGAGGTTGGCGCCCTGACTGTGGCGGTTGGAGGGCATGTCCCACCACTCCGTCCCCCATCCTGGCGACGGGTATCCGAATTGGTCGTCCAGCAGGGTCACTTCATTCTCGTCTATGAAAACGAAGAGCTGGCAGGGCGGCGGATTGGTGATGGCGTCAAAACTCGCAAAGCAAGGTTGCAGGACGTCCACCAGATACCCGTTGTCGCTGTTGCTCAGGAAGGGGTATCCATTGACCGACTGGCTCATATTGTAGCTGCGGGTGCGAAGCTGGGGCAGCGGGTTCCCGTTGGTATCCTGGATGGTGGAGAGATCGGAAGGACAATGATAAATCGCCGTGGAGGTGTTGTAGGGGAAGAGCAGCCCTTTCTGGATGTTGCTCGGGGCCGCGTCCATCCGCGCGTCACCGTCGCACCACGAGGTCTGCGCGAAATCCTGGGCATTGGTCGCGCCGCTTCCCTCGGTGGCGATCCAGTCGTTTGGCACGAAAACGCCCGCGTAATCGTCCGCGTACATCTGCCAGCAAAGCTGCAACTGCTTCAGGTTGCTCAGGCAGTTGACGTTTCTCGCCGACTCCCTGGCCCGGCTCAAAGCGGGCAGCAACAGGGCCGCCAGAATCGCCATCACCGCGACGGCCACCAGCAATTCCATCAGCGTAAAAGCCGCCTTCCGGCGTTCCGCCGCATGCGGCCACAATTCCGAACCGGAAATGGATCTGCGATTTTTCACTGCGCGTCTCTTACGAGATATTAAAGTAGGCTAATCGTTTGAATAAGTCCAGCAAAATTGCAGCGCCGCCTCTTTGCCACAGGGCTGCTCTAAAGTCGGGAAACCTCGCCCGTCAAGTAACGGATGACCCGGTTTGCGCGGCGGCCCATTTTCTCCAGGATTAGGGGTCACCGTAGCTTTGATTCGGCTGACCCCCCCCTCTTTTCAAAGGGGTCACCGTAGCTTTGTCCAATGATGGGCAGATAAAGTAAAAAGGGACAGGGAATCGCCGGGAGCGTCAGATGCCAAAAATTGTTAACATAAGTCCAAAGGGTCCGTTCGCAAGCAAAGCACATGCTGCGTTGGCATTGCGGGCTGGCTGGGCAACCTCCCGCAATGACCCGACAGCTTTAAGAAAAAGCGGGCGGCAGGTGCGCGTCCACCACAAATTTCAAGCGAGAACAAGGTGCCGGCTTTTTAGCTTGAGCGATTGCGCGGCGACTTCGAGACAGGCCCGCAAATCGTCGCGTTCCAGATCGGGGAATTCAGCCAGCAAGCCTTCAAACGTGTCGCCCGCCGCCAGTTATTCGAGCACGGACTCGACCGGATACCGCAAGTGGCGGATGGCCGGTTTGCCGTGGCATAGCTCCGGGTCAATCGTGATTCGCGACAAAAGCCCGTTCATGATTTAAATCATAACCGCATCGCATGAAAATGGCAAGCATGCCATCATTGCATCCCGCTCCTTCATTGCGCGTTTGCTCGCGGAAATCCGCCCGTGGCCATCCAGCCCTCTCACCGCGAACGCTGATGGAAGAGCCAAAGCAGCAGCAGGAAACCAAACGCAAATATCAAGGCCGCGATGACGGTTCCCGCCCAGCGCAGCAGGCCGGCGCGGCGAAGAGCCTTATCCCGTTTCTCCTGCTCGGCGATCTTGAACAGCGCGAATTGCCGGTCCAGGGCCGCCGGATCGGCCCCTTCTTCCCGAAGGCGCAACGCCAGCCATCCCGGCCCCGCCGCGCCGAAAGCGGCCGGGAGTTCTTCCAGCCATTCTCGGGGAGCTTCCTTGAACCCCGCGTCCTTCCTCCAGAACGGCGCGGTTTCGCGCGTCCAGAGCCGGAGCAGCCCTTGGTTGCGGGCGGAACGTTGTAATTGACTCCACAAACGCGGACGCAAGAGGTCGGTTTGCCCGAAATCGGCGAACGCCTCGCTGTGGAGCCGGCCCTGGGTCCCGGCTGTTTGCAACGCGATGGCGGCGGCCACGCCCCCCTTGCCGTCTTCCGCCACTTGAAAATCAGTCAACTGTTTTCCCAGCTCGCCCGCGGAAAATCCCTCCGTCTGCCAGAGCGCTTTCAACCCCTCCAAATCGTCCGTCGTGGCGCGCCGGGTCCCGGCTCTGATCAACGGGTTCACAACATCATCCTATTCGCTGTCGGGGTAAGAGCCGAGCACCTTGGCGAAATTGCAGACGCCGGCCAGGCTGGCAATGGCCCGGGCCACCTTGCGGTCGTTCATGTGCCCGTCGCAGTCAACAAAAAAGAAATACTCCCACGCCTTCCGCTTGCTCGGACGCGATTCGATCTTCGTCATGTTCAGCCGGTAGCGGCGGAAGGGCGCCAGCGCGTTGTAGAGCGCCCCCACTTCATCGGCGATGCTGAACATCAGGCTCGTGCGGTCGCGGCCGCTGGGCGGGCTGCACTGCCGGCCAAGGACCAGGAAGCGGGTGGCGTTGCCGGTGAAGTCCTGGATGTTGTCGGAGATCAACCGCAACCCGTACTTCTCCGCCGCCAGCGTCCCGGTGATGGCCGCCGTCCTGGCGCGGCGCGCGGCGCCCGTTCCCGCTCCGGGCGGTTGGGCCGCCAGTTCGGCGGAGCGCGCGTTGGAGGACGTTTCCAGAACTTCCGCCCCGGGAAGGTTCCGCTGAACCCAGACGCGGCATTGGGCCAGGGCCTGCGGATGGACGTAGAGGCGCTGGATGTCCTTGGCCGCCGTGCGGCCCGCCAGGCAATAGCGGATGGGCAAAACAATTTGCGCCACGATCTTGAGGTCGCTTTCGACAAACATGTCAAGCGTATGCGTGACAACCCCTTCGGTGGAATTTTCCACCGGCACCACCCCGTAATCCGCGCGGCTCTTGCCCACCTCCGAAAAAACATCCGCGATGGTGCGTTGCGCGGCGTAACGGAGGCTGGACCCGAATTTCTGGATGGCGGCCTGGTGGGTGAAAGTGGCCTCCGGCCCGAGGTAGGCGATGGTCATCGTTTTTTCCAGCGAGAGCGCGCCGGACATGACTTCGCGATAAACGGCGCGCAAGGACTCATCGGTCATCGGCCCCCGGTTCAGTTTGCAGACCCGCTGGAGCACCGCTCGTTCCCGATGCGGCACGTAGATCGCTTCCCCCGCCTTGACCTTGATGACGCCGATCTCCACAACATGCCGGGTGCGCTCATTGAGAAGCCGGACGATCCGGGCGTCCAGCCGGTCAATAGCCTGGCGGTGTTCAGGAATATTCATGGCTGCCAACCATACACAACCCCCGCGCAAAAGGAGAGGAAAAATGTTGCAACTATTCAGGTAGGGACGCCTCGGCGAGGCGTCCCTACCGCCGGCCTTGCCTGCCCTGAACTGTCCAAACATATCTTCACTGGGATTGCTCCCGGTCTTCCCGGATAGATCTGACAATGCTCTCCTCCGTAACCTCTCCAATTTTGGGAGCCAGCGTCTCCGGATCAACGTCGTCGAAGTCCAAAGTTTCTGCGCTCACTTTCCTCTCACCTCTGATCATCACAACCACACATTGAAGAACCCAGCCAACGCAAATGGCAGGGAGACCCAAGAGGACAGTCCACATCCCGATCCCATCCAGTGCTCCCAGGGTCTCCCCGGCATCGCCAAGGTGAGTGAACAAAGCGATCCAAAAGACCACAGGACGGTCAACAAGAACATTATCAATCGGCAGGAACCACGGGAGAACAAACAACACAAGCGAAATCCAGAACCACAATCGCCGGTTGGTCTTGAATCGTTTGATTGACATAACGGCCGCTGGAGTGGAAAGAAGTCAATACTTATTCTTCAGAACCGCTGTCGGGCGGCTGAACTTCGCCGGCGGGCTGTTCCTCAGCCGAGGCGGGCGGTTCGGCGGGGGCAACGGGCGGTTCCGCAGGGGCGGCCTCCGGCGCTTTTTCCTGCTCCACTTCGGCCAGCGTCAGTTGGTCGGGCGGGACGGTGGCCAGGCCGGGATCGGCTGTCAATAATCCTTCCGGGCGCGTGATGGGGATGCGGCGCAATTCGTCGGCGGCGGGCAATTCTTCCAGGCTGCGCAATCCAAAATACTCCAGGAACAACGGCGTGGTGCCGTAAGTCATCGGCCGGCCCGCCACTTCGGCCCGGCCCACTTGCTCGATGAGCGCCCGCTCCTGCAAGGTCGCCATCACCCCGTCAATGGTGACGCCCCGCACCTGCTCGATTTCGGCGCGCGTGATCGGCTGGCGGTAGGCGATGATGGCCAGCGTTTCCAGCGCCGGCTGCGAAAGCCGCGGCGGCCGCGCCTTCAATCCCACCAGCGCGATGACCCACGGCGCGTATTCCGGCTGGGTGACAAATTGCCACGCGCCCGCCACGCAGGCCAGGCGGTAGCTGCGCCCGGCCGTTTCGTGTTCGGCGCGCAATTGTTCCAGCGCCGCCTCCAGAGCGTCCTCCTTCGTTTTTTTGAACGGCCTGGCTTCGTCGCCATGCTCGACGGCGGCGGCCAGCAGGTCGCGCAGCTCCCTGGGCGTGAGCGGCTTTTGGGCGGAAAACAGAATGGCTTCCAAGATCAGTTTCAGTTCCATGTTCAGGCGGACGCCGGTTGGGCCGGCGCCCTGGTGATTTCAATTTCGCCGAAGTCTTCCGGCTGGGTGCAGATGAGTTGTTTGAGCCGGATCAATTCCAGCAGCGCCAAAAAGGTGCAGACCACCTCAGCGCGGCTGACGGCGCCGGCAAACAGTTCCGAAAACTTTACCACCGCCTGCTCCGCCGTCAATTTGAGCAGGTATTCGATCTTCTCGCTCACCGTCCATTTGTCCTCAAAAATCTCGCGCAAATCCTCGCCCTTGCCGATTCGCTTGAGCACGCCCTGAATGGCGTTGATGAGATCGAACAGCGACGCTTCCTGTTTGCGCGCGGCGGGGACGGGGAGATCGGGCCGCGCCGGCAACCGCGGATAAATGTTCTCCTGCTCGACTTCGCGTTGTTGGAGCAGGGCGGCGGCGTCCTTGAATTTCTTGTAGGCCACCAATTGGCGGATCAGTTCCCAGCGCGGGTCTTCGCCTTCATCCTCCTCGCCGGGGGGCGCCTGCAAGTCCTTGGGCAGCAACTCGCGGCTCTTGATATACATGAGCGTGGAAGCCATGACCAGGAATTCGCCGGCGACCTCCAAATCCAGCAACCGCATGACCTCGATGTACTCGATGAACTGCGTGGCCAGCTTGGTGAGGTTGACCTCGTAAATGTCCACCTCCTCCTTCTTGATGAGGTGGAGCAGCAGATCCAGCGGTCCCTCAAACACTTCAAATTTGATTTTATATTCGGCCATGTCGAATGCCCCGATGCTAGAACCGCCCTCCTCGGTTTGGCAACTAGATTGGAGTGATGGAATGGTGGAGTGGTGGAGTGATGGAGTGGTGGAGTGATGGTCAGATTCAGCCACCCAGCACTCCAGCACTCCAGTCCCAATCTTCATGCAATCCGCAATCCGCAATTCTGCCTATCCCGCCAGCGCCCGCTCCTTCCCGGTCGCACACTGACGCCGCCAATGTTCCACGCGATGGGCCAGTCCCAGTTCCGCCAAATAGCCCGCGCCGATGGGCGTGGGGATGAGGACCGCCCGGTCCGGGTGCATTTCGTGATCAAAAATATTGGCGACATGGACAGCCGTCAGCGGGTGGAAGCCCGGCCCGGCCAGTTGCCGGGGACAATGATGCAACGCCACCGCCTCGACGATGGGCCGGGGCAGTCCCCAGATTCCCAGAATACAACCGCCCAATTCCGCGTGGCCGGCGTTGGGGAGAAGTTGCGCCTCCGCGTCCCAGTACGCGCATTTTTCATCGCGCGCCAGCGCCACTATCTTCGAGAACAGCCCCGGCAGGTTGGCGCACAGAATCAACTTCCCCAAGTCATGCAGCAGTCCGGCCGCGAAGGCCTGTTCGGCCGTCTCCAGACCGCCCTTTTCCAGCAACGCGATCTTCTGCGCCATCTGGCCGGTGCTGACCGAGTGGCGCCAGAGCGCCTCGACGGAAAAGCCGGCCAGCTTGCCCTTGTCGAAAGAGGAGACGGTGTGCGCGAGCAGGACCAGGGCCTTGGTGGTTTCCAAGCCGATGTAAGCAATGGCTTCCAACGGCTGGCTCACCTGCAACTCCAGCCCGAAGACGGCGGAGTTGGCGATCTGCAACACCTTGGCCGTGATCGCCGGGTCCTCGGCAATTAGCTCGCCGATCCTTTCCAGCGAGGCCTGGGGCGACTGCAGTTCCTCCACCACCTTGAAATAAGTCGTGGGCGGGCTGGGCACCTGGTGCATTTGCGTAATCAACCCATGCACCGCGTGGCTGGGCAGCCAGACTTCGTGGGCGAAGGCCTGCTCCAGCGCGTTGAGCAGCGTCCGGATGCCGAAAGGTTTCAACAGATGGTGATGCGGCTTGCCCATACACTTGACAGTGTTTTCCTTGTCGGCCACATCCGACAGCACAATCCGGTGGGCGGAGGGCTGGCGCTGCATGAACTGGTCCAGCAAATCCAGCCCGCCCATGTCGGGAAGCAGCACCTCCGCGACCACGACCGCGAAGCTGACCTGCTGCGCCAAAGCCAGCGCCTCCAGGCCGGTCCGGGCGGATTGCGCCGTCCACTCCCCTTCCAGGGAAGGTGTATGGGCCTGAAACTCGCTCCAAAGAGCCTGATCTTTGGCGACAAACAATATGCGCTTTTTCATTTTCGCGAAAAATAATCGGGACGCCGCACCGGCGCCCTCGTGTTCCATCATTCGATCTGCCCCGTCCTCCGAATAATCGGCGGAATCCCGACACAACTTGAGCCGGCGAAAAGGCTGGGGAAAAGGCCTATGCCCGCGGATGACGCATCCTCCTTCGCCACGGCTTCCAAGCAACCTCGTAGCGGCTTTCGGCAGAAAGCCGCCATTGTCCTTTCCACCGCCCGCAGTGCGAGTCGAACCCGAATAGTGCGGCGCTCTGCCGGGCGCCGCTACGCTTTGACCGCAGGCTTCCAGACAATCTCCAATGCTGCGTGTTCCGTGGCACAATGCACCACACAAGGGTGGTTGGCCTCTCCGGCGGACAGCGATGGAAGCAAGATGAAGAATCTTGGAACAGGAGAAAACGGAGGCAACAGAGAAAAAACCCTGTTTTACGCGCGGCCTGTGACGTTCCGCCAAACACCTCACTGTGCCATTTTGTCCCACCAAGAGCCTTGTCAATGGATATGCCGCGGCCTTCGTTCGATGGGCCTGTTTTCCGCCATTTCGAGTCATAAAAAACAATCTCTTTTTACCTTAATTAACCTTAATTAACCTTAATTAGGCTTAATTAGCCTTAATTTGGCTTAATTTGTTGCCTGGATTAAGCGGGCTGCGAATCGTGAATTTTGCATGGTGAACGGTGAAATTCCCGGCTTCTTGTGGGACATTTTGTCCCACTTCCAAACCCTGGCGCGGACGGTCCCCAAAGTGAGACAAAATGGCACACAGGCCTGTTTTTCCCCCATCCGCTATCAGCTTTAAGCCGTTAGCCTTTGCATCCATCCCGCCATCCCCTGTTGGCATTGCCATGTTCACTATTTCAGGTTAGCATGTAAGCGCGAGGCGGTCAAGCGGAAATCTTGCGGGGGCGCGGGGATGGCCGCGGGACAATATAGTTCAAGTCTTCGGTAGGGCGGCGCTGCCGCGCCGCCCAAGAATTCAGGGCAGAGCGGCATCTCTGCCGTGCCAGCGCGGGGAATGTTTTACCACGGATTGCCCAGAGCGGCAAAGCCGCAGCCAAAGGAATTGGCCACGGATTTCACGGATTACACGGATGGGAAAAACTCTGCATTCCCCACTCCCAATTCTGCAATTAAATCATCCGTGTAATCTCCCGATTCGGAATCGGGATGGTACAATCTTTGCGGAAATGAAGGACTTTTTCCTAGTGTGGCACGGATAACCCGGATTTCTTTTGAACAGAAGAGAACGAAGGACACGAAGGCAAATTCCTTCCGTTGCGGCCTGCCGCGCAGGGGCTTCCCCGTCCGCCGTTTTGTTCGCCGTATTCCTCCGGTTGGTTTGACGGAAATGGGCCGCGCCGAGACTGAGAGGATTGTCGGGCATTCCGTCAGAGTCACTCATTTTCGCGAGGACTTTGCCACAAATGTCGGATGCGGTCGGCGCCGGATTTAAAATGCAAATGGATTGAAAAGGCGTGACCAGGATTGGATTTTTGAGTTTCAAGAGACGAACTGCCCGTTATATAACTATCGGGCGTTTATCGCGCTTTATATGAACGAGCGGGACCAATTCCGCTGCGCAGTAAAGCTGATCCTCAATCCAGTTCTGGTTGCGGACGGCTTCCGAGCATCCCGGACCACTTACCGCCGCACGCTTGGCGAGGTTATCCACATTGTTGCCTTGCAGGGTTCCCCTCATGGCGGCCAATGCTGTGTGTGCCTCGGTATTCACCTTGCTTTCTTGCCCTTGGTCGGCTCTGCGGAGGCGTGTGACTTTGTCAGGATTACGGAGAGGGAATGTGAGTTCCGCTCGCGTCTGGCTCCCACAGGTCAGTGCGATTTTTGGTGGAGCTACGGATCCACCGAGCATGAGGCTCAAGCCTCTGCCGAGTCCATCTTGCGCCTATACCGGGATGTTGGGGTTCCTTATTTTGGGCGGTTCACCAAATTTCCTGATGATTTTGTCCACGTTACGCCTTCCATGCTTTCTAACGGTTCGCCTTTGCGGTTTCCGAGCGGTGGCACTTTCGTCCGACGTGCTCTCGCACTTAGTCGCATTGCGTTGCACACCGGGCGCATCTCAGAGGCCAAGCAGTTTGCCGAGATCGGTCTTGCACATCTCGGCCGTGCAAAAGGACTAGAGAACGAGTTCCGAAACATGCTCGCCGTCGAAGAAAGGGAATAAAGGGCCAAGGCCGGAATTCGGAATTACGATTGAGCTGCCCCAACAAAGACCGATCCACTTCGGCAGGCGTTCAAGCCGGAATTGCAGGTTGCAATACAGGTTGGCCAGGAGAATGTTCCGGCCGCTGTTGGCTCGTTGCGCGGATATCCGCTACAGTGCAGCCGTCTAAAAGCAGATGAAGCGATACCGATTTTGAACTGGTTGGTGCGGCTGAAAGTTCTCACAGGCCCAAATCGGCGTAGAGTTGCTTCTTGCTGCCAAAACGCTTGACGCCTTTGCCTTGCTTGCATTTTGTTCATTCCTCCCGGAGGGCTTCGATTAAGTCGCCGCGCAGGGCAACGCGCGCGGCGGCATACGTCCACAAGAGGCCGCTAGCCAGCACCAGGGCCATGGCCGCCGCCAGCGGGCCGAGGGAGATTCGCGCGCCGGGCGACAGCAGGACCGGCAGCACGGCCAGGCACGCCGCCGCCATGCCCAGGCACAATCCCAGGCCCTGCAACGCCGCGTGTTCCCAGAGCACCAGACGGCGGAGCGCGCGCGGGCGGAATCCCGCCGCCAGCAGCACCGCCAGTTCGCCGCGCCGTTCCAGCACATTGCGCAGCACCACCACGCCCAACCCCGCGCTGCCCAGCAGCAAACCGAGCGCGCCGAGCATCTGGAAGGTGTTCAAATAGGTGTTTTGCACCGCGTTGTAGGCGTTGAGCCGGTCGGCGGCCGGCGTGAGTTCCAGGCCCCGGTCCTGCAAAGCGCGTGTCAATAACATCGCCACCGCGGACACGTCCCCGGCTGGCGCGTCCACCAGGAACATCCGGTAGCCGCTTTCGCCGGGAAACCGCTTGACAAACTCCGTTTCGTCAATGAGCAGGCTCCCCTGCAAAATCGAATTCGCCACCGCGCCGACAATCCTCACCTTGAACGGGTTCCCATGCTCATCGGTGTAATCCAACGTGTCGCCGATCTTCTTGCCCAGCCCCCATTGAATGGACGCTTCATCCCCGATGGCCGGGACTTCATCAGGAGGCGATTTGGCGCCGGGCCGCAATGCCGCCCAGGGCCGTTGCGCCAGCGCCTTGTTCTCCAGGGCGCTGAACGTGAAGGCGCGCCGCGCCTCCAGCAACTCCGGCTTGACCCCCAGCAACCGCGGCGTCAGCGCGCGATTCAAATTCAGGCAACTCGCGTCATCGCCGTCCCGCACCCGCATCTGCACGAACTCCGTCTTGTCAAAAACCGGCTGGTTGAGCGCAAAAAAATCCCGGCCCTCCTTGGTGTTCAAATCCTGCATCACCGGAAAGGCGGATTCCCCGATGAAGGCGAAACCGCCCGTGCCCGAGGAGCGCGCGCCGGCATCCTGCCGCGCATCCTGCTTGTTGGCTTCCACGGCGACGATCAAGAAACTGCCGCTCGCCAGCAACGCCACCGTCGCCAGGCTCCGCTTCCGTTGCCGCGCGCAGCCGCGCACGCCCAAGCCGGCCAGCGAGAGCGGTTTGGAAACCCGCGGCTCCGCCAGCGTCCGAAACCACACCGCCGCTGCCGCGATGCCCGCGACCAGCAGCAGGGCGCCGCCGGCAAAAAACGATTCCACCGCCGAACTGTCGTGTTTGCCCAGCGCGCTCGCCGCCAGCGCCAGCGCGCCCACGAAACTCGCCGCCGCCACAGAGCCGGCCCAGCGGCGTCCGCCCTTTGCCAGGGCCGTTTGCGTTTCCAGCTCGTTGCCCTGTTCCAGCAACTCGCGGGCCGGACGCCTGGTTTGCGCCCGCAGCGCCAGCCACATCACCGCCGCGCCGATGCCGATGCCCGCCGCGCCGCCTCCTGCCAGCGTGCCCGATGTCAGATGAAAGCGCAGCGCGGAATTCCCCGCCGCCGCGCTCCACAACGCCGTCAACCCCCACAAAATGCCGCGCGCGTACAACACGCCGCCCGCCACGCCGAGCAGGCCGCCCAGCGCCGCCACCGCCAGGCCCTCGCCCAGCAGCAGGCGCCGCACCTGTCCCGGCCGCCATCCCACCGCCAGCAAGATGCCAATTTCCTTCGCGCGCTTTTCCATCCCCAGTTGAAACAGCAGCGCGAGCAAAATCAGCGCCGCCGCGATGAGAAAAAAGCTGAACGACAAGAACAGACCGCCGAACTCGTCCGCCTGGCCGGCCGCCGCCGCCGACAGCGCCTGCTCCCGCACGGGCAAAAACGACAGTCCCACCGCCGCCGGATTTAGTTTTGACAAGATTTCCTTTTCCACCGCCGCCCTGGCGGCGTCGCCGGTCCCGCCCGGCCACCGCACGGCTGTCAAGTCTCCAAACCGGTTTCCCCACATCCGCTGTCCCGCCTTGAGTGTGACAAAAGCCTTGGGCGTCCCGCGCCAATCCTTCCAATACTGCTCGTCCGCGGGCCGGATTTTGGCCATGTCAATAGGAAATCCAGCGTCCCAGTTCGCGGTGGACTCGGCTTTGGCGATGCCGGGAAAATCCGGCAGCAGCGAGCGGTCCGCCGCCGGCCCGTCCATCGGCGCCACGGCATAAACGCGGAAGCGGTCGCGCTTCTCCTCCATCCGCTTCGTTGTGCCCGGAATAAAATAAGTCAATTCTATTTCGTCGCCCGGCTTGGCGCGCAAATCATCCGCCAGCCATTGGTTGATGAGAATTTGATCGTCTCTCATGCCCTCCGGGACCAGCGGCGCGGTTGCCGCCGTCACCATCGAGTAAGGCGTGCTGTTCGCGCCGGCGCGCAATTCGTTGACAAAATAGGTCAGGATCAATTCCGCCGCGGGCGCGCGCGCCATCGCCGCCTGCGCGATGGGCGGATCAATAAACACCCGCTCGCTGCGCAGTTCCAATCCGCCCGGCGACGGTCTCAGTTCGCATTGCGCGTCCGCGAGGGTCCAATTGGCGCGCAGCAAATCCGTCAAGTTCGTGGCATTGGTCACGCAGTTGACCAGCAGCAAATTTGCCTTTCCGGCCAGCCCCACTTTGTCCTGCAAAAAATGCAGCGGCACAAACGCGTTCAACGGCGGCACTTGGCTGGCCTGCAAACCAAACCGCCCCAATTCCGCGTCCGAGACGATTCCCTTCACGTCGAGCCGGAATCCCGAAGCCAAATCCTCCTGCGGCGAAATGGGCGCTTCCAGCGAAAGCAGCGGAGGCTTCTGGACGCGCAGCAAAATCGAGTCGCCCGTCTTCACGCCCAGTTGATGGGCCAGAGGCTCGTTCAACAACACGCCGTTGGTCCAATCGTCCGCCAATTTTGGAATGGCTTGCGCCATCTGCCAAAAGATTTGGTTGACACCCAGGATTTGCGCGTGATTGGCCCGTTGCGAACCGTCGCTGTTGGCTGCCGTGCCGGGCAGCGCCAGCGCCGCCGCTGCCAGCCCGTTGTCAAGTCCCGGCCGCAGATCCTCCGCCAGCGCCTCGCGAAAAAGCCGGTCCTTTCCCGGCAGGACATCATCCACTTTCCCCAGCCGCTCCAGCGCCATATCGCGCAAACTTATGCGCGCGCAATCCCCCACCGCCAGCGCGCCGACCAGCACCGTCGCGGCCACCGCCACGCCCAGCACGGAGCCGAGATGGCTGCGCGCATAAAAACGCAGACTGCGAAAAATCAGTTGGAGCTTCATCGACGCATTTTGAATTCGCACATTTTAATAATAATGGATGGATGAATTCGATTCAAAAGGTTTTGTCTTCCAAACAGCGATCTGTTACTGTGGTGCGCATGGTTTGTGCATCCGCTACAGGTTTCAAAGCCCGTCAGGGCTGGCATAGCTGTAGCATGCCCGTTTCAAAAACGATATAGCTCCGTCAGGAGCGGCATCTTCGGAGGGAAGAAGGAGATATTTCGCTCCTGACGGAGCTTGAATTCGCGTTGCGCTGGCGGACTACAGATATGGCGCGCCTGCGGCGCTTTGGCCACAGCCGAGACACGAAATGATCCGGCACCTTCGCTGGGTTAATGGTTCCGCCAATTCAAGCATCAGCATTGCGACCAGCCCCACTCTTATCCCGTCCACCCCCTTTGCGGTTGGCGCCTTGCTTCAATGGTTGTAATGTCGGCGCTGTGCGCCGATGTCGAGCCGGAGGCCCGGCGCTACACCAAATCAAAATTGCGCCGCTCCAGGATGGCGCGCAGTTCGCCCAGATGTTCCACGATCAAGTCCGGCCGGCTCGCCCGCAATTGCTCCAGGCGGTTGTAACCGGTGAGCACGCCGCACGAAAAAACACCGCCGAGCCGGGCCGTCTCCATGTCGTGCTGCATGTCGCCCACAAACATGGTTTCCGCCGCCGCGAGCCGGTTGTCCGCCAGGACCTCCGCGATCTTCGCCCGCTTGTCCCACACCGCCAGGTAGGCGCGTTCCATGAATTGATCGAAGCCATTGACGCCCGCTTGGGCCGCGTAATAATCCGGGCGAATCGTGCTCAAGACAAACGAGCGAATCGCGCGCTCCCGGCAAAACAGCAGGAACTCCCGCGCGTGCGGCACCTCCTCCACCGTCCGTTGCGCCCGGGTGAAATGCCCGTGAAAAGCGCGCTCCAGTTCGGCGATGGGGACCCCCGGCAAAAAGCGCGCGTAAAAGTCCTGGAATGGCAGGCAAAACTCCGCCCGGAACCGGTCCATCGTCCACGGCGGCGCCGCGTACTTGTCAAACACATGATTGGTCGCCTCCAGGACGGCCGGCAAATCATCCACCAGCGTCCCCGACCAATCAAAAATGATGTTGCGAATCACCCTTCCAGCCTACGCTTTGGCCCCAAACTGCAAATGAAAATAATTTCAAAAAAACGGCGGTTTTTTGTTGCATTTCGCCGGGAGACAGTCAATAAAGAGGCATGGCAACAAAAACTAAATCAAAACGGAAACCCAGCGCAGCCTTCATGAAGCCGGTCCAACCGGATGACAAACTGGCCAAAGTGGTCGGCGCCGCGCCGCTCCCGCGGACGGAACTGACCAAGAAGCTATGGGTGTACATCCGGAAGAACGGCTTGCAGGACCAGAAAGTCCGGACGCAAATCAATGCGGACGAGAGCCTGCAGGCCGTTTTCAACGGCAAGAAGAGCGTCAGCATGTTCGAGATGACCAAGCTGGTCTCCGGCCATCTGAAGTAGTCGCACGGTTGTAGTCGCACCGTTCACAGGCCCCGCCAGGCGTCCGGTCCCATGCCGGACGCGGGGGTGGTATTTCCGCCGAACCGCCCTGTTTGCGGCAATGCAATGCCGTGAAGCGGTGTTTTTTGTGGTTTGGAATTGAAGTCCGCCGCCGATTCCCCCGCGCGGTTCTGGTTCCAGGCGGAACCGCGGTCGCGGGCGGCCGCGGCGGCGGGCTGGAGCAAGCCGTTGATTGCGTTTTAGTTGCCATAAAACGGAGTCCGGCCGTTGAGCGCGAACCGGACTCCGCCCAATCCGCACCAGCGGATTGGTGAGACACGCAAATTTGAGTATTGCAGGAAGCGTGCCGCCCTCAGATTTGCGAATGAAAACAAAACGGAGTCCGGCCGTTGAGCGCGAACCGGACTCCGCCCAATCCGCACACGCGGATTGGTGAGACACGCAAATTTGAGTATTGCAGGAAGCGTGCCGCCCTCAGATTTGCCAGAGTCTTTTCTGATACATTTCCAGGCGGCAATCGAACCCGCCAAAATCAACCGCCCGCCGGAACCGCGGTTGCAGCGCGGGATGCGGCGTCAGCAGGGGCAGCGGATTGGCCAGGACCAGCCTCCCGCCCGGCCGGAGCACCGTGGCGGCCACGGCAAACAGGTCCTCCATCAGCCCGCGCAAATCGGCGATGGGAACGCGCCTGCCCATGGGCGGATTGGTGATGAGCAGCGTCACGCGGTTGGGTCCCAGGCCCGCGCCGGCAAAATCGCGAAAGTCGCAGCAGGCCAGCTTCGTGGACGCCGGGTCCACTTTCGCGGCGGCAAGGTTGCCCCGGGCGATGGCAATTGCGGCGGCGCTGCGGTCGGTTCCATGGATGCGTTCCACGCCGCCGAGCAGCGCGCTTTCGATCAGTTCCAAACCCGATCCGCAAAAGGGATCCCAGATGATCTCATGCTCCACCCTTCCGGCCAGCCGGGCCATGCAGGCGGCCAGCGGCGGATGCGACGCCGCCGGAACGTCCTGCATGCGATAAGCAAAACGGGGGTCCGGCGTCACGTTCGGGCGCAACTCCACCCGGCGCCCGCGTTCGCCCGCGCATATATCCATCGTCCAGGTGACATTCCGCGCGTCGTTCAACATCTCCGGGCACAGGGCATAGACCCGTCCGGCCAGCAGCCGCACCGCGCTTCTCTGGTGGCCCCGGTCCATGAAGTTCAAGCGATAGCGGATGGTTCCGCGGGTGAAAGCCGCCAATATCCGCCGCGACAATGGCGAGGCAATCACCGGGGCCAAAGCCGCCGCCGGCTCCGTATTATTGACAGTAGCGTCCCCGCCCAGCGCGAAGGCGGCCGTCCCAAAACAACGGTGCGCGTAAATGTCCGCCAGGCTGAAGGGCCTCGCCGGCGTGACCGCCACCAGGCCGCTCCCGGCGCCGGCGACGCGGAACTTTCCCCCCGCGCGCATGGATGCTTCCACCTCATCGCGGACAATTCCCTCCAAGCCGCGGCGTCCGCGCAGATGAATCCGCACGCCGTCCAGATCGGCGAGAACGCCGTCCATGCGGATGGCGCTGGGACTTTCCCGGCGGGCGATGGCCGCCTTGACCTTCTGCTCGGTTTGCCGGAGAAGATCGCCCTCCGCCTCCTCCATGATTTTCAGTGTGGCCGGCCCGCCGATTTTCTCCAAAGTCCGCATCAGGAATTGCTTCTCCCGCGCGGAAGCGGTTGTCCGCAGCAAGGAAAGCAACTCGGCTTCCTCCTCCGGCCCGGCGCCGATCTTGGGCAGCGCGGCCATCGCGTAGCGGCGCACCTTTTCGCCGGGGTCGCGCAGCAGGCCGCGCAGCCACCGGCGCACCGCCTCCCTTTGTTCCGCCGCGCCCGATTCGGAAAAGACCACGCCGACCGCGCGAATGACCGCCGCCCTTTGGATTCGTTCCCCGGGCGCGGCCCGGTCGAAGCGCGCCGCCTCCCCGTTCCAGAGCTGTTCCCACGGCAACACGCGCAGTTGGCTGTAGAGTTCCTGGGCCGGTTTTGGCATGAGATTCAACGCGAATCAGACGATTCAGGCGACAGGGTCATCCGGTTCGCCACCGCTCTCCTTCCAATGGGCAAAGAAAAAACAGCCGGATGCCACGATGATTGACACGACGGTAATAATGGCGGCCTGCGTGCCGGGGTACTGCAAGTCGTCCTCCAATTCATTCATCAGCACGCCCATTTTGCCAAAATTTATTTCGATGTCCCGCGCTTGCGTCTTGTAAGCCCGCGCCGTGGCCGGGTCGGCGGACAAATCGTCCGGCGGAGCGCCCGTCCAATAAACCGCGCCCGCGCCGCCCAGCCCTAGCAGCAGCACGAGGATGCCCAGGGTCCTGAGCTGCGTCCGCCGCTTGGCGTGGGGATGCGCGCCGGAAATTATATTGTTCACAGCCATGTCATCATTCTTCGGTTGAGCCGCTCCTAATCTTAATCCTAATCTTAATCTTAATCTCAATCCCACTCCAATTCGAATCTCAATCGCGAATTTCAAACCAAGATGTTGGGGCCCACAGCCAAGCGCCGTAGGCGCGACATCTTTGTAGCGCCAAACCTAAACAGATCGTCAAGCTCCGTCAGGAGCGAAGTCTATTTTCCTCAAACATGTCGCGCCTGCGGCGCTTGCTGTTTTTGGTTCTCCTGGTCTACAAAGATACCGCGCCTGCGGCGCTTGGCCGCCGACGCCACAAAATCATGCGAAAATGAGCCGGGATTTGCCTTGATGATCTTGCCAAAAAAATTCCTGCGTCTTGAAACCGAAAATGAAGATCCCCACGAAGAAGCCCGCCACGGGCAAAAACCAGCCAAGCGCCAGAAAGACGGCCAGGAGCAGCAGCGGAAGGATAATCTGGAGGCGCAACTTGCCGCGGAAAATCCTCACTGACAGAAAACTACAGATAAGCCACCCAACTGAAAGGCAAGGCACCACCAGATCCTCCATAAAAATAGATGCGCAGGCGAAAAGAGACGATCCCAAAAAAACGATCCAGAACGCAAGCCACCATTTCCACTTTTTGATCGGCTTTGGTTCGGGCTGGCGAACCGCCGTTTGTTCGATATGGAAGTCTTTCGGAAAGTCATCCCCGCAGAATGGACAATATCCCGCCGAATAATTATCCGGCAAAATTTGTTGACAGTGCGGACAGTTCATGGAGACCTTTCAAGCACTGACGGCTTTCCTCCAAGCCCCCGCGCACAGCGGGCCATCGCCCGCCGCGCGCCGGACGTTCGTTAGAACGGCAGATAGCTCACGTAAGCCACATTGCGGCTGTTGGGCGCCCAGGAGTTGACGTTGATCGTTCCCTGACCGCCAAACATCTTCCCCAAAATCTGAATCCGCCCGCCCGCCGCGGGCATCAGCCGCAGCATCACGTCCTTGTTCGCCGGATGATCCGCCGCGCCGGGCGGATAGCTGCAAAACACTATCCACCGCCCGTCCGGCGAGGGATGCGGGAAGACGTTGCCGAATTCGTCGGTCGTGATCTGTTCCTGATTCGAGCCGTCCGCGAGCATCCGCCAAACCTGCATGTGGCCGGAACGGTCGGAGTTGAAGTAAATATACTTGCCGTCGGGCGAATAGTCGGGGCCGTCGTCCTTGCCCGGATCGGTCGTCAGCCGCGTGTCCGGGCCGCCGGCGACGGGCACGGTGTAAATGTCGAAATTATCCGTGCGCTGGCCATTCGTGGTGAAAGTGCGCTGGCCGCAAAAGGCCAGGGTTTTGCCATCGGGCGACCAGCCGTGGAAATAGGAGGGCGCGTTGGAGGTGAGCAGCTTCGGCGTGCCGCCCGCGACGGGCAACACATAGATGCGCGATCCACCCGCCAGCGTCTGGTCGCTGATGGCCAGCATCGTGCCGTCGGGAGAAATGCCGTGGTCATTGTTGAGGTGAGTCAACGTGCCGGTATTGATGACTTCCGGCACGCCGTTGCTCGGCATCTTGTAAAGCCGTCCGCCCTGGTTGAAGATGAAAAAATCGCCCTTTGGGGACCAGTTGGGCGCTTCCAGGTGTTCGCTGGTGAAGTATGCCACCTTCCGGTCCGATGGCGGAACGGGAACCACTTCTAGCGAGCTTCTTGTCCGGTCGCCCGGGGGCGCGGCGTAAGCGGGCGGCGTGCCGAGTTCGACTTTGGTGAATTCGGCCGTTTCAGTGACGTCGTTGTTGTGAGGGCAGACGGCCAGGCCGACGTAGAACGGCTCCTTGAACACCAGGTGGTAAGCGCCGCCCATCGGCTGCAACGGTTTGCCCTCGGCGGCGACCGACATGATGGCGTAATCGCCGCGCTTCTCGATCTGAATCCGGGCCGGGGCGGACTTGGCGCCCAAATTGGCTTCGATCTCGGCGGTCGGGCCGCCCTGGGTTTCGCGGAATTGCAGCGAAGTCAATCCGTTGCCATGAATCACCGCGTCCACGTAAGGGGAATCCAAATCCAGCGTCTGGCGGATAATCAGCGCGGCTTTGCGGTGCTCGTTGGGCGAGCCGGCGATGCTGACCCAACGAATGTCCGCCGCGAGGGAGACGTTGCCGGACATCTGCTTCCAGACGAAGTAAAAGCCGTCGTTGGTGGCCCACATATTCTCGCCGCCGCCCGTGATGGTGTAAGCGCCGCGCGCGGCGTCAAATTGCACCGAGCCTGGCTTGCCCGGTTTGCCGACATCCCCTTTGCCGGAAAAGAGACCGAGGCCGGAAGTTTGGGCGTAAGAGAGGGCCGTTCCTGCGAGCAAAATCGCGCAGGCCAGAGTGCTGAATCGTCTGTTCATCATAATTTTTTTCTATTGGATGGGTTAATTATTTGAAAGTCTGCCATGCGACACTCCGCAAGCAAAGCGATTTCTCAAGCAACCCGGCAGGGCGGCTTCGAGGAATGGCTGGCGTACCAGGACCTCCTCGCCCAGGCCGCCGAACTGGCCGCCAACCGGCGGGAATTGGAAGCCGCCGCCCCCGGCCAATCGCCCGCCGATCTTCTCGCCGACGCCGTCAGCTTCCGCTATGCGGCCATCCTGGCCGGGCAAGGGCCGGAATTGGAC
>Ga0181518_10000470_pt1 | contig 43698 bp, 37 predicted proteins | sample PEATcosm2014_Bin_28_FD_119751 | JGI IMG/M metagenome (GOLD analysis project Ga0181518, IMG submission 119751) | Peatland microbial communities from MTU Mesocosm Facility, Houghton, MI, USA - PEATcosm2014_Bin01_60_metaG | ecosystem: Environmental > Terrestrial > Soil > Wetlands > Peat | place...
AGCAGATCGCCGGCCAGCCCGCCCAGGTAGGTTGCGGATATACCCGCCAAAACCATGATAATGCCGAAGATAAAGTTCACCTGTCCCAGTTCGCCGGCGTGCCGGACCTGGCAGATGTAATGGGGCATCCAGTAGGAAATCCCGCCGATGGCGAAGACCATGGCGGCCATGCCGGCGGTGTCCAGAAGATAGGACGGCGTGCGGAGGAGGCGCAGATAATCGGCCCAGCGAGCGCGGACGGACGGGGAATCGGCGCCGTCGCTCGCGCCGCGCGGGGGGGATTTGCGGAGGAAGCAGAGAAAGCCAAGAAGCAATCCCGGCGGCGTGACGACGAGGAAGGCGGTACGCCATCCGAACATCGAGCCGACCTTGCCTCCCAGCGTGTATCCCAGCGCGCTGCCGACCGGGATGGCCATGTAGAACCATGCCAGCGCCGAGCCGCGCCGGGCCACGGGAAAAAGATCGGCAATGATGGTCGGCGCGGCCGGCCCGTATCCGCCTTCACCGACGCCGACGAACAGCCGGGTGAGCAGAAGGATCGCGAACGTGGGCGCCAGCCCGCTACCGCCGGTCGCCAGGCTCCAAAGCATGACGCTGATCCCCACCAGGAGCCAGCGGGACATTCGGTCCGCCAGCCAGCCGAAGATCGGCGCCGTCACCATGTAGGAAACGATGAACGCGGTCGCCAGCGAGCCCATCATCGCCAGTACGTGCGGATCATCCGAGGGCCGATTGGGAAAGAGCGTTTGCTGGATGCGGGGTTCCAAGGCGGCCAGGACGTAACGGTCGATGTAGTTGAAAAGGTTGATCGCCAGGAGCAGCGACAGGGAGAGCCGCGCTTCGCGGATCGGAACGGGCCGGCGTGGGACGCCCATCTGCGGCATTGGCGGCCATCTTGGGCAGGCGGGCTTCGGGGTCAAGTGGCGTCACGCCGCGGCGACCCGATGACAGCACGATCACAAGCATCTGCTTCAGCAGACGGAGGATGTCGGTGGGGATACCACATCGATCACGCCAGCACCGATGAATTTTGACTCGAGTCCGCATTGGATGTTATCGTCCGTTGCCTATGGGTAAACCGCGCAAAAGCCGCCGCGTCGGCCTGGCGTGGGTTCTGGGCTATTTCATTTCGCTGCTCGGCGGATGCGCCACGTACCAGCCGCCGGCTTCGATCCGCGACCACGTTATCTCGTTGGATTCTGATGCGCTGGCGCACGATCCGTGCGACTACGGCAAAAAGCTGGGAATGGAAAAAGACGGCCCGTTCGATCAATACCTCGACCACATGATGGCGACGATGGATGAATGGCATGAGTCCCGCCACGACTCCGTGCGGAAAATTCTGATCTTCGTCCACGGCGGACTGACGCCCGTCGAATCCGCCGATCAGGACGCCGTGAACGAAACCGGCCAGGCCGAGGATGGCGGTAGTTATCCGATTTACATCGACTGGGATTCGAGCTTTCCCTCGAGTTATGGCGAGCACGTCGCGGCCGTCTCTCAAGGAATCAAGGATTACCAGGATCTCTGGGCGCGGAGTCTGCTCAGCCCGTTCTACGTTGTGGCCGACATCGGACTCGCCGTGACGCGCATACCGGAGGTCTGGTCGGAGGAAGTCATTACCGACGCCCAGACCGTGAGCACCGATTTGGCTTCCGTGCAGAAACCCAATGACGGCCACCCGCTCCATTGGCTCGACTATGCCCCCGAAGATGATATCAGCGTCCAAACGTTCAAGCGGCTCAACGCCCTCTACGCCGATGAGGTCCAGCATCACCCGGGCCTGAGCGCCATAGACTTATCTAACGATCCCACCCGTCGTCAGATCATGCTATCCATCGGCACCACCGACACGACCAAGGGCGAATTGCTGGGCCTTGGAGCCATGTATGCCGCGACGATTCCGCCGAAGTTCGGCCTCTCCTGGGTCGTCGACGGACTGGGAGGGCCCTCCTGGGACAACATGATTCGGCGAACCTTGCTGATCGTCGATGGTTCCCCCCGGAACGACGCGACGGCCCGCCGATTTCGCAAGCGCGCCAGCTTCGAGAGCCCCGACAATCCCCTGGCTCAGGAGCCTGTTGGCCCGGCGCTTCTCCTTATCGACAAGCTTGCCGATCATTTGCAGCGCAAAAGCCAGGAGTACAAGGATCGTGGCCTGGCACCGCCGAAATACGAAGTCACGCTTGTCGGCCACAGCATGGGAAGCATGGTCATCAATGAACTGCTGTTCCGCAAATGCCATGAAAGCGACGTGGAGTTTAAGAACGTCGTCTTCATGGCTGCCGCGTGCAGCGTGCGGGATTGCGCGCGCTGTGTCGTTCCGTATTTGCGTGCTCACCCGACCACGCGTTTTTACAATCTCTGCCTGCATCCGACCGCCGATTTGCAAGAGCGCGACGCCGGCGATTTACCGCCGCGCGGCAGCTTGCTGGTCTGGATCGACGAATTTCTAGCCGACCCACCGACGATGTACGACCGAACCATGGGCCGCTGGACCAACGTGCTGGAGGGAATCGGCGAGTTTCCCCAGGACATTCGTGGCCAGATGACAATCAAGGCATTCAATCTCAGGCGAACCGACGAATTTTTTCTGGGCCAACCGCAAGAGCACAGCCAATTCCGCGGCCAACCTTATTGGTCCGAATCCTTCTGGCAGGCCGATCCTCCGGACACCTCGGTCGCGCCAAGGTGAACGTTCAGAGCCGCTCGCGACGCCGCCGCCGTGCATTTTGCGATAAGTCCACGCGCTCCGGCGTGCCATTTTCGCTTGCGGGCGACTGTCCTGCCCGAATTTAACTGGCCTTTGAACAACGAGTAACAAGTCGATCGATGTCAGGCATTGCACGTTACGGAACTTCCGATTGCATTTTGCACTACCCAGGCATGGTTGGCGAAGTCTTTTCGAATGAAAACCGCGGAGGGGGTGCGGCGAACGCTCAATAACGCGGATGGCATATCGTTCGCTATCAGCGACAAACACACCTGCGGCGGACGAGGAAATTTCGGGTGCGCTTCACCGCGCCGGCTTGGCGCTGAAGGCCGGAGTGCACCCGGAGTCTTGACGTTTGGACGTCAGGGCAATCCTCGCCCGCGGACGGTGATCAAAAAGGAGCTTAGGGCTATGTGGTCCCTGCCAATATCGCTTTTGCTCATTACGACAATTCTGGCGTTTCCGCTGAGCCGTTACGCGGCGTGGATCATGGACGGGAAATACCGCGCGCCGAAAATCCTGCGTTGGTTCGAATCAAAACTGGACAGCGGCCGGCAAAACTGGAAGCAATACGCCGTCTCGTTGCTCGTATTCAACGTCATGCTGTTTGTTTACGGGTTCACGGTGTTATGGCTTCAGGGCTGGTCGAAGCTGCCATGGAACGGTTTACACCGGGGCATGCTGGAGCCCACGACGATATTCAACAGCGTCATATCGTTCATGACCAACACCAATCTTCAGCACTATTCCGGAGACCAGCATCTGTCCAATTTCTGCCAGGTGTTCTTTTGCATCGCCAATCAGTTTTTGTCGGCGGCCGTCGGATTTTGCGCCCTCTCGGCGATCATCCGGGCATTTCGCGGCGATCCGAACGTCGGCAATTTCTTCGTCGATATGTGGCGGGTGGTGGTTTACATGTTCGTGCCCTGCGCCCTGATCCTGGCCGTGATCTTCGTGCAGCAGGGCAGCCCCATGACGTTCAAGGCCGACAACGTCGTTTCAACCCTGGAACCCGGCGCGATGTCGTCGGCGACCAGCGGCGCACAGACCCAACAGACGATCGTGATCGGGCCGGTTGCCGCGCTGGTCCCCATCAAAATGCTGGGGACCAATGGCGGCGGATTCTACGGAATGAACGCGGCGCATCCGATGGAGAATCCCACGGCGCTGACCAACTGGTTTACCACCTTCGCGATGATGATCTTTCCGTTCACGCTGGTGCTGATGTACGGGCGGATGCTCGGCCGGTTGCGGCACGCCGTGGTCATTTTCTCGGTCATGATGCTGCTGATGATCGGGACGATCGTGTGGTCCATCTATTTTGACACGATGAAGCCGAACCCCGGATTCACGGCGCACCCGGCCGCGGCTTATCAGGTTCCCGACGCCGGCTCTTCCAACGGAAAGCGCGACGTTCCGTTTCCCGCCGTCGCCGGGTTGCCGGTTGACCAGCATTCAGGAAATCTCGAAGGCAAGGAGATGCGTTTCGGGACCTCGGCCGGGGCGACTTTCGCGGCGGTTACCGTGGACGTGACGTGCGGCGCGGTCAATTGCGAGCACGACGCCCTCAACCCGGTCGCCGCCTTGTCCCCCATGGTGGGAATGTGGCTTAACTGCATTTACGGCGGCAAGGGCGTCGGGATGATCAACCTGTTGCTCTTCCTGATTATCGGGATTTTCATCGCCGGCCAGATGGTGGGCCGAACGCCGGAGTATCTCGGGAAGAAGATCGGCGGCCGCGAGGTGAAACTCGCGCTGATCGCCCTGCTGGTTCATCCCATCATGATCCTGATGCCCACCGGCCTGTTCGCCGCAACGGATTGGGGCAACAAGGCGACCAGCAATCCCGGCCCGCACGGGTTCTCGCAGATGCTTTACCAATTTTCGTCGGCATCGGCCAACAACGGCTCCGCGTTCGATGGGCTCGGCGTCACCTACGGTCTGAACAACAATCCCAGTCCGTCGCCCGAGGCGGTCCCGTGGGACATTGCGACGGGACTGGTCATGCTCTTCAGCCGTTACCTTCCCATCATCGCGCCGATCGCGATGGCGGGTTACCTGGGAATGAAGAAGTCCGCGCCTTTTGGTTTGGGAACTCTGCGTGACGACACCTTTACGTTTGGAGTTCTATTGCTGGGGACGATTCTGATCGTGGGAGCGTTGCTCTTCCTGCCGGTCGCCGCGCTGGGGCCGGTCGCCGAGCATTTTGGACCGTTCCCCTTTGGCGGTTGATTTGATCCAAGAAAGGAACCTTTTATGAATCTCGCAATTTGGTTGCCCGCGATGTTTGCGCTGGGACTCGTGTCGATGGGCCTTTGTCTGCTGTTCCTTTACGCGTGCGAAAAGATTTGAGGCGATAACCATGCTTACCTATTTCACGGCGGCTGTGGCGGTGTTTCTGTTCATCTACCTGTGGGTGGCCGTGATCCGGCCGGAAAAGTTCTAAGCGGCCAGATCAACGACGACCACCACTCTTTGCCAACGACTAAGGAGCGAAACCAATGAGCACCGGAACAATTTACGAATCTTCAACCCCGGGAGGGACGCGGGTTTTTCCGCCGGGGCGGAAACCGCCGCGGCGCCGGCGGCAAATGCCGCTGTTGACCCCCGAGACCACCTGGTCGGCGCTGAAGCAGTCGATCGTAATGCTCCGTCCGGACATCCAGTGGAGAAACCCCGTCATGTTCGTGGTGGAGATCGGAGCCATCCTCACGTTGCTGTTCATCATTCAGATGGCAACGGGGAAACCGGCTACGCAGACCCCGATCACGTACTTCATCGCGCTGGATTTCTGGCTGTTTCTCACGGTGATCTTCGCCAATTTTGCCACCGCTCTGGCGGAGGCGCGCGGCAAGGCCCAGGCGGATTCACTCAGGCGGACCCGGCGCGACACTCCCGCCCGGCGCATGCTCAAGGACGGCACTACTGAAGAAATCTCCTCCCGAGACCTGAAGCAAGGAGATTTCGTTCTCGTCGAAGCCGGAGAAGTTGTCCCCAGCGACGGGGAGATTGTCGAAGGCATCGCGTCAATCAACGAGTCGGCGATTACGGGCGAATCGGCTCCGGTCATTCGCGAAGCCGGAGGCGACCGGTCCAGCGTCACCGGCGGCACCACCGTCATCTCGGATCACATCGTCGTCCAGGTGACCAGCGGAGCGGGCGAGTCGTTTCTCGATCGGATGATCGCGCTTGTCGAAGGAGCGATCCGGCAGCGAAGCCCCAATGAGATTGCACTGACGCTGGTGCTGTCGGGACTCACGTTGATCTTCCTGATCGTGGTCGTTCCGCTCTGGCCGATGGCGTGGAACGCCGAGCAGTATATGACCAGCTACCTCGGATTGGCCTCGCCGCTGAAGAGCCTGGGCACCGACGTTCCGACGCTGGTGGCGCTGATCGTCTGCCTGATTCCCACGACCATCGGCGCCTTGCTGGCCGCCATCGGCATCGCCGGCATGGAACGCGCCCTCACTCACAACATCATCTCCAAGAGCGGAAAGGCCGTGGAATTGGCGGGCGACGTGGACGTGGTGCTGTTGGACAAAACCGGAACGATCACGGTTGGCGACCGCCGGGCGACGCAATTCCTGCCGGTCGGCAAATACGACGCGGCACAGCTTGGCAAGTTGGCCGCTCTGGCCTCGTCGACCGATGCGACTCCCGAGGGCAAAAGCATCGTCAAGAAATTCGAGGAAACGGCCACAAGCGCCGTGAGCATCCCCAAAAACTCGCAGTTTGTGCCGTTTACCGCCCAGACGCGCATGAGCGGGATCAACTTGCCTGACGGAACGCGCATTCGCAAAGGCGCTTCCGATGCGATCGTGAAGTTCGTCCAGCGGCAAGGCGGCGTCGTCCCTACTGAGTTGTACGCGATGGTCGATGGCGTCGCCGCCAAGGGCGCGACGCCGCTGGTTGTCGCCAACGGCGGCGACGTTGCCGGCGTGGTCGTGCTGGAGGACATCCTGAAGCCGGCGATGAAGGATCGGTTTGAACGCCTCCGGCGGATGGGGCTGCGCACCGTGATGATCACCGGAGACAATCCGCTGACGGCCGCGGCGATCGCCGAGCAAGCCGGCGTGGACGATTTTGTTGCTCAGGCCACGCCTGAAATCAAGCTGGAATACCTCCGCAAGCAGCAGGGCGAAGGCAAGCTGGTCGCCATGATGGGCGACGGCACGAACGACGCGCCGGCGCTGGCCCAGGCCGACGTGGCCCTGGCCATGAACGCCGGAACCCAGGCCGCCAAGGAAGCCGCCAACATGGTGGACCTCGACAGCGACCCCACCAAGCTGATTGAAGTCGTTGAAATCGGCAAGCAACTGCTGATGACCCGCGGCGCCTTGACCACCTTTTCCATTGCCAACGACGTCGCGAAATATTTTGCGATCATCCCGGCGCTGTTCGCCGGCACGCTGCCCTGGCTGAAAAGGATCGACATCATGTACCTGCATTCGCCGACCTCGGCCATTCTTTCGGCGGTGATCTTCAACGCGCTCATCATCCCCGCGCTGATCCCGGTTGCCCTGAAAGGCGTTTCCTATAAACCGCTCGGCGCGGACGCCCTGCTGCGGAAAAACCTGCTGATTTGGGGCTTGGGAGGCGTCATTCTGCCGTTCGTCGGCATCAAGCTCATCGACTTGTTGCTGGTGGCGTTCCATCTGACCGTATGAGCGGCCACGAATTTTGGAGTCATTACCATGTTCAAATCAATCACAAAGAGTCTTTGGTTGCTCGGGTTTTCAGTCGTGATCTGCTGTGTGGTCTACCCCGCCATCATGTGGGCCATCGGGCAGACGTTGTTTCCGTTCCAGGCGAACGGAAGCATGGTGAAAGCGGACGGCAGTCACGTGGATCATCCGGACGGGACGGAAGTGGGCTCCCTGCTGATCGCCCAGCCGTTTACCAAGGCGGAATACTTCCAGCCCCGGCCATCGGCGTGTTCTTACGATGCATCGGCGTCGTCTTCACAGGCGTGGGCGGCATCGAACTACCAGCTCCGCAACCGCGTGGCGACGCAACTTGGGCCGATTGTCACCTATAAGAGTGGTCCGAAGGCCGGTCAGGCCGTCGCGCCGGATATCGAAGCCTGGTTCCAGAAGGACCAATTCCAGGGCAGTCCGTCGATCGTCGCCCAATGGGCCGATGCCCACAACGGCCTGGCCCAGGCCTGGGTAACCGGGGATTCAACCGGCGCGCACGCTCAATACGTCACCGATTGGGAAAAAGCGCATCAGGCGGTGGTCCAGCAGTTCATCAAGGACAACCCCGGCACGCCGCAGCCCCAGCCCTCGGACTTGGCCGTCGTATTTTTTGAGACGTTTTCCAAGGAGAACCCGGGCAAATTCCCCTCGGGCGTGACCTACAACCCGCCGACAACGCTGCCATCAGGCGTGCCCGCGACGCAGCCGACGACAATCATTCAGCCGGTTAATTCCGGATCGGACATCCAGTCTGATTTCTTCGACATGTGGAGGCAGGACCATGCGGACGCGGACCTCCAGGACGTTCCCGGCGATCTGGTGACAACCTCCGGGTCGGGCCTCGATCCGCACATCACGCTCCAGAACGCCGAATTTCAGTTGCCCGGCATCGCCGCTCAGTGGGCGCAGGACACCAAGCGAGACTCCGCGGCGATCAGCAAGGAAATCGACCAAATCCTGCAAAAGGACGCTGCGGCGCCCTTGGGCGGCTTGTGGGGCGAACAAATGATCAACGTGCTGCAAGTCAACCTGGAGCTTCGTCAAAAATACGGCGCGCCGGCTTCGTAAGCCAACATGCGACGCCTTTTCGAAAATGGGTTGCCGCGGATGTCCCGGAAATAGAAGAGTCCGCGGATTCCTTGTTGTTTCGGCCAAAATCGCGGAGGAACTTTGTTGGGATTATAATGTTATGAACACCAACGTCCTTTTCTTGGAGCGCGGCGAGGAATCGAAGTCTGGGAGAAAGAATATGCCGACAGACCCAATCTCCCGCCTGCACGTTCTTGTCGTGGACGATGAAATCAACGTTCGCAAGACCCTTGCCATCAGCCTGGAAACGGACGGGCACCAGGTGGTTGCCGTCAGCAATGGGGAGGATGCCCTCTCCGAAGCGGCACACCATCACTTCGACGTGGCTTTTGTCGATCTGCGGCTCAAGAACAAATCCGGATCCGATCTGATCCCGGAACTCATCGCAAAAAGCCCCTGGATTCGGGTCGTGGTCATTACGGCATTCGGCACGGTCGACAGCGCCGTCGAGACGATGAAGCGTGGCGCCGTGGATTACATCACCAAGCCGTTCACGCCCAAGCAAATAAAACAAATTACCGACGCGTTGGCGATGCGCGCCGGGCCGGGGAATTCCGCGGGCCAGACCAGCGGCAAATCGGCCGTCAGCCTTCAAAGCCATGATCCCATCATGCTGGCGGCGATAAGCCTCGCGCGCCAAATTGCCCAAAGCGATACCACCGTCCTGATCCGCGGCGAAAGCGGAACTGGAAAAGGAATGCTGGCTCGCGCCATTCACGACTGGAGCAGCCGCGCCGATAAGCCGCTGGCAACCATTTCATGCCCAACTCTTTCCCCGCAACTCCTGGAAAGCGAGTTGTTCGGTCATGTCCGGGGCGCATTCACCGGGGCCGTGCGCGACAACCCCGGTCACATCGCCGGATCGGACGGCGGCACGCTGTTCCTCGACGAAATCGGCGACCTTCCGCTCGACCTGCAACCGAAGCTATTGCGCTTCGTCCAGGATAAAGAATACGAATCGGTCGGAGAAGCGATCACGCGCCGTGCGGACGTCCGCATCATTGCGGCGACGAATACCAACCTGGAAGATGCCGTCCGAGCCGGGCGATTTCGGGAGGATTTGCTCTATCGGATCAACGTGATCCCGATCAACGTCCCGCCGCTGCGAGCGCGCCCCGATGACGTCATTCCCCTGGCCGAGCGTTTCGCCAGGGAATTCAATCGGGGAAATCCAGCGGCCGGTTTTACGGACGAGGCCGTTTCGGCGCTGCGGTCCTACAACTGGCCGGGAAACGTCCGAGAGTTGCGAAACGTCATCGAACGCGCGGTCGTGCTCTGTCAATCCAAGCAAATAGGTCTTCAGCATCTTCCCGGAAGCTTTCTTCCGAACAGTTCTCCGGATTTGGAACTCGGAGACGCGGTTACCATGGACAAACTTGAAGAGGTCCACATTCGCCGTGTGATCGCTCGAACCAAATCACTTGAAGAAGCGGCGCGCGTGCTCGGCATGGACCCCGCCACGCTCTGGCGCCGTCGCAAGAAATACGGCATTTGACCGCGCATGGAGGAGAAACTGGGGGGCGGGAAGATTTATGAGCGTCTGGTCATTCGTGCAATATGCGCTATTTCTTGGGATCGTTACGGTGCTGGTCAAACCGGCCGGCGCCTATCTCTCGCGTGTGTTTGACGGCGGCCAAACGAGGCTCGACCGGGGACTTAAGCCCGTCGAACGGCTGATTTACCGGCTGATGCGAATCGATCCCTCGGTCGAGATGTCCTGGAAAAGATACGCGGGCGCATTCATCCTCTTCACGGCAGTCGGGACGCTGCTGCTGTACGCGATACTGAGACTTCAGACGTATCTGCCCGGCGGCCCGTCCGCCGACGCGCTGACAACGCCAATGACGCCCGACCTGGCGATGAACACGGCGTTCAGTTTCTCGACGACCACGACCTGGCAGGCCTACGGCGGTGAGTTGACGATGAAGTATTGGACCCAGATCGTCGGGCTGGCCGGGCAAAACTTCTTTGCCGGCGCCGCCGGTCTGGCCGTGGGCATCGCGTTCATCCGCGGCTTGGCGCGGAAGTTAACCGGCACGATCGGTAACTTCTGGTTCGATCTCGTGCGCTCGATCCTTTGGGTTCTGTTGCCGCTCTGCGTCGTTGGAAGCGTTCTGCTCATTTGGCAGGGCGTTCCCATGACGTTCGCGCCCTACCCGAAGGCGGCCACGATTCAGGGCGACGTGCAGACGATTGCCCGCGGACCCGTGGCGGCGCTGGAGTTCATCAAGAACCTCGGCACCAACGGCGGAGGATTCTTCAATGCCAACGGCGCCCACCCTTTCGAGGGACCCACGCCGCTGGCCAATCTGCTCGGAATGCTGGCGATCGCGGTCCTGCCGGCGTCGCTGACGTACACCTTCGGGCACATGGTCGGCCGGCCGAAGGCGGGCTGGATGCTCTACGCCGCCATGGTCTTCCTCTTCGTTGTCGCGCTCGTTGTATGTGATTGGGGAGAAACGCGCGGCAATCCGCTGCTTGCACAACTGGGCGTGGCCAGGGCCAACATGGAGGGTAAGGAAGTCCGCTTCGGCGCCGCCCAGACGGTATTGACGGCGGTAACAACCAGCAACGGGGCAACTGGTTCGACCAACGCGATGCACGATTCGTTTATGCCGCTGAGCGTCAGCGTGCCCTTGTGCAACATGATGCTCGGGGAGATCGTGTTCGGCGGGCTGGGCACGGGCCTGTACAGCATCGTGATGGTCGCTCTGGTCGGTGTGTTCATCGCGGGGTTGATGACCGGCCGCACGCCGGAATACCTCGGCAAGAAGATCGGGCCCGGCGAGATGAAGCTGATCGCCCTGTTTTCGCTGATCACACCGATGGCGATATTGTTCCCCACGGCAATCGCGGTCGTCAGCAGCGCCGGGCTGGCCGGTCTATCGACAAATGGCGGACCCCACGGCTTCACCGAAATTCTCTACGCTTACAGCTCGTGCTGTGCCAACAACGGGCAGGCCATGGCGGGCCTCAACGCCAATTCGCCGTTCTATAATCTCACCACGGTTCCGGTCATGTTGGCGGGTCGATTCGGGCTGGCGGTTCCCGCGTTGGCGCTCGCCGGCCGCCTTGTGGCGCAGGGGCGTCGTTCGCAGCACGCGGGCACGCTGCCTTCGGATTCTCTGCTCCTGGCAACGGTGGCGGTCTCCGCCGCCGTGCTGATCGTTCTGCTCAGCTTCCTGCCCGCGCTGGCGCTGGGGCCGTTGCTCGAACATTTCCAGTTGCCCTGAATGTAGCTATAAGCGCTTATCAATGAAGACTGAGATCATCGAAAAAAAAAGGGCCGCCGGTTCGCGGTGGTGCCGCTGAAGGATTTCCAGCGGCTCAAGCATGACGCCCAGATGCTCGACGACATCCGGGCCTACGATGCCGCCAAGACCCGCAAGGAAGAGGCGTTCCCATCCGACGTGGCCCGGCGGCTGGTGGCCGGCGAGAGTCCCATCCGGGTTTTCCGCGAACATCGGGGACTGACCCAGGAGCAGCTTGCCAAGGCCGCGAAGATCGCCCGGCCGTACCTGACCGAGATTGAAGCCGGCCGGAAGGAGGGTTCCGTCTCGGTGCTAAGAGCCATTGCGGCCGCCCTGAAGCTCGACCTGGACGACATCGCCGGTTGAAGAACGGAGAGGGGGAGATTCGAACTCCCGCTACCCTTTCGGGCAGACCGGTTTTCGAAACCGGCGCATTCAACCACTCTGCCACCTCTCCAAAATACATCTCCACCCCCTGCAAAACCGTGGTTTCCCTCCGCTTTTCCGGGTGCTCCGCGCGATGGTACAGCATCCGATTTCACTTCGCCAGAGTTCACCGGGCTCGGCTCGGGCAAATCCATCGGGCAAATCCATCTCTTGACCCGTGCCGGTCGCCCGTCTATTCTTTGTCCACTTTCCGCTATAGCCGCGGGTGCGGCAGCGAAGGGCGTACCCTTTCGCGGCGGAACCCTTTATGACCGGTTTGCCGGGGCGTCCGACGGTCGGACGTTTTTCCTGGCTTTCCTGGTGTCTGGGAGTTTTTCCAATGTCAATGTCCGTTGAGCAGAAACAGAAGATCGTCACTGATTTCAAGATCCACGAAAAGGATACTGGTTCCCCTGAAGTGCAGATCGCGCTCCTGACCGAGCGGATCAACCAGCTTCGCGGGCATTTCGATGCGCATAAAAAGGACCATTCGTCCCGACGTGGGTTGCTCAAGCTCGTCAGCCGCCGAAATCGTCTGCTCAAATATCTGACGCGCGAGGATCGCACGCGATATCAGCAGATCATCGGCCGGCTGGGACTGCGAAAATAACGTTGATCGGGCACGGCGTGGCGCCGCGCCCGTTTTTGTTTGCTTTGCCATCCTTCTCTGCGCCATTTAAGCCCCGGGCGCGGCGGCGGGCCGGCAAGACGATTCGCCACAGATGCACAGACCCGGGGAAGGGCGAGGAAGTGCAAGTTATTAGTTTCAAGTTGCAAGTTAAGATGCAGGATAACGCCGCATTTTTCTTCCAACTTGCACTTGCAACTAACAACTTGCACTTCCCCCTTCCCTCCCTGGATCTGTCCATCTGTGGCCTACCGATACACCACCGGGGCTGAAAAGGGATATTTTTCATGCAAGCCATTCGAATTGAACGGCAGATCGGCGGCCGTACGCTCGCCATCGAGACCGGCACCTATGCCAAGCTCGCCGATGGGGCGGTCACGGTCCAATACGGCGATTCGGTCGTTTTCGCCGCGGTCGTCCGCGCCGTTCCGCGCGAGGGGATCGACTTTTTCCCGCTTCAGGTGGATTACCGCGAGCGCCGCGCCGCCGCCGGCAAATTCCCCGGTGGGTTCATGAAACGCGAGGGACGCCCGACCACCAAGGAAATCCTCACCGCCCGTCTCATCGACCGCCCCCTTCGCCCCTTGTTTCCCAAGGGTTTCATGGACGAGGTGCAGATTCATCTCAACGTCCTGGCCTTCGACGGCGAAAACGACCCGGACATCTTCTCCGGCATTGCCGCCAGCTCCGCCCTCGCCATCAGCGACATCCCCTTCCTCACCCCGACCGCCCACGTTCGCGTCGGACGCGTCGATGGCCAATTCGTGCTCAATCCCACCGTCGAGCAGCTTGAATACAGCGAAATGGATTTGGTCGTCGCCGGCACCAAGCATTTCGTCAACATGATCGAACTTGGCGGCCGCGAGGTGAAGGAGGACCTCGTCGCCGACGCCATCGAGTTCGGCCACAATGCCGTGATCGAAATCGTCGGCATGATCGAGGAGCTGCAATCCAAGGCCGGCAAGCCGAAGATCGGCGAAATCAGGCTTTCCGACCCCGGGTTCGTCGATGCCATCCGCGCCCGCGTCACCGACAGGATACGTGAAGTGAAGGGCAAGGCCGGAAAGGACGACCGCGCCGATTCCATCAAGCAGATTCTCGACGATCTCCTCGCCGAAATGGCGCCCCCGGTCACCGATCCCAACGCCAGCTATCACGCTATCCTGGCGACAAAGGAAAAGCATAAGGAGATTCGAGCCATCTTTGTCGAAGTCGAAGAGCAGGTCACTCGCGAAGCGATCCTCGCCGGCGTCCGGCCCGACGGCCGCGATTTCCACAGCATCCGCCCCATCTCCTGCCAGGTCGGCGTCCTTCCCCGCGTCCACGGCTCGGCCGTCTTCACCCGCGGCGAAACCCAGGCCATGTGCACCGTCACCCTCGGCACCAGCAGAGATGAGCAGCTTGTCGACGGTCTGATCGACGAATACAGCCAGAAATTCATGCTCCACTACAACTTCCCCAGCTACAGCGTCGGCGAAGTCCGGCCCATCCGCGGGCCCGGCCGACGCGAGATCGGACACGGCGCTCTCGCCGAACGAAGCCTCGTCGCCGTCCTCCCCGGCATCGAGCTCTTCCCCTACACCGTCCGCATTATCAGCGACATCCTCGAATCCAACGGCTCCAGCTCCATGGCCAGCACTTGTGGCGGATGCCTCGCCCTCATGGACGCCGGCGTCCCCATCTCAAAGCCCGTCGCCGGAATCTCCATCGGTCTCGTCAAGGAAGGCGGCCGCTCCGCTCTGCTCACCGACATCATCGGCGAGGAGGACCACTTCGGCGATATGGATTTCAAGGTCTGCGGCACTCGCGACGGAATCACCGCCATCCAACTCGACATCAAAACCGAAGGCATCGATCACAAAATCATCCGTGAAACTCTGCACCGGGCCAAAGAGGCCCGCCTGACCATCCTCGATAAAATGGCCGCCGTCCTTCCCGCCCCACGCCCCGAAATCAGCAAATACGCGCCACGCCTGCTCACCGTCAAGATCGACCCGGAAAAGATCGGCAAGCTGATCGGCCCCGGCGGAAAGAACATCAAGAAGCTCCAGGAAGACACCGGCGCCCAGATCGACATCGAGGACGACGGAACCGTCTTCATCAGTTCCGTCGATCAGGCCTCCGCGGAAAAGGCCCGCGATCTCGTCGAGGCCATCACCGCCGAGGTGAAGGTCGGCAAAATTTACGCCGGCAAGGTCGTCAGCATCAAGGAATTCGGCGCGTTCGTCGAAATCGCCCCCGAAACCGACGGACTCTGCCACGTCTCCGAGCTTTCCGACAAATACGTCCAGAACGTCGATGACGTCGTCCACATCGGCGACGAGATTCGCGTGAAAGTGATCCTCATCGACGATCAGGGCCGGATCAAACTCAGCCGCAAGGCCGCCATGCGGGAAGAGGGCCAAACCGATCCGGAACCCGTCGGCGCACCCGCCGGCGGCGGCCCCGAAGGCCACCACGACGACCGCGGCCGCGACGACCGTGGCCGCGACGATCGCGGCGGCCATCGCGGCCCGCCCCGTCACGGCGGTGGCCGTGGCGGCGACCGCGACCGCGGCCCCCGCGGGCCGCGCCGCGACTGATCCGCGAAACGACGGTTAGGAGGCAGGCAACGACGACTCCGTTTCCCCCCTCGCCCGGTACTCCGGGAGAGCGTTGGGGTGAGGGTACTCCGTTGAGTTGTTCACGCTCGGCCATTTGGTCCGGCTATAATATTCAAATATGCCCATAGCATCTCGCAAATCCGTTGTCATTGGCCCCGAGCACCACGGCCGGCGAATGTCGCTCGATCAATTTGACCGAGCCGCCACGCGCGATGACCGGCTATATGAGCTCAATAAAGGGATCATCGAAATGGTAGACGTGCCTCAGCCTCGGCATTTACGGCAGGTGCTGGCGGTTAGAAATCAACTGGTGCTTTATCAAGAGGCAAACCCCGGTGCCATTCATTCCGTTACGAGTTCTTTCGACAGCAAGGTCCTCATCGCCTCCGCGCAATCCGAGCGTCATCCGGATTTGTCCGTCTATCTTTCCCCGCCACCCGAACTTGACCAAGTCTGGTCCCTCTGGGTGCCGGCAATCGTCGTGGAAGTGGTCTCGCCCAGTTCATCGCGGCGGGACTACCACGACAAGCCGGAAGAATACCTCGAATTCGGCATCGCCGAATATTGGATCATCGACGCTCAAAAGCAGCAGATGACCGCCATGATCCGCTGGCGCGGCCAATGGAAGCCGAAGATCCTCAAGCCGTCCCAGAAATACACCACCCGCCAATTGCCGGGTTTCACGCTGGATCTGAGCCGTGTCATGTCCGCGGCAAAATGATCGCTACCAGAATTGTGTGGCGCCGCGTCTATGGCAACAGCTTCTCCACCGCCACGTCAACGAACATTTCGGTGCCCGTCGGCAAGTGCAATACCTGGCCGGACCGCAACGTATCCATTGACGCATACCGGCCCTGCCCCGCATCGGGGATGGTGTATACCTCAATGACGCGATCAACCAGATTGACGATGATGTATCGCGATATCTCCGCCGCCGCATAGATCCGCTGCTTGGCGGTGCGGTCATCGTGCAACGAACTGTCGGCCACTTCAATCACCGCCAAAACATCCGCCGGTCCCGGCAGGCGCTGTCGATATGCATCCGCGGCGCCTTGCAAAATGGCGCCGTCCGGCTCGGGCTCGCTGTCGGGAGGAAGCGTGATTGGCTGTTGTGTCCGAATATGACATCTGTGAGGTTTCAACCGTTCATTCAATTCGCCGAGCTGATAAACAACCCAGACGTGCTCGTGTCCCACCGTCATCGGATTGTCTCCTGACCGGCTGCGGTCCTTGCGAACCAGAAACCCATCCAGCAACTCAATCGGTTGCCCCTCCTCGAGAATCCCCGCGGCAATCATCTGGTGGTATTGATCCACGGTTATGGGCACCGATAGCGGGTTTCGGCGAAGTTGCTGCATTTCCGACGCAATCATGCCGCATATCATACCAAAATCCCCCAGGGCCATCGCATCTAGCCATGGCGTTCAAGCGTTCAAGGGTTCAAGGGAGGGCATTTTCCCTTGAACCCTTGAACCCTTGAACCCTTGACCCCTTGACCCCTTGACCCCTTGACCCCTTGAACCCTTGAACCCTTGAACCCTTGAACCCTTGAACCGCCGGACCTGCAAATGCGATGGCCCTGCGAAAATCCCCACCCCGGCGCGCCTCAGCGTGAATTGTCCCAATTTGCCGGCTAATATAGAGATATGTCTTCCCACACCGTTGGCCCTTTCCCCGCCGATCTCCTCGCCGCAAAAAAGCAAATCCGCGAACGCGCACGTTCCTACGGGCTTGATTTCTTCCCCGTCGTTTTCGAAATGTGCGACTACGAGCAGATGAACCAGATCGCCGCCTACGGCGGATTCCCCCAGCGATATCCCCATTGGCGATTCGGCGCCGAATACGAACGCCTCCGCAAGCAGCACTTCTACGGCCTGGGCCGCGTCTACGAGATGGTCATCAACAACGATCCCTGCTACGCCTATCTCCAGGAATCCAATCAACTCGTCGATCAGAAGCTGGTCATCTCCCACGTCTATGGCCACGCCGACTTCTTCAAGAACAACCTGTGGTTCAGCCAGACCAACCGCAAGATGATGGACGAGATGGCCAACCACGCCACGCGCATCCGCCGCCACATCGAGAAACAGGGCTACGATACCGTCGAGAAATTCCTCGACGTATGCTTGAGCGTGGAAGACCTGATCGACGCCCACGGCATGTTCCTCAACCGTGGCCCGATGGAACAGAAGCCCGAAGAGGTCCCGCGCCAGGAGCAGGTCTCCAAGTTCAAGGCCAAGGATTATCTCGATCGCTGGATCAATCCCCCGGAACTGCTCGAAGCCGAAGCCAAGAAAATGCGCGAGGACCGCGCCAAGCTGCGCCACGTCACCCCGGCCCGCCCGACCCGCGACGTTTTGCAATATCTCCTCCAACACGCCCGACTCGACGACTGGCAAATGGATTGCCTGGCCATCGTCCGCGAGGAGGCCTACTATTTCGCACCCCAGGGCATGACCAAGGTGATGAACGAAGGCTGGGCCAGCTATTGGCACAGCACCCTCATGACCAAGCATTTCGTCGACGCCACCGAGATCATCGACTATGCCGACCATCACAGCGGCACCGTTCACATGCCGCCGGGAAATTTCAATCCCTACAAGGTCGGCCTGGAACTCTTCCGCGACATCGAGGACCGCTGGAACAAAGGCCGCTTCGGCAAGGCCTACGAGGAATCCGACAACGTCGGCGAGAAAAAATCCTGGGACAAGGGTTTGGGCCTCGGCCGCGAAAAAATCTTCGAGGTCCGACGCATGTACAACGACGTCAATTTCATCGATGAATTCATGACCCCCGAGTTCATCGAAAAACACAAGTTCTACCAATACGGCCGCGATCCCCACACCGGCCAGCTTCGCATCGTCACCCGCGATCCCGCTCGCATCAAGCAGGCCATGCTCTACTACCTGACCAACCACGGCCGCCCGTTCATTTACGTCGTCGACGGCGACTACTGCGGCCGCGGCGAGCTATATCTCGCCCACAAGCACAACGGCCAGGACCTGGAAATCAAGTTCGCCATCGAAACTCTCAAGAACATCCACAAAATCTGGCAGCATCCCGTCCATCTTCAAGCCCGGATCGACGACGACATGATTCTCTTCACCTACGCCGGCGACCAGCCGAAACAGCAGACCATTCACGACGAACTGCCCAAGCCGGCACATCAGATGGCATAGCAGTGATTCCGCAGGGTGCGGCCATAATTTTTTGCGGAGCCCGCCCTTTTCCCCCTCCCCCTGTACTCAGGGGGAGGGTTGGGGTGGGGGTTCTTCCGAGCTTGCAAAAATCTTTGGCCACGCCCGTATTCAACAACAGGTGTACTTGACGAGGATTTCAACTGCCTTACGTTACGCATTCCGGTCGCAGATGACTGAGCCTGAACCATGCCGATGAAAAATCCACCCCACCCCGGCGGCCCTGGGCGTCACCCGCACCACGCTGTCAGAGTTGGTCAACGGCAAGCGCGGCATTTCCGCCGAAATGGCCGTGCGCCTGTCCAAAGTATTCGGCGGCACTCCCGCAAGCTGGCTCACCCAGCAGGTACACTATGAACTCGCACACGTCCGCCCCAACAGGATCAAATTGCGAAGGCTGAAAGTCGCCTGACGTATGCGATTCAGGATTGTGGACTGGCTAATTCCAAGCGGGCGCATTGCGATCTGGTTTGGCGAGAATGGAGCCCGCACATGAGCGCTTTACCGGGCAATGGAAATTGCTCAAGTGCCGCTTCCATTCCCCGCATCGACGGCATGATCCTCTTCACCTTCGCCGGCGACCAGCCGAAACAGCAGACCATTCACGACGAACTGCCCAAGCCGGCGCATCAGGTGGGATAGGGCTAGATGTAGCTTTTCTCTGCAGATAACGCAATCTATTTAGGCTTGGGTTCATTCCCTGCACCCGCTGGCTTAGTGCCAGGGTCAACCGCGCCGATCGGTTTCCCTACCTCACGATCATTGTAGATCGTCAGCCATTCCTTCACGATCACTGGCATCCGTTCCACAACTTCGTAGCCAAAGAGCGCTTCATCCAACAAGCCCATGTGCAGCATATCGATAATGCGGCACAGATACGAGCGGCCCTTTCCCCACCAGTTCTGGTACGCATCGACCATAAGGTAGTGTTTCACGTCAACTCCTTCATTTACGCGAAGTTCCTCCAGCTCCATGCCATCCAAAAGCGTTTCATAGATCGCTCCGGAAACACGGCTGCCGAACGTGGTGGTGTGATAGTGTTCCTTCACTTCCCAAACGGCAATTGGATTAACCGTGTCCGGAAATGCGCCGTCGATCCATCGGGCCAACGTCCGAACGGGTTTCCCATCGCGCGTAATCGTCGTGAGGGAGCGCGGCGTAAGGTTTGCCTTCAGATTCCCGCAGTTCACACGAATCAGGATATTGATGATGGCTTGAAGATAGTTTGGCTTCCTCTTTTTCCCCTTCTGTTTATTCATTGGAATATCGCAACCTGCCGGTTTGTGTTGCGCGCAGAGGGTATCGAAAACCCGTTTGGCTCGCTTGGCGTCCATGAGTCGTACCTTGACGTATTCATTCAAGACATTGGCCCGATATTGGAAATACGCCTCAATAAGCTTGCCGTAACCCGTCGGTTTGTCGTTGACGGTGACGTGATCCGTTCTTAGGCCAAGATCATTAAACGCTTTCACAATGTCAGCTATGGCCGGCGCTTTGACTCTATCTTGGCCACGCACCGAGTAATGCGCGCGCTCGCTGATCGATCGAATGTGCGCCCAAAAGTCTTTCGGCTGGCCTAGGAATCGTTTGTCGGCGGTCATGCGCCTCGCTCGAATCTCTCGACAAGTGCGGCAAGGGTGACTCCCAAGACTTTGCAGATGCTCCGCAGTTCAACGAGGTCAAGCCGTTGCTCGGCTGATTCGTAGCGGCTGACGTAGGATTGCGGTTCATCGAGCTTCGCGGCCATGTCAACCTGCCGCATGTTGGCCTCAACCCGTAGTTGGCGGAGTAAGTCTGCAAGCCGTTCCCTGTCGTGCGTTGCCCTGCCCTTGCTCACGATGGAAGGCTAAAGGCCATTGACACGTATGCAAAATGTGCATACGCTTTCGGTGATGATCCAGCAGCTACTGTTCGGTGAATCGGTCACGCGGGACGTGAAGCCGTTCAAGGCACAACTACTCAAATGGATCGGTAACAAACAACGTTTCGCCCACGAAATTGCGTCTTATTTCCCAACCGAGTACGGCACCTACTACGAACCCTTTATCGGTAGCGGCGCAGTCTTGGCAACCGTCGCCCCGGAACGGGGAGTAGGATCGGATTCGTTCAAGCCGCTAATCGAGATTTGGCAAACATTGCACCGTGCCCCGGATTTGCTAAAGCTGTGGTATACGGAACGATGGCTGAAGTTCAAAGCCGGAGAAAAGGCTGACGAATTCGAACGCGTGAAAGCCGCCTATAACGCAAAGCCAAACGGCGCGGATTTGCTGTTCCTGTGCCGTAGCTGTTATGGCGGCGTCGTGCGCTTCCGCCAGCGAGACGGGTACTGCTCCACTCCCTGCGGCATTCACGATCCCATTTCACCCGAAAGTTTTAGTGCGCGTGTAGATGACTGGCATCGGCGCACGAGGGGAACGGAGTTCGTTCGGGCTGACTACCGCGAAATCATGGCCAGCGCGAAGTCCAATGACATGATCTACTGCGATCCGCCCTACACGCACAGCCAAGCTATTCTCTACGGCGCGCAAGCATTCAGTTTGCGGAAGCTCTTCACGACAATCGCGGAATGCAAGGCGCGGGGAGTGTACGTCGCGTTGAGCATCGACGGCATGAAACGCGCGGGGAAGCAGGTTTGCAAGCTGCCTATTCCTGATGGGCTATTTGAGCGCGAGATCTTCGTTAACTGCGGACGCTCAATGTTGCTGCGATTTCAAATGCCTGGCGAAACACTTGAAAACGAAGTAGTGCATGACCGCCTGCTGTTAACATACTGATCGTGCTCACGTCCCGTTTCTATTCCTTTACCTCCAAGATTCCCCCGCCAACACCCGCCGAAAAAAAAATTTCCAAAAAATCCGCCGAATTCCAAAAACACGTCCAATTCTTTCACCTCCCGGCTATAGGTATAGAGGACCTCGATTTTTCGATGCCGATCCAGCCGTTATCCCGGCTCAGCTTGCACGGCGACAAAATGGCCGACCGATGCTCTTTCAAGTGCCATCCCCTGGTAACGGTAACGAAACCCCGCGCCGCGACATCGAAAACGGGGGTTTTGTTACCACCGCACCAAGGCAAATCTGCAACCTTAATTTTATGATGGCCATTCAGCGGGAGAATTCAGACTGACCGCGGATTACGCGGATTGACACGGATACGAAGAACGAACTCATCCCAGGTCCTATCTGCGCTGCAATCCATCAAAATCTTCGCACGCTGGCGGAGGCGAAGCCTACCGCGCGCAAATTTCCAGCCCGGATCATTACCGCCCGCTTCGCTGGAGATCCTGGAGTTGGCTTAGCCCACGATCTCGCTCCCAAAAGAAAAGTTCGCGCGGAGGCGCGGAGAATTGAAGGGGGCAATTTGACCCATCTTTTCTCTTCTCCGTGCCTCCGCGCGATATCTCTTTTCGGTTGCGGCTACGCCGCGCTGGGTTATCCGCGAAATCCGCGGTTCGATTTCCTTTCAAACAGCGACAAAATGGCTGACGGATGCTCTTTCAAGTGGGTCCCTCGTGTGACAGTGACAAAACCCCGCGCCGCGGCGTCGAAAACAGGGGTTTTGTCACCGCCGCAACAAGGCCAACTCTGCAACCGTAGTTTTATGATGACCAATGCACCGGAACAATTCCGACTCGCCGCCGATCGAGCGGATTTCGCTCTCTCTCCTGTTCTACTCTCTACTGTTCCACCCTCTCGCGCAGCGGGGGGGAGGGGGTGGATGGGACATTTTTGGACAAAGTGTCAAATTTCCCGCCATCGCCAGCCGCCAAAACCTCGTTTCCCGATCGACGTCCCGGCTACCCGGCATTGTTCCGCTCAATGTCCTTTAAGTAGAATGTCCCACGCCATGCCCATCCTCAGCACGACCAAAATGACCGCCGAGCAGTTCCTTCAGCTTGGCGAAGACCCACCCGGCGTTCGGCTGGAACTGGTGGAAGGAGAAATCGCCGTGAGCCCAAGCCCGATGCCGCAGCACTCCTACGCGGAAATTAAGCTCATTATTCTGCTTGGCAATCACATTGAGGCCCGGAAATCGGGTGAACTGCATAGGGATGTCGATACGATTCTCAATCCCTTCACGGTCAGGCGCCCCGATATCCTTTATTTTTCCAAGGAACGTACGCATCTGATTGGCAAAAAGGCCATGCACGGCCCGCCGGATTTGGCCGTCGAGATTATCAGCCCCAGCAGCGTTGATATTGACCGAACGGATAAATTCGCCCAATACCGCGACGCCGGGGTCGCCTATTACTGGATCGTCGATCCTGTGGCCAAGACCATCGAAGCCTGGCGGCTCGAGAACGGGCAATACATTCCTGCCGGCCAAGGCGCGAATGACCAGACCGTGCAATTGCCGCCGTTTGCCGACCTGTCCATTCCTCTTTCTCGCCTTTGGCGCGACTGAATAAAGGGTCTGCCAATTCTTCGGGGAGCGAAGACGATTGAACCGCCATGACGCCAAGACGCCAAGGTGGAAAGTGCGCCTTGGAATGATTTTACCTTGGCGTCTTGGCGTCATGGCGGTTCAGTTTCTGCTCTCCCGGAAATTTTTGGCACACCCATGAATAAATGCATCCCCTTTCAATCTTGGCAAAACCCCCAAAGTTCGCTAAGTTATAGGCGAAGGAGCACCTTTCGTGGCCATGCAGGAATCCAGCACGCGCAGTATTTACGACTTCCATGCGATGTTCTATGACGTGACTTTCGGCAAGCTGGTGCGCCGCCGAATCGCACGCGGGATTTCGCACATGGCCATCAACCCCGGCGACCAGGTGCTCGATCTGGGCATCGGAACCGGCGCTTCCCTCGATTTTTATCCCAGCCATGCCCGCATCGTCGGCATCGATCTCTCCGGCGGCATGCTCCGCGAATGCCGGAAAAAACTCCAGCAAAAGCGCCTGGCGCCGACCCAGCTTTTCCAGGCCAACGCTCTTGAGCTTCCCTTCCGCGACAACGCCTTCGATCACGTTTTCATCAGCCACGTCATCAGCGTCGTCAGCGATCCATGCCGGCTCCTCACCGAGGCGCAGCGAGTCTCCAAGCCGGATGCGCGAATCGTCATCGTCAACCATTTTCAATCGACCAATCGGTTCATCGCCATGGTCGAGAAATTCCTCTGCCCGCTTTGCACGATGCTCGGCTGGCGCAGCGATTTGCCCTTGGACGACCTGATCCGGCGAACGGGGGTGGAGGTCGATTATCGCTTCAAGCTGGAAAGCATCGATCTCTGGGAAACGGTGGTGATCACCAACAACAAGGACCGGCGGATGGGGACTTTCGTGCCACCCACGGGGGTCGGGTGCGTCGCCGCTTGATCGGATGCGTTAGCCTTGATCTGTATCACATGCGCTGAATGCGGGGAAAGTTTTGAAATCGGCGAGGAGTTCGCCGGGATTACTGAATTCTGTCCCGCCTGCGGCGCGCTCAACGACATACCCGATACCGCTGCGGACCCCGGCCCGGACCAGCCCATTGAGTCCGCGCCGGCCGTTGCCGCATCCGCTCCCGTTCCGGGGCGCGGCATTCCAGCCGCCCTGTGGTGGACGATTCTCATCGCCGCCGTCGGATTGTTCGCCGTGGCCTGCGTGTTTCTCTTTTCCGACAATTGGGAGAGCCGCAACGTCCAGGCGCTCGCCGACGCAGCCAATCGTGGCGACGTCCTGATGGCCGACGAGGATTACGCCGCCGCCGCCGGACAATACCGCTTCGTCCTGGACACCGTCGGTCACCGCGCGATCGAAAGCGTATTCATCCGCCAGTTGATCGATCGCGCCCGTCGCGGCGAGGCCGAGGCCGAGGACCGCCTTCATGCCACTCCAACCACCCTGGCATCCACCGAGCCCGCCAGTGGAGGCGAAGCCTTCCACGCCGCCACCCAGCCCGATCTCCAGGTTCATCTTGCCATCAAGTCGTTCCAGCGCGACTACGAAGCCTTCCCATCGTTCATCCGCGGCCATCCCCTGCTCTTCCAGGATGCCAAGGGCAATTGGCGCCGACGTCAATTCGTCGTTTGGGACGCGAGTTACGATCCGCCCGCGCAGTCGGACTCGCCGCGGATTTTATTGCGATACACCTGCGGCTCCCACGTCACCGAACCGCACCACGATCGCCAGGAAGCCGAGGCGGACGATAATTTCCCGAACGATGAATCCCCCAAGGACGTTCATTGTCAGACGCAATTCGAATGGCTCTCGAATCGTTGGCTCATCGCCCGCCGCGATGCCGACGCCGAAAAGAACGAGACCGCCGCGGTCGACGTTCGTCCGTCGCTCGACGATTTCTACGTTCTGGAGCGGCAGGCCTTCCATGCGAATCAGGCGTCGCCGTGATCCGTCGGGAGGCACTCTATTTCACCGGCCGGGTCGCCGTCTGTGCCAGCTTTTCCGCCTTCGCCAGCGTCTTCTCCACCTCCGGGTCCGAATTCAGCGCCAGCGACCGTTTCAGCATCTCCACTGCTTCGGGGAATTGATGGTTCTGCAGATAAAGCATCCCCAGCGTGGCCTCCAGCACGCCGGGCTTTTCCCGCTTGTACCACGGAACCTGCGGCTCGACGCTCATCCACTGCTTCACCACCTCGATCGCTTCGGGCACCCGATTCAACTGCACCAAATCCTTCGCCAGCCGGTCGTAGCCGTGCGTATCCGTCGGCTCCAGCCGAGTCGCCGTCTTGTAGTCTTCCATCGCCTTCTCGACGTAGGCGTCTCCCTGCTCGGCGAATTTCCCGGCCTGCGACGCCTGGCCCTGGCGTCCGGCCTCGATGGCCCTGAGAAAGCACGGCTTTGCAAGGTCGTCCTGATATTCGCCCAAGATGATGTAATGAATAGACCGCGTGCCGTTCAGCGAGTAACTGTAGAGCGTTTCAGTATCCGTCCACCGCCCGGCCTGCACGAATGACAGCGATCCCAAAACCACAATCACCGCCCAGGTCGCGATTTTGACCGCCAGGCTTCTGTGCCGATCGATCCACCATCCAATCGCCAGCGCCACGCCCAGCATCGACAAATACACGTATCGATCCGCCACCGTTGTGTAATACTGATATGCAAAAGTCTTCAGCCCCAGGACCGGCAGAACGCCCAATACGAAAATCAGTCCAGCCACGCTCGGTATCTGCCGCTTCATCCGCCAGAGGATCACCGCCAGGGCCATCGGGAAGATCCACGTCCAATAGAGGGGATGATGCAGAGCCGGGTCCGTCAGCACGGCCGCCGGGCTGCGGGCGTAATCAAACCGCAGGTCGATCGGCAAAACCAGCTTGCCCAGGTAAAACGCCAGCCCATCCAGCGCGATCAGCGGCCGCGCCCACATCGGCGCGCCCACGTCTTCCAGCAATTCTTGAATCTTCGCCGCGATGACCGTCATGACAATGGCCATGGCAAACCACGGCCAAATCCACCGCGCGATGTCCTTCCACGACCGTCGATACGTGATCCGATCGATCACGGCGACGATTGCCAGCACAACCACGGTGGATGGTTTTGACAACAGCGCCGCCGCAAAAAACATCGTCGCCAGCCAATAATTTCTCCTCCGCCCGGCTTTGGGCGATTCCAGGGCGGCAAGGTATCGCCAGATGGACAGCAGCGCGAAAAATCCGCTCAGCAGGTCCTTCATCGCCGTTGCCCAGGCGACGGCTTCGGTCTGAAGCGGATGCACGGCGAAGATCAGCCCTCCCGCCGCCGCCGGCCAGTCCCCGATTTTCAGCCGCCGGAGAATCTCCACCACCACGCACGCGCACAGCCAATGAACCGCCAGGCTGGCCGCGTGGAACACGTCCGGATTGAGCGTCGCCCCCAGCAGGTCGGGGCTCTGCACGTGTGCCCCGTGCGCCAGCGCCCACCAGAGCGTGTAAACCAGCGGATCGTACATCGCGTTATTGTGCTGGCCTTTCAGGTTCCACTGGTCCAGCAATCCCCCGATCGTATGGCCCGTGATGTTCGGATTATTGTAGATCAGCGGGCCATCGTCCCAGTCCACGAAATCGTTCGTCACGATCCGGCCAAACACCAGAACGATCGCCAGCAACAACAAAAGACGGATCTGGGTGATTCGCGTCATGATCTGTTGGCAGCAATCACCGCCGCCATCCGCCCGGTGATGCCGTGTTCCCGGCGATGGGAAAAGAATTCATCCCGATGAGTCACGGTGCACCGGTCGGTGGAATCGATGTTGCTCTCGCGCAGCCCGCTGCTTAACAACTGCATTCGCGCCGCCCGGCGTAAATCCACCGTTCCCTTGCCATCCTGCGTCCGTGCAATCGGCGCGGCGTCTCCGAATACGTCGATAAACGCCTCCAGCACTTCCGATCCGACTTCAAACGCCCCGCTCCCGATGCACGGGCCGATGGCCGCCAGGATCGTGCCGGCCGCGCCGGCGCTATCCAGCATTTGCCCCGCCGCCGCCGGAATTATCCCGGCGACAATCCCCCGCCAGCCCGCGTGAACCGCCCCCACGATCCGCCCGTCCCCGCTGCAAAGCAACACCGGCACGCAATCCGCCGTGCGCACGGAGATCACCCGTTGGCTGTCCCGGCTCACCAGCGCATCGGCCCTTTGTCCCGTGTCAAAAGCCCGGCCCGCTTCCACGCACGCCACCTCGCGGCCATGAACCTGGTGAACCCGCAATGGCGGCTCACCGCCGCAGCCGATGCTTGACGTCAATCGCGAGTAATTCCCCCAGATTCGATTCTGATCATCCTGCACGTCGCAGCCGCTCGGGTTCCCCAGGTTGAGCGAATCGAACGGAGCCGGGCTTATTCCCCCGATCCGCGTGCTGAACGCATGCCGTACCCCAACCGCATCGAGTTTTGCCGAGGCATAATAGACCACGCCGTTCTTGAAGATTCGCCGCTCAAGCACGATGCCGAGAGTACAAGTGGGAAGTTGTAAGTACAAGTGCAAGTTGCAAGTGCAAGTGGCAAGTTGATAGCTTCTTCCCTCTTGCTTGCAACTTGCAACTTGTAACTTGCAACTTCTTCTCCCAACTTGCAACTTCTTCTTTCAATCCCCTATGATTTACCCCCCTATGCCCCGCCGCGTTCCCAAGATCGCCGTCTTCCCCGGACAGTTTGATCCGATCACCAATGGCCACCTGGACCTGATCAACCGGGGTGCCCGGCTTTTCGATGAACTGATTGTCGCCGTTGGAATCAATCCGGAAAAGAGCGAACTGTTTCCCCATGCCGATCGCGTTTCGATGGTTCGTAAACTGCTCAGGAACGTCCCGGGGATTCGCGTGGAGAAATACACCGGTCTGACCGTCGACTTCGTCAAGCGCTGCCATGCCACGGCCATCCTTCGCGGTATCCGCGACGTCTCCGATCTCCACCACGAATTCCGGCTTGCCTTGGCCAATCGCGCCGTCGGCGGAGTCGAAACCGTCTTTATTATGACCGGCGACCAATATGCACTGACCAGCAGCAGCCTCATCCGCCAAGTCGCCTCCCTCGGCGGAGACATTCGCCAGCTTCGCGGCGTCCTTCCCGAGCCGGTAATCGAACGTCTTCTGGCAATTCGCCGCCGAATCAAACGCCCACGCTCCGATCCCGACACTCAAAGCACGTGACTTTTGGTCAGCATGGCATTCCCATTCCCTTTGCCTGCCCATGCCGGCGAACCAATCAAATCGGCATAACTTTTCTTAAATGAATGGGTTATCGTTATTCTCCGTCGCTCGTTGAATGGCGGCAATTTTCTTGACCTGGCGCTAGCGCCTCGGATACACTTAATGTGCAGTTCGGTTGCGTCGAACTGGTTTTTTCGCGTTTTTTTGAAATTGCGGAGTTCAGAGGACTTTCCAACTAAGATGATTTAGGCGTCCGGCGGTGGTCGCCGGCGCAAATTTTCCCATGTCACATTTCACAGATGCATCCGCGATCGATGGGGTCGTCTCCTATTGGAGTACGATACGGCAATCATATCTATCCTTCCGTACGATCGCTCCCGATGCGCTTTTGGATGTGACGCATCTCGAAAGGAGCTTCGTATGAAGCTAATGTTTAAGACGAATCCCGGCGCGCCGGGATTCGTCAGGACGAGAGGGTTTACCCTCGTCGAACTTCTGGTGGTCATCGGGATCATCGCTCTGCTGATCTCGATTCTGCTGCCCAGCTTGAACCGCGCCCGTGAAACGGCCAACCGCGTCAAGTGTGCCAGCAACCTCCGGCAGATCGGTCAGGCCATCCTCCTCTATTCCAACGATTCCAAGGGCCCCTATCCCCGCACCATCTATGTCGGCGGCCCCTCGCCCATGACCATAAGTACCACTGGGATCAACGTGCAGGGTTACTCTGCGTCCACCGCCGACGTGCCCACCACCTCAAACGGAATCACCGATCCGTTTAATCTCCCTGCCGCCGCTAACGTGGCTTCGGCGGGCGGCTATGACAACAACGTGCCCCAGGCGCTTTATCTGTTGCTTCGCACTGAGGACATCACTTCGGCCGTGTTCGTTTGCCCAAGCTCCAATGCCACCGCGGATGTGTATGGTGGCGGTACCAATACCGCTTTGAACCAGGTGAATTTCAGCAACATCCAGAACAACCTGAGCTACAGCTATGCTTGCCCCTACCCGGACACTACCGCTCTGGGCAGCGGATTCAAGATGGTCCAGGGTCTTGAGCCCACGTTTGCCGTAGCCGCTGATATCAACCCCGGCACCACCGGAAACAGCGGTAACGACAACGTGTGCTTCCCCAACACCAGCAGCTCGGGCCTTCAGATGCAAGAGGGCAACAGCAACAATCACGGCAAGCAAGGCCAGAACGTGTTGTATGGCGACGGTCACGTCGAATTCCAGAACAATCCGTTCTGCGGCGTTAACCGTGATAACATCTACACGCGTGGTGGACCAACCTGGGGCACTACGACCCAGGACCTGGTCGCGTCGCCCTATACTGCCAACGACAGCGTACTGCTGCCAACCGACGACAACTACTAATCGTTGTTTTTCGGCAAGATTGCAGAGCAATAACCGGGGCCCGCCTTCATCGGCGGGCCTCTTTCTTTCCCTGCGCCCAGGTCCACAGCCGAGCGCATCCCTCACCACGTTTTCATATAATCGACGTGGCGCCCGGAACCACGGTTTCCACCGAAGAGGGCTATGAGCGGTCCAATTCAGATCGAGAAGCATTCTCCCAGCGTTCGGCGTCCGAGCATTTTTTTCAATCTTGGAGCGATAGCCATCTGCCTGGCAATGCTCGCGGTCTTCGCGGTGTTGGCGCGCAACGCGTCAGCGGGCAAATCCGCCACCTTCGATGAGCCGGCATCATTGTTTTCCGCCTGGGTGCAGACCCATTACTTCGATTTTCGGTTCGGACCCGAGAATCCCCCGCTTTATAAGTACTACGTCGCGGCGGGCACGCGAAGCGACGATCTGACAATCAATCGCCGCTCGCCGTCCTGGGATGCGATGCTGCACGATTTCGATGGCGTTGGATCGCTGCTGATCGACACGCTCTATCGCACAGCGGGCAACGACGTCGATCGTCTGCTCAACGCCGCCCGCTGCCGGATGATCGCCTTGGGTGTAGCGCTGGGCGGCATTGTCGCGTGGTGGGCTTGGCGCTGGCGCGGGCCGGTGGCCGCGGTCGTGGCTACGGCCGCATATTGTTTCGACCCGAATTTCCTCGCTCACGCTCCGCTTTTGAAAAACGACGTGCCGCTGGCGCTCGTGCTGACGGGGTTCATGGCGAGCGTATGGCTATTGGGGGAGCGCGCCACCTTCGTTCGGTGGGCGATGACGTCGCTTTTGCTCGGCGCCGCCGCGACAACCAAGTACTCCGGAGTGTTTGCCCTGCCAATCCTGATGGTTGCATTGGTCGTCCGGGCGGTCGGCCGCGACTCCTGGCCATGCCTGCGATGGACCGCGCGGACCCGCGTCGCCCGTTTGGCCGTCGCCGCCGCCATCCTCGCCGCCGCCATGATCGTCGCCTACGTGTTCATCTGGGCCAGTTATGGCTTTCGGTTCGAACTGAGCAGTGACCCGCGGCGCCCATTCGATCCGAATGCGCTGATTCGCGCATTATCCGACAAACAGGCGGGGCCAGCCGCACCCATGGGCTATTCCAGCCCTCTGGTGAGACCGGCGCAATGGGCATTGCGCCATCGCGTTCTCCCGGAGGCATGGATCGTCGGATTCGTGTTCATTCACAACTGGTCTTTGTGGGCGCCCGCCTTTCTTTGTGGAAGCTTCAGTACCCAAGGATGGTGGTACTACTTTCCCGCGGCAATGCTTTTCAAGACGCCTACGGCCACGCTCTTGGCGCTCATCCTCCTCGTTACCGTCTGGGCCGCCCGACCGCGCCAGATGTTCGCATTCAATCCGCGGAACTGGTGGCCGATCTGCGTTGCCTGGACGTTGCCCGTCATGTACATGGCCGTGGCCATGACCATGCACTACGATGTGGGTTTACGGCACGTGTTTCCCATCTATCCGTTTCTTTTCATTATCCTGGGCGTGGGAGCGGCCAATGCATGGCAGCGGCGGCCCCGCATCACCGCGGCCGTGGCGTTTTTTCTCCTCTCGGGCCTGGCCTTGGAAACGTGCGCCGCTTACCCGGATTTCATTCCATTTTTCAACCTCCCTGCCGGCGGTTCACGCGGCGGCCTGCGCCTGCTCAGCGATTCCAATCTCGATTGGGGGCAGGACCTGCCTCTCGTGGCCGATTGGCAAAAACGCCATCCGGATCGCCTGATCTTCCTTTTGTATTTCGGGACCGCCGGTCCCTCCCATTATGGAATCTCTTACTACAAAGACAGCATTGAATCCATATATCCCAATGCGCGGCAGGCGGCTTCAAAGAATATGATTCTGGCCATCAGCGCGACGGTCTTGCAAGGAACCTACCTTTCCCCCGATCAACAAAAGAGGATGGAGCAGTTACGCCGAAAGCACCCCTTGGCGGTCTTAGGCGGGTCGATCTACCTCTTTGACGTGCCATGAACCGGCCGCGCCGCGATTGCCGAGCAACAGTCTTGAGCCCGCCTTCCTCGGCGCGCCTCTTTCTTTTTTTGTTAGAATTCCCCGTTCCTCGAACGTAAGCTTCTTTTTATGGAAGACGTTCTCCCGCCACAAACCGAGCGAGGTTCCGGTTTCGAGCCGCCGCGGGTCCGGCAATTCACCGTCTTCCTCGAAAACCGGGTCGGCCGGCTTCAAGGCCTTCTGGCGGCGCTGGAGTCGGCCGCGCATCCGATTCGCGCCCTGTCCATCGAAGAATCCGGCGATTCCGCCCTGGTGCGGATCATTTGCACCGATTCCGACGCCGCTCGCCGCCTCCTGCGCGATGCCGGGTTCCCCTTCGGCGAACTCGATCTTCTGGCCGTCCAGATTCCAAAAAGAAAATCGCAGCCCCTCATCTCCATCTGCTCCGTCCTTTTGTCCGCCGAGATCAACATTCATTACGTCTACCCATTTCTTCTTGGCCCTCACGGACCGGCGCTGGCGCTCTACGTGGAAGATGCAGTCCTCGCCGCTGAGTTGCTCATCAAAAAGGGCTTCACACTGATCGGCGAAAGCGATCTGAAGCCGTAGAAACTGGTTGCAGCCGGTTTTTCCATTCTGCCGATATGCGCAGCGGCGTTCTCATTTGATCGGAGACCGAATTTTGGATGGGCCGATAAAATCCCACTTCTCGATCCACGGCCCGGCCGTCACGCTGATCAATGCCTGTCGCGAACTGGACGAGCAGATCGGGTTCTTCCTCGGTCCGTTCGCGCTGAAACGTCATACGACCGAGGCTCTGGAAATTCATGGCCAAATCCACCCCTTCGATCTGACCGAAGTCACCCGCTCGCTTTCCGCCGCCGCCGACAGCCGCCGACGCTGCGACGAACTCGTCGAAATCTATTCCCTGGCCGAACGACACTGGATCGTCGACGAACGCTGGGGGGTCTGCGAGATCGATCTTCTCAAGCACCGCTGGCGAAGCTGGCTCCTTCCCCGTCCGTTGTTCGACCCCGTTCAACTCGCCGACGCCGCCGTCTTGCACCCCATGGCTCAGCTCCTTCGCTTACGCGGCGTCGAATTGGTTCCGGCAATTTCCATCGAGCGCGCGGGCTGGGGAGCGATGGTCATCGCCCCATACCCCATCAGCGCCGAAATCGCCCGCGTTGTCCGCGCCGGCTATCGCGTGATCGGCCAGCGCTGGACCGCCCTGGTGCGACAGAACGGGCGCATCGCCCTTCGCCGCGTTCCCGGCGTCCTGGAATCTCCCGCCTCGCCCGGCAAATCCCTGTCCCGCGGCGCCGCCTGGATCGACCTCACCCGCGACAATCCCTGGGCCTCGGCCGACATCGCCTGGTGCGATGCCGTGCTGGCGATCGCTCCGGGCCGGCGCTCCAACTCCCAGGGCCGCGTCGTCCCCATCGCCGAAGCCCAGGCTTTTCTGCGCCATGTCTGGCCGGTCCCTCAACTGCCCCTCGATCGCCCTCGTCTCCAGCATCCCGCCGTCACCCTCGCCGGCCAGTGCATCTGTCTCAGCCTGCAATTATCCCGGCACGAGGATGAATTTCTCCAACTGATCGAATTCGCCCGCAAACGATCCGCCTCCCGCGTGCAGGTCTCCATCAGCCGGGCCCTGCGGCGAACCATTGTCCCGGCGGCGCGAAAAGCGGGATAGTAGGGGCAAACCCGAAATTCGAAATTCGAAACTCGAATCAAATTCGAAATTAAAAACTCGAAACGAAGGCCCTTTGGTCATTCGAATTTCGAATTTGATTCGAATTTCGAATTTCGAGTTTCGAATTTTCCCCTACTCCCCATCCACCCTCTGATATCGAAACGCCGCTCGATACAGCCCCGACACCTCCGCACTCTTCACGACCATCGGCCGATACTTTTCGTTGCGCGGCTGAAGCCGCACCACGGGCGCCTCCCCGTCCGCCTCGAAAAAAATCCGCTTGAAGGTCGTTTGGCCATCCGCAAACCGCACGAAGCAGTCGTCCCCATTTCTCGCCGCCAACGACGGCGCGAAGATCACGATGTCCCCCTCCCGATATTTCGGCGTCATGCTGTCCCCGTGCACCCGCGCCGCGAACGCATCCTTGTCCGAAATCTCCGGGCAACCCACGTATTGATCCGCCACCCGCGGCGGATACGACAAATCCAGAAAATCCTTCGGATAACCCGCCGATGCCCGATTGATCACCGGAACGGCGTTGCCCATGACCCGCTCCGAGCCTTCCCCGCCAGGGTCTACCAACTCCCGCAGAATCCCCGATAGATCATCAACTTCGCCTTCGACCAGCGGCGTCTGTCGGCCTTTCTTTCGTTCCAGCAGCTTTCCCAAAACCGCGCGCACGTCCTGCGGCGTTCTTTGCAGATGCGCCTGCGTCACCAACTCGCCGACCCCAAACCCCAGCGTTTGTTCCAATCTCCGAAGTTTCTCGTCGCTAGGCGGATTCGGCGTCCGCCCCGTTTCGATGAGCGACAGATACGGCTTGGAAATATTGACTCTTCCCGCCAATTCATCCAACGTCAGCCCCAGCCGCCGCCGCTGCTTGCGAAGTTTTGCGCCCAACGGTTCCATGTCTGCAAAACTCGCATACCGATAGCCCATCTTCGCCAAAAAATCAACAAAAATATCTTACAAATACCTAACATGGATGGAAGGCGAAACAGCGGTTTATTCTTTATAAAACCGAGCGACGCCCCCACTAATTGCAGGATTTCGGTTACTCGTGGCTCTTTGTCGGCTTCCAAATCAGACCGCATCTCATGCACATCCACGACTGCATCCAACGCAGGTGAAGCGCACGCCAATCGGTTCGGTTGTATTTCGCGTTGCTGAACGCTGCCATAAACGGCAACACGGACAGCAAAAAACATACGACGGCGAGACCCATCATAATCGGATCGTGAACAGAACCGGGATCCGGTTTGTCCGGCGGTGATCCAAAGAAGAAAAGTACCAGTCCCACGCAACCGCCAATCACAAGGACAACGCCGAGAAGAAACCACACAAACTCGGACTTCTTTTGGGGCGGCGCGGCCCTTAATGACAGATTAGTTTGCGACACCACATCGCCCCCGATGCCCGCGATTCCGTTGCCGGCAACCAGCGCCCCGAACGAGTGTGTCGACGATCCCTGCTGAAAAACCATCGACAGCGAACGCGCGTCGTCCGAATGACAATTCGGGCAGATGTGCCCCGATACCTGGGGATTCGTGGACGGCATTTGGCTCCGGATAGGCAGTCAAATGCTACTTCGCTCCTTCAAATGCGTCAAAAGTTTGGTGATGTAATCTTCCGCGGCGATGCGAAATTCAAAGGGGTCGGGAGTCTTTTCCGGTAAAGACTCCCGACCCCTTTATCACGACGGCCCCTTCTCCTCAAGCTGATACAGCTTCGGCCCGATCCGCTGGTCCGCCCATTTCATCGACTTGTTGAGCACAAATCCGAACGCGCACAAAACCGCGATCAACGCCACCAGCGTGATCAAATGCTTGGGCCGCCAATGGCGGATCGTCGATCCATAGGCGATCAGCGCCAGCACCGCGGCCACGGTGACCACCGCGTCGTAGCTGGCTCGTTGCCAATATGGGCCGCCGAGGTGCAGCCACATGCCGAATTCATCGAACGTCAGTCCCAGGCCGACGCCGTAGGCCACCGCCGTCCCCCAGAGCCAGCGGCCGCTGGGGCGTCCGAAAAGCGACGCCGCGCCGCTGATGCTCAGCAGAAATATCCCGTAATTCAGGTGATGGACGTGCGTGCCCTTGACGTGGAAGAACAATTGCGGCGGCAGCTTCCCGGCCATGATGAAGATCACCAGAATCCGCGCGATCACGAACGTGAAAATAAATGCCGCCAGCACCAGCCTGGCCAGGGCGTTTCGCTGGTGGATGGCCGCTTGCCTCGCCGCCAGTTCCATCGTGTCCCGAGTTTCCATTTCCGCCTCTATTCGTGTGAAGCAACGGCCGTTTTTCTCGCCATTTCCGTGGCCGTTCCAAGCCGTCTCAGTTTCTCTGTCTCGCCGCCTCGATCGTACAAATAGAATACGCGCCTCGGATCGATCCGCGAATAGTATTCATATAATGCACGATCGCGATCACCCGGTTTCCCGATCGCCGAAACGTCCGCGTTCAGGTCGTGAGCGCGGATGATGGCCGCCTCGTCCGGCCAGGCGACGTCGGCATTGAAGACCGGTTCAACCGAGGGATTATTCGTCACCTTTTTTCCGCCGATGAGCGCGTCCCGGTTGAAATGGAACAGCACAACCGCGCGGCCGGTGATTTCGCGGGCCAGATCGCTGTCGATCTGCCGCAACTCCGGGGGCTTGAAATGCTGGTCATCCGCCAGGCGGTCGAATTGCGGCATGCCCGACAGGGCGAGCGGGATCATGGCCACGGCGATCATCGTCCGGCTCATGGCGGCTCTGTTTGGAAACGTGTCGGTTAGGAAACGGATCGGCAGGACGCAGAGGAGTATGACGGCCGGCATCACCATGATGTAATAGTGCGGCAAGACCCACGAAAACGCGTAAGCCGTTAGCACCAATGTGAACGTCGGCAACATTCCCCAAACGGCCCAAAGCCGGCGGTTCCACATCGCCAGCAGCGACATTGGGAGGATGAGCCAGAAAAACGGCTCCGGCACGGCGGCGAAACGGATCATGTCCAGTTGCCCCATCAATCCGGACATAAGATTCTTCCATTGGTGCTGTTCGATGACTCCCTTGGCGTTGATCTCATAGAAAAACTGGGCTTGGGGGAGATCGGATACGTGCCGCGGCGCCGGTCCGGAGTGAAACCAGAAAACGCCGGGATAATTGGCGTCGTTATATCGGCCGAAGGGAGTGGTGAACCATTCCCCGGTGACGTTGCGGTTGATGATGAGTTGAAGGACCAGGAACGGAAGCACGGGAAGAGCGACCGTGGCCGCGGTGATGATCCAGGTGCGAAGGGGTTTGGATTTGAGATCCATGGCCATGACGCCGGCGAGGACGATGGCAAAGCAAAGGGCGTCCGCCGGCCGGGTGATGGCGGCCCATCCGCTCATCGTGCCAAGGAGAATAAGCCAGCCGCGTCTCTTGTTTCGCCGCCACTTCAAGACGGCCCAGGTCATGGCCAATCCCAGCGCCAGCGTGGGGATTTGTGCCATCGCCATCATGGAGAAGAGCCGGAACATCGGCAGCGAAAGCAGCAGCAACACCGCCAGAATAGCCGAGGCGCCGTCCAGGATTTCCATGAAGATGAGATAGACCAGTGCGGCACATAGTCCCCCCGTCGCCAGGGGCGCTATGAAATATGGCAAATGCAGCAGAAGCGGCCAAACGTACATCATGGCCGCGCCGGGGAAATACATCGACGCGTACACCGGCCTGACGAACGTGTAGAACGTCTCGAAATATTCCGGCAGCGGCAGCGCCGGCATCCAAAAACGCCCATGGGCCAGCATTTGAATCTGAGTCAGGTAACTGAACTCGTCCTCGTAGGTCGGTTTGAAGGAGATGCCTTCCATTTGCAGCGTCCAGTACAAAAACAGGCTTGAGCCGATCCAGATGGCCATCGCGATGGATCGGCGCATCACCGCGGAAGGCGCGGCCAGGACATTCCAAAGCCAATTGAATGCCCGGTTGATCGGGGGGATCAATCCCGCAACGATGGCGATGAGAATCATCCGCGGTTTGTTCTGATGTCCGTAATTTCCCTGTCCGAACACCAGCCAGCATTCAACGCCGAAGGCAAGCAGCCCCAGTGTGAGCCATCGGGCAATGCGGGAGGAGAGCCAGTTAATGGTGTCTTCCGCGGCCCCGCCAGGCCGCGCCGGGATCTCGCCGACATTTCTCGACATGGTTCGCCGAACGGGTCTACAACTTAGGATTCGTGTTTCCTGAAATCAACGCCATGACCTCGGCCCGGCTGGCAGCATTGTCCTTGAAGATGCCCCGCAATGCGCTGGTCACCATCATGCTGCCCGGCTTTCGCGCTCCGCGAATCGTCATGCACATGTGCACCGCCTCGACCACGCACGCCGCCCCGATCGGATTCAGTTCTTCCATCAGCGCATCGGCGATCTGCGTCGTCAGGCGTTCCTGCAACTGCGGCCGCCGCGCGTATCCCTCCACGAGCCGCGCCAGCTTGCTCAAACCCACGACCTTTCCATCCGGCAAATAGGCCACGTGCGCTCGTCCCGTGAACGGAAGCAAATGATGTTCGCACAGGGAATGGAATTCGATGTCCCGGAGAAGCACCACTTCGTCGTACCGCTCGGCGAAGACCGTCCGCAAATGGACGCGGGGGTTCTCATGCAGCCCGGCGATCAATTCCGCGTAGGACCGCGCCACCCGCTCCGGGGTCTGCAACAGTCCCTCCCGATCCGGGTTTTCGCCGACGGCAAGCAATATCTCCCGCACCGCCCGCTCGATCCGCGCCAAGTCAACTCCACCTGGGGATTTCGCCTTCTCCGACATATTTACTCCTCTTGCCTTTGAAAGCGATTATAGACGGTTTCGGGTGCGTGGCACATTCTGCAGGCCCTCTTCGTCCTGTGGTACTCCGGGAGAGGCTCAGGGTGGGGGTTTCGCGGACCAATCGACGTTCGACGGTGGAGAGCAAGCCCTCCACGGTGGAGGGCAAGCCCTCCACTCTCACCCCAACCCTTCCCCGCAGTAAAAGGGGAGGGGAAATTCTTTACAGCGAGTGTCGCGCATCCCAGATGACCTCCACGGCAAATGGCGCGTGGCGAAAGCGACTGGAGGAACGTAGACTGAATATATGGGCTCCAGCCCCCACATTCTGCCAAACGTACCGCGAATCGCGGCGCAGCCGCAATCCCTGCCGTATGAGCCGGTATGTGCCATCTTCCGGCGATATCTGCGCGGGCAGAAGCTGAAGTTCACGCCGGAGCGGGCGATGATCCTCGACGCCGTGCTTCGCAAAACCGCGCTGTTCGAGGCGGAGCAATTGGCGGTGGATTTGCGCCAGCTTGGCCACCGGGTGAGCCGCGCCACGGTTTATCGCACCCTGGCTCACCTCCAGGATGCCGGGATTCTCAAACAGGTCTTTTTCGACAATAAGCAGTCCTATTACGACGTGATCGTCGGCCGGCAGGTTTATGACTATCTGATCTGCGTGACCACCGGCAAGGTGATTGAATTCAACAGCGAGAAGCTGCGTAAGCTGCGCGACGAGATTTGCCGTCAGCACGGCTTTGAGCCGCTTTCGCATCAATTTCACATTTTTGGCTTAAGCCCCGAGGCCAAGGCCGAGGCGGAAAAGAACGGCAGCGGCAAAAGTGCTGCCATGCACGGGAAAATCAGCACATCGCGATGAACGTCGCCAGCACAAGAATTCCAATCCGGATCTTCCTGTCCCAAAAGCCGGAACTAGTGAGGTGGTTTAGCATAGGGCGGTTGGCAACCTTCTGATTCGGATCATACAAGGCCCATGCCGGGAGCGGGAGTTTGACCGTTCCCCTCAACAGTTCGATGCTGCGGGCCATGGGGGCGCGTCGGCGTTGTTCGGTTTATGCGGGCTGACTCCGCAAGGCATCGTGGCAAACAACCGCGGATGCGCCCGCGCAACGCTGCACCCATAACATCGCTCCGCATTCCGATTTCCGACCCCAGTCGCCATAAACGGCAAGCTCAACTGTGAAAACTTGCGATTGTTGGCCCGCGTCAGTTTGTTCCGACCATCATTCTTGACAATTCCTTAACGAATCTTGTTTATTTGTGAACCATCGCTTGAAGATGGAGGAGATTTGCACATAAATGAGGAATCTGCCATGGCGCGAGATCAGCGAAACGATTCTTTTCGATGAAGGTGACTTTTAGTCATCTTCTGTAGTGCCTATAATAGCGAATAATAGCGAACCGATTTTGTTTTTTGCCGTGAGGAACCATGTCATATAGACAAATATTCGACAGTCTTAGCAAGGTAGTGCGATTTTCCGAGGCTTGGCTGGTTAGCACAACGCCTCGGGGCGGTCTTCAGATCGTTCAGCCATCGCATCTTGGGGAGAATTGGGTTAAGCCCTACTCCACCGATTTCCAGACCGAAGATGCCGCGACGTGGCGCGCGCTTATTGGTAATCGCACCGTTTGCGGCGAGGACGTCTGGCCCGCAGGCGTTGAGGCCTCCCGGTACTATCGGGATTTCCTGGATGGTGCGAAGTTGCGGCGTCTGGTTGCCGCGCCCGTCAAATCCCCCGTGTTTCCCGGTTACGACGGCGCGCTGCACGTTTATGGCACTTCCGAGTTGGGCGGTTTCGCGGATTCGGAAGTGAAAGCGATCACCGATGCCGCCGGACAGATCGGCCGCGATGCCGCCGCGGCGAGATCTTCACGCCTGATGCACGGCGACTGCGCCAACACGCCGTCCTGGATGCTGCGCCCCGGCAACCGATTGATGGTCCTCAACGCCAGTTTCAAGTCCGTTCTCGGCCAGGCGATCCCGGACCTCGACGAGCGCGTCTCGGATCAGTTGTACCAGGATGCCCGCCAACGGTTGCAGCGCCTCGGCGGCGAACCGATCAGCTCCGATCGCATCGCATTACCCGACTCGCGCGGACAGTTTTGGATTTTCCGCGCCGTGGCGTATCGCAACTATCCCGCGCTCGGCACGGGCCCCGTTCTCTTTTATTGTCTGCTGCCCAGTTATTGCGATTGGGTCTCGCTGCGGGCCGCCGATTTTTCCGCCGATGCCGAACTCTCCCGCCTCGTGCCCGCCATCCATTTCATGAGCGAGCATTTCCGCAGGGGGCCGGCCCTCGGCGAAATCGCCAGGCACGTCCATCTCAGCCCGTTCCATTTCCACCGCCGCTTCACCGAACTTCTTGGCATCACCCCCAAGCATTTCCTGCTGGAATGCCAGATCTTTCATTCCAAGCGCCTGCTGTATGGACGCGCCACGGAACTGGCCGAGATTTCCAAGATATGCGGCTTCGCCCACCAGAGCCATTTCACCAGCCGATTCAAACAGTATGCGGGCCTCACCCCGACGCGCTGGCGAAAACTGGCGACCAAGAACGACGATCCGGCGCGCGGCCGGATCGAGGTACATTGATCACCGCCTGCAAAGGCGCTTTCAAAAACTTTGAAACCGCCGGTCCCCTCGTCGATGCGATATAACTTTCGCCATGAACCCGGCCATCGCAGCCCGGCCCGTCTGGCCAACCTCGCGCACCCTGCGCGTCGGCAGCGTCAGCTATCTCAACGCCAAGCCGTTGATTCACGGCTTGGAAAATGATCCGAACGTCGATCTGCAATTGGCCGTGCCGGCCAAGCTTCTCGACGGCTTGCGGTCGCGGCAGTTCGACGTGGCCCTGCTTCCCGTGATCGATTACCAGCGCCTGCGGGATGCCCGGATTGTGCCCAGCGGCGGCATCGGTTGCGACGGGCCGACCCTCACCGTCCGGATTTTCAGCCGCTCCCCCATCGAAACAATCACCGCGCTGGCCTGCGACGTCGAGAGCCACACTTCCGTCGCACTGGCCCGGATCGTATTGGCCGAGCGGTTTGGCATCTGGCCGCGGTTCGTCGATTTGCCCGAACCAGCCGCAACTGATGCCATGCTCCTCATCGGCGACAAAGTCGTCTCCCACGCGCCGGTGGGGATGGAACATCAGCTCGATCTCGGCGCCGCCTGGAAGGAACTGACCGGAAAGCCTTTCGTATTCGCGGTCTGGATCGCGCGGTTCGGGACCGATCTGGCCGACCTTCCCGATCGCTTGCGGCAAGCCCGGGACCGCGGCCTGGCCGATCTGCCCAACATCGTCGCCCGCCACGCCGTCCCCCGCGGCTGGCCGGCGGACCTGGCGATGAAGTATCTGTCTGTTTATTTGAAGTTTGAGATTGGCCCCGCCCAACTCGACGCCATCCGGCTCTTTCACGACTTGGCGAGCAAATATGGGATTATCGAATCTCCTCGTCCGTTGGATTTGTATTGATCCCCTCACCCTTCCGGGCGCGAACACCAATTCCGCCACATCTGCCGGTAAGCCGCTTCGACATTGCGCGCGAACCGCGGGCCGTCCATCAGGGGCGACGCCCGCATCCTCTGCCGCAGAGTCGAATGCAGGCCCATCAAGCGAGGCAGATCGTTGGCCAGGCGCACGGCGAGGCACACATATTCCTCGGGGGTGTTGGCCACCAGTTCCGGCACGCCCACGTTCGAGAGGATGCTCAACCCAGCCCGGCCCAGCGCCATTTTTCCCGCCAAGCTCACCACCGGCACTCCCATCCACAGGGCATCACAGGTAGTGGTTCCCCCACCATAGGGAAGGGTGTCCAGGGCGATGTCGATGGACTGATAGCGCTCGAAGTAGGCTGCCAGGGGCGCCCTCCCCACGAAGTTCACCCGCTGGGGATCGATGCCCTCCCGTTGCAGACGTTCCAGCACGCGCTGGCGGTGACTGCCTTCGTAAGCGTGCAGCAGCAGCCGGGAATGCGGCACCGCGCCCAGCAGCCGAGCCCACAAACTCAGCAGCGGCTCATTGACCTTGCAGAAGTTGTTCAGGCAGCCAAAGGTGATGAAGCCTTTCTCCAGTGTCGGCGGCGCCTGGAGCGGAAGGTCCACTACCGGCTGGTAACACCAATAGGTCTGGGGCAGACGGATGGTCTGTTCGCTGTAGACCGAGTCATCCCCGCCTACCGGGTCCATATATGGATCGCTCAGGCGGTAATCCATCGTGGCCAATCCCGAACTGCCGGCATAAGCCAGGTAAGTTGCCTGCACGGGCGCGGGCTTGTGGGCGAAGACAAGCAGGCAGTTGTTGGCCGCGTGCAGCGCCAGGTCCACCAGAACGTCGATGCGGTCCTGGCGGATGAGATCGGCCGCCTGGGCATCCGAGAGGCCCACCAGACTGCGCCAGGCATCGGTGTGGGTGCGAAGACGCTGGGTCATTTTATCGGGAGCAGGAACTTGAGCGTAGGCGAAAACCTCGACACGTTGATGATCGTGATTCGCCAGCAACGGCAGAAGAAACCACCCAACGGGGTGGTCGCCGAAACCGGGGGAGACATAGCCGATCCGCAGGCGGCGGTCGGGGTCGCGGTTGTTGGCGTGCGGCCGAATGAACTTCTTGAGCGGCTCGGCGTGCTGCCGGTTCCAGCGGCCCAATACCTCATGGATCATCCTGACGTCGTAACCGGGATGATAATGGAGGGCGAAGATCAGATTGCTGTACGCCGACGCGTAACCAGGCTTGAGCCGAAGGGCCTGCCGATAGGAAGCGATGGCCTCGTCAAGTTGGCCCATGTCCTTCAATGCGTTGCCGAGATTGTTGTGCGCTTCGGCAAGATTAGGCTTGAACCGAATCGCCTCCAGATGGGCCTTGGTGGCCTCATCAAGTTGCCCGAGGCCGACCAGGGCGATGCCCAGATTGCTATACGCTTCCGCGAAATCCGCCTTGAGCCGAATCGCCTGCCGATAGGCGGCGATGGCCTCGTCAAGTTGCCCCTTGCCTTGCAGGGCGATGCCCATGTTGTAGTGTGCTTCGGCAAGCTCAGGCTTGAGCCGAATGGCCTGCCGATGGGAAGCGATGGCCTCGTCAAGTTGCCCGACCTCCACCAGTGCGATGCCCAGATTGCCGTGCGCTTCGGCGTAACCAGGCTTGATCCGAATCGCCTGCCGATAGGCGGCGATTGCCTCGTCAAGTTGCCCTATCTCCCTTAAGGCATTGCCCAGGTTATAGTGTGCGTCGCCGTGTTCAGGCTTGAGCCGAATGGCCTGCCGATAGGAAGCGATGGCCTCATCCAGTTGTCTTTTGTCTTTCAGGGCATTCCCTAGATTGCTGTAGGCATCGGCACAGTTGGGCATGAGGGCGAGAGCCCGACGGATCAAATCCACCGCCAAGTCATTCCGTCCCGCCTGATGGGCAATCACTCCCAGAAGGTGCATCGCAACGGCATGCTCCGGCTGCTCCGCCAAAATCTGGCGGTATATCCTCTCCGCCTCCGCCAGTCGCCCGGCCTGATGATGCGACAACCCGGAATCGAGGTGTTGCTGCAGGGTCATGTGGCGGCACATTGTAAACCCGAATTTCCGCCCTGCTCGCACCAATTCCGCCACATCTGCCGGTAGGCCGCTTCGACGTTGCGGGCAAATCGCGGGGCATCCATCAACGGCGACGCCTGCATCCGCCCGCGCAGCGTC
>Ga0181518_10000475_pt1 | contig 43391 bp, 43 predicted proteins | sample PEATcosm2014_Bin_28_FD_119751 | JGI IMG/M metagenome (GOLD analysis project Ga0181518, IMG submission 119751) | Peatland microbial communities from MTU Mesocosm Facility, Houghton, MI, USA - PEATcosm2014_Bin01_60_metaG | ecosystem: Environmental > Terrestrial > Soil > Wetlands > Peat | place...
ACAGCCGTCGCCGACCCTGACCTTAAGGATCCTTCGTCCATGTCCGAAGCTCCGATCTCAGAAGCGCCGACGCTCGCCAACCTCCCGCCCGGCCGCGCCCCGCGCTGGCGGGGATGAGCTCGCCCGCAATCACGTCACCATCGATGGCGTGTCCCTTGGTCTCGATGAGATCGTCAACGCCGGATTTTTCGCGCCGGCCCGCGTCGAGGCTCTGCGCGAGACGTTCATCAACGCCAAGCCGGTTCCCCATGTCGTCATCGATGGCCTGTTCGCGCCGGCCCTTCTCGATCTCGTCTACGCCGATTTCGATCGGCTCAACTGGAGCGACTGGCGCCGCTACGACAATGCGAAAGAGCTCAAACGCGGATCCGCGCCAAAAACATGGCTGGGGCACGCGAGCCACCTCTATTTCAGCACGATCCATTCCGGCCGCTTCGTCGATTTTCTGGAGCGCGTGACGGGCATAGAGGGGCTGATCGCCGATCCCGGACTTTCCGCCGCCGGCCTGCACGACATTCCGACCGGCGGCAAGTTCGCCATGCATATCGATTTCAACCAGCACTCGGTGACGCGGCTCGACAATCGGCTGGTGTTCATCACCTATCTCAACAAGAACTGGCGCTCGTCCTATGGCGGCGCCCTCGAGCTTTGGGATATGGACGAGAATAAATTCGTCACCGAGGTGGTGCCGGAATTCGGCCGCTCCGTTCTCTACTATCACTCGGCGAAAAGCCTGCACGGCCACCCAAAGCCGATTTCCGAACCGAATGGGCGCCCGCGCCGGTCGGCCGCCGCCTATTTCTACAGCAACGGGCGTCCCGACGGCGACGGGTCGGGCTTTCTTACGACGCAGTTCCCTAAGACCGCCGATTTGGCGGCGCGCGAAAAATTGGCGAACGCGGTCAAATATTTCCTGCCCCCCGCCGTCCTCGACGGCGTGCGCAAGGTGAAATCGCTGCTGCGTTGAATCGCCCCCGCGGCGCGCCCTGTTCGACAGACGTAGCGATTTGACCTAATTCCCCCGCGTTCATCGAGGATCAGCCCATTGTCCGCACCTTCCCCAAGGCTGCTCTGCTGCGCCCTTTTGTGGCTGGCGTCCGCCGCGCTCCCGGCCTGCGGCGCGCCGCTGGAATCCGAGGTTCAGTTCACCAGCGTTGTCGTCGCGCCGCTCGCCGCGCCGCGCCCCGTCGCCGACGCCGACGGGCGCATCCACCTCGCCTATGAACTCTCCTTCGTCAACGAGACCAAGCTCATCGCGCGCATCGACGCCATCGCAGCGATCGACCCGGCGTCCGGCGCCACGCTCGCGGAATGGAAGGGCGACGCTCTCGGCTCGATTTTCCGCGTCAATGGCGGCGAGCCCGGCGTCACTCTCGCGCCCTCGCACTCGGGCTACGCCTTCCTCGACGTCGCGCTGCCGGCGGGCGCGTCGATTCCGAAATCATTCCGCCACCGCATCACGGTGACGCGCCTCATGCAGGCGCCGGGCGACGAGCACAAGACCGTTCCGCTCGATCCCAAATTCAAGCTGCCGGACAGCATCGCCTTTGAGGGCGCGGACATCGCCGTGGACGATCAGAAGGCTGTGGTCATCGCGCCGCCGCTGAGGGGGCCGCGCTGGGTGGCGTTCAATGGCTGCTGCGATCAGCTCACCTCCCATCGCGGCGGCGTCATGGCTTTCAACGGCAAGGCGTTGATCGCCGAGCGCTTCGCCATCGACTTCATGCAGCTCGACAAGGCGGATCGCCCGTTCGTCGGCGCCCTCGCCGACGTGGCGAGCTACCCCTCGTTCGGCGTTCCGGTTTACGCCGTCGCCGACGCAACCGTCGTCGAGACGTCGGACGGCGCGCCCGAAGCGACGCCAGGCGTCGCTCGCGCCGTCACCGTCGACACCGCCGCCGGCAATCATATCGTGCTCGATCTCGGCGACGGCAATTTCGCTCTCTACGCGCATCTCCTGACCGGCTCGGTCGCTGTTCATCCCGGTGATCATGTCAAGACCGGCGATGTGATCGCCCGTCTCGGCAGCTCCGGCAACAGCGATGCGCCGCATCTGCATTTTCACGTCATGGACGGTCCCTCGCCGCTGGCCTCGAGCGGGCTTCCTTATGAGTTCACGGCGTTCACCGGCGCGGGCAGGGTCGAGCCGGACGACGCCTTCTTCACGAAGGGCGCGGCGGCCGCGATCGACGCCGGCTGGTTCGCCGGCCAGCATAAGGACGAGCTTCCCCTCAACAATGAAGTGGTCGATTTCCCGGGCAAATGATCCACCTGGTCCAATGGACAGCCGCTGGGCCGCGAACTAAGCTTCAACGCGAATCACGCCCACCCAGCCCCTGCCCGCGAGCCCCCCATGACCCTGAAATCAGCCCTTGCCGGCCTCGCCGCCTGCGTCCTTCTGGCCTCGCCCGCCCTCGCTCAGGAGAAGCCCCAGGGCGCGCCGTCCGCGACGGTCTCGATCCAACAGATTCAGGTCGCCTTCATCGGCTCGGGCGCCATCGGCGGCGGCGCGCTGAAATATGGCGGCAAATCCTACCCGATCACGGTCGCGGGCCTTGGCGTCGGCGGCATCGGCGCCTCGCGCCTGACCGCCTCGGGGGCTGTCTACGGCCTCACCAACCGGGCGGACTTCGCCGGCGCCTATGTCCAGGTTCGCGCCGGCTGGGCGGTCGGCGACCAGAGCGGCGGAACCCTGTGGCTCAGCAACAACAAGGGCGTCACCATGCGCCTCAAGACACAGCGCGAGGGGCTGCAACTCGCGCTCGGCGCCGACGGCGTCGTGATCGGATTTAAATAAGCCCCGCGACGATCCCCGCTCCCTAGCGCTCTTTGCGACCGTCGGCGGGTTGCGTGATCTGCGTGCCTGTCTGGTCGGGTGCGAAATCGAGCTGCACGTCGAAGGTGCGGTCGCAACCGGTCACCGTCCAGGTTTCCCACCACGGGCGCAAAGGATCGCCTGCGCCAGGATCGGCGGTCGGCGGATCCGACAGGCCGAACGCCTCGAATCGCGTGTCCTTGACGTCGAATTTCTCGCAGTTCCGGGCTAATGCGCCGGCGCCGACGAAGGCGTACAGCTGCGCGTCCCTCTGTAAAACGGGGTCGGCGTGAGTCGTTCCCGGCGCGCCGACGAGCGTATTGATTTTTTCATCTTTGCCCGCCTCGAAAAATACGTTGAGCACGGTGTCGTTTCCGCAACCCGCGACGGGGAACGCCTCCCTCCAGGCGCCGGCTTTGGGGCGCCCGCCTTTGCCGAAGGAGACGGGTCTGAGGATCGTCACCTGCGAGCCATTTGCCTCGAGCGCCGGACAGCGCTGGAACACAGCCGGCGGGATGGCGGACAGAGCTTTGCCGATCAGCTCCTTGTGAAAATCGGAGCCGATGAACTTTTGCAGCTGCTCGACGCCGGTCGTCTGCGCGCGGCAATCCGCAGGCCCCAGCGTGAGCGCAAACATTGGGGCCAGCCATAGGACTCCGGGCTTCATCCAGTTTTCCTCGTAGGGGACCAATCCGGTTCTGCTAGCCAACGGCTCGCCGACTTGCTAGAGCAGCGGCTAGATTATACCGAGTTTCCGATGCGCGCCGCCAAGATCTCCCGCAAGACCAAAGAGACCGAGATCGATGTTTCAGTCGATCTCGATGGGACCGGCGCGGCCAAAATCTCGACCGGAATCGGCTTTTTCGATCACATGCTGGAGCAGCTCGCGCGCCACTCTCTGATCGACATCGCCATTTCCGCCAAGGGCGATCTCCATATCGACCAGCACCATACCGTCGAGGATGTCGGCATCGCGCTGGGGCAGGCCGTCCGGCAGGCGCTTGGCGAGCGCGCCGGCATCGCGCGCTACGCCGACGCCCTTTTGCCGATGGACGAAACCTTGACCCGCGTCGCCATCGACGTCTCGGGTCGGCCTTTTCTCGTATTCAGAACCGAGTTTCCGCGCCAGAAAATCGGCGAATTCGACACCGAGCTGGTGCGCGAGTTTTTTCAGGCCTTTGCGATGAACGCCGGGATCACGCTGCACGTCGAGACTTTATATGGCGCGAACGCGCACCATATTTCGGAGACATGCTTCAAGGGCCTCGCCCGCGCGCTGCGCCTTGCGGTCGCGCTCGATCCGCGCCAGAAGGGCGCCATCCCCTCCACCAAGGGAACGCTCGGAGGGTAATTAAAAGCCCTCATGGCGAGGAGCGCGCTCCAGAGAAGCTTAATGAACTCGTCCTTCGTGACGCAGGCTTCGCCCGCTCCTCAGGAGGGGTGAGCGCCCAAACGAACCCGTTGGCAAGGAGCCAGAAAATCATGGCCGTCTATTCGGTCCATCTGCCGGGCGCGGGCGGCGGCGCCGAAGCCGCCGACGCCGCATTCGTGCGGGAAGGCTTTTGCTGGTCCGCGTTTTTCTTCGGGCCGTTCTGGCTGCTCGCGCGCGGGCTCTGGCTCTCCGCCGCGCTCTGGTGCGCCGCGATCCTCATCCCTTTGAACCTCGTCGCAGGGGGCGCCCTCTCCTCAGGCGCCGTCCTCGCGCTGGCGCTTCTTCTGCAGATTTTTCTCGGCCTCGAGGCGAACCGCCTGATCGAGAACAAGCTTTGGCGGCGTGGCTACAACCTCGCCGAAATCGTCGCCGCGCCCGATCTCGAAGAGGCCGAGATGGCCTTCTATCGCCGGCTCGACCCGCAAGCCGAGACCGCGCCGCAACGCATCGCGGCGGCGCAGCCGCGCCGCCCGCCGCCGCCCCCGGGCCCCGCCCCTGTGATCGGCAGCTTTCCGGCGCCCGAGGCCTAGGAATGAACGTCGCCATCGTCGATTACGGGTCGGGCAATCTGCACTCGGCCCACAAGGCCTTCGAGCGCGCCGCGCGCGAGGCGGGGCTCTCCTGCGCCATCGCCGTGACGCCTGACCCCAAAGTCGTGGCGGCGGCGGACCATATCGTGCTGCCGGGCGTCGGCGCCTTCGCCGATTGCAGGCAGGGCCTCGACGCCGTGCCCGGCATGGTGGAAGCCATGCGCGCCGCTGTGCTCGAAAAGGGCCGCCCGTTCCTCGGCATTTGCGTCGGCATGCAGCTTCTGGCGACGCGTGGCCTCGAACATGGCGAGACGGAAGGCCTCGGCTGGATCGCGGGCGAGGTGGCTGCGATCGAACCCGACGACCCGGCGCTGCGCATCCCGCACATGGGCTGGAACACGCTCGATCCCGTCCGCGCGCATCCGGTGCTGGACAACATCCCGACCGGGCCAAAGGGCCTGCACGCCTATTTCGTGCATTCCTATGTGTTCAGGCCGCTCGACCCCGACGCGGTCGTCGCCAGCGCGGACTACGGCGGCGCGTTCGCCGCCCTGATCGGGCGCGACAATATCCTCGGCGCGCAGTTCCATCCCGAAAAGAGCCAGACCCTCGGGCTGGCGCTGATCGCCAATTTTTTGAGGTGGCGGCCATGATCCTTTATCCCGCCATCGACCTTAAAGACGGCCGCTGCGTTCGCCTCGAACAGGGCGACATGGAGAAGGCGACGGTCTTCTCCGCCGAACCGCCGGCGCAGGCGGAGGCCTTCGCGCGGCAGGGCTTCGAATGGCTGCATGTCGTCGATCTCGACGGCGCCTTCGCCGGCAAGCCGATGAACGCCGAGGCGGTCGAGGAAATTCTCGCCAGCGTGAAAATCCCCGTTCAGCTCGGCGGCGGCATCCGCGACCTCGAAACCGTCGAGCGCTGGCTCGAAAAAGACGTCGCGCGGATCATCATCGGGACCGCCGCCGTGCGCGATCCGGCGCTGGTGCGCGAGGCGGCCCGGCGCCATCCCGGCCGCGTCGCGGTCGGCATCGACGCGCGGGACGGGATCGTCGCGATCGAAGGCTGGGCCAAAAAATCCGAAATCGGCGCGCTTGAGCTTGGCCTGCGCTTCGAGGACGCGGGCGTCGCCGCCATCATCTATACCGACATCGCCCGCGACGGGATTTTGCAGGGGCTGAACATCGAGGCAACATTGGCGCTGGCCGGCGCGCTCGAAATTCCCGTCATCGCCTCGGGCGGACTCGCCTCGCTTGAAGACGTCGAGCGGCTGCTGCAGCCGGACTGCGCCAGGCTCAACGGCGCGATCACCGGGCGCGCGCTCTATGACGGCCGCCTCGATCCGACCGAGGCGCTGGAATTGATCCGCAAGGCGAAGGCCCATGCTTAAATCCCGCATCATTCCCTGCCTCGACGTCAAGGACGGGCGCGTCGTTAAGGGCGTCAATTTCGTCGACCTCAAGGACGCCGGCGATCCGGTCGAATGCGCTATTTGCTATGACGCCGCCGGCGCCGACGAATTGTGCTTCCTCGACATCACCGCGAGCCATGAGGCCCGCCCGATCCTGCTCGATGTCGTCAGGCGCACGGCTGAAGCCTGCTTCATGCCGCTCACTGTGGGCGGGGGCGTGCGCACGCTGGAAGACATCCGCGCGCTGCTGCTCGCCGGGGCGGACAAGGCCTCGATCATGACCGCCGCCGTGCAAAACCGCGGCTTCGTCCGCGAGGCGGCGGAAAAATTCGGCAGCCAATGCATCGTGGTGGCGATCGACGCCAAAGCGACCGCCCCCGGCAAATGGGAGATCTTCACCCATGGCGGGCGCAATCCAACCGGCCTCGACGCCGTTGAATACGCAAAGGAAGTGGTCGCACTCGGCGCCGGCGAGATTCTGCTGACCTCAATGGATCGCGACGGATCCAAAGCCGGCTTCGACATTGCGCTGACCCGCGCCGTGACCGACGCCGTCGGCGTGCCGGTGATCGCGTCGGGCGGCGTCGGCGAACTGAAGCACCTCGTCGAAGGCATCCGCGACGGCGGCGCAACGGCCGTCCTCGCCGCCTCGATTTTTCATTTCGGCGAATTCACCATCGCCGAGGCGAAGCGCTATATGGCCAAATCCGGATTGCGGATGCGGCTGGATGGAATAGGATAATTTTCCGCGGACGCTGGAAAAACTGGATGGACCCGTTCAGCCTCGACGACCTTGCCGCCATGATTTCCGCGCGCGGAAAATCGACGGCGGCCGCCTCCTACACGAAATCGCTGCTTGACGCCGGCCCGGCCCGCTGCGCCAAAAAATTCGGCGAGGAAGCGGTCGAATTCGTCATTGCGGCGGTTGAAGGCGACCGCGACGCGATTGTCGGCGAAAGCGCCGACGTGCTCTACCATCTCCTAGTCGCGCTGCATCTTCGCGGCGTCCCCTTGAGCGACGTGCTGGGGGAGCTGGAGCGCCGGACGCGCCAGTCCGGGCTTGAGGAAAAGGCCTCCCGCCAGAGCGCGCTGCGCTGATGGCCGCGCTCGATCTCGATACGTTGCGGCGGATTGGGCTCGCGGAGCGCGCAATCCGGGCGGGAGCGCCGGAGGATTTGCTGATGGACGAGCGCATCGCACGTGCGGCAGACGCCCTCTCGCCCTACCATCGCTTCACCCGCGCGGAATGGGCGGCGCTGCGCGCCGACACGCCGCTCACCCTGACGATGGAGGACCTCTCGCGCCTGCAATCGCTCAACGATCCCATCTCGCTCGAAGAGGTGGTGGCGATCTATCTGCCGTTGTCGCGCCTGCTCGCGCTTTATGTCGCCGCGACACAAGGCCTCTACAAAGCGACCCAGCGCTTTCTCGGCGCCGAGGGCGGCAAGACGCCCTATATCATTGGCATCGCCGGCTCGGTTTCGGCCGGCAAATCGACGCTCTCGCGCGTCATGCAGGCATTGCTCTCGCGCTGGCCGAACACGCCTAAGGTGGAGCTTGTCACCACCGATGGCTTTCTGCTTCCCAACGCCGTCCTCGAAAGCGAAGGCCTGATGGCCAAAAAGGGCTTTCCGGAAAGCTACGACGGCACGGCGCTGCTGCGCTTTCTCTCCGACGTCAAGGCCGGCCAGCAGCGCGTCCGGGCGCCCGTCTATTCGCATCTCACCTATGACGTGCTCCCCGGCGAGAGCATCATCGTCGATCGCCCCGATATTCTCATCGTCGAGGGCCTCAACGTGCTGTTGCCGAACCGCCCGGCGAAGGACCGCAGGGGCCTCCCCTTCGTCTCCGATTTCTTCGACTTTTCGATCTATCTGCATGCCGCGGAAGCCGATCTCGAACGCTGGTTCGTCGAACGCTTCATGCGGCTGAGGGAGACCGCGTTCCGCGATCCGCAATCTTACTTTCGGAAATACGCCGATCTCAGCGAGGCCGACGCCGAGGCGGTCGCGCGCGACATCTGGACCCGGATCAATCTCGCTAACCTCCGCGAAAACCTGCTGCCGACGCGCGCGCGGGCGAGCCTTATCCTGACCAAGGGCTCCGGCCACCGGATCGAGGAAGTCGAGCTGCGGAAGCTCTAGGTAAAAGCGGGGCGGCGACCGGCGGGCGGAATTTTGCCGTCTTGACCTTGCCGCAACTCTAGGCACAAGTCCGCTCCGGTCGAACCGGCCGCTTCAGGCCGCGAACCCCGGAGGAAACGCAAAAATGCGCAAAACACCAATTTCCGCCACAGCCTTCGTTGCAGCAGCCGTCGCCAGCCTGGCCGCCATGGCCGCAACGCCCGCGCTGGCGCTCAACGTCTCGCGCTCGGCCGATATCGCCGCGCCTCCCGCCAAGGTCTGGGCAGTGATCGGCGAGTTCTGCGGCATCGGCGACTGGCATCCGGCCATCGAGAAATGCGTGCTCTCGAAAAAGGACGGCAAGGACATCCGCACCCTGAGCCTCAAGGGCGGCGGCACGATCATCGAGGAGCAGGTCTCCCGCAGCGACGACCGGCACAACTACACCTATACGATTCTCGAGGGCCCGCTGCCGGTCGAGGGCTACAAGTCCACCATCACGGTGCGGCCCTCCGGCGCCGGCTCCAAGGTGATCTGGGCCGGCGAGTTCAAGGCCAAGGGCGCCGAGGACGCCAAGGCCGAGGCGACCGTCGCCGGCATCTACGAGGCCGGCCTCAAAGGCATCGCCGACAAGCTAAAATAACAATATAAGGCCGGAGCGGGGTGTCTTTATCCCGTTCCAGCGCCAGGGTTCGCCATTGAAATGACTTTCGAAGCTCCGGCCACGGCCGCCGAGGTCGCGGCCAGCGTCACGGAGGCGGCGAATTCGCGCACGCCCCTGTCGATCAACGGCCTCGCCTCCAAGGCGCGGCTCGGCGCGCCCTGGAACGCGGCGCGCCGCCTCGATCTCTCTGCGCTCTCCGGCGTCACCCTCTACGAGCCGGAAGAACTCGTGCTCTCCGCGCTGGCCGCGACGCCGATCGAGACGATCGAGGCGTTGCTCGCGGCGAACGGCCAGGAGCTCGCCTTCGAGCCGATGTCGTTTGGCGCGCTCTATGGCACGGGGCCGGGCTCGCTGGGGGGCTGCCTGATGGCCAACCTCTCGGGCCCGCGCCGCATCAAGGCCGGCGCCGCGCGCGACCACGTGCTCGGCGTCAAGGGCGTCAACGGCCGCGGCGAAGCGTTCAAGGCGGGCGGAACCGTCGTCAAGAACGTGACCGGCTATGATCTCTCGCGCGGCCTCGCCGGCTCGTTCGGAACGCTCGCGGTGCTGACCGAAGTCACCTTCAAAGTGCTGCCGCGCGCGGAAACCGCCGCAACCCTGGCTTTGCCGGGCCTTCCCCCAAAACAGGCGATCGAGGCGCTTTGCGCCGCCATGGGCGCGCCTGTCGACGTCTCCGGCGCGGCGCATCTGCCGCCTTTCGCCGCACGCGCGCTGGGTTTTCCGGGCTCCGCGACGCTGCTGCGCCTCGAAGGCTTCACGCCTTCGGTCAATGAGCGCTTCGAGCGGCTGGCGGCGCTGCTTAAACCCTTCGCCGGCGCAGAGCGGCTCGACGCCGCCGCGTCCGCAACCCTCTGGCGCGGTATCCGCGACGTCGCCCCGCTCGCGGAGCAATCCGAAAAGATCATCTGGAAGATCTCGGTCGCGCCCACCGCCGGCCCGCCGCTCGCCGCCACCATCGCCAAGGTCTATCAGAGCGAGGCCCTCTTCGACTGGTCGGGGGGCCTCGTCTGGCTCGCGTTCGAGCCCGATTGCGGCCCCGACGCCGGCGCGGAGCTGATCCGCGGCGCCATCGCGGTGCATGGCGGCGGCCACGCCACCCTTGTGCGCGCCCCGGACGATATCCGCGCCGCCGCGCGCGTGTTCCAGCCGCAACCGCCGGCGCTGAAGGCCCTGTCGCAGCGCCTGAAGGCGGAGTTCGATCCGTTCGGCATTCTCGAGCCCGGCAGGATGCAGGCGGAGGTTTAATATGCAGACGCATTTTTCGCCCGCCCAGCTCGCCGATCCCGGCCTCGCCGAATCCGAGGCGATCCTGCGCAAATGCGTGCATTGCGGCTTTTGCACCGCGACCTGTCCGACCTTCGTGCTGCTTGGCGATGAACTCGACAGCCCGCGCGGGCGCATCTATCTCATCAAGGAGATGCTCGAAAACGGCCGCGCCGCCGACGCCGAGACGGTCACCCACATTGACCGCTGCCTCTCCTGCCTCTCCTGCATGACGACCTGCCCCTCCGGCGTCAATTACATGCATCTCGTCGACGCAGCGCGGGTCCACATCGAGAAATCCTACAGTCGCCCGTTCGGCGACCGCGCCGTGCGCATGCTGCTCGGCCTCGTGCTTCCCTTCCCATGGCGCTTCCGCATCGCCCTGCGCACCGCCGCGCTGGCGACGCCGCTGATCCCTTTCCTGTCGAGATCGGGCCGCAGCGGCGAGCGCCTCGCCGCCATGCTGCGCCTCGCGCCGATCCGGCTGCCGTGGGGCTCGTCTTTCAAGCCGGGAACAGTCCGGCCCGAGGCGCGGCCCGTCGCGCGCGTGGCCCTCCTCGGCGGCTGCGCGCAAAAAGTGCTGCGGCCCTCGATCAACGATTCGGCGATCCGCCTCCTGACGCGCCTTGGCGTCGAAGTCGTGCTGCCAAGGAGCGAGGGCTGCTGCGGCGCGCTGGCGCATCATCTCGGCGAAGAGCGCGAAGCCCTGAAACAGGCGCGCCACGATATCGATGTCTGGACCGCCGAGATCGAGCGCGGCGGCCTCGACGCCATCATCATCACGGCGTCCGGCTGCGGCACGGTGATCAAGGACTACGGCTTCCTTTTCCGCAACGACCCGGCCTACGCCAAAAAAGCCGCGCGGGTGGCGGCGCTTGCGAAGGACATCACCGAATTTCTTGCAACCCTCGCGCCGCCCGAGCCGGTCAATAAACCCGGCCTGACGCTAGCCTATCATTCCGCCTGCTCGATGCAGCACGGCCAGAAGATCACGACGCTGCCCATTGAGTTGCTGACGAAGGCGGGCTTTACCGTGCGCGACGTGCCGGAAGGGCATCTTTGCTGCGGCTCGGCCGGCACTTACAATATCCTCCAGCCGGAGATCGCAACCGAGCTGCGCGACCGGAAAGTCGCCAATATCCTTAAAACCGCGCCGGATGGCGTCGCGACCGGCAATATCGGCTGCATCACGCAGATTTCGCGCGGTCTCGACCTTCCCATCCTGCACACCGTCGAATGGCTCGATTACGCCTATGGCGGGCCGAAGCCGGGCGGGCTCGCGTGAGCGAAACGAAAAGCGTCCCCCTAACGCCTGCTCCTCACGCGGTTCCCCTCCACGAAGCTGCCCGAGTCTGGACCCACGTCGCCCTCACCAGCTTCGGCGGGCCGGCCGGGCAGATCGCCATCATGCATCGCCTTATCGTCGAGGAGAAGCGCTGGATCGGCGAGGCGCGTTTCCTGCAGGCGCTGAATTTCTGCATGCTGCTGCCGGGTCCCGAGGCGCAGCAGCTCGCGACCTATCTCGGCTGGCTGCTCAATGGCGTGCGCGGCGGCCTCATCGCGGGCCTTCTCTTCATTCTGCCCGGCGCCGTCGCGATCATGGGCTTGAGCCTCATCTACGCGGCCCTAGGCCATGTCGGGCTGGTGCAGGGGCTGTTCTTCGGCCTCAAGGCCGCCGTTCTCGCCATCGTCATCGACGCGCTTTTGCGCATCGGCCGGCGCGCTCTCAAGACGGCGCCGATGCGGGCGCTGGCGTGCGCGGCCTTCATCGGCATTTTCTTTCTCGACCTGCCGTTTCCACTCATCATCTTCAGCGCCGGCGTTTTCGGCTATTTCGCCACGCGGCTGGGTTTTAGCCTCGGCGCTGATGGCGCGCAGGCGGCAGAGCCCGCGTCCGCGCTCGGCGAGGAGACGCCGGAGCATACGCAGCCATCGCTGCCCCGCGCGCTGAAGACCGCGGCCATCTGGCTGACGCTCTGGCTCGCCCCCGTCGCGCTGCTTTTCCTGCTGCGCGGACGGGGCGATGTCTTCACGCAGATCGCGGTCTTTTTCTCGAAGATGGCCGTCGTCGGCTTCGGCGGCGCCTATGGCGTGCTCACCTATGTGGCGCAGACCGCCGTCGAAACCTACCATTGGCTGACGCCCGGCCAGATGCTCGACGGCCTCGGCATGGCGGAGACGACGCCCGGCCCGATGCTGATGGTTCTGCAGTTCGTCGGCTTCATGGGCGGATTTCACGAGCCGGGCGGCCTGCCGCCGCTGCTCGCCGGCGCGCTCGCCGGGCTGCTGGCGACCTGGGTCACCTTCGCGCCCTGTTTTTTATGGATTTTCCTCGGCGGCCCCTATGTCGAGAAGCTGCGCGGCAACAAGGCGCTCGCGGGAGCGCTCACCGCCATCACCGCGGCGATTGCGGGCGTCATCCTCAATCTCGCCGTCTGGTTCGCGCTGCACACGCTGTTCCACCAGGTCGAGCGGATCGATTTCGCCGGGCTGCGGCTGCAGCTCCCGGTCCTCAGCTCGCTCGATGTCGCGGCGCTGGCCCTGACCCTGGCGGCGGCGCTGCTGATTTTCCGCTTCAACGCCGGCGCCATCAGGACGCTCGCCGCTTGCGCCATCGCCGGCATGCTGCTGCATCTCGCCGGCGCAGCGGGGTAAATTACTCCGCCGCCGCGGCCGGGAGCTGCATGTAAGCCAGCCACTGCGCCTTTGCGCCCAGGTCTTCGACAAAGGCCCGATGCGCGGCAAGCTCTTCGGCGCTGAGTTTCAGCGCCAAAGGCTCCGGCCGCCGCGTCAGCAAGGCCTCGGCGCCGCTCGCCGCCCCCGCCAAACCGCCAAAAATCAGCGCCGCCTGGCGTCCGCCGCAAAGCTCGGCATAGACCTCCGCCAGAATTTCGGCGTCGAGCAAGGCGCCATGGCGCGTGCGCCGCGAAGCATCGACGCCAAAGCGCGCGCAAAGCGCGTCGAGGCTGTTCGAGGCGCCCGGAAACTTCCGTCGCGCCAGCGCCAGCGTGTCGATGACGCGATGGCCCCCAATTGGCTCCAGATCGAGCCGGGCCAGCTCGGCGTTGAGAAAGCGCATGTCGAATTCGGCGTTGTGCGCGACGATCTTGGCCTCATCCAGAAATTCGATGAGCTCGGCTGAGATCGCGGAGAAGAGCGGCTTGCCGGTCAGGAATTCGAGTGAAAGCCCATGCACGCGGAAGGCTTCCTCCGGCATGTCTCGTTCAGGATCGAGGTAGACGTGAAAGGTCTGGCCGGTCGGGATCGCGTTCAGAAGCTCGATCGCGCCGATCTCGACGACCCTGTGCCCGCTCGCGGGATCAAGGCCTGTCGTCTCCGTATCAAGAACGATCTCGCGCACCTGTTTCCTTCCGTCATGGCCGGGCTTGACCCGGCCATCCAGACTCCCGCATTTGGCCCCCGGATGGCCGGGTCAAGCCCGGCCATGACGGACGACGAGAGTCGCCACACGCTACTACCGCGTCTTACCCTCCGCGCCCGCCAGGGCGCGAAGAATGCTCCGCACCTGCCGCTCGGCGGCGTCGACGCCGTTGCTCGTATCGACGACGAATTGCGCCCGCCGCCGCTTTTCCGAATCGGGCATCTGCTTCGACATTATGACTGCAAGCCATTCCGGCGTCATGCCCGGGCGCTCGAAGACCCGCGCTTTTTGCACAGCTTCGGGCGCGGAGACGACGACGGTGGCGTCGCACTCGCGGTCGGCGCCCGATTCGAACAGCAGCGGCACATCGAGAACCACGAGCTTCTCGCCCCGCGCCGCCGCCGCGCGAACGAAGGCGGCGCGGTCGGCGCGGACAAGCGGATGGATGATCCCCTCGAGCCGCGCCATCTCGTGCGGGTTGTGGCGAACCCTCGCGGCGAGCCGCGCGCGGTCGACGATTCCCTCATGCGTCACGCCGGGAAAGGCGCGCTCGACGACCGGCGCCGCCTCTCCCGCATAAAGCGCGTGGACCGCAGCGTCGGAATCATGCACCGGAACGCCGGCCCTGCGAAACAGCGCGGAGGTCGTCGATTTCCCCATGCCGATGGAGCCGGTGAGGCCAAGAACGAACATCAGAGGCTTTTCAGAACGTCGGCCTCGACAAGGCCGCGCAGTTCCGGCGTCACGCTGGGCCTCACCCCAAACCAGCGCTCGAACCCCGGCGCCGCCTGATGCAGCAACATGCCGACGCCGGACACCGTGCGCAGCCCGCGCGATTTCGCCGCGCGCAACAGCGTCGTCTCGAGCGGGAAATAGACGATGTCGTTGACGACCGCGTGCGGCGGCAAGGGCGCAAGGTCGATATCGAGCGCGGGATGGCCTTTCATCCCGAGCGATGTCGTATTGACGAGAAGACTCGCGCCCTCCAGCGCCGAAGGCAGCTGCGCCCAGTCGTAGACCTCGACGCCCGCGCCCGCATCGGTGGCGAGGCTTTCCGCCCGCGCTCTCGTCCGGTTGGCGAGCAGGACCCTCTTTCCGCGATGGCGCAGCGCATGGACGACCGCCCGCGCGGCGCCCCCGGCGCCGAGCACGACCGCGGGGCCGGACGCCGTGTCCCAGCCAGGCGCCTCCTCGTCGAGCGCGGCGAGAAAGCCCGCGACATCGGTATTGTCGCCGCAAAGGGCGCCATGCTCCAGCCAGAGCGTATTGACCGCGCCGAGGCTCGCCGCTGTCGGCGAAACCTTGCCGCAGACCTCGAACGCCGTCTGCTTGTGGGGAATGGTCACATTGGCGCCGACGAAGCCATTGGCCGCGAGATCGTGGGCGAACGACGCGAAATCGGGCGGCGTCACCGCGACCGACTCGTAAGACCCTGCAAGGCCAAGATGCGTCAGCCAGAAGTTATGAATGATCGGCGAGCGCGAATGGGCGATCGGCCAGCCGACGACGCAGGCTTTGCGCGTAATTTCAAGGTTGGAGCTCATGCCGTCAGACTCCCCTCCGCCCGCAGAAATGCAAGGAGCGGCGCGAGCGGCAGGCCGAGAATGACCGAATGCTCGCCCTCGATCCGCTCGAAAAGATGAACGCCGAGCCCCTCGGCGTGATAAACGCCGACGCTGCCCAGAACCGCCGCGCCGGCGGCGTCGAGATAGGCCTCGATGAAGGCGCCCGTCAGCGCCCGCATCGTCAGCCGCGCGACGGGCGCGGCCTCGAACAGCACGGCGTCGTCCCGCGCGACGCAGATCGCCGAATGAAGCTCATGCGTTCTGCCCGAGAGCGCGGCGAGCTGTGCGGCCGCCCCCGCGCGATCGCCCGGCTTGGTGAAAAGCTCGTCGCCCAGAACGAGAGTCTGGTCGGCGCCGAGGACGAGGCGGCCCGGCTCCCGCGCAGCGACCGCGAGAGCCTTCTTGCGGGCGAGTTCGCGCGCGATCGCCGCGCCGCCCGCTCCCGCCTGGCGCAACGGAGTCTCAAGGGCGCGCTCGTCGATCATCGCATCGCGGGCTTCGAACGGAATTGCCGCAGCCGTCAGCAGCGCGCGGCGAGCGGCGCTCTTCGAAGCAAGGAGAAGCGGCGCCGCGCCGCGCCAGAGCGCGCTCATGTGGCGGAGATGAATTTCATCTTGTGCAGCTTGTGCAGATCGATGATGGCCGCGGCGGTCTCCTCGATGGAGCGCCGCGTCACGTCGATCGTCGGCCAGCCGCGATCCGCGAACAGCTTGCGTGACTGCGCCACCTCGTCCGCGACCGCCCGCTGGTCGACATAGGGCGAGCCCGGATCGCCGTTGAGCGAGGCGAGGCGGTTCTGCCGGATATGCACGATGCGCTCGGGCGAGGCAAGAAGCCCGACGACGAGCGGATTGCGCAGAGTTTCGAGCGACTTCGGCAACGGCGTGTTCGGCACGAAGGGAAGATTGGCGGTTTTGACGCCGCGATTGGCGAGATAGATGCTCGTCGGCGTCTTCGACGTGCGGCTGACGCCCATGAGCACGACGTCCGCCGCCTCATAGGTCTCCGAATGCTGCCCGTCGTCGTGCATCATGGTGAAGTTCAGGGCGTCGATCCGGCGGAAATAATCCGCGTTCAGCGTGTGCTGGGCGCCCGGGCGCGGCGTCGCCGCGACGCCGATATAGGATTCGAACAGGTTTATGATCGGCGCCAGAACGGAGAGGCAGGGCGCACCAAGGCGTGCGCAGGCCTCGGTCAGGCGATGCGCCAGCTCCAGGTCGACCAGCGTGAACAGGACCATGCCGGGCGCCGCCTCGATCGCGGCGATCGCCTTGTCGATCTGCGCGACGCTGCGCGCCATCGGATAGACATGCTCCTGCGAACAGACGCCCTCATATTGTGCGACGACGGCGCGGCTGACGGCGATCAGGGTTTCCCCCGTCGCGTCGGAGACGAGATGCAGATTGATATGATGGCGCGGCACGATCGCCTCCCCAAAACGGCTCCGCCAGCGCCTCCATCGATCCGCGGTGAGACGACCGGGCGCATTGCTGAGGATATTGGTGGATAAGAGCCGCCGAGGGCGCAATTGCAACCGAAATCTGCGCAAGCCCAGGCGAAAGTCTCAACAGCTTTCGCGCGTTGGATCACGGCGCAAGGCCCGCCTGTGGACGCCACCCCCGCCGTCGCAAACTGTTCGCGACGCGCGACGCAAAAAAGCCTAGCGCGGCGCAATCATTAATAAATCCTTAACGCCTATGCGCATTCCACGGAGCGGTGACTTCAGAGGATAACTCCGGCTATGCTAAACGACGTGTGGACAATCCTGCGCAGGCCTTTTCGAGCCCCCAATATGAAGAAGAAGAAGTTAAGAAAGAGATTCTTAGAATTGTTTAGGAAAGTCCCGTTTTGACCGATTCCTCCTCCGAAAAGCCATTCCTGCGCGTCCTCGACGGGGAGGCGCTGTCGCCACCGCCCATCTGGCTGATGCGTCAGGCCGGGCGCTATCTGCCGGAATACCGCGAGATCCGCGCCAAATTCCCGACCTTTCTGGATTTTTGCTATGCGCCAAAGGCGGCCAGCGAGGCGACGTTGCAGCCGATCCGGCGCTTCGGCTTCGACGCGGCGATCCTCTTCAGCGATATTCTCGTCGTGCCCGACGCGCTCGGCCAGAAGGTGAGTTTCGAGGTCAATGAAGGACCAAGGCTGGAGCCTATCCTGTCGGAAGAGGAATTCGGCAGGCTTCACGAAGCGATCGACCTCAAGCGCCTCGCCCCCGTCTTCGAGACGATCGAGCGCGTCAGGGCCGCCCTTCCCCCAATGACGGCGCTGATCGGCTTTTGCGGCGCGCCATGGACCGTCGCAAGCTATATGATCGCTGGGCGCGGCACGCCGGATCAGGCTCCGGCGCGGCTTTTCGCCTATCGCGAGCCGGAGCTGTTTCAGCGCCTGATCGACCGGCTGGTTGAAGCCTCGGTCGATTATCTCGCGCGTCAGATCGAATCCGGCGTCGAGGCGGTGCAGATTTTCGACAGCTGGGCCGGCGTCCTCCCGGCCGGCGAATATGAACGCTGGTGCCTCGGGCCGATCAAGCAAATCATCGCCGGCGTGAGGCGGCGTCACAAGGATGCGAGAGTGATCGGCTTTCCCAAGGGAATCGGCTCGCACCTCGATGATTTCGCCGCGCAGACGGGGGTCGACGCGCTCGGGCTCGACAGCGCCGTCGATCCGCTCTGGGCGGCGCAAAACATTCGCCGCGCCAAGGCGCTCCAGGGCAATCTGGATCCGCTGGCTTTGCTTGCCGGTGGCGCTGCGCTAGAGGCCGGCGCGGCGCGCATCCTCAAAGCGTTCAGGGGCCGGCCGCATATCTTCAATCTCGGCCATGGCGTTGCGCAGCCGACGCCCATCGCGCATGTCGAGACGCTGATGAGGCTCGTGCGCGGGCATGGCGCCTCATGAGCGGCGGCTATCTCTGGATCAAGGCCGCGCATATCGTCTCGGTCATCGCCTGGATGGCCGGCATGCTCTATCTGCCGCGGCTGTTCGTCTATCACGCCAGCGCGGAAAGCGGCTCCGAGCTGGCGACGACCTTGGCGACGATGGAGCGCCGCTTGCTGCGTTTCATCATGCTGCCCGCGATCATCGCGACCTGGATCACCGGTCTGACGCTCGCCTTTGAGGGCGGCTTCTTTACGGCCGGCTGGTTGCATGGCAAGCTCGCGCTGGTTATTCTGATGAGCGCGCTGCATGGTTATTTCAGCGCGGCGCAAAAAAAGCTCGCCGCGGGGACCAATCTGAAGAGCGCGCGTTTCTTTCGCATCATCAATGAAGCGCCGACGATTTTGCTGATCGGCATTGTCTTTCTGGTCGTGATCAAGCCCTTTTGAAGCGAAATAAAACGCCCTCAAACACATTTGCTTGTCAAAATAGGGAAATTGATTTATCCAAAAGTTTCCTCCTGCGGATCCGTTGGCTGCAAATATCGGCTTCCGCGCGGCGTCGAATTCTTCCCACCTGATTTTGGGGTCAACCCACCTGTTCGATCAGGATTTGGCTGCGCCATAGCCTTCCTGCATCTGCGTGAAAACGAATCGCGCCATTTTCCAAGGACGTCATCCCCATGCGGGAAATAAAGTTACAAGACTTGAAGCTCAAGTCGCCCACAGAATTGCTTGGTTTCGCTGAAGAACACGAAGTCGAAAACGCTTCGATCATGCGCAAACAGGAGCTGATGTTTGCGATCCTGAAGCAACTCGCCAGCCGCGAGATCGAAATCATCGGCGAGGGCGTGATCGAGGTGCTGCAGGACGGCTTCGGCTTTCTGCGTTCGCCGGACGCGAATTATCTCGCCGGTCCCGACGATATCTATGTGTCGCCCTCGCAGATCCGCCGCTTTGGCCTGCGCACCGGCGACACCGTTGAGGGCCTGATCCGCAGCCCCAAGGAAGGCGAGCGCTATTTCGCGCTTCTGAAGGTCAATACGATCAATTTCGAGGATCCGGAGAAAATCCGGCACAAGGTCCATTTCGACAATCTGACGCCGCTCTACCCCGATGAGCGCTTAAAGCTCGAAGTCGACGATCCGACCCGCAAGGATCTCTCCGCCCGCGTGATCGACATCGTCGCGCCGATCGGCAAGGGCCAGCGCGCCCTGATCGTCGCGCCGCCCCGGACCGGCAAGACCGTGCTGTTGCAGAACATCGCGCAGTCGGTCACGGCCAATCATCCCGAGTGCTATCTGATCGTCCTGCTGATCGACGAGCGCCCGGAGGAGGTCACCGACATGCAGCGCTCCGTGCATGGCGAGGTCGTCTCATCGACCTTCGACGAGCCTGCCGTGCGCCATGTCCAGGTCGCCGAAATGGTCATCGAAAAGGCCAAGCGCCTCGTCGAGCATGGCCGCGACGTCGTGATTCTTCTGGACTCGATCACAAGACTTGGCCGCGCGTATAACACCGTCGTTCCCTCCTCCGGCAAGGTGCTGACCGGCGGCGTCGACGCCAATGCGCTGCAGCGTCCGAAGCGCTTTTTCGGCGCCGCGCGCAATATCGAGGAGGGCGGCTCGCTGACCATCATCGCGACCGCGCTGATCGACACCGGCTCGCGCATGGACGAAGTCATTTTCGAAGAGTTCAAGGGCACCGGCAATTCGGAAATCATTCTCGACCGCAAGGTCGCCGACAAGCGCACCTTCCCGGCCATCGACATCACGCGGTCCGGCACGCGTAAGGAAGAGCTGCTCGTGCCGCCGGACATCCTGAAAAAGATGTATGTGCTGCGCCGCATCCTCAATCCGATGGGCACCATCGACGGGATCGAGTTCCTGCTCGGCAAGCTGCGCGAGACGCCGAAAGGCAACGCCATGTTCTTCGAGGCGATGAACACTTAGGGCGATGGCCGTAGCTCTCCATCCTGAGCGTTGCCTGCGGACCCAGAAACCTCATCCTGAGGAGCGCCCAAAGGGCGCGTCTCGAAGGACGAGGGTTTCCGATGCAGGGCGCCTCCATCTACATTCTGCGTTGCGCCGACGGCGGCTATTGTACCGGCCTGACGCGGCGCTCCGTGGTCGAGCGCGTAAGCGAGCACGCGCAGAAGCTCGTCAAGGGCCGTTACACCGAAAGCCGCCTGCCCGCCGAACTTGTCTTCAGCGAATATTACCCCCGGACCGACGAAGCCGTCGCAGCGGAGCGCCGCAGCAAGGGCTGGTCGCGCGCCAAGAAGGAAGCCATGACGCGCGGCGATTTCGCCGCCTTGTCGGCGCTCGCCAGGAGGACGGCGAAGCGCGAAACGGGGAAGAACGACCCCCCGTCCTTCGAGACGCCGCCTGCGGCGGCTCCTCAGGATGAGGGGTCTTGAGCATGTTGCCGGTCTAGCTCCAGAAGTCCTTTATCGGCGTCCTCAATTCCCCGCTCATGCTTGTATTTCAGAGCCGGCGCGATGACGTCCGGATCGAGGCGCTGCCCGCGGTTTCACGGATCCGTGAATTTAAGGTCCAGCAGCCGCTTTTCCGCCGCGAAACAATGAAAAAATCCTTTCGCGCTTGGGTGCGGGCGTTGGATGAAACCGGTCGCCGCAAGCGCTTTGGAAGACTGCGGACAGCGTGGCTCTAAGGTGAGGGCGCGCTCCCTTAAGCAGCGAGTGGAGAGGCGAGACTTCATGGACGACGTTCTACTCAAAGTGGCGAGCCTTCTTGTGGGTCTCGCCGCCATCTTCGGGGCGTTCCGCTATGCGGCGATGGTGAAGCCCGACAGGCGCTCCTGGTTCGCGCCACCGCCCGGCCGTCTCGACGATCCGGCCAAAGGCTGGCCCGGCGGCCCCGCGAGCCTCTGAAATCCCGAAAGCGAAGATCGACGCGGCGCGCAAAAAGGCGCCTGCTTTTGGCGAAAGCAGGCGATGCGTCTGTTCGATTCGACGCGAACGCTCTATGCTCCCGCGATCCTTCGGCGAGGCCTGGCCGGGCCAGCTGAAATCGAGAGCATCAGAGAGAACGCCTTCTGTTTTTCCGCATCGCACTCGAACCGGGCGCCGGCGCGCCGTGGCGAGACCTGAGCCGCGCTGCGACGCGGATCCTCGACGCGCGGGCGCCTGACCGATGAACGATCTCTACGCGCTCGCCGCGCAGCCTTCGAGCTGGCTTGCGCTCGCAACGCTGATCGCCATGGAGATCGTCCTTGGCATCGACAATCTCGTCTTCATCGCCATCGTGTCGTCGAAGCTGCCGGAGCATATGCGCTCCAGAGCGCGGCGCATCGGCATCGGGCTGTCGCTGATCCTGCGCATCGGGCTGCTCTTCACCATTAGCTCGATCATCAAGATGACGAAGCCGGTGCTGGTCATCAATGATTTCGGCTTTTCCGCGCGTGATCTGATCCTGATGGCCGGCGGCCTGTTTCTGGTCTGGAAGGCGACCAATGAAATCCACGAAGCGGTCGATCCGGACGAGCGCGCGCTTGAAAAGGAGAAGCGCCCGAGGGGCTTTCTCTCCACCATCGGCCAGATTCTGGCGCTCGATGTCGTGTTCTCGATCGACAGCATCATCACCGCCGTCGGCATGACCGAGCATTTGCCGATCATGATCATCTCCGTCGTCGCGGCCGTGCTCGCCATGCTGCTCGCCGCCGATCCGCTCGCCAATTTCATCCATCGCAATCCGACGATCGTCATGCTTGCGCTGGGCTTTCTGCTGCTGATCGGCGCGACGCTGATCGCGGAGGGCTTTGGCTTCCACTTTCCCAAAGGCTACATCTATACGGCGATGGCCTTCTCCGGGCTCGTCGAGGGCCTCAACATCATGGCGCGAAAGCGCCGTCCGAGGGCATGACCGACGACCCCGCGGCGGCCGGAGCGCAAGCCGCAGCGATCGCCGACGTCCTGATGCCCGTCGCGCTCGACACCGCCTATTCCTACGCCGTCCCGCCGGGCGTCGCGCTCGAGCCCGGCGCCTTCGTCGAGGCGCCGCTTGGGCCGCGCATGGCGCTCGGCGTCGTCTGGGCGCTGCGGGACGCCCCGCACGGCGCCTCCAATCTGAAATCCATCGCGGCGAGGGTCGACGCGGCGCCGCTGAACCAGCGTTTGCGCGACTTCATCGACTGGGTCGCGCGCTGGAGCATGTCCGCGCGGGGCATGGTTTTGCGCATGGCCATTCGGGCGGCGTTCCAGGGCGCGCCCGAGGTCGTCCGCACCGGCGTGCGCCTCGCGGGACCCGCGCCCCGGCGCATGACGCCCGCCCGCGCGCGCGTGCTCGCCGCGGCGGAAGGCGGCGCGATCCTCGCCAAGGCGGCGCTCGCCAAAGCCGCCGTCTGCTCGGCGGGGGTCATCGACGGCCTGATCCATGAGGGCGTTCTGGAGACGGCCGCGCTGCCCGTGCCGGCCGCGCCGAAGAACGATCCGCATTTCAACCCGCCGGCGCTCTCGCCCAGCCAGGCCGAGGCGGCGGCGGCGCTGCGCCAAAGCGTCGAGGCCGCCGCGTTCTGCGTGACCCTGCTCGAAGGCGTCACCGGCTCCGGCAAGACGGAGGTCTATCTCGAGGCGATCGCGGCGGCGCTGGAGAGCCGTCGCCAGACCCTCGTATTGATGCCGGAAATCGCGCTCACCGCGCAATTCATCCAGCGCTTCAACGCCCGCTTTGGCGCGCCGCCCGTCGAGTGGCATTCCGGCGTCAGCGCCCGCAACCGCGCGCGCATTTGGAGCGCGGTGGCCTCGGGCGAGGCTGTGATCGTCATCGGCGCGCGCTCGGCGCTGTTCCTGCCCTTCCAGTCGCTCGGCCTCATCATCGTCGACGAGGAGCATGACGGCGCCTATAAGCAGGAGGAGGGGGTCATCTACCACGCGCGGGACATGGCCGTCGTTCGCGCCCGCATTGAGGACGCCGCCGTCGTTCTCGTCTCGGCGACGCCGTCGCTCGAGACCCGCGTCAACGCCGAATCCGGCCGCTATGCGCGCCTCGCCCTCGACGGGCGTTTCGAGGGCCGCGCCATGCCGGCGATCGAGGCGGTGGACATGCGCCTCGCCGCGCCTGCGCGGGGCAAATGGATTTCGCCGCGGTTAGCAGCCGCGCTGACCGAAACGCTGGCGCGGGGCGAGCAGGCGCTTCTTTTCCTCAACCGGCGCGGCTATGCGCCCCTAACGCTCTGCCGCGCCTGCGGCCACCGCTTCCAGTGCCCGAACTGCACCGCCTGGCTGGTTGAGCATCGCTTCCGCAAGGCGCTCGTCTGCCATCATTGCGGACATGTCGAGCGCCGTCCGGACCTCTGCCCCAATTGCGAGGCGCCGGATTCGCTGATGGCCTGCGGCCCCGGCATCGAGCGGCTCGCCGAGGAGGCCGGTGCGCTCTTTCCGGACGCGCGGATCATGGTGCTCTCGTCCGATTTGCCCGGCGGCGCGGAGCGGCTGCGCGCCGAGTTCGAGGCGGTCGCGCGCGGCGAATGGGATATCGTCATCGGGACGCAGATGGTCGCGAAGGGCCATAATTTTCCGCTTCTCTCGCTCGTCGGCGTGATCGACGCCGACATCGGCCTCACCTCCGGCGATCCGCGCGCGGCCGAGCGCACCTTCCAGCTGTTGCAGCAGGTGACGGGGCGCGCCGGACGCTTCGGCACGTCGGGCCGCGCGCTGGTGCAGAGCTTCCAGCCCGAACACCCGGTGATGCGCGCCATTCTGTCGGGCGACGCCGAACGCTTCTATAAAACGGAGACGGAACAGCGCCGCCTCGCGGGCCTCCCGCCCTTCGGCCGCCTCGCCGCGCTCATCATATCGGGCAATGATTCCGCCTCGGCCGAAGTTTTCGCGCGGGCGCTGGCGCGGGCGGCCTACGAGCTGCCGCCCTCGCCGCTCTGGAGCCTCGCGCCCGCCGGCGGCCTTCCGGCTGAAAACGACATCGCGCTGCTGGGTCCGGCCGAAGCGCCGATCGCCGTCATCCGCGGGCGCCATCGCTTCCGGCTGCTCGTCCGGGCTCCCCGCACCGCCGACCTGCAAGGCTTTGTCCGGGCCATGCTGGCGGCGGGGCCAAAGCAGCGCGGCGGCGTAAGGGTCGCGATCGACATCGACCCGCAGAGTTTTTTGTGAGGGCTAGGGGTCGCCGACCCGTTCCGCGGGTCGCGTCGGCAGCCGCGCGATTTCGGATCCCGCTTTCTCCTCGGCGAGGCGGATGTCATAGGCGCTTTGCAGGTTGAGCCAGAACTGCGCGCTCGTGCCGAACCAATGCGCCAGACGCAGGGCGGTGTCGCCCGTGACGCCGCGACGGCCATGAATGATCTGCGTCACGCGATTGGCCGGCACATTGATCTGACGCGAAAGCGCGGTCGGCGTGACGCCAAGCTCGGCCAGCTCGTCGGCGAGGATTTCTCCAGGGTGAATGGCGGGGCGGGGCACGGCTTCCTCTTTAATGATAATCAATGATTTCGACATCCGACGGGCCGGTCGCTCCTTCGGACCAGACAAAGCAGATCCGCCATTGGCTGTTGATGCGGATGCTGAACTGGCCGGCCCGGTCGCCTTTCAGGCCTTCCAGACGGTTGCTGGGCAAAGCCCGTAAATCCTGAAGCCCGGAGGCGGCGTCGAGAATTTCGAGGCGTTTATAGGCCTGTCGTTCGAAACCCTGAAACGCCCGCACGAATTCGCCGCGCGCGAACGCTTCGGTCCGCTTATCGCGGTAGCTCAGGATCATCGGGCGATGATAAGCCCTTGACGTGTTACGTCAAGCATACATGCAAGCCAATTCAATGCGATAAGTAAGCAATTCAATTGTGTACAATTAAAATGCATCCAAATAGCATCTTACGAGGGTTGTTTTGCCGCTGCCTCATCCTGAGGAGGGCGCAAAGCCCCCGCCTCGAAAGATGTCCGGCGCTCGAACTCCGCGAGCTTCCTTCAGCACTTCCTCGAGGTTCGAGACGCAGGCTTCGCCTGCTCCTCATCATGAGGGCTCCGTTGGCCTCTTCCAAAAGCCCCTACGCCGGATGCAGCCGCTGGATCAGCCCGTCAAGCTGCTCCAGCGTTTTATACGCCACGCGCAATTCGCCCCGCTCGCCTGTCCCGACGATCGTCACCTTGAGGCCTAATCCCACCGAAAGCGAGGTCTCCAGCGAGCGCGTGTTGACGTCTTTCTCCTTCGCCTTATGCGAGGTCTTGGGCTTGCCGCCCTCGGCGTCGGTCTGCAAAATCCCCTCGACGTCGCGCACGGAAAGTCCCTGCGCCGCGATCTTCACCGCCAGCGCGTCCGGGTCCGGGGCGGCGAGAAGCGCCCGCGCATGGCCGGCGGAAATATGCCCCTCGGCCAGCATGCGACGCGTCAGATCCGGCAGCTTCAACAGCCGCAGGGAGTTCGCCACATGGCTGCGGCTCTTGCCGATCACCTTGGCGACGTCGCCGTGCGAATATTTGAACTCCGTGCCGAGGCGCTCATAGCCGGAGGCCTCCTCCAGCGGATTCAAATCGCTGCGCTGGACGTTCTCGATGATGGCAAGCTCCAGCGCCTGCCTATCGTCGGCCTCGACGACGATGATCGGCACCTCGTGCAGGCCCGCGCGCTGCGCCGCGCGCCAGCGCCGCTCGCCGGCGATGATCTCATAGGCGTCGGCAAGGCCGGGCGCCGGGCGGGCGAGAATGGGCTGCAGAATGCCCTTCTCCTTCACCGACGCCGCGAGTTCGTCGAGATCGATCTCGTCGAAACTCTTGCGCGGATTGCGGGGATTGGGTCGCAGGAATTCGATGGGGACCTTCTTTTGTCCCTTCGCCGGCGCACTCACGGGGTCTTCGCTGTCGCCGATCAGGGCGGCGAGGCCGCGTCCGAGGCGGGGCCGCGCCTCCTCCGTCGATTTCGATGCGCTCATGATGCTTCGCTTTCAAGGCTCGCAGCGGCGCGAAAGGCCCGCTCGCGCTGGATCACTTCCGACGCGAGTTTCAGATAGGCTTGGCTGCCGCTGCATTTCAGATCGTAGAGAAGAACGGGCTTGCCGTGCGAGGGCGCCTCGGAGACCCGGACGTTGCGCGGGATCACCGTCTGATAGACCTTGTCGCCCATGAAGCCTCGCACGTCGGCGACGACCTGCGAGGCGAGGCTGTTGCGCGAATCGAACATGGTGAGCACAATGCCATGGATCGTCAGCGCGGGATTGAGGTTGGCGCGCACCTGATCAACCGTCGCCAGAAGCTGCGATAATCCTTCGAGCGCGAAGAATTCGCATTGCAGCGGCACGAGGACGCTGTTGGCGGCCGTCATGGCGTTCATGGTGAGGAGATTAAGGGACGGCGGGCAATCGATCAGCACATAGGTGAAACGCTCCGCTTCGGGCCGCTCTTTTTGCTCCTGGCGCAGCGCCTGCACGGCCGCCTTCAGGCAATGGGCGCGGTCCCTGCGGCTCGCGATTTCAAGCTCGACGCCGAGAAGATCGAGCGTCGACGGCGCAATGCTGAGCCGGGGCACGATGGTCGCCTGAAGCACTGCGCGCAGTGGCTCGGCCCCCACCATGACGTCATAGGTCGAGAGCTTGCGATTGCGGCGCTCGATGCCAAGGCCGGTGGAGGCGTTGCCCTGCGGATCGAGATCGATGATGAGAACGCTCTCGCCGATCGCGGCCAGCGCGGTGCCGAGATTGATCGCCGTGGTCGTTTTTCCCACGCCGCCCTTTTGATTCGCGAGCGCGAGGACCCGCATGTCCGGGGCGCGCTCCGGTGACGCCGGCGCTTCCTGCGCCTCCGGGGCGTCGCTCGGGCCGATCCTCGCGCGCGCTTTCAGGAAAGGGGCCGACATTTGGTTATTTCACCTGTAGAAACAAAAGGATAGCGGCATCACGCGGGGCCGGTTGATGCGGCGCGCGGCTGGCCGAAATCTGGCCGGCGCTTGACGATGAAAATGCGCGCCGAGGGCGACGTCCGGCTCGCCAGGGTCGTAATTGAAAACCTACTGGTCAACCCTGAATCGGTCAATTCCGCTTCAGCCTGTTCTCCCTTGGAAAACACGCCCGTCGCGCCGTTTTCGATCAGTTTTCCCGCATAATCGAGAAGGACCGGCAGCGGCGCGAGGGCGCGGGCGCTGATCGCCTCGACCGGCGCGTCGAATTCGGGGAGGATTGCTTCGATCCGGCCGCAATGAATAATCGCCGGCGCCCCTGTTTCACGTGAAACACCCCTCAAGAACGCGCATTTGCGTTGGTCGGATTCGATGAGATGAACAGCGGCTTGGGGGTCGTCGGCGTAGCGGATGGCGGTGACGAGCCCCGGAAATCCCGCGCCGGAGCCAAGGTCGAGCCAGCGGCGCGCCTCCGGCGCCGCGTCTGAAACCTGAATAGAATCAGCGAAGTGGCGGATCCAGATGGCGTCGAGAGTCGTCGGTCCGACAAGATTGATGGTGCGCTGCCATTTGCGCAGCAGGGCCTCGTAAATCCTGAGGCGCTCCAGCATCGCCGGTGCGATGTGCTGCAAAAGGGGATGTGCGGCGGGGCCGGAAGGCGGATTTGCGTCGCGGCTCAAAGCGCCTCGGCGGAAGGCTTGGTCGCGGCGCGCCGGACTTTCGACGCGAGCAGCGTCATGGCCGCCGGGGTCATGCCCTCGATACGGCCGGCCTGCGCCATGGTGCGCGGCCGGATCAGCTCCAGCTTTGCGCGGATCTCGCTGGAAAGCCCCGGCAGCAGGCGATAATCCAGCGCCTCCGGGATGGTCAGGGCCTCGTCGCGCCTCGCGGCCTCTATGTCCTTCGCCTGGCGGTCGAGATAGACCGCATATTTGGCGTCGATCTCGATCTGCGCCACGATTTTCGGCTCGATCGCGCCAAGCTCCGGCCAGATAGGCCTCAAGGATTCAATCGTCGCGTCGGGCAAGGCGAGAAGGTCAAAGGCGCTGCGGCGCAGACCATCGTGATTGATCTTGAGGCCATGGCGCGCCGCCTCGTTCGGGGTGAGGCTGAGACGCTGCAGAAGGGTCCGGGCCTCCTGCAAGGCGCCGGTTTTGGCCGCGAAGGCGGCGCGGCGCTCGCGGCCGACGCAGCCGATGTCGACGCCACGCCCGGTCAGCCGCTGGTCGGCGTTGTCGGCGCGCAGCGACAGGCGGTACTCGGCGCGCGAGGTGAACATGCGATAGGGCTCGGTGACGCCGCGATTTGTAAGATCGTCGATCATCACGCCGATATAGGCATCCGAGCGCTCGAAGGCGATCGGAGCCGCGCCGCTGGCGAGCGCGGCGGCGTTGAGGCCGGCGACGAGGCCTTGGGCGGCGGCCTCCTCATAGCCGGTCGTGCCATTGATCTGGCCGGCGAGGAAAAGGCCCGGCAGGCGCTTGGCCTCAAGGCTTGTCTTAAGCTCGCGGGGATCGATGAAATCATACTCGATTGCGTAGCCGGGCTGTAAGATGGCGACCCTGGCGAGGCCCGGAATGGTGGCGAGGAAGCGCTGCTGGATGTCTTCCGGTAGCGAGGTCGAGATTCCGTTGGGATAGATGGTGCGGTCGTCGAGGCCTTCCGGCTCCAGAAAGATCTGGTGCGATTCGCGCTCGCCGAAGCGCACGACTTTGTCCTCGATCGAGGGACAATAGCGCGGCCCCCGCCCGGCGATGGCGCCGGAATAGACGGCCGACTGCCTGATGTTGTCGCGGATGACGGCGTGCGTCTCAGCCGTCGTATGGGTGATGAAGCAATCGACTTGCCGGTTCGCGATGGCTTTGGTCAAAAACGAGAAAGGTTCCGGCTCGGCGTCGGCGCTTTGCCGTTCGAGCGCGGCCCAGTCGATGGTATCGCCATCGAGCCGCGGCGGCGTGCCGGTTTTGAGCCGGCCCATGCGAAACCCCAGCGACTCGAGGGTCTCGCCGAGGCGGACGGCTGGCGCCTCGCCGATCCGGCCGGCCGGGATCGTCGTCGCCCCGCGGTGGATCAGGCCGCGCAGAAAGGTGCCGGTGGTGAGGATGACGGCGGGGGCGGCGTAGGCCCGCCCGTCGCTGGTGACCAGCCCCGCGACGCGGCCGTCTTCGATCGACAGATCGGCGGCTTCGCCTTCAAGAAGCGTGAGGTTGGCGGTGGACCGGATCGCGGCCTGCATGGCCTCGCGGTAGAGGCGGCGGTCGGCCTGCGCGCGCGGACCTCGCACGGCGGGGCCCTTGGCGCGATTGAGAACGCGGAACTGGATGCCGGCGGCGTCCGCGACGCGCCCCATCAGGCCATCGAGGGCGTCGATCTCGCGGACGAGATGGCCCTTGCCGAGTCCGCCGATGGCCGGATTGCACGACATGGCGCCGATCGTGGCGGCTGAATTGGTGAGGAGGGCCGTGCGGGCGCCCATGCGCGCGGCGGCGGCCGCGGCCTCGCAGCCGGCATGGCCGCCGCCGACCACGATGACGTCAAATGCGCGCATCGCTTCGAACTCCACCGGGGTTCATTGGGGGTGTTTCACGTGAAACAGGGTCAGGGTGTTTCACGTGAAACACCCCCACCGCCTTTTAACGCATGAGACGCGTCTTTTCCAGCGCATCGTCGCGCAGGGTGTTTCACGTGAAACACCCCCGGCGCCCCCGCCCCCGTTTCGCGATCCCGAGCGACCACGAGGGTCAGCGCGCCTTCATTGTCTGGGGGTGTTTCACGTGAAACAGGTACGGGGGGTGTTTCACGTGAAACACCCCCCTGCCGGCCGGGCGGCTATTTCCCGATACAGAAGCGGGAGAAGATATCGCCCAGGATATCCTCGACATCGACGCGCCCGACCAGCCGCTCCAGCGCGAATAGCGCGGCGCGCAAATCCTCCGCCAGAATTTCGATCGGCGCATCGGGCTCAGCCTCGATCCGCGTGAGGGCCTCGGCCGCGGCGGCGAAAGCCTTGCGATGCCGCTCCCGCGTGATCAGGCCCGCGTGCCCCGCCCCGCTCGCCGAAGAGGCGAAATCAGCGAGGTCTTTCAACAGCTTATCGAGATTTTGCCCGGTTTCCGCGCTGATCGCCAGCGCATGCGCCGCGATTCCGGGCTCCGCCGGTGCCAGATCGCATTTTGTCAAGATCCGCCAGACCGCCCCCGGCCCCAATCTTACATCCGGCTCGACGGGGCGCCCCGCCTCGCTCAGCCACAGCACCAGATCGGCATTCTTCGCCTTCTCGACGGCGCGCGCGATCCCGGCCAACTCGATCGCGTCCTTACTTTCTCTCAGGCCGGCCGTGTCAATCAGCGTCACAGCGCAGCCGCCAAGGTCGAGATGAACCTCGATGGCGTCCCGCGTGGTCCCGGCGATCTGCGAGACGATGGCGACGTCGCGCCGGGCCAATGCATTCATCAGCGTCGATTTGCCGGCGTTGGGCGGCCCCGCGATCACGATTGTGACGCCGTCGCGGATGCGCTCGCCCGCGGCCCCGGCGGCAAGCTCGGCGTTGAGGGACTGAAGCACGGGCCGCACCAGCGCGCCGACCCCGCGGCTCGGCGCCTGCGGCACGTCGCCCTCGTCGGGAAAATCGATTTCGGCCTCGACCAGCGCAGCGGCCTCGAGCAGCGCGGCGCGCCAGCGCTCCGCCTCGCGGCTGAGGCTCCCCTGCAACTGCCGCAGGGCCTGACGGCGCTGCCATTCGGTCTCGGCCTCAATCAGATCGCCAAGGCCCTCGACCTCGACGAGATCGAGCTTGCCGTTCAACAGCGCGCGGCGCGTGAATTCGCCGGGCTCCGCCGCGCGGGTTCCGGGAAATCCGGCGAGCGTCGTGATCAGGCGCTGCGCGACGGCGCGCCCGCCGTGGATGTGGAATTCCGCGCAATCCTCGCCGGTGAAGCTGCGTGGCGCGGAAAAGAAAAGGACCAGCCCGGAGTCGATCGGCTCGTCTGTCGCGGGGTCTTTCAATGTGGCGAGGCTCGCCCGGCGGGGCTCGGGCAGTCTCCCGACCACACTCTTTATAATAAGGGGCGTAGCGGGGCCGGAGAGGCGCAGAACCGCGATCGCGGCGCGCCCGGCGCCGGAGCTGAAGGCGAAGATCGTGTCGTTTGTCGCGGCGCGGCTGTCTTCATGCAGTTCGGGCATGGGGCCTCATTTGTTCGCTGCAGGCTTTTTATCACGCCCCGGAGGCTCACAGGATGCATTTCCCGAGGCGGAGGTTCAAGCCGCCACCATATGAAATGTAAAATATTTATATAACTGACGATGGGGATGGGCGTCATGGATCCGACGTGAGCGCCGGCGCAGCGCGGCGCCCGATGTCGTGTCTTCGATGCCGAAGATCTTTCATCTGAGAACGCTTTGCGCCACTCCGATGACGAACTGCGCGGCGCGGGCGAAAAGCCTGGCTGACAGCGGTAGGGCGAGCCCTCGACATGGTCCGGCAGGTAGCGGGGATCGCGCCGCCGGTGCTTAACGATTCGCCGCCGCCAAACCCGTTCTTCCGCCCGGTCGGCTACGCCGTCTGCCGCCGACGCCACGTAGTGATGAATCAGATACGCTCGGCGCGCCGCTTGAGGTCCGCGGCGAAGGCGTCGAACGCCGGCTGCAAATCGGGGATGGATTTGCCGATCAGGGGCGCCAGCGGACCGGCGTACTCCTCGCGCATGTCGAAGGCGACCGCGCCGTTTGGCCGCGGCGTCAATTTGAAGACGCGCGTCCCGGTGAAAAGGCCAATCGGCAAGCCGCCCGTCCAGACCATTCGCGTGGCGGGTTCGAACGCGGAAACGGTCACAGGAAACGCGCGCGCCTGCGCCGGCCGCAGATGAATGGTCAGCTTCTCGCCGGGCGCGATGCGTCCGTCGATGCGTTCCACCGTCGAGTTCCATGCGGGGTAGTTGGGCCCGTCGGTCAGGATCGACCAGATCGTTTCGGCAGGCGCATGGATCCTTAACTTCGGCGGCGAAGCGTTTCATCGGCGTCTCCTGATGCGGCCGGTTCGACGAACGTTGCATAGCACAGTTCCTCCCAGCGCCCGCTTCGCTCTGAAATGGAGACGGGGCTTCGCATCTTTCCGCGCGCCGCGGGTGGCTCCTCGCGGGGTTTCGGGATAGATTCGGACGAGCGTCGCAAGAGCTATGATTATGTCCGCCAATGAACTGAAAGACGCCGCGAGCCCCTATCTGCTGCAGCATGCGGATAATCCCGTGCATTGGCGGATGTGGTCCGAGTCCGCCTTGCGCGACGCGCAGGCGGAGGGCAAACCGATCCTGTTGTCGGTCGGCTATGCGGCCTGCCACTGGTGCCATGTGATGGCGCATGAGAGCTTCGAGGACGAGGCGACCGCCGCGGTGATGAACGAGCTCTTCGTCAACATCAAGGTCGATCGCGAGGAGCGGCCCGATATCGACCATATCTATATGTCGGCGCTGCACGCATTCGGCGAGCGCGGCGGCTGGCCGATGACGATGTTCCTGACGCCTGCAGGCGAGCCGTTCTGGGGCGGGACATATTTTCCGAAGCAGGACCAGTACGGCCGCCCGGCCTTCGTCAGCGTGCTTCGCGCGGTGGAGCACGCTTTCCGCGCCGAACCGGACCGCATCGCGAAAAATGTCGAGGCCGTTCGCGCGCGGCTGGCGAAGGCCGAGGCGCATGGCGCCGGCGCGGGCGAGCTTTCGCTGGCGCTTGCGGACGAGATTGCGCCGCATCTGTTGCAGGCGATGGATAGCGTCGATGGCGGCCTCAAGGGCGCGCCGAAATTTCCCAACACGCCGATCCTCGAATTGTTATGGCGCGCGGGCGGGAGGCTCGGAGAAGCGCCCTACAGGGCGAGCGTGCGCCTGACGCTGCAACATATGTCGGAGGGAGGCATCTACGATCATCTCGGCGGCGGCTATGCGCGCTATTCGACGGATGATCGCTGGCTCGTGCCGCACTTTGAAAAAATGCTCTACGACAATGCGCAGATTCTAGAAATGCTGGCGCTTGCGCATCATGAAACGGGCGACGAATTGTTTCGCACGCGCGCGCAGGAGACGGTTGGTTGGATCGAGCGCGAGATGACCGCTGCGGGCGGCGCGTTCTGCGCGAGCCTCGACGCCGACAGCGAGGGCGTCGAAGGCAAATTCTACGTCTGGACTTGGGACGAGATCGTCGCGGTTCTCGGCCATGAGGACGCGCGGTTTCTTGGGCGATTCTACAACGCCTCGCCGATCGGCAATTGGGCCGATGCGCATTACCCGGGCGGGGTTACGATATTGAACCGTCTGGAATCGGCGCGCCCGACGATGGAGGAAGAGGCGCGGCTCGCGCCCTTGCGGCGGAAGCTGTTCGACGCGCGGGAGCAGCGGATCCATCCAGGCCTCGACGACAAGATCATGGCCGACTGGAACGGATTGATGATCGCGGCGCTGGTCAACGCCGGCACGCTGCTTGGCGAGCCGCGCTGGATCGGCCTCGCGGCGAAGGCTTATGATTTCATCGTCTCCACCTTGCAATATGCCAATGGCGCTGGGCAAACGCGGCTGGCCCATAGCTGGCGCGCGGGCGTGCTGGTTAAGCCGGCGCTGGCGCTGGATTACGCCGCGATGATGCGGGCGGCGCTGGCGCTGCACGAGGCGCGCAATCTCCCGGAGCTTGGCGCGCCCCGCGATTATCTCGCCGAGGCGATGCGTTGGGCCGAGGCGCTGGATGCATGGCATGTCGATCCGCGCAGCGGGTTGTTGTGCATGTCCGCGCGCGATGCGGGCGACGTGATCCTGCGCCTTGCGCCGACCGCGGACGACGCCATCCCCAACGCGCATCCGGTCTATCTCGCGGCGCTGGCGCGGCTTGCGGCCCTGACCGGCGAGGCGCGATGGCTCGCGCCGGCGGACGCGCTGTTTTCCGCGCTCGCGCCCTCGGTGCGCGCGAACCCCATCGGCCACGCGGGCGTTTTCAACGCGCTCGATTTCCGGCTGCGGGCGAAGGAGATCGTCACCGCAGGCGCCGCGCGGGGGCCCCTCTACGACGCCGCGCTTTCGGCGCCTTTCAGCGACCGCGTTGTGATCGATCTCGATCGGCCGCTGGATTTGCCCGTAGGGCATCCGGCGCGCGCGCAAGCGGCGCTGGCGGGCGAGGGCGCAGAAGGCGCCGCCGCCTTCGTGTGCGCGGAAGGAACATGCTCCTTGCCCGTGCGGGATGTCGAGGGATTGCGGGCGCTGATCGTGGTGCGCCAGGCATGATCCCGAAAAGCGCAGCGTTTTATATGATCAACATCAGCTAACAGGCGCGCTTTAACTTTGGCGGCCTCGACGGCCGGGATCCCCCGGGTCAAAAACAATCAAATTCGAGCCTTTCCCGACAGCTGACGTCAAGCCTCATCTGCCATTCTCGCGAAACGAGCGTGGGTGGAGTGTGGGCATGCCGGCGAAGGCGAAAAGACGCGGGGCGCAGGTCGGACGGGCGGAGAACGGGCGGGCGGCTGGCGGCGCCATGAACGATCTCGTGGCGGTGCGGCTGACAGAGATCAGCGACCTCAAGGCTCGGGAGGCCTCCTTTCGCCTCCTCTTCGACGGCAATCCGATCCCGACTGCGCTGTGCGATCCGCGCAGTTACGGCTTTCTCGCCGTCAACGACGCGGCGGCGTCGCTCTGGGGTCATTCGCGCGAGGCCCTGCTTGGGATGAGCCTTTATGACGTCGCCCCGCGCGAGGATTGGGACGACATGCGCCGGTGCGCGCAGCAGGCCCCTGTCCGCCCCGTGCAGGAGCGGACGGGACGTCAGCTGCGTTCGGACGGAACCCTGATCGACGTCATTTTCTATTGGCGCGCCCTGACGTTCCGCGAGCGTCCGGCCGAGCTCGTCACCTTCCTCGACGTGACGGAGAAACGGCGCGCCGAGCGCCGCCTCGCGCATATGGCGCATCACGACGACCTGACCGATCTGCCGAACCGCGCCTTCTTCCGCAAGAGCCTCGACGCGGCGCTGGCGCGCCTTTACCCGGCGCAGGGTGATGTCGGCGTCTTATATCTCGATCTCGATCAGTTCAAGGCCGTCATCGATACGCTCGGCCATTCCACGGGCGACGCGCTGTTGCGCGCCGTCGCCGATCGCCTGCGCACCGGGCTACGCGCGAGCGACGTCGTCGCGCGCTTCGGCGGCGACGAATTCGCCATTCTGCGCGGCGGCCTCAAAGGTCCGGACGAGGCCAGCGCGCTCGCCTCCTATGTCGTCGACCTCGTCAGCCGGCCCTTCGTCATCGACGGCCATAGCGTCGAGATCGCGACCAGCATCGGCGTCGCCATGGCGCCAGGCGACGGGCTCTCCTCGGACCTTCTGCTGAAGAACGCCGACATGGCGCTCTACCGCGCCAAGGAGGAGGGGCGGCGCGCCTTCCGCTTCTTCGAGCCGGAGATGGACGCGAGAGCGCGCGCTCGGCGCCTGCTTGAAATCGATCTGCGGCGCGCGCTGCCGGCCGGCCAGTTCGAGCTTTATTACCAGCCGCTCGTCGCCCTGAAGTCGGGCGCGATCACCGGCTTTGAGGCGTTGCTGCGCTGGCATCATCCCGCGCGCGGCATGGTGCCGCCGGCCGAATTCATCCCGCTCGCCGAGGAGATCGGCCTCATCGCGCCGCTCGGCGAGTGGGTGCTGCGCCAGGCCTGCGCGGAGGCGGCGCGCTGGCCGGGCGATCTCAAGATCGCGGTCAATCTCTCCCCGGTGCAGTTCAGGACCGGCAACCTCACACACTCGATCCTGACCGCGCTCGCCAGCTCCGGCCTTTCCGCCTCGCGTCTTGAGCTTGAGATCACCGAGACCATCCTGCTCGCCGAGAGCGAGGCCAATCTGGCGATCCTGCATCGCCTCCGCGCGCTTGGCGTCAGCGTGTCGATGGATGATTTCGGCACCGGCTATTCCAGCCTCTCCTATCTGCGCGCCTTCCCGTTCGACAAGCTCAAGATCGACCGCTCGTTCGTCAGCGATCTCTCCGCCGGGGGCTGCATGGCGATCGTTCGCGCGGTTACAGGGCTCGGAACGAGCCTCGGCATCTCGACCACCGCCGAGGGCGTCGAGACCAGCGAACAGCTCGAATGGCTGCGCAACGAGGGTTGCACCGAGATGCAGGGCTATTATTTCAGCCCGCCCGTGCCGGCGAGCAAGATATTGCCCATGCTGAAGGCGAATGAAAGCATCGACCCACGGTTTTTGCCCGCCGTCCGGCATTAGGAGGCTACATTCTGGCGCCGGCTGGCTCGCTAATAATTTTTGCAGCAACACATCTGATCCGACTCTTTCGCTGAGCAATCGCGAGCTCGCTGTCGCCGACTCTTTCGTCGAGGCGCTGCCGAAGCGTCGAGTGGGCTTAGCTCCGTTCGATCCCCGCGTCTTCCTTGGCGCGGCGCGCGATGGCAGACCAGTCGAGGCCGCCGTCGCCATTGGCCAGCGCGGCGAGAAAGCGGTCGCGCACGATCGCTGCGAAGGGTAGCGGGACTTCGAGCTTCTCGGCGGCCTGCTGCAGCAGGCGATTGTCTTTCAGCCCGAGCGGCATTTTGAAGCCCGGCGGCGCGAATTTGTCTTCGAGGATCAGCCCGCCATAGGTCTTGTAGACGGGCGCGGCGAACAATGTTTCGGTCAACAGCTCCTGCACCCGGGCCGTCTCGACGCCGCCCTTGGCGGTCAGCGCGAAGGCTTCGGCGAGGCTTTCGATGACGCAGGTGATGAGAAAATTCCCGGTGAGCTTGACCAGATTGGCCTGCGCCGGCCGCTCGCCCATGATGAAAATGCGCTGGCCCATGGCTTCGAGCGCAGGACGGATTTTCTCGATGAGCGCAGCCTCGCCCGCCGCCGCGATGAAGAGCTTGGCGGCCGCGGCCGCCTCCGGGCGCCCGAACACGGGCGCGGCGGCATAGGCCTGCCCCCGCGCGGCGTGGGCCTCAGCGAGGCGCTCCGACAGCGCGACCGAGATGGTGCTCATCGAGACATGGGCGGCCCCGCGCGCCAACCCCTCGATGACGCCGTTCTCGCCAAGGGTCACGGCTTCCGCCGCCGCATCGTCGGCGAGCATGGTGATCGCGATCTCGGCCTGCCGCGCGGCCTCGGCCGGCGTTGGCGCGATGGCTGCGCCGAGCGCTTCAATCGCCCGCGCCGGCGCCTCGCTTCTGTTCCAGGCGATCACGGCGTGGCCGTGCTTCAGGAGATTGCCCGCCATCGCCGCGCCCATGGCGCCGAGGCCGAGGAATGCGATTTTCATGCGCTGCTCCTTTCCGCTTCGGCGCCCGTCTCACGCGCGCGGCGCGCCTCATAGGCTTTGAGATGAATATAGGCGATGCGCAGGATCGAGCCTCGCTCCGTCCTGGCGTCTTGGCGGTGCAGGAGGTCGCCGACGATGTGGTCCGCCTCGATCGGCGCGCCGCGCTCGATGTCGCGCAGCATCGAGGCGACGAATTCCGACCCCGGCGTCGTCAGCATGGCGCCTGCGAACTTCCGCGCGGGCTCGCGCGGCGCGAAGCCGGCGCCGGCCGCTATTTCCGCACATTCATTATAGAGCGCGACGGCGAGATCGGCGCCACCCGCAGCTTCGATATCGCCGACCGCCGCGCGCATCAGGCAGGTGAGGCCGGCGGCCGAAGCGATGAAGGTCCATTTCTCCCACATCTCCTGCGCGATTTTCCCCGAGCGGCGCGCGTCGAATCCGGCGTTGAGCAGGACCTTGTCGAGCGCCTCCGCCTTGTCCGCCTGCGCGCTCTCGCGCGCGCCATAGGCGAGATTGGCGAAATCGCTGAAATGCAGGATGCGGCCCTGGTCGTCGAGCGTCGTCGAGATCGCGCAGAGCCCGCCGAGGACGGCGCCTGCGCCGAAGCGCTGATCGAGCGCGTCGAGCTGGCGCATTCCGTTGAGGAGCGGCAGGATCAGGGTATTGGGGCCGACGGCGGGCGCGAAGGATTTTATCGCGCCGTCGAGGTCATAGGCCTTGCAGCTCAAGATGATGAAGTCGAAGGGCGCGCGCAGGTCCTGCGCTTCGATCAGCGGCGGGTGCGGCAGATCGATGTCGCCGAGCGGGCTTTTGACGATGAGTCCGGTCGCGGCGAGCTGCGCCGCCCGCTTCGCGCGCACGAGAAAGGTGACGTCGCGGCCGCTTTCAAGCAGGCGGGCGCCGAAATAGCCGCCGATCGCGCCGGCGCCGACGACGAGAATGCGCATGGGCGGGTCCTTTCGAGCAGTCCCTTCGAGGATGCGCGTCAATCCGCGCGAAGACCGGCGCGGCGCTGGCGCTTGCCGGGCTGGTCTCTTGGCGCAGGCGCTTCAAACGCGCCTCTTGTAGATCGCCGGCGGCCGGGGAACAATCCGGAGGCCCCTCCTCGCCTCATCAATTGTTTCGGCGCGAATTGTTCGGGAGCGACCTGTTTCTGAGCCACTTGTTTCTGAGCCACCTGGCCCTTACGTCGGCGCCTGACCACGATTCTATCAGCCCGGTTATTTTGGCGGCTCAAGGGAACGCGGCCGGCGTAAACGTCAAAATCCGGCGATTGTCGATCCAGGCTGCTGAATTTATTTAACTTTCACAATAAAGGCCGGCGCTGTGCAGAGTTGGCGCCGCCCTCACGGGGTCGCGCCGAGCGTTTGCGCCTTGATCAACTGTTCGGTCGGAATCTCGGCGACTCTCAACGCCAAATCGCGAGTCATGAAGGGCGCGATTCCGATGATGATCAGCACGACCTTGGAAGCCTCACCGAGCCCGAACGCGGTGAACAGGATCGGCAAAAGCGCCAAGGGCGGGATCATCGACAGTACGGCGATGGAAGGCGACAGCAGAACGCGCAGTTAGAGCAAAAGGCCGACGGCGATGCTCCGCGAGGACATCACGGCGTTCGGTGGCTGGCGCGCTTATCCCACGCGCAATCCTGACGCGGCGCGGTCAATCGGGGACCGTCACGGCCCCCTTCGCCCGCCGCTGCCATGGCATATGCGGCGCATGCAATTCCCTGCTGTCGACCGGCCACACCCGCTGGATGATGCCGTAGAGAAACGCGGTGGTGAGGCCAAACAGCAGCATGCCGTTCAGGGCTTCAAGCGCGCCCATCAGCTTCCAATGGGGCGCGAGATAGGAGTTGTCATGGCCGTAGGTCGTCATCGCGTTGAGCGAATAGAGCATCGCGGCTTTATGATCGGGCAGGGCGCCGAGGGCGACGAAGGCGACGGCCCAGGCGCCGGCTTCGAGGGCGTGGAGCACGGTCGCCGAAAGCGTGGTCGCGCCGACCACCAGCACAAACAGGAAAAGGAAATGGCGGCGGCTCTTGACGCGCTCGAGCGCCTTGAGGATGCTTGCGTTGATGAAGCCGAGGCCGACGACGTGGAAAACGACGTTCAGCACGATCAGCGGCAGGCTCCAGAGCCAGTTGGCGTTCCACCCATATGCATCGTCCACGGTCATTTATCCCCTTGACGCCTGAAAGCATTCAAGATGCCTGTTGCGCCATGATCTTAGTGATTTCAAGGCGGGCGGCCTCCAGGCCTTGTGCGGGCGAATGTCCCGCGGGCGGCCCCGATGCGGCGTGACGCCTGCGCCTCCGAAGCCAGTCCCGCCGAGGCGAAGCGGCTGGCGATCGGCTTCGCTCTCGCCCTGATCGCGGGCTGGGTCGACGCCATCGGCTTCATCGAGGTCGGCCAGCTCTATCTGTCGTTCATGAGCGGCAACACGACCCAGCTTGGCCTCGCCATCGCGGCCGGCGCCGACGTGCGGATCCTGCGCGCGGGCGGCGTCATCGCGTCGTTTTTCCTCGGCGCCTTCGCCGGAACGCTGCTCGCCGACGCGGCCGAGCGGTTCCGCCTGCCGCTCGTGCTTGCGGCGGAATTCGCGCTTGTTTGCGCCGCCATCGCATCGACGGCGCTGCGGCCCGGCTTTGCCGCCCTGCTGCCCATCACGGTCGCCATGGGCATGCAGAACGTGCTGCGCCAGCAGGTCGGGCGCGCCGATGTCGGCAAGACCTTCGTCACCGGCGCGCTGTTTAGCGCCGGCCAGTCGCTGGCGCGAGCGCTCACCGGCAGGGCGCCGCGAGTGGAATGGCTGGCCTTTCTGGCGACGTGGATCGCTTTCGTCCTCGGCGCGGCGGGCGGCGCCTATGCGCTGCATCGGACGAGCTTCGCGGCGACCCTCTACGCGACCGCCGCCGTTCTCGCTGTTCTCGCGATCGTCGCCGCGCCCGCGCGGACCGCGGACGATCAGGAGACCGGCGGATAGACGGGCTTGTAGGCGAGGCTCGCCAGATGCTGGGCGATGTCGGCCGGACGTTTGGCGCGGGCGAAGCCATGATCGAAAATATATTCGGCGACGCGCGATGCGGTATGCAGCGAGGCGGCGAGCATGTTGCGTTGCGGCGGGTAGATGAGGCCGGTGGCCAGCGCGGCGTCGCTCACCTGTTCGGCGACGGCTTTTGCGGCGACGATGAACATCTCCTGCGTGATGCGCGTCGCCTCCGTCGCCAGCGCGGCCATGCCCATCGCCGGAAAGATGTAGACATTGTTGCCCTGGCCGGGGACGAAGGTCTTGCCGCCGAGTTCGACTGGCGGAAACGGGCTGCCGCTGGCGAAGATGGCGCGCCCGTCCGACCATTTATAGGCTTCCTCCGCCGTGCATTCCGAACGTGAGGTGGGGTTCGAATAAGGAAAGATGATCGGCCGCTCGTTGATCCGCGCCATCGCCTCGATGACCGGTTGGTTGAACAGTTTTGGCACCGTGCTGACGCCGATGATCGCGGTCGGACGGATCGTCCCGATGGCGTCGAGAAAGGATGCCGCCGAGGGCGCGTCATGCGCGAAGGGTCGCTGGAAATCGGCGAGATCGGTGCGGCTCGCGACGAAGAGCCCGTTGACGTCGTAGAGCCAGTTTTTCTGGCGCGCGGCGTCAAGCGTCAGGCCCTCGAGCACGAGAGCCTCGCTGATCAGCTCGGCGATGCCGGTCGCCGCCGATCCGCCGCCGAGAAACAGGAAGCGCTGGTCGGCGAGCTTTTGTTTCGAGATGCGCAGGGCGCCGAACATGCCGGCGAGCGCGACGGCGGCGGTGCCCTGGATGTCGTCGTTGTAGGTGCAGATCCTGTCCTTGTAGCGCTCGAGGATCGGGACCGCGTTGATGTTGGCGAAATCCTCCCATTGCAGGCAGCATTTGGGGTAGAGATCCTGCACGGCTGAAACGAATTCGTCGATGAACGCGTCATAATCGGCGCCGCGCACGCGCGGCTGGCCCAAGCCGAGATAAAGCGGATCCTCAAGCAGCGCGTTGTTGTTGGTTCCGACGTCGAGCGTCACCGGCAAGGTGAGGGCCGGGGGGACGCCGGCGCAGGCCGTGTAGAGCGCGAGCTTGCCGACCGGAATGCCCATGCCGCCGACGCCGAGGTCGCCGAGGCCGAGAATGCGCTCGCCGTCGGTGACGACGATGAAGCGGACGTCCTTCTGCGGCCAGTTGGCGAGGATTTGCCGGAGCCGCCCGCGCGCGCTGATCGGCAGATACATGCCCCGCGTCGCACGAAAGAAATGATCGAATTTCTGGCACGCCTCGCCCACTGTCGGCGTATAGACCAGCGGCATGAAGGTCGCGGGATCGGACATCACCACGGCGAAATAGAGCGTCTCGTTGCGCGCCTGAAGATCAGACAGAAACAGATATTTCTGCAGATCCGAATCGAGCGCGTCGAGCTGGGCGTGGACCCGCGCCGCCTGGGTCTCGATCGTGTCGACGGCAGGGGGCAGGAAGCCTTCGATCCCGAGCGCGCGGCGCTCTTCGAGGGAAAAGGCGCTGCCGCGATTGAGGCGGGGATTGCGCAGGAGTTCGGGACCGGTCGGGCGGGCGTTATCCATCGGGCGCTTTCCAGAGACGAGGCTGTGCGGCTTGTAACGGAACGGCGGCTGCGGAGACCGGCGCGGACCGCGGCGCCGGCTCAGGCCCCGTCCCCCATGCTGCCGCGTTCCGGCCATTCAGGCAAGCCTGAACCTTTGCGCTAGGCCCGGAGGGCGCCGGGCTGGCGCGCGTTCGCGCGAAAGCGGTTGATGCGATCATTGGGCGCAGGGGCCAAAGCTAATAGCAAGGTAAAACCAGTGAACGGCAAAACTTGACTTTGGCGGTTTTGCTCTATATTGAATTGAAGGTCATGACATGATCGTTTTTTAGGCGTATTACGCATGCTCCGCAGAATAATTCTTGGCCTCGGCGCCAACGCGTTTAGCTAGGCGGTCAGCATTGCGGTACAGCTTATTTCCCTTCCATTATTTCTTCTATACTGGGACGCCTCGACTTACGGCGCCTGATTGTTGTTGTCCGCCTTGCCGGCCTACCTGTCGATGGCCGACGTTGGGATGGTCGCCGCGGCCGGCAACAAGATGACGATGGCGGTTGGCCGGTCCGATGTCGCCGAAGCGAACACGGTGTACCAGAGTGCGCAGCTTTTCATGACGATCATGTGCGGCTCGCTGGGCGCTGTCTTGACGCCGGCGGTCCTCTTCCTTCCCCTGCCCGACTACATGACGCTGGACAAGCGCATCGCGCTGGCGGCGCTGCTTTGCGACGTGCTGCTGACGCTTTATGGCGGCCTTTCGGAGGCGGTGTTCAAGGCGACGGGACGCTACCCCGTCGGGACAGTGCTGTCGCAAATTGTGCGCCTCGGCGAATTCGCCGGCTTCATGACCGGCCTCATTCTGTTCCGCAGCTTCGCCGGCGTCGCGCTCACCGGCCTCGCCGCGCGAGCCGTCGGCACGGCGGCCGTGGTCTATATCGGACAGCGCGGCGAGCACGGCCTTCGCCTCGGATTTGGGCGCGCCAGCAAGGCGGAGCTTCTGGAGATCATCCGGCCCGCCGTATCGTTCATGGCGTTTCCGCTCGCCAATGCCTTGACCTTTCAGGGCGTCACCCTGCTCGTCGGCCTCGTCGCCGGAACGGCGTCGGTGGCGCTGTTCAACGCCTATCGCACCATCGCCCGTGTGGCGGTGCAGGCGACCGCGATGTTCAGCCATGCGCTGTGGCCGGAGTTCGCGCGGCTGTTCGGACAGGCCGGCATGGACGCCGTGTTTCCGCTGTTTCGCCGCTCGGCGCTGCTCAGCGCCGCGCAGTCGATCGCGCTTAGTCTCTTGCTTTACTTCATCTCGCCATGGCTGTTGCGGATCTGGACGCATGGCCGCATCGAATTCGTGCCGAGCGTGATGGCCTGGCTTCTCGCCTACGCGGCGGTCAGCGGCATCTGGCATGTGCCGCGCATCCTGCTGTTGTCGACCAACCAGCATATCGGACTTGCGGGCTGGTCGCTCGCCGCCAGCGTACTTGCGGTCGCGCTCGCCTGGCTCCTCGGCACGCTTTGGCAAATCAACGGCGTCGGGGCGGCCATGGTGATTTCGGAAACCTTCATCGCCGCGATCTGCGTCACGCTCGCGCAACGCGCTTTTGCCGACGCCGGCGTCAAGGCCGGATATACGCTGTGAAG
>Ga0181518_10000478_pt1 | contig 43261 bp, 42 predicted proteins | sample PEATcosm2014_Bin_28_FD_119751 | JGI IMG/M metagenome (GOLD analysis project Ga0181518, IMG submission 119751) | Peatland microbial communities from MTU Mesocosm Facility, Houghton, MI, USA - PEATcosm2014_Bin01_60_metaG | ecosystem: Environmental > Terrestrial > Soil > Wetlands > Peat | place...
ATCCAGAAGGTGTCAAATCCCGCATCCTCGCATGCCTTGGCCATGGCCACGGTCTCATGGGCAGGCTCCATGCTGAGTTGCAGGACTCCGATGTTGAATGGACTGGTCACTGCGGATCGCTCCAAGAGTGTTCCAAACCTTTCATCAGTTCCCAGACCGCTTTGTTCAACGGCGTAGGAATACCAGTTTTGTCGCCCCACGTCACGATTGCGCCGTTCATGAAATCGACTTCAGTCTGGCGCTTGGCGAGCACGTCCTGCAACATCGAGGCGCAATGCTTGCCCGGTGCATTCGCTCCCTTTTGTACGAGAGCGCGCGGATCGCCGTGCAGTTCGATGCCGAGCGCGCGGGCGACGGCCTCGCCCTCGGCAATCAGATCGTTGAATAGCCGACCAGTCGGCGCGAAGCGCGTGGCAGCGCCGTGATGCAGCAACGTTAGGGCTCCGACGGGATTGGTGGCGGCGTTGAAGATTAACTTGGTCCATTGCGCTCCGCGCGCATCTTTCAGCGCAATTACATTCATGCCGGAGCGCGTGATCAAGCCCGCCAGTTCTTCGACCCTAGACATCGGCGTTTTGGTCGGTTCGAAGGGACCAATCCAGGTGTCGCCCTTGATGTCGAAACCGATGTGGCCAGGAGCGATGGGATGTCCGGCGGGAAACGTCGTGCCCCGTATGACGTGCTTCACGTGCTCGGCGATGATCTCTTCGTTGCCGACGCCGTTTTGCACAGAACAGACCGCGGTGTTCTCGTCGAAAGCGCGCGCAACCTGCGCGATCGCGCCACGCGTGTGAATGGCTTTGGTGGCGACGATGCCATAATCGCAGCGTGGCAGTTCATTGGGATCACTGGTGGCGTTTAGTTTCGCGGTAAAATCGGCGGCTCCGGAGACGCGCAGACCGTGATTGCGGATGGCTTCCACGTGATCTTTCCAGACGTCGTAGGCCCATATCTCGGCCTCTCCCTTTTGGGCGAGGTGCGCGGCGAAGAGGCTGCCGACAGCGCCGCAGCCGACGATGCAGATTTTCAACAAGCTATAACTCCAGACACAAAAATTGAAGAGGTCAGAGGTCAGAGCGGAGAAGTGAAAGCCTAGTATCGTTCGAATCAGCCTCCGCAATCTGACCTCTCACCTCTCACCTCTCACCTCTAACCTCTCTTCATGCTCTCCCGAGTCTCGCCGCCGTCAAAGAATTTCCACGGTACATCGGCCAGGCATTCGCCTTCGGTCTTGCCGATTCGATATGTATCCTGGGTATAAAGGCAGACCTTGCCTTCTTGATCGACGACCTGCGGATGCAGGGAGAAGATCATGTTCTCTTCGAGCGGAACATCGCTTTTCGCGCCGATCGCCGGATACTCAAGCATCGTCATGCCAATGCTATGGCCGGAGAGATGGCCGAGTGCAAAGCCGTGCTTGGCGAATATGTCGGCGACCGTGCGATGCACAGTGGAAGCGAGTTCGCCGTGACGCATCAGTTTGCGCGCCGATTCCATCGCGTGCGGATAAGCATCGGCCATCCTCTGCGTTGTCGGGCTGGGCTTGCCCTGAATCAGAGCACGGGAGAACTCAACCCAGTAGCCGCCCGCTCCCGTGACCTCGAGCGAATAAAGAAGAAGATCATCGCCCGAAACTTTGCGGTGACCGGGAACTTTGAAGTAAGCGTTGGCCTCTCCGTGTTCGCCCGAGAGCAGAATGTTCATCATGCGCGGCCCAGCGCCGCGCGCGAAGAAACGTTCGACCGCGGGCGCCATGATTTCGGCTTCGGTTTTGCCTGGCTTGTAACCGGCAATCAGCGCCCAGAAGCCATCGACGACAATGTCCATGGCGTCGCGGACTTCGACGAGTTCTTCTTCGCTCTTCACGGCACGGGCCATGTCGAATTCCTGGTCAAAGGGCATGAGTTCGAACGGACCTTGCGCGAGCTCGCGATAGTCGCGAACAGCCATGATGAAGTTCATCCCGAAAGTGCCGATGCGCTTCCACTTGCGCTCGACGGCACGATCGCGCAGCCACTGGCCGGGAGCATCGGGCCAGACCTGATCTGTCACCCAGGGCTTTTTCTTGTCGCCAATCCAGCGAGCTTCGCGCGGAAAGACGAGCGTGGGTTCGTCCTCGAGTGCGATAAGGACGTAAACGTAGCGATGAACGATTTCGAATCCGGAGGTGTAGAAGACCGCGCCCTCGAATCCCGCGTATTGATTGCCGCAGACGATGAGAGCGTCCAGTCCGGCAGCTTGCATGCGCGAGCGTATGTTATTGTAACGGCGATCAATTTCTTTCTGACTTGGCAAGATGGCCCTCAGCGGCTACTCACTCCGCATAACTCGGCGGCGGTTAGAGCGTAAATCTTTGTGATCTCCACCAATGTTTGAATGCGAACTTTCTCTCCCTCTTTGTCGCGCGGGCCGCTGGACGGGCCGTAATTCACGGTCTCGACTCCGTAACGGCTGAGCACGCTCGCATCAGAGCACCAGGTGACGACTTCCCGCTCCGGCGTTTTGCCGGTGATGCGCTTGTGATTGCGATCGATGGCGCGGATCATCTCGTGCTCTTCACTGATCCGTGCCCCGGGAACCGAGACGTAGGTTTCGAATTCTAGACCCCAGTCGGGATGGGTTCTTTCAAGTAAGAAGAAGAGTCGCTGAATGTCGCGACGCGCCGCCGCCAAGGGGATGGTGGGCGGGACGCGCACATCGAGGAACAAGTCCGTTTTTTCGGGAGTGCGGCTGGCGCGCCAGGCGTGTCCGCCGCGAATCCCGCCAAGATTTACGATCGCCTTCTTGCCGCCGTAGCTTGCCTTCTTCTCCCATTGTTCACTCCACTTGAGGATGGGCGGCATAAGTTCGACCATGCGGCGTATGGAATTCATTTCCTCGCGGCCCTCGCAGAAGGCAGTGTGTACGTAAATTCCGGCACACGAGATGCGCACCCACATGGAGCCGAAGTGCTCGAGAACGACATGCATGTCGGTGGGCTCGCCGAGAATGCACATGTCGGGCAGCACTCCGTGATTCACTAGGTAGTGCGTGCCGTATCCATAACCGCGGTACTCTTTGCCCTTGAATTCGCTCCACTGCGTCTTTTCGATTTCACCGGCAACGGCGGCAATGATGACATCTCCGTTCAGGCGCACCCCAGCGCGCTGCAGCGCTTTCACGGCGTTGGTGTAGCAGACGAGGGCACCCTTCATGTTGTAGATGCCGAGTCCGTAGATGAAGCCGTCTTTGACTACGGCGTGTGGTTTGTAGCCGAGGCCGGTAAGAAATTCCTCGCGGCCGGTGTTGGAGGTATCCATGTGGCCGTTGAACATCAGGTTCTTGCCGCCGCCCGAACCCTTCCAGCGGGCGACCACATTGGCGCGCCCTTCTTCGACTTCCTGCCAGGTGATGTCGAGGCCGATCGTCTGAAGCGCGGATCGCATGTATTGGGCCATCTGCAATTCTTCACCCGTCGGGCTGGGGATGTTGATCACGTCAGTGGACATGGAGATAATTTCGTCCTCGCGGACCTCGGCGAGAATGCGGTCGATGAGTTTGGAATCGAGAGCGGCGAGCTTAGATGTTGTTTGCGACACAGTTGTCTTTCGTCGTTGGTCGTTTGCTATTCGCTATTCGCTACCTTATTGACTGCCGGGGCTACAACAGCACTACTTTTTGCCAGACGGAAATCGTCTGGGTCGCTACACAATTTTTCATTGCCGCTCTCTGTTATCAGAAAATTGTCTTCCAAGCGCAGGCCTCCGCCCCCGGGCCAGTAAATGCCGGGCTCGATCGCCAGCACCATTCCCTTTTTAATTGTGCCGGTGCCAGCCTGGTGCGCGTAGGGCCATTCGTGGGCGCGGGCCCCGACGCCGTGGCAGATAGGGTGGGAGGGCTGTCCGGGGTATCCACCTTCGGCAATGCGGGCGCGAATCAACTTGTCGAGTTCGGGGAAGCTGGCGCCAGCGCGCGCGAACGAGACGGCGCCGTTGAAAACCTCAAGCAGAAGATCGAGTAGCTTGTGATACTCAGGCTTTAGCTTGCCGGGGCAGGCATTCTTGGTAAGATCGGTCCAATATCCATCGACGCAGACCCAGATTTCGAAGAGCGTTGGCTCGTCCTTCTGAATCGGACGATCGCCGGTGGCAGTGAACGTGGCGATTCCCTTGCCCGACCATACCAGCGTAAAGGCACGCGCCATCTCGACTTTACTCTTATAGCCAACGCCGATTCCGTGCACGAAGCCTTCATACATGGCGCCGACTTCGCTCTCTTTCATACCGGGGCCCATGTGCTCGCGAGTGTAATCCATCGCAAGGGCCGCGAGTTCGTTAGCTAAACGCATGCGCTCGATTTCCTGATCGGTCTTGATCGACCGGGCTTCGTTGAGCAGCGGCGTTGCGTCCACAACCTCGCCACAAAACTTCTTGAACGATTCGAAATAGGACAGCATGAAGGTGGTCGGCTCGCCCACCATGCGGTCGGCCGATTGCGTGCCCATGTTGAGTTCGACGCCAACTCTATCCGTCAGGCCGCGTTGCTTCAGGACTTCATACACGCGGTCCCAGGCGCGGAACTGCGGCGGGCGCGGATCGCGCTCGTCGTAGCCCTTGAAATAGAGAATGTCCTTTGTCCATGAATTACGCTCGGCGTCGGCCTGCTGCGGATCGAGGGCAATCAACGTGGGCTCGCCATCGCCCGGAAAGACGACGGCATCGTATCCCTTCATGCACCAATAGTTGGTGAGATAGAGAACGTTGTCAGGCGCGCGGCAGACCAGAGCGGAGAGATTCTGATCCTTCATCAGGGCACGAACGCGATCGAGTTTTGTTTTGTCTGCGGGCCAGGGCATGGCAATCTCACATCGCAATCTCAATGCACGGTTACAGGTTTATTTTCGTCCTGAAAATTCCAGGCTGCTTCTTTCCCCTTGATCAGCCGGTAGACCGCGGTATGCAGCGGCGCGGGCACACCGACGCGCTCGGCTTCGTGAGCGATGGCTCCGGAGAGAAAATCGATTTCGGTCGTCAACCTGTGGCGGACATCGTGAAGCATGGAGGGAGGGTGATTGGTCATGGCGCCGACCCGGTTCATCTCCCATGGATCTTCGTGCAGGCGAACGCCGGCCGCCTCGGCCACTCGCTTCCCTTCGTCGATCAAGGCGTGCAACAGATGGCCGAGGTCGGAAAATTTCCCTTCATCGGAAAAGTGCGGCGAGTGCGGCAGGCCTGTCAGAGCGGATACGCTATTCACCGATGAATTGAAAATCAGTTTGGACCACTGCGCGGGCCGGGCGTCTTCGAGCGCCTCGGCCTTGAGCCCGGCGGCGACAAGGAGATCGGCGGCTTCTTTGACGATGGAGAATGGCGTGCCGGTCGGCTCGAAGGGGCCCATCCAGGTGGGAGTGTCGAGTTCATATTGCACGTGCGTGTCGCTGTGGCGCGTGCCGCTCATGAAAGTGGTGGCGCGGATGACGTAGCCGCGCGTGAGGGTGGCGATGATTTCTTCGCTGCCGACACCGTTTTGGGCGGAGAGAACCGCCCCTTTATCGAAGCGCCGGCCCACCAGGCGAAATGATTCTTTGACCTGCGTCGCTTTCGTGGAGACGATACCGAGATCGCAATCCGGCAAGTCTCTGGGGTCAGTAGTGGCTTTTAATGGGACAACGAAGTTGTGAGTTCCGGTGACGCGCAGGCCGCCGCGGTTGAGCGCGGCAGCGTGATCTTCGCGCCGAACGAAGGCCCACACTTCTGCGACGCGCGCCAGATGCGCGGCGTAAAGCGAGCCGATCGCGCCACAACCGATGATGCCGACCTTCTTCATCTCATCCTTCATCGTTTCTAAGCCCGCTTCTCCAACTTTACTAGCTGATCGAGCTGTCCGCCGTCGTGATGCTTGAGCGAGCGGAAAATACTGTCGGCGTTGTTAAAAGAGTCGTTGATAAAGATGCCTTGCGCAAACAACGCGTCCTGCAGCGCCGCTGAAATTGTGTGCACCGGGGCCGCGCCGCCCTCGCCCATACCCTTTGCACCGCTGTAGCTGTGCGGAGAAGGCGTTATGGTGTGGCTGTATTTGATCTTCGGAATATTCATCGAGGTGATCGGAGTGTAATCGCTGAAAGTGCTGGTCATCATATTACCGACGGCGTCATAGACACAGGTTTCCATCAGTGCCGCGCCGATCCCGTGCGCAGTTGCGCCATAGACCTGGCCTTCGACAATCGGTGGATTGATGACCGTTCCACAATCGTCGACGGCTACATAGTCGAGAATCTTCGGGACAAAAGTTTCGCCGTCCACTTCCACGATCGCAATATGCAATTGCGAGGCGTAGGTCAACGTGAGACTGCCATATTTTGCTTTCGTGTCCGGAACCTTGAACGGCGCGCGCCACACGTAGCGGCAGTTGAGCGTGACATCGTAGAGTTCAGGAGGGAGCACGGCGCTATTCACGTTCACAATGTTGGCCAGGCCCCAGTAGTTGATGGATTTTGCCGTGCTTCTTGCCTTTATCTCCGGCCCCTGCTGGCCGACTCCGAATTCGAGATCGTCTTCTTTGGTTTCGAGCGCAAAGGCGGCCAGGCGCTTCATTTCAGCTTTGAGTTTCTGCGCGGCGCCGTGAACCGCCGATAAACCGGAAACCGCAAATTGGCTGGCGTAGGTTCCGGAAAAACCGGTGTGCACGTTGCGCTCCGTGTCGAAGCCAGTGCGCACGGTGATCAGGTCCGGATGAATATTGAGCACGTCCGCGACGACTTGTGCGGCGGTAGTTTCGTGTCCCTGGCCTTGCGGACACGAACCGACGGCCACCACCACTTCGCCGTAGATATCGAGTTTGCAGTTCGCGCCCTGCGAGTTGCCAGAGAAAGGCGCGTAGGGATTGATGATCTGTGACTGGCCGAAGTTGTTCGTGCCGGAATCGAGCGTCGTGCCGATGCCAATCCCGATCATGCAGCCGTCTTTTTCTTTGCGCGCCTCGGCTTGCTTCTTTTTCCAGTCGTCCCAGCCGATCAGGTCTTTCGCGACTTCGAGCATCTTCGGATAGTTGCCGGAATCGTATACGCAACCGTTGGGCGTGGTGTAGGGGAATTCTTCCGGACGGATGTAATTGCGCAGGCGCATTTCGTCCGACGCGATGCCGATTTCGTGAGCGCAGATATCGACCACGCGCTCCAAAAACCAGAGGTGCTGCATCCGCGAGTATCCGCGATTGGGGCCGACCGGACACTTGTTGGTGACCGCCTGCCAGAAATCGATGCGCGCATTCTTGAAACGATAGACTCCACAGAAGACCTGCGACCAGATCACGCATCCCAGCGGCTCATATCGCGGGTATGCGCCGCAGTCGTCGATGTGGCGCGAATCGATGGCGGTGATGACGCCGTTCTTGTCTAGCGCTACGCGCGTGTTGCGGAAGGTACGCTCGTTGCCGTGGGCGCTCGAAATCATGTGCTCGGAGCGGGTTTCGACCCACTTAATGGGGCGTCCGCCGGCCTTTTTCGATGCCAGAGCGCAGACCGCCATCTGCGGGTAACTAGTGATCTTGATACCGAAGCTGCCTCCGATATCGAAAGTCTGCACCCGGATCTTGTCGATATGAATGTTCAGATGCGCGGCAAGAAACTGGATCGCGAAGGACGGAAATGAGTTATTGCACCAATAGTAGATGCGGTCGTCTTTGGGGTTCCATTCGGCGATCACGACATTGTTTTCGAGCGGTGTCGACGAAAAGCGATGAAAGTGCAAGCGGTCGATTTCGACCACATACGCCGCGTGCTTAAAGGCGCGTTCAACATCGCCGTATTCCCACACGCCATTCCAAACTCGGTTCGTGCCCGCTTCTTCGTGGAGGATGCTGCGATCGGTGAGAGCCTGCTCGGCGTCAACTACCGGTTCAAGCGGCTCGTACTCGACCTGAACAAGTTCAGCGGCATCGTCGGCGAGGCTCGGAGATTCCGCGACTACCGCGCCAACCGGCTCTCCCTGGTAAAGGACTTTGCCCATGGCCATGGGGTAATCGCGAATTTTCTGCGCGTGGTCCGGACCGATTTCGATGAAGGGCTGAGTTTGCGCGGCAATTTCTTTGCCGGTGATGGCGCACACTACGCCAGCGAGCGCCTCGGCAGCGGAGGTGTCGACGCTGACGATGCGCGCATGTGCATAGGGAGAGCGCACAAAGCGGAGATAGAGCATTCCGCGCAGCTTGATGTCATCGGCGAACTTGCCCCTGCCGCGCAACAGACGGTCTTCTTCTTTGCGGGGAAGTGAGGCGCCGACCCAGCCTCCGCTGCCGTTCTTTTTTTCGTCAGCCACGTTTTCGCCAGCCTCGTTTTCTTCAGGCACGATATCTTGTGCCTCCGCAAACATTTCGCGGACAGGAGTGTCCGCGCCACACGAGCTACCCCAGCGCTGCTTGCAGGCCGTCTATCAATTTCTGAATCTGTTTCTTGCCCAGCGGTTCGAGCATGCCCCCAGCTACGGACGCCAGGCGGCCGAAGATCTGGGCCTCGCCCTGCCAATTCACTTTCGTCCCGAGTACGGTTTCGAGTACGACGCCATCTGCGCCTCCGTTCGCGACCGGAAGCAGGTCAAACGCGGCGACCATGGTGACATTCCCCCCAGCCACGGCACCCTGTCCTTTATATTGCGCGCGGCGCGGCCGGTCGGCCTCCGCTAGTTCGATCTTCACGTCAGCGCTGCCCTTGATGTAGGAAATGCCTACGTTCACCTTAAGGGTGAAGTGGTTTGCATCTTGCACTATCAGATTTTGAAAATCCGGGAGCAGCGACGCAAATCGATTTGGGTCAGTGAGGAAGTCGAAAACTTCCTCGGGGTTTTTCTTGACCTCGAATTCGCCGGAAAATTTGATGGCCATCTCAGGCTCCCTTCATGTTCTGGCTCGCGAGTTGAATAGCCTTGAAGATGTTCATATATCCGGTGCAGCGGCAGGTGTTGCCGGCGATCGCTCTACGAATTTCCTTTTCGCTCGGCTCAGGATTCTCGGAAAGCAGTTGCTGTGTTGCGAGCATCAGACCGGGTGTGCAGTAGCCGCACTGCAGGCCGTACGAATCGCCGAAAGCCTTTTGAATGGGATGAAGCTTGCCGTCTTTTTCGAGACCCTCGACAGTCGTGATCTCCGACCCGTCAGCTTGCACCGCAAACATCGTGCAGGACTTTACCGCCAGGCCATTCATCAGTACGGTGCAAGCACCGCAGTACGTCGTGTCGCAACCGACGTGCGTTCCCGTAAGATCACATACCTCGCGCAGAAACTCGACCAGCAACATGCGCGGCTCGACCTGCCGCGCATAAGACTTGCCGTTCACGTTGATATTGACATTGATGTTGACGGCGATTCTTTGCGCGCTCGCGGTTTCAGCCACGTTTTCAGGCATAGAGATGGGCACCCTCGATTTGTTCTCCGCGAGCCCGTCGCATGGCAATCTGAATGGCGCGCTTCACCAGAGCTACGACGAGTTGGCGCTTGTATTCGGCCGATCCCCGCATGTCAAGCTGGGGATCGGCGGCAGCGCGAGCGGCTTCGGCGGCGGTGGCAATCGTCTTGCCGTTCAGGATTTTTCCGCGAAGCGTCGTCTCAGCCTCGGTCGCACGGATCGCCGTCAGTCCGACACAGCCGAGAGCAATAGCGGCATCCTGGCAGACGTCGCCAGCCACAGTGAGCTGCACGGCAGCACTGGCAGTTGGATACACGGGAGCGCTCCGTTTAAACGCAAGGTAGGCGCCGCCGCTGTGCTTAGGCGGAATCTTCACTTCAATTTCGGTTACAAGTTCGTCGTGAGCCAGCGCGGTTGTGAAGGCGTCTTTGATGAAGTCTCTCAGGTGGACGGTGCGCGCACCGTGAGGCCCGAGGCATTGAACGGTGGTGTCGAGCGTGATCAAGGCATTGGCCCAATCGCCGCTTGGATCGGCTTCCGCGAGCGATCCGCCGATAGTGCCCCGGTTTCGCACTTGCACGTCGGCAATGCCGGCGGCGCAATCGTGCAGAAGTGGAATCTTCCTCGCAAGCGCGGAGTGCTCGATTTCGGCATGGCGGGTCATGGCTCCAAAACGAAGCGCTCCGAAGTGAAGCGCACCCCAGTCTTCCTTAATAAAGGAGGTGCCCGTGATGAAATTCAAGTCCACCAGGTGCTCAGGGTTGGCGAAGCGAAGTTTGAGTAGCGGAATCAGACTCTGCCCGCCCGCGAGAAACTTCGCGCCCTCGCCGAGTTGCCCGAGCATGGAGACCGCCTCCTGCAGTGACCCGGCCCGGTGATAGTGAAATGATCGCGGATACATTGCAGTTCGTCGCTTCCTGCGCTGAATCGCAGGACGAGCACGCCAGCCCAGCCCGTCCGGCAAATGAACACGCTACCACAGTTGCGGGGTCGGAGGCGGTTCGTATCGGTCTGTTTTTTCGGGTACGATGAAACGAGTTTCTAAGCAGAGACGTATGGCCGCCTTTTCCCCAAATGCTATGTCCCTGGCAGCTGAGTTGGCTGTTGCCGGCGCAGAGCCGATCTCTCGCGAAGTGGCTGGTCGACTGCTGCGAGCGGACGACGGCACACTGCCTTCCCTGCTCGCGGCGGCGCAAGTTGCTCGCGCGAAATTCAAACCGGGAGTCATCACCTATTCCCGCAAGGTGTTCCTTCCCCTGACCAATCTTTGCCGCGACTACTGCGGTTACTGTACTTTCCGGCGAGATCCTGGCGAGCCTGGTGCGCACACGATGACACCGGACGAGGTGATGGAAGTGGTGCGCGCCGGCGAGCGCATGGGATGTACCGAGGCATTGTTCAGCTTGGGAGACAAGCCAGAACTGCTTTTTCCCCAAATGCGCGACACGCTGCGTCATTTGGGATACAAATCCACGCTCCATTATCTGGAGGCGATGTGTGAGAAAGTGCTGCGTGAGTCGAGCCTGCTGCCGCATCCAAATCCCGGGCTGATGAGCGCGGAGTGGCTGGAGCGGCTCTCCCGCGTGGCTCCCAGCATGGGTCTCATGCTTGAAACGGCCAGTACGCGGCTGCTCGCGAAAGGCGCCGCTCACCACAACGCTCCCGACAAAGACCCGCCGAAGCGCCTGCGAGTAATAGAAGATGCGGGGCGGCAGAAGATTCCTTTCACCACGGGAATTCTGATCGGGATTGGCGAGACGCTGGAAGAGCGTGTGGATGCGCTGATTGCGATCCGCGACTTACATGCGAGGTATGGGCACATTCAGGAAGTGATTGTTCAAAACTTCCGCGCCAAGAATGGAACACCGATGGCGCATTGGCCCGAACCGGACCGCGCGGAAATGCTGCGCACGCTGGCCGTGGCACGCCTCCTGATGCCGCAGATGAATATTCAAGCGCCACCGAATCTTTCCGACCCGCACTATGCCGATCTGATCGATGGCGGCATCAATGACTGGGGCGGAGTCTCGCCGCTGACGCCGGATTTTATCAATCCGGAGAAGCCGTGGCCGCATCTGGAAGAATTGCGCCAGCGGACTGAGGCAAAAGGATTCGAGTTGCGCCAGCGGTTGCCGGTTTATCCAGAGTTCGTAACACAGTTCGCAAAACCGTTCGCAGAACAAGCAGCGCCACACGGCGATTTGCTGGCGCAACGCCTGAACTCGACCGCAGACGCTAACGGCTACGCTCGGAGGGCGGCATGATCGCGGTTCTGACCGGCGGCACGGGCGGTGCCAAGTTCGTCGATGGACTCCGGCAGATCGTTCCTCCGGAAGAGCTGACGATTATCGTGAACACCGGTGATGATTTGCTGTGGTGGGGATTGTACGTTTCGCCCGATCTCGATTCCATCACTTACATGCTGGCGGGCAAACTGAGCCAGGAGCGCGGTTGGGGCGTGAAGGGCGACACATTTTTTTGCCTGCAAGCCATGGGGCGAATGGGACAACCGACGTGGTTACACGTAGGCGATCGCGATCTGGCCACGCACATTTTCCGCACGAAGTTGCTTGCCGACGGCAAGACGCTCTGTGAAGCCACTTCCGAGATTGCGGCCAGACTTGGAGTCAGAGTGCGCGTCCTGCCGATGAGCAATTCGCGCGTGGAGACGCGAGTTCTGACTCCGGCGGGAGACTTGAGCTTTGAAGAATATTTCGTCCAGCGCTGGTACCAGGATCCAGTGGAATCGGTTCGGTTCGCTGGCGCTTCGGAAGCGGAGCCGGCACCGGGCGTGATCGAGGCAATCCGCTCGGCGGATCTGGTGCTGCTGGCGCCGAGTAACCCGGTAACCAGCATCGGGCCGATTCTCGCCGTGCCCGGAATTCGCGAAGCGCTGGGCGAGAGCCGCGCCCGCACTGTGGCCGTCAGCCCGATCGTGGGGGGAGCCGCAGTCACCGGGCCTGCAGCAATACTCATGGCGGCGCAAGGCTTCGCAGTTTCGATTGCCGGAGTTGCCGATTCCTATCGCGACTTCCTCGGTCTGCTGGTCGTCGATTCGCAGGACGCACCGGCCGCCGAACAGTTGCGCAAGACCGGTCTGCGTGTGCATTGCACTCCGACGATTATGCGCAAATATGAAGACAGAATCGCGCTGGCAAAGAGCGTGCTCGAGGCAGCGATGCGAAGCCCGTCTGGCGAATCCGCGCTGGAGCAGCCATGATTCTGGTTCCCGTAAAAAACTTCGTCGACGCCAAGCAGCGGCTGTCTCCTTTGCTGAGTCCGGAAGAACGTTTTGCGCTGGCTCAGGCGATGTGCGAGGACGTGCTGCAAGCGCTGGCGCACTGGCAAAGCCGGCCTCCCGTTGCGGTGGTGACGAGCGATTCGTTTGCCCGCGACTTGGCGGCGCGTTTCAATTTCGATGTCATTGCCGACAACAACTCCGGAGAGACCAGCGCCATTGAGATGGCAACAGCGATTTGTCGAGAGCGCGGTGCGACGAGCACTCTGGTGGTACCGGCAGATATTCCTTTGATCGACGTTTCGGAACTGCGGAAAATCGTGGATAGCGCTCCACATCTCCAAGGCGGTGCGGTCCTGGTGCCTGACGCGGCGGGACGCGGTACGAATGCAGCCTGGCGATCTCCGGGTGATTTGTTTCCGCTTCGCTTTGGGAACGACAGCTTCCGGCCTCACCTGGCCGCGGCAAAGGCAACGGGCCTGCCGTGTGTGGTCCTCGAACTACCGGGGATTGCGCGGGATGTCGATCGTCCCGAAGATCTTCGGGAACTGGCGGCGGCCCGCGGAGAACGGCGATCACAGAAACTGGTGCGAAGCTGGAACCTCGGCAGCCGGAATCAGGTCGAAGATGGCGTCCAGCAAAGTTAGGAACAAGGGTAAATGCGCAACTGGGGAAGTTCGCCTTCTTCCTATCTTCGTCAGCGGTGAAATCCGCGCCGGAGAATCGCTGAGCGCGCGGTTGTCGGCGGCGGCGCGAAGCTCGGGGCTGCACTTTCAGGATGGTGACATCCTGGTGGTCAAGCACAAAGTTGTTTCGAAGGCGGAAGGCGCGTTGATGGCGCTGGATGAGATCCAGCCGTCGAAGGCTTCACGGACTTGGGCTCGGCGCTACGGGCTTGACGCCCGCGTCAGTGAATTAGCGTTGCGCGAGAGTCGGCGAATCGTGCGGCGAAAACGCGGTGTGCTGATCACCGAAACCAAACACGGGTTTGTTTGCGCCAACAGCGGCGTGGATGTGTCGAACGTGGATGGTGGTCGGCATGCGGTGTTGCTGCCGGTAGATCCGGATCATTCCGCGGCGAAGTTGCGCCGGGAATTGAAGAAGAAGCTTGGGATCGAAATCGCGGTCGTCGTCAGCGACAGTTTCGGGCGTCCGTGGCGGGAAGGTTTGACGGAAGTGGCGATCGGCGTCGCGGGCATGCGGCCTCTAGTCGACTACCGCGGACGTCGCGATCCGCACGGCTATTCTCTGCACGCGACAGTGGACGCAGTTGCCGATGAACTGGCTTGCGCGGCGGGACTGGTTTGCGGCAAGCTGGCAAGCACCCCTGCTTGCATCATTCGGGGCTATTCTTACTGCTGCGACAACCGCCGAGGAAGCCGTGGCGCTCGCGAGTTGATCCGGCCCGCGCGGAACGATCTTTTTCGATAAGAGTTTCGATAAGGGTTTGACAGAAGTTCGATGGGAGAATGTTATGGCCTGGCAGACTTCAGAACTTGAGCAATTCCCCGCGCTGACCTGGGACGAGATCGCGCCACGCGCCTCAGTCGCGATTCGCAGCGCATTGGAACATGTGCTGGAAACGCAAGACGGAGCATGTCTGCGTGACGAGGAGCGCTACGCCCTGGCCAACTGCGACGGAGCAAACTGCAATGGTGCCGACTTACTCGCACTGCTTGTGGCTGCAGACACGCTTCGTCGGGACCTGGTCGGCAACATCGTCAGCTACGTGGTAAATCGCAATATCAATTTCACGAACATCTGCTTCGTGGGGTGCAAGTTTTGTGCATTCAGCCGCGGGCCGCGTGAGGCCGATTCCTATTTTCATTCGCTCGAAGACATGGGGCGCAAAAGTAAAGAAGCGTGGGAACTGGGCGCCACCGAAGTCTGTATCCAAGGCGGTCTGCCGCACGGTCTGCCGCCGTTTTACTACCGCGACATTCTGCGCGCCGTGAAGAATGCAGTGCCGGGTATGCACATCCACGCGTTTTCTCCCATGGAAATTGTGTATGGCGTGGAACTGACCGGCATGAAGCTGGCCGACTATCTCACGATGCTGCGCGATAACGGACTGGACACGCTGCCGGGCACGGCGGCCGAAATTCTGGATGACGAAGTGCGTCATGTGCTCTCGCGCAACAAACTTTCGTCAGCGCAATGGCAGGAGGTGATCCGCACGGCGCACAAGTGCGGAATCCCGAGCACTTCGACGCTCATGTACGGGCACATGGAAACACCGGACCACTGGATACGGCAGTTGTCGTTGTTCCGCCAGATTCAGTCTGAGACCGGCGGCTTCACCGAGTTCGTTCCGCTCGGCTTTGTGCACCAGAACACGCTCTTATTTCAGCAGGGACTGGCGCGCTCCGGACCGACGCTCGCCGAGCACCTCAAGATTCATGCCCTGGCCAGAATCCTGCTCGCCGGTTCGATTCATAACATCCAAGTCTCGTGGGTCAAGCTGAACCGCAAACTTTCGCAGCTTTGCTTGCATGCCGGCGCCAACGACTACGGCGGGACTCTGATGGAAGAAAACATCTCGCGCGAGGCGGGAGCGACCGCGGGCCAGTACACCAGTCCGGAAGATTTTCAGGCATTGATTCTGGAGATCGGGCGATTTCCGGCAGAGCGTAACACAAGATATTCGCGGATGAAGATCAAGCTGCCGTTTGTGGAGGGACGGGCGTCCTCGCCCGTCCAGGCCGAGGCCGCGGAGTTCGCATGAACGCAAACAGCCGCACCATCGCCGTCATCGGAGGCACCGGCCCGGCTGGCATGGGTCTGGCGCTACGCTGGGCACGAGCGGGAGAGACTGTCATCATCGGCTCTCGCGATTCTGACCGGGCGCGGCAAACGGCGGAGACGATTCGCAAACGCGCGGGCGTAAATGCGCGAGTTTCCGGGATGGAAAATTCGGCAGCCTGCGCGGCCAGCGATCTACTGGTACTGACTGTGCCGTTCGAAGGGCAGGCAGCATTGCTGAAACAGCTGAAACCTGCGATCCGTCCGGGCAGCATTTTGATTGATGCCACCGTTCCGCTGGCTGCGAGCGTCGGCGGACGCGCCAGCCGCACCATCGGCGTGTGGCAAGGCTCGGCTGCGCAGCAAACGGCGGAACTGGTGCCGAAGGGAGTCTCGGTCGTGGCGGCATTCCAGAACGTTTCGGCGGACGTGCTCAACGGCGACAGTAATGAAGATGTGGATTGCGACGTCATCGTATGCAGCGACGATCCCGACGCCACGCAAGTTGCGATGGAACTTGCGGCGAAGATCGCGCGCGTGCGAGCGATTGATGGCGGCAAGCTTGAGAATGCACGCATTGTCGAGCAAATCACCGCTCTGCTGATCGGGCTCAATATCCGCCACAAAGGGCACGGTGGAATACGGATCACGGGACTGCCCGACGCCGCGTATAAGACCGGCCCGACTATCCTAGAACGTGTGGAGTGACGGTGCGAGGACGCCCGTCGCTCCACCTTATAAGATGAGTGCTCCTCCCATCCACGGATCGGCATCCGATGGACCGACCATCGAATTCGATCACGCTTCCTTCCGCCTGAACGGACGCCCGCTGCTTCAGGATCTGGTGCTCTCCGTCAAGCAGGGTGAAACCCTGGTGCTGCTGGGGAGAAGCGGCTCAGGTAAAACTACAACTCTAAAGCTGATCAACCGGTTACTGTTGCCGACTGCGGGCGACGTGCGTGTGAACGGGCGCCGGACCGCGGAGTGGGATCCGATCCGCTTGCGGCGAAGCATCGGGTATGTCATTCAGGACGGCGGTTTGTTCCCGCACTTCACGGTGGAGCGCAACATTGCGCTGGTGCCGCGGATTGAGAACTGGCCGCAGGCGCGCGTGGAAGCACGGGTGCGCGAGTTGCTGGCCACGGTCGGGCTGAGTGAGGACTTGGCGTCCCGTTATCCCAGCCAACTCTCGGGAGGTCAGCGACAGCGCGTAGGTGTGGCGCGAGCTCTGGCCGCGGATCCGCCCATTCTGATTCTTGACGAGGCTTTCGGCGCGCTCGATCCCATCACCAGATCGGAGATGCAGAAAGAATTTCGTGCCCTGCAGCAGGGTATGCATAAAGCGGTGATCTTTGTTACCCACGATCTGCGCGAGGCCTTGTTGCTGGCAGACCGCATCGCGCTGCTGGAAGAGGGGCGGCTGATAGTGGACCTTCCAGTGGCGGAGTTTCCGCGCTCACAGAATCCACTGGTGCGAGCGTATATGGAAGCGTTCTCTGGATTGTCAGAATCTGGATTGCCGGAACCAGATTCAGGCACAAAGTGATGACGAGGTGATCGGCATGAATGTCTTGCAGTTCATGATGGCAAACCGTCAGCAGGTGCTCGACCTCACAATAGAGCACATTACGCTGGCAGGAGTGGCGACACTTCTCGCTGCGCTCGTCGGGATTCCGCTGGGAATCCTGATCACGCGCGTTCCGCAACTCAGCAAGCCGGTGCTGGGTGGCGCAAATATAATTCAGACCATCCCCAGCTTGGCGCTGTTCGGCTTTCTTCTTCCAGCACCGTGGATTGGCGACCGCGCTGGGCGGCTTGCGATTTTGGCATTGGCGCTCTACGCGCTCCTGCCGCTGATTCGCAACACCTACGCGGGCATTCGCAGCGTCGATCCGGCCGTGGTCGAGGCGGGTCGCGCCATGGGATTGACTGACCGGCAATTGCTTTTTCAGGTGGAGTTGCCTCTGGCCTCGGGAGTCATTGTGGCTGGAGTTCGAATTGCGACGGTCCTCTCCATCGGGCTCGCAACCATCGCAGCAGCGATCGGCGCGGGCGGTCTGGGAGAATTTATTTTCCGCGGACTGGCCATGGTGAACAACCAGGTGATTTTGGCGGGAGCCATTCCGGCGGCGCTACTGGCGCTCCTGGCCGACTTTGCGCTTGGACAACTGGAGCGACGATTGGGAACATTGCGTGCGCGCTCGTGAGCGAAGACATCGCTGGCGTTAAGATTCATGACTGTTGACTCCATCCGCGCTCGACGAGAACTGATCATCCGCACAGTCTTCATTCTTCTGCTTCTTCTGCCGGTCGCAGGTTGTGAACGTCATGCGGATCGGATTGTGGTTGGGTCCAAGAACTTCACAGAGCAGCTCATCCTGGGAGAACTGTTCGCTCAAATCATCGAAGCCCGAACTCACTTGCCCGTGGAGCGCCGTTTCTACCTTGCCGGCACATTCATCTGCCAACAGGCGATCCTCGCCGGACGAATTGATATCTACCCGGAATATACAGGCACGGCGTTGACAGCCGTGCTCAAAGAACAGCCGAATAAAGATCAGTCGAGCAGTGACAATGACAAGCAGGAAGTTTATCAACGCGTGAAGCAGGGTTACGAACGCAAGTTCGGCCTGAGTGTGGGGCCGTCGCTCGGGTTCGACGACACCTTCGCAATGGTGATTCGCGGTGAGGATGCGCGCCGGTTGCATCTGAAGACGCTGTCGCAGGCCGCTGCTTTTGCGCCGCAGTGGCGCGCCGGATTCGGATATGAATTCATGGAGCGTCCGGACGGATACAAGGGCCTGGTAGCTAGCTACGGCCTGCGATTCGCGGAGGCGCCGCGCATTATGGATCTCGGGTTGATTACCCGCGCACTCAAAGATCACCAGGTGGATATCATTGCCGGGAACAATACCGATGGATTGATTCCGGCGCTGGACCTGTTTGTCCTGGAGGATGACCATCATTACTTTCCACCCTACGAAGCGGTAGCGATCATGCGCGGAGAAATGTTGAAGCAGCATCCTGAAGTAGGAGCGGCGCTGGGCTCGCTGGCGGGAGCGATCTCCGATGACGATATGCGGCGGCTGAATTATGCGGTTGATGGCGAACATCGCGACGCGACTAACGTTGTGCGAGAGTTTCTGCGGCAGCGGAAGTTGGTCAATTGAGTTACGACGAGAAAATGATAGACCCTGCTTCAGTGAGTGAAAATACAGTCGCGAGTGAAAGAATCAATATGAGATCGAGCAGCAAGGCAGTGGATGCCGTTCGCGCCGCCGACGCGGCGTGGCTGAAAGTTTATCAGGCGAAAGACGTCGACAAAACGGTGGCGTTCTTCGACAAGCAAGGCTCCATGTTGGTGCCCAACTCTCCCATCTTGATTGGGAAGCATGCGATTGCGAAATTCATAGCGAGTGGGTTCGCGCTACAGGATTACAAGATCACATGGCATCCGAACAAAGCCGGCGTCGCCCGTTCGGGCGACCTTGGTTATACGAGCGGCACATACGAAATGAGCTTCAAGAACGCATCGGGCAAAACTATCTCTGATAGAGGGAAGTATCTAATGCTGTGGAAAAAACAGGTGGACGGTGTGTGGAAGGTTTTGTTCGATACGTCTAATTCCGACCTGCCCTCGCGCTAGTCGATGGTCGCTAATCGACGGACGTTCGCGAACGACTGGCGACCCACGACAAACGATCCACGACAAACGACAGGTCACTCTTCCACCGGCTGGGCGTTCAGTTCCTGAGGAGGTTCACCTCCAGCCAAGCCCTGAGCGATGATGAGCCGCCGGGCTTCGATACGCAGTTCGGGCAGGGCGCGTCCGAACCAGATCGCGCCGATGACGCAGGCCACTCCCCCGACGGCAACCGTTATAGGCGCACCGATGCGGTGTGCCAGCGCTCCGCCACAGAAAGCCCCAAAGGGAGCCATGCCCATGAACATCATCGAATAAAGGGACATGACGCGGCCGCGGAGTTGGTCGGGCACCATGGTCTGGATCAGCGTGTTCGAGCAAGCCATCTGCAACATCATCGAGTAACCGGCGGGCAACAGGAGCGCGACGGACAACCAGAAGTGAGTCGAGCAGGAAAAAAGACACAGGCTGACGCCGAAGCTTCCACAGGCGAATGCCACCCACCGCCCCAGCCCTTTCACTCCGGTTTTAGCGGCTAGGGTCAAGGCGCCGAACAGAGCTCCTACGCCAGTGGCACCCATCAGAATGCCAAGGCCGCGCGCGCCGCCATGCAGAATTTTGTCGGCGAAGATCGGCATCAGCACGGTGTACGGCATACCGACCAAGCTCACCAAGCCAAGCAGCAACAGGAGCGCACGAATGATCTTCGTCCGGTTGACCCAGCGGAAACCTTCGACGATGTCATCGATCGGCGAACGCTTGCTGGCGCGCGGAGCGCAGTGCACGTGCATCAGCACCAGGCCGGCGATCACGGCGATGTAGCTGATGGAGTTGGCGGCAAAGCACCAGCCTTCGCCGATTCTCGCCACCAGAATTCCGGCTATGGCTGGGCCGATGATGCGGGCGCCATTGAACATCGAGGAATTCAGCGCGATGGCGTTCATCAGGTCCTCTTTGCCGACCATGTCGACGAGGAAGGACTGGCGGCCGGGGATGTCGAACGCGTTCACCACTCCGAGCAGGGCCGCCAGCACGAAGATGTGCCATACATGAACGTGGCCGCTGAGGGTGAGCCAAGCCAGAATCCCCGCGAGGATCAGGGAAGCGGTCTGAGTGGCGATTATGAGTCGCTGGCGATTGACGCGGTCAGCGGTAATTCCGCCGAAAGGCGCGACGAGGAAGACAGGAAACTGACTGGCAAAACCGACGCTTCCCAGCAAGAGGGCAGAGTTCGTCATGCGGTAGACGAGCCACGCTTGGGCTACCGTCTGCATCCATGTGCCGACGAGAGAGATCAGTTGTCCGCCGAAGAATAGTTGGAAATTGCGGTGGCGCAAGGCGCGGAGAGTAGTGGCCCATCTCGGCAGCCGCGCGGTTTTCACGTCCGTTTGTTCAGCGGTGGCGGAATTTTGCTCCTCAGGCACGCTTCTAGAACTTTTTCACATCTTCGCTGTGACGGCAACCCGCGGAAGGATAGGGTGAGGACGCGGGGGCGTTTTGTCCGGGCCGAGTCGATGTCTGTTTACTTTCCAGACAGATTTCCACAGCCCGGCCAGGTGACTGACTTGCAACTTCCCCGCCGGTTCGGTCCGCGGTAGAGTAGGGTCTCCCGATCGGCGAAAGCCGGTCCGCGATGGATAAACGATGAGCACAGATTCTAATCGTCTGGAACGCCGAGCGGCGCAGCGCTTCGAAGTGCACCAGTCATTGTCGTTGGCCATTCATTTCGAGGGACGCACGGTGCCCGGATTCATTCAAAATTTGAGTGGCCGTGGAATATTTTTTTACGCCGACACGACGCTCCCGGAAGGGGCGGTCGTGGAATTGACTTTTACCATGCCATCGGAAATCACCTTGGCGGAAAGCATGCCCGTTCGCTGCCGTGGACGGGTGTTGCGCGCCTCGGCTTCCCCGGCCGGTCGTTTTCAAGCGAGTCAGCGAAGCGGGATCGCCGTACGACTTGATTCCTACCACTACTTGCCCGCCGACGAGCCCATCTCTCAGTTCGTACGAGTTTCGGCCGCCAGTGCCGTCGCCACGGCTTCCGCTTCGGCGCCGCGCTGAGACCTTTCTTTCCGGTACTTTCCGGTCATTAGTTTTCCTACGTCAGTTTTCCTACGTCGCGCTCACCTTTTCAAGCGCTGGCCTTTGCCTTACAATGAAGTAACCCAGCAGCTGGCGGGATTTCTCCCCCGATTCACCCGTTGGCGACCTGCCGCTTCGTCTGTGGTCCATTCCTTCGATTACGAAGGTCATTTGGCCTGGACGCTGGAAGTTCGTAGCATAGCAATGAGCACTGTGAATCGAGTCATGCCCGGGATAGCCGTCGCCCTTCTTACCGAGGACCGCGAACAATCCGTCGTACTGCACAGCCGGGTGGAAAGCACCAATCTGGCCCGAACCGTATTGAGCCATGTCGGGTTCCCGACGGGACCGAGCGATGCCGTTCTGCGTCAATTGCAGGATCAGCGCGCCGAGGTCGTCCTGGTGGATATCGATCCCCACGCTCCGCAGCGTGCCATCCGCACCATCGAACTGATCCACGCCAGCACTCCCGAAGTCACAATTTTTGCCGTGGGCGAAATGAATCAGCCCGCGAATATTGTTTCGGCAATGCGAGCCGGCGCGCGCGAGTTCTTGGATCATACCGCCAGCCGTGAGGCTTTGATCGAAGCCTTCACTCGCTTCTCGACCACCTTGAGCCGGGCGCAACGCAGTTCCAGCAAGGCCCGTGTCTTCACGTTCCTAAACGCCAAGGGCGGTGCCGGCGCCACCACCACTGCGGTGAATACCGCCGTCGCGTTGCAGGAGACTCACGGGCGCGTGGTGCTGGTGGATTTCGCTCCCATTGGCCACGCTGCCCTGCAACTGAATCTGCGGCCTCAATTCACCCTGATCGATGCGTTGCAGAACCTGCATCGCATGGACGGTTCACTGCTCGATGGCCTGATGACTCCCTACCGCAATGGCCTTCATCTGCTCGCGGGCGCTCAGCAGCCGCACAACGCCGTCCCGACCGGATCGGAACTGGCTCGCCTCTTCGACTTACTGGTGGGCCAGTATCACTTCGTGGTGCTCGATTGCTCGGGCCGGATGGATGGAACGATGCAAATGATCTGCGACCTCTCGAATGCCGTGCTGCTGGTCACGCAGACCGACGTCGTTTCACTCTGGAGCGCGGGCCGGATTCATGCGTTTCTGCAGGAAGGAGCGGGCCGCGATCGCCTGCGGATCGTTCTCAACCGTTATAAGAAGATTCCAGGCTTCACCGACGAGGATGTGGAAAAAGCCACCAACTGCAAGGTGCTTTGGAAAGTGCCCAACAACTACCAGGTCATTGGACCCGCGATTGACAAGGGAAGCCCGGTGGCCTCGCAGGGAAATAACGAACTCGGCCGCTCCTATCAAGGATTAGCCGCGGAACTCGCGGGAGCGACCACGTCCGGCGAAGGCGCCCTCTCGCTGCTCTACCAGCACGACAAGGGCGACAGCAAGAACCGCACCGCCAGCCCACTGGTTGTCTCGCCGGTACGAGCCGGGCAATAGAGCCGACTCGCTGCATTTCCTTTCCATCGCCGCAACTCCTGGTTTTACCGTTGCAATCTGACTTCCCACCTCCGCATTTTCCGGGCTTTGTTAGAATCAGGGTTCACCAAAACAGGGTTCATCGAATCAATGTTTATCGAAACAAGTTTATCGAAACAACATTCATCAAATCCATGTTCATCAATAACGCCGCGAACCGCTTCTACCTCTCAATGCTGGGCAAATTCTGAATGACAACCCCCTCCAAGAAACGCGTGCTGAGCGGAATGCGTCCGACTGGCAAACTGCACCTGGGAAACTATGTTGGTGCGCTTGAAAACTGGGTTCGCATGCAAGAGCAGTATGACTGCTTTTTCGTTATCGTCGACTGGCACGCACTGACCACCGATTACGCGGACACATCGCGTCTGAAAGAAAACCTGGCCGATGTATTACTGGATTGGCTGGCCGCGGGGCTTGATCCCGAGAAGTGCGTGATGTTCATCCAGTCGCATGTGCCGGTGCATGCGGAATTGCACCTGCTGCTTTCGATGATCACTCCCCTCGGCTGGCTGGAGCGCGTCCCCACGTACAAAGAGCAGAAGGAAAACATTAAGGAAAAGGATCTGGGCACATATGGGTTTCTCGGTTATCCCGTCTTGCAGGCAGCCGACATTTTGATCTACAAAGCAGATGTCGTCCCGGTCGGCGAAGACCAGGTGGCCCACGTTGAACTGACGCGTGAAATCGCGCGCCGGTTCAATGCGTTCTACGCGTACGCGCATCCGGTGGTGACCGACACGACTCACCTAACGCCGGATCAAAGAGACTTTCTGATTTCCAGCGGAACGAAAATAACGCCGGATACCGATTACATCTTCCCTAGAACCGTTTTCCCCGAACCGCAGGCTCTGCTCACTCCGGCTCCCCGTCTGCCCGGCACTGACGGCCGCAAGATGTCGAAGTCCTACGACAATGCTGTCCTGCTCACGGACCCCGAGCCCGTGGTCCGGCAAAAACTGAAGACGATGGTGACCGATCCAAGGCGCATCAAGCGCACTGATCGCGGCGACCCGGATGTATGTCCCGTGGGCGACCTGCACAAAATATTCAGCAGCAAAGACACGATGGCGAGAGTATATGAAGGCTGCCGGTCGGCCGGAATCGGCTGCATCGAATGCAAGAGTTGGGTCGCGGATGCTCTGGTAAAGATCCTCAACCCCATGCAGGAGCGCCGCAAAAAATACGAGGATAATCCGCGCCTCGCCTGGGATATTCTGGAGGCGGGCTCGGCCCGCGCTCGTGAAGTTGCAGGCGCCACCATGGACGAAGTCCGCAAGGCGATGGGTCTAGACTATAGTCCAAACCATAGTCCGAAGCATAGTCCGAACCATGGTCCGAACGACGAGCTGGCCAAAGGTTCTACGCCGTGACAGATTTGTCTCAACCCGTATCAGAACAGGCGCCAGTCGAGGCTTCTCTCCGCCGCGCGACCATGCCCGTGTCGGCCACGACTAAGTCCGCCCAAAACGATGCCAGCGATTTTCCCTTCGCCATCGCACTCGGCGAAATCTACGAAGGCCCGCTCGACCTGCTGCTCGACTTGATCCGCAAGCAGGACATCAACATCTACGACATCCCCATCGCGAAGATCACGGCGCAGTATCTCGTCTATGTCGAGCGCATCCGCGAACTCGACGTGAACGTCGCCTCCGAGTTCATCTATATGGCGGCGGTGCTGATTCACATCAAGTCGAAGATGCTGTTGCCGCGCGATCCGCTCGCTCCCGCCGACGCGCAGGAAGACCCGCGCAACGAACTCGTCAACCGCCTGCTTGAACACGAAAAGTTCAAATCCGCGGCACAAATGCTGCTGCAGAAACAGCAGATTGAAGACGCGGTGCTGAGCAATCCAGCGATCCGCGAGTTCATGGACGCCGAGGGCACCGAGCCCGAGCTGGCCGCCGATGTCATCGACCTGGTCAAAACCTTCCAGCAGATACTGGACCGGGCGCGCACCCGGCCGATCCTGGAAGTGGACGAAGACACCGTAACCGTCGGCCAGATGATCCAGTACCTGCACCGCCGACTGTCCCTCGAAGATCGTCCCATCCGCCTGAAGCAGATGCTCCGCAATGTGCCTTCGCGGCCGGCGCTGGTCTGTATGTTTCTGGCGTTGCTCGAATTGGTCCGCTTGCAGGCGATCCAGGTACGGCAAGACCACGTCTTCGGCGAAGTGCTCGTGCGTAAGCATTCCCACTTCGAGGAAGTGATGACCGAGCAAGCTGCGGTGCGCGATGATTGGAAGTGAAAAGGGTCGTTGGTCGTCAGTCGCTAGTCGTTAGCAAGCGCTGCTGCGAGCTGCGGATCAATCGCCAACGACCAACGACTAGCGACCAACGACCAACGACCAACGACGATTTATGAGTCTTAGACCCCAACTCGAAGCCATCATTTACGCGGCGGAAACACCCATTTCACTCGACCAGATTTATTCGCTGGTGAAGGAGTCTCTGCTTGCGGAAACTCCGGAACTCGATCCAGCGGAAATCAAATCCCACATCCGCGCCACGCTCGAAGAACTGATCGCGGATTACTCCGGCGCAGACCACGGAATCGAAATCCGCCAGGTCGCCGGCGGATACCGCATGTCTACCAAGCCCGAGCAGCACGATGTGGTGCGCGCCTTCGCCAAGAGCCTGAAACCGCCTTTCCGGCTATCGCTTCCGGCGCTCGAAACGCTGGCCGTCGTCGCCTACAAGCAGCCGGTCACGGTGCCCGAGATCAGCGAAATTCGGGGCGTGGATTCCGGAGGAGTCATCGCCACCCTGCTCGACCGCAAACTCGTCACCACCGCCGGCAGAAAAGCCGTAATCGGCCGACCGATTCTCTACAGAACCAGCAAAGAATTTCTGCTGCGCTTCGGGCTGAAGGACGTCAACGAGCTGCCCAGCATGGAGGAATTCGAGAAACTGCTGGCGGAGTCGTTCCAGAGCGATCTGCTTCCCGGCGAAGATACATCCGCGGAAGCTTCGAGTTCGCCGCCGGCTGTAGAGGAAGATACTTCCGAAGAAGAGATCACGGCTGAAACTGCCGAGGGCGCCGAGCCCGGACTCGCCACCGAACTCAACACTGAAGAAGAGGAAAACGAAGCGCGAGCCGCCACCAAGCCGGAGTAGCCATCCATGCCAGCCGAACGTCTGCAAAAAATTATTGCTGCTGCCGGAGTTGCCTCCCGCCGCAAATCAGAAGCCCTGATCACCGCCGGCCGCGTTCTGGTCAACGGTCAGGTGGTCACCGAACTCGGCACCAAAGCGGATCCCGAACAAGACCACATCCGCGTGGATGGCAAGCTGCTGCAGGGGCCCGAGCGTTACACCTACGTCGTGCTGAACAAGCCCAAGGGATATGTGACCACGGTCAGCGATGAGAAAAAGCGCCCCACGGTAATGGATCTCGTGCAGAAGGTCAAAGGACGCGTGTATCCCGTCGGGCGTCTGGACTGGGCCAGCGAAGGCCTGCTCCTGATGACCAACGACGGCACGCTGGCCAACGCACTGATGAAGGCGTCCTCCAACGTGCCTAAGACTTACGTCGTGAAAGTCGCCGGCCAGCCCGACGAAGCCAAACTAGACAAGCTTCGCCGTGGAGTTTCCATCGCCGAAAAAGGCGGCCGCCGCGTGCGCACGGCTCCGGCAAAAATTCGCCTGATCCGCGAAGGCGATAACCCCTGGCTCGAAGTGACGATTATTGAAGGCCGCAACCGCCAAGTCCGAAAGATGTTTGAAGAAGTGGGGCACCACGTGGAGAAAATCCGGCGCGTGCAGTACGGTCCGCTCGCCCTCGACGTGCCACCGGGAGATTGGCGCAACCTTACTCTGCTGGAAGTCGCCAAGCTGAAAACCGCTGCGTCGGGACCGAAACTTACGCTTCCGCCCAGCGTGCCTTCTCCGCTGCGTCCACCGAAATCGCCTCACCCACCGCACTCGTCCGGACCGTCGCGATCGGCGCGCGTCCCGAAAGCACGTGCGCCTAAGCACAAGCGCGTTTAGCGCCTGGGTTCCGCGAGCATTGGTCCCGCAGTTGGTTCCGCAATCATCGGCAACCGGGCGGCGCCATACAAGCCGGCATCACTTCCCAACAACGCGCGTGTAATGATGGTCTTGTGTCCGGGCCCAGCCTCCACACGCGCGGAAGCTCCCTGGTTAGTGGCCAATTGATCGTGCGGCGCAGTAGCAGCATATACGATGGAACGCCGCCGCAATTCCTCAAAGATCGACGGCGAAAAAGCTTCCCACGCGCTCGATGCGCCCCCGCCGATCACGTAAATCGGCAGGTTCAAGGAATTGACCATCGACGAAAGCACAATGCCCAAACAACGTCCCACGTAACGGAAAATACGGCGCGCATCTTCATCACCTTGAATCGCGAGATTGTAAATTGATTTCGCGCTGAACTCCGGATCGGAGTCTGCAGCGCGTGCCAGCGCCGATCTGCCATTGTTCGAGATCGCTTCCCGCGCCATCCGGACCACGGCCGTCGCCGAAGCGTATTGCTCCAGGCATCCGCGATTTCCGCACCCGCAAAGTTGGCCCTCCGGTTCAACGGTCGTGTGTCCAAACTCCCCGGCCATGCCGTTCGCGCCGCGCCAGATCGCGCCGCCCAGAACCAGTCCGCCACCAACCCCGGTGCCCAGAGTCAACATCGCCACGTCGGAGTAATCCTTGGCTGCGCCTAGCCACTTTTCGCCGAGCGCCGCGACATTGGCGTCATTCTCAAGGATCACAATCGTCTTCAGGCGCCGCTCAATTTCGGCGCGAACGGGATAGTCGGCCCAGCCCGGCAGGTTGGGCGATTCGCGCAACAGGCCAGTCTGCATGTCGATGATGCCAGGCACGCCGATGCCGATCCCGAACAGGGGGGCGGAGTCCTTGAATTTCTCCGACATGCGCTGGATGGCGTCGCACATGTCGTCGATGACGCGATCGCGGCCCAGCGACACCTTGGTGCCGAGCGTGACCTTCTCGACCAGCTTGCCTTGCTCATCCACGGCGGCGATGCGCAAGTTCGTGCCGCCGAGGTCCACGCCAATGGAGAATTTGTTCATAGAATTTGCTTATTATGAATGACTCGGTAGTCCGTTCGAGGGAGCCGGTTAGCCTCCCCTTTTTACAATGCAAGTGGCAATTCGTCAATATTAAATCGTTCTATTAGGGCTATTCTTGACACTTCGAGCAGTAGTGACTGCTGCGGCCGGCTAAGACGACGCGCCGGATGGCCGTCCCGCACACCAGGCACGGCTGCCCTTCACGGCCATAAACTCGGTGCTGGAGCTGGAAGAATCCTTCCTCTCCATCGGCGTCCACATAATCGGAAATCGAAGATCCGCCGAGCGCGATCGCCTCGCGCAGCACCTCGCGTACAGCTGCGTGCAACTTACATAACTGCACACGCGTGACCACCGCAGCCCGCCGGCGCGGCCGGATGCCGGCCCGAAACAACGACTCGTCGGCATAAATGTTACCCACGCCGCGCAGCAACTTCTGATTCAGAAGCGCGCTCTTAATCGGAGTCTTGCGCCCGCGAAAGAGCTCGACGAACCGTTCCTCGCTCACTTCCAGCGGCTCCACTCCCCCCGGATCGAAGCCGCCAGCATGAACGCTCAGTTTGCCAAACATCCGCGGATCGATAAACCGCAGTTCGCGCCCCGAGGCCAGCTTCGCAATCAGGTGGGTGTGCTTTGCGATGTCCGCCGCAGGCTCCGAAACCACCATGCGCCCAGTCATGCCGAGATGGACGATCCACTGCGCACTCCGCTGTAGAGACGCGGCTTGCCGCGTCTGGCCGCGCACTGCGGGCTTGGCTTTCTTTTTTTGTGATGCCGTCCCTGCTGCCCGCGATTCTCCCTCCAGATCGAACACAATGTGCTTGCCCGCGCGATGCACGCGCACGATTCGTTTGCCTTCAAGCGTCGAAGCGATGACACCTGCCGGTGACTTGAGAGGCTGCTTCCGCGAACCGATCCAAACAGATTCGACGGTGTCGCCGGCCACACGCCTGTCGAGGCCTCCGGCAATAGTTTCGACTTCGGGAAGTTCAGGCACGTTGTCAGAATACAAGATCGATGCTGAGAAGAAGGCTTTTCGCTTTTCGCTAAGAGCCAAAGGCCACGATCTAAGCGCGATTTTCCGGTTTGCTCCTCCACAGCCCCATTGGGTATGCTAGGGCGTACACACCAAGCACCGCCGATCTTCCCAGTTTTCCAGTCTACGCAGCAGCGGCGCAATCACTGTGTGCGACCCCGGGGCGGGTTTCGGTTTGCGGCCGCGTAATATTCCAGGTGGAGTTTTCATTGAGCAGAGGTACAACAAACAGGGGCAGAACCGCGGTCATTGTCGGAGCCCAGTGGGGCGACGAAGGCAAGGGCAAGATCGTCGACGTACTCACCCAGACCTTTTCGGTCGTGGCCCGCTATGCCGGCGGCCATAACGCCGGACACACCGTCATCATCAATGGAAAAAAATTCATCCTGCAACTCGTGCCCGGCGGGATTCTGCGGCCCGAATGCATCAGCGTCGTGGGCAATGGAGTAGTCATTGATCCGTTGGCCTTCCTGAAGGAAGTCTCTTCTCTACGCGCAGCCGGCGTGAAAGTAGACGACAACCTTTTCGTCTCCAACCGCGCGCAGGTCATTCTTCCCTACCATCGCATGATGGAGCTGGGGTCGGAAAACGCTCCCGGCCGAGTGAAGATCGGAACCACGTCGCGCGGCATCGGCCCTACTTACGAAGACAAAATGGGACGCCGCGGATTGCGCGTCGCCGACCTGCTCGACACGCAATTGCTGCGCACGCACATCGAGAACGCATGTCGCGAAAAGAACATGATCGCGCACGCGCTCTTTAACTCCGAACCGCTCGATGCCGACAAAATGTTCCGCGAATACTCCGACGCGGCGCGGCAGATCGCTCCCTTTGTCCGAGACACAGCGCTCCTGCTGAATCGCGCGCTGGCCGAAGGCAAGTCGATCGTCTTCGAGGGCGCGCAAGGCACCATGCTCGACATCGATCACGGCACCTATCCGTTCGTGACCTCGTCGAGTTCCACGTCCGGTGGCGCCGCCACCGGAACCGGCGTGCCTCCCACATCGATTGATACGGTTATCGGCATCACCAAAGCCTATTGCACACGCGTCGGCAGCGGCCCGTTTCCGAGTGAACTGCTCGGCTCACAAGGAGAAGACCTGCGCAAGCGTGGCAACGAATTCGGCGCCGTCACCGGACGTCCCCGCCGAACCGGCTGGCTCGATTTGCCTCTTCTCCGATACGCTGGCATGATTAATGGAATCTCCTGGTTGGTAGTTACTAAGCTGGATGTGCTTGACCACCTGACGGAGATTCCAGTCTGTGTGGGCTATAAGGTGGACGGCAAGCAAACGGACGAAGTTCCGGCTCAGGCATGCGGCTACGAGAAAATCGAATGCGTCTACCGCAACCTGCCGGGCTGGGCCAGCCCGACGCATGCGATTCGGACAGTTGAAGAATTGCCCAAACCCGCGCAAGAATACCTGGCCTTCATCGAAAGGGAAACCGGAGCGCGGGTGGCAATGATCTCCACGGGGCCCGATCGCGAACAGACGATTTTGGTTCCCGAGTTCATAACCGAGTTGGGCCTGCAGAGCCCGAAGGCTCGAGCCTGAATCTGTATGAGAATTTAGCGAGTAAGTCTAAGCAGAACGTGTCTAAATCAGCGAGTATCTAAACGAGAGAGAGAGAAACGGAGCGACGGATGGTGGTGTTGGCTGTAACCTGGATGGCAAAAATTGGACGCGAGTCCGAAGTGGCTGCAATCTTTGAAAAACTAACAGCCGAATCGCGCAGAGAACCGGGCTGCGTCATGTATCAGGTGCACAAGCACAAGACCGATCCGCGCCGGTTCTTCATTTACGAACAGTACCAGGACGACGCTGCGCTGGAGGCCCATCGCGCCGCCCCGCATTTCTTGCAACTGGCAAAAAAAGATTTGCCCAAAATCGCCGACCGCACCGAAGGGCATCTTTTCGAGCCGCTGGGCTAAGTGTGGGGTTCTCAGTTCTCAGAAAGCCCCGTCATCAGATCGATCTCCCTGGGAACCGAGAACCGGAAGCTGTTTTCACTGCTTGTCCACCATCAGCACGCCACCGGAGGCATAACTTTCCTTCGACACTTCCAGAAAGGTCACAACAATCGCTTCGCGGCGCGCGCCCGCTTCTTCCACTATCGTGTCGGTAATGCGCTGCGCAATCTTGCGCTTCTGATCGGCCGTGCGGCCTTGCAGCATAGTGACTTGAACAAGAGGCATGGAGGTTCTCAATTCTCTTTATTGCGCCAATTCATATCCCGCAAAGAAAAAGCTCAATTCAAAGCGCGCCGTTTCATCCGCGTCGGAGCCGTGAATCGCGTTGTGCTCAATATCGCTGGCCCACTTCTTGCGGATGGTGCCCTCTTCCGCGCTGGCCGGGTTCGTGGCGCCCATCAACTTGCGCAGATCGGCGATGGCGTTCTCTTTCTCCAGCGCCAGCGCCACGATCGGGCCACTCGACATGAATCTAGTCAGCGAACTATAAAACGGCCGGCTCGCATGAACGGCGTAAAACTGCTCCGCCTGATGCTGGGAGATCTCCAGCATCTTCATGGCCAGAATTTGGAAGCCATTTTTCTCGAACTGTTCGATGATGTCTCCGACCGCGTTCTTCTTCACCGCGTCGGGCTTGATGATAGTCAATGTGCGTTGCAGTGTTTTCATAATTTCAGCTGTCAGATCCCAGTTCTCAGGCCTCAGCAAACCATCCGCTCCTCAGGAGGAGAAGCTGACCGCTGAATGCTGATGCTGATTGCTCTTACACCTTCACTCCCAGTGCGGCCGCGAGCGTTTCGCCAATGTCGGCCGGCGATTTCGCGACGTTGAGGCCGGCTTTTTCCATGGCCGCAATCTTTTCCGCCGCCGTGCCCTTGCCGCCCGAGATGATTGCGCCCGCGTGGCCCATGCGGCGTCCCGGAGGCGCTGTCTGTCCGGCGATAAATCCGACGACCGGCTTCTTCATGTGCGTCTTGATGAACTCCGCCGCAGTCTCTTCCGCGTTGCCGCCAATTTCCCCGATCATGACCACCGCTTCGGTCTGCGGATCGCGGTTAAACAGATCGAGCGCATCGATAAAATTCGTGCCGATAATCGGATCCCCGCCAATACCGATCGCGGTCGACTGCCCAATCCCGCGCTGAGTAAGCTGATGCACTGCTTCATAAGTCAGCGTTCCGGAGCGCGACACAATCCCGACACTGCCCTCTTTGTGGATCGCCCCCGGCATGATCCCGATCTTGCATTTCCCCGGCGAGATGATGCCCGGGCAGTTCGGCCCGATCAGGCGCGAGCGCCGGTTCTGCAGAAATTCCCAGGCGCGCACCATATCCAGCGTCGGGATGCCCTCCGTGATGCAGACGATGAGTTCGATTTCAGCATCAGCCGCTTCCATAATCGCGTCGGCCGCGTACGGCGGCGGCACAAAAATGACCGTGGCATTCGCGCCCGTCTTGTCCGCCGCCTCCTGAACGGTATTGAAGATCGGCCAGCCCTCGTGCGTCGTCCCGCCCTTGCCCGGAGTGATGCCGCCCACAATCTGTGTGCCGTAAGCCGCGCATGCCTTCGCGTGGAAAGTGCCTTCGCGGCCCGTCAGACCCTGCACAATCAATCGAGTTCTTTTATCAGCTAGGATTGCCATAATTACTCACCCTCAAAAAGTGCTTTCTGCTGCTCGCGCTCTCTCGACTAGGCTGCCGACCGCGCTGCCGCTACTACCTTTTCAGCCGCATCTTTCATAGTCTCGGTAACCACGAAGTTCAGCCCCGATTCCATCAGGATTTTCTTGCCTTCCTGAACATTCGTGCCTTCCAGCCGCAGCACCACCGGCAGTTGGAGATTCGTTTTCTTCGCCGCCTCGACCACTCCCTCTGCCAGTGTATCCACGCGCAGGATGCCGCCAAAAATATTGATCAGCACGGCGCGCACACTCTTGTCGCTTAGCAGAATTTCAAATGCATGCGCCACCTGCTCCGCGTTGGCGCCGCCGCCCACATCCAGAAAGTTCGCTGGCATGCCGCCCGCGTACTTGATGATGTCCATGGTGGCCATCGCCAGGCCTGCGCCATTCACCATGCAGCCCACGCTGCCGTCGAGCTTGATGTAGTTGAGGTTGTACTTCGAAGCCTCCACCTCCAGCGGATCTTCTTCCGTGAGGTCGCGCAGTTCGCGCAGGTCCGTATGCCGGAAGAGCGCGTTATCGTCAAAGGTCAACTTGGCGTCGAGCGCGAACAACCGGCCATCCGTACAACTGATGAAAGGATTGATCTCCACTAGCGAAGCGTCCGTCTCCAGAAAAGCCCGATAAAGACTGGTCAGAAACTGAACGGCAGGATTGATCTGCGACGGCTTGAGCCCCAAGGCAAACGCGATCTTGCGCGCCTGAAACGGCTCCAGCCCCATGCCCGGATCGATGTACTGCTTCAGGATCGCTTCCGGCGTGTCGGCGGCCACTTTCTCGATATCCATGCCGCCCGCCGCCGACGCCATGAACACCGGCTTGCCCTCGCCGCGATCCACCAGAATGCCGAGATAAAGTTCCTTCTCGATCGGCAGCGTTTCTTCGACCAGCAACCGATGCACGATGCGCCCTTCCGGCCCCGTCTGATGCGTCACGAGTTTCATGCCCAGCATCTTGCCGGCGACCTCGCCCGCCTCTTCCACCGACTTGGCGATCTTCACGCCGCCGCCCTTGCCGCGTCCGCCGGCGTGGATCTGCGCCTTCACCACCACTCCCGTAGCGCCGGAGGCAAGAATCTCCTTCGCCACCGCCTCAGCTTCTTCGCGCGTAGTCGCCATGGTGCCGTTCGGCACGGCTACGCCGTACTTCTTCAGAATTCCTTTGGCCTGATACTCATGAATTTTCATAATGATTCCAAATTCGTCGTTGGTCTTTAGTCGTTCGTCGCTCGCGACCACGAACCGCGGTAAATGCCTTTAATGGACTCCTGCGGGGACTCTGCTTGCGGCTTCAGACAATGTGCAGCAAACTTATGATTCTATAGAAGGGAGAACGGTTGACGCAAACGGTTTGGCGAAAACCGAGCCGGTCACGAGAATATATTGGGGATCGGAAATTGAATCACTGCGTCCGAGTACACAGATGATTTCGATGGCCCGATCACTCGATGGCCCGATCACCCGATCCCTTACTTCCCACCTACCGATTGCAGGCAACGGCCGTATAGTTCGAGCAACTGGGTTGCGTAATCTTCAGGCTTGGCGGCCGCGCCTGTCCCCTGGAAGCCGACTCCGGTGCCGGTCGTCTTGCCGTAGCTGGTGGTCATGGCGATGAATTTCATGAGGTCAAGTGCGATGTCTTCATTGCGGCGGGAGCCGAGAGGAAGCGCGGCTGTTTCCATGATAAAAACTCCTGATGAACGGTGTAGTCAGCCGGTTTTCCCGGCCCTGCCGCGATGATAGCAGAAGCAACGGGGATGGGCCGGGCGGTGGCTCGTCCCGTTGGCGAGGCTTCGTTTTTTTGTCGAAACAATCGCGATATGGCTCACCGACGGGGTTCTGAGCGCCTATCGCCTGTTAACAACAACCATCTTGGTGTCTAATTAAGCTAGGACATGTTTCGGGCGAAACTTATGAAGCGGACGCTCGTCGTGTTGGTAGCCGTCGCCGGAGCAGCGGCACTTGTGTTCGCCGTGGCCGCAAATCTCTTCCCCGATTGGACTTGGAGAATCCTGGATAAGGCTAGGGGCACCAAGACAGGATTACTTGGGGAAGGGACACCGGTAATAGAACTGTCGAACTATGCGCCGCCGCCCGGAGGCTCGCTACAAGCAGGGCAGGTGTCGTGCCCATTGCCGCCACAGAATTCACTCTACACCATTGTCGTGCCTACGCCGCGTGACGAAAGCTGCTCACCGCAGGTCGGCGACCTGTCCTTGAACAACTATGGGATGGTCGGCTACCCATTGCGTGGGTGGGTAGGCTGCATCGACGGGCATGATCTTAAAGGCATACACATCGACGCGCTAAGTAGCGATGGGAAAGACCGTCTGGCATCAACGATCACGAACTCGAAAGGACGGTTCGTATTTCCAAATCTTACGGCTGGAACCTACCACTTGACTGTGAACTCAAGAGGGTTGGAACGCGTCGATGCGGTCGTGACTACCAGCCCACAATCCCAAGACGCGCTTTGCCTCGTGGCAGCAGGAACTCCGGGGCCGTAGTGCGTGGTTGGTGAAAAATCGGATTACACTAACAGCGCTCAAAGCCGCGTCCGTAGCTGCGTCCTACCCCACCTCCACCAGCCCGTAGCTAAGGGCCCAGCGCGACCGCATTTCCCTCAGCGCCCGCTCAATCTCGTCTTTTGATATCTCAGCATTCGGCCCCGAGATCACAAACGCAGCCTCGCGCTTGGCCGCTTCCAGAAGTTGGCGATCGCGGATGATGTTGGCCACGCGGAAGCTGGGAATGCCTGCCTGCTTCGTCCCGAAAAATTCGCCGGGGCCGCGCAGTTCGAGATCGAGTTCCGCGATCTGGAAACCATCGTTCGAGCGCACCATGGCGTCGAGACGGCGTTCGCCTTCTTCGGAAACCTTCCCGCCGCGCATAAGCACGCAATAGGATTTTGCCGCGCCGCGGCCGATGCGTCCGCGCAACTGGTGAAGCTGCGCCAGGCCAAAACGGTCGGCGTGCTCGATCACCATCACGGTCGCGTTGGGAACATCGACACCGACTTCGATCACCGTCGTAGCCACAAGAATTTCGATCTTGCCCTGTTGAAACTCGCGCATGACATGCTCTTTTTCGTCGGCGTCAAGACGGCCATGCAGCAAACCAACATGCAGATCGGGAAAGATCTTTTCGCGCAACTGCCGGTGCATTTGTTGCGCCGCCTTCAATTCGCGTTCTTCATTCTCCTCAATCACCGGATAAACCACGTAGGCCTGATGTCCCGCGCCGATCTGCTTGCGCACGAAGTCCCACACTTCGGGCGCGCGCTCGTCCGGCACGGAGCGCGTGACAACGGGCGTGCGCCCCGGCGGAAGTTCGTCGAGGACCGAGACGTCAAGATCGCCGTAGAGAGTCAGGGCGAGCGTGCGCGGAATCGGCGTAGCCGTCATCACCAGCACATCGGGCTCACGTGTTTTGGAAGCTTCATCCGTTTTCTTCATCAGCTTCAGCCGTTGCATCACGCCGAAGCGGTGTTGCTCGTCCACTACTACCAGGCCGAGCTTCTCGAATTCGACGCGGTCCTGAATCAGTGCGTGCGTGCCGATAACCAGTTGCGCGTTGCCTTGCGCGATGTGGCGGCGTATGTCACGTTTTCGATCCTGTTCGAGCGAGCCGGTCAGGAGCACGATACGGTATCCGGCGCGTTCCAGAATCTGCCGGGCGGAAAAATAATGTTGCTGCGCCAGAATTTCCGTGGGCGCCATCAAGGCTACCTGGCAGCCATTTTCAATAGCGATGATCGCCGCTTGGAAAGCCACAATCGTTTTGCCCGATCCGACGTCGCCCTGCAGCAGACGCCGCATAGGACAAGGCGTCTGCATGTCGGCGGCGATTTCTTTCAACACCCGCTTCTGCGCCGCGGTCGGATGAAACGGCAATATCTTCTTAATCGCCTCGCGAACGCCATCGTTCAGCTGAAAGGCGATTCCGGTTTGCGCCTTCTGCTCCCGCCGCTTGAGTTCCAGCCCAAGCTCGATGAAAAAGAGCTCGTCAAAAATCAAGCGGATGTGGGCAGCTGTCCGCGACGCTTGCAGATCGGCAAAGCTTTCTCCCGCATCGGGCCAGTGCACCTTCCACAACGCTTCGCGCGGAGACACCAGGCTCAGGTGCGCGCGCACCGCGGCAGGAATTGGATCGGGAAGATCGGGATTCAAATTTTCCAACGTCCCTCGGATAATGCGCCGAAACCAGCGCGGAGTAAGTTTGCCCTGGCCGGTCGATTCGTAAATCGGAACAATCCGCCCAATTTCGAGCGAAGCGGCTGCCTTCTTTTCGGCCTCATCGGCGCCGCCTTCTTCGTAAATGTCGCCAAGAATCTCGAATGTCGGCTGTACGATCTGCAGTTCGCCGTCGCGGCCCTCTTCGACCTTGCCATAGAGCGCCACCATCTGTCCGGCCTGGAAGCGGTCCTGAAGATACGCCGCATTGAACCAGATACACTTCAGCCGGGTGCGGCCCTGGCCAACCGTGAGTTGGAAGATGGGCATGCGGCGCGTGCGAAACAGTCCCGAGTTGCGGACTTCGGCAATCACCGTCGCCATCTCTCCCGCGCGCAGTTCAGCGACTGAACGCGGATTGAGCCTGTCTTCGTAGCGGAAAGGCAGGTAGTGCAACAGGTCGTCAACGGTAGCAATGCCCTTGGCGGCCAGGATCTCGGCCAGGCGCGGGCCAATGCCTTTCACATACTGCACTGGAGTGGACGGTTCCAGCATCTTAAGCGATGGTAGCAGCCGGGGTCCCCATCGCGCCCGTTCTTGACGCGATGGGGTGGAGGAGCGGAGGCAGGCTTGGGTAGCATCCCAACGAGAAGAACGATGAAGAATTTTTTTGATGCGCTCGTGGCCGTGCTCGCAGGTAACGCGATCTATTTCCTGCTCATGCCTCATCTGCCCGCCGTGGCGCGGCACCGGCTTTTCAAGGAAGACTGGGGCCTGCTGCTGGATTTCGCCATCTGCACCGTGATCTTTGCCGCTGTGAAATATGCGCGGCGGCACGAAGTGTGACTGTCGTAAACTCATCGCACCGTGTTTACGCTCATCCCATGTTGAAGCCGCGCGAAACGATTGCCGGCCTCAGGCCGTACCACTCGCCCATTCTGAGCCGCGCCGGGCTGAGTCTCGATCTCAACGAGAGCATGGCCGGATGCTCTCCGCGCGTGCTGGTGCGCCTGCGCTCGCTCTCGGCGACCGACGTGTCGCTGTATCCGCAGCGCGAGGTCGGTGAGTTGCTGGTTGCGAACTTCCTCGGCGTCGCGCCCGACCAGGTGTTGCTCACCAACGGAGTGGATGAAGCGCTGTCGCTGCTCTTCACAACTTATCTTGGTGCAGGCGACGAGCTGCTATTTGCCGACCCAACATTCGTCATGTATCCCATGCTGGGCGATGCGTTGGGTGCAAAAGTAGTGCGCCTGCCGCCGGGAGAAGACTTGGCGCTTCCCGTTGCCGATTTGCGGGCCCGCATTTCGCCGCGCACTCGGGTGATCGCGATTGCGAATCCCAACAATCCCACCGGCCTTGCCGCTCCGCGCGCCGACCTGCTGAAGATTGGAGAAGCCGCGCCCAATGCGGCGGTAATGATCGACGAAGCCTACTTCGAGTTTTGCGGAGAAACGCTCATCCCTGATTTGGCGCGCCATCCGAATCTATTCGTCGCGCGCACGTTTTCCAAAGCCTACGGACTCGCGGGTCTGCGCCTCGGCGTGCTGATCGGTGCGGCCGAGCAGATCGGCTACCTGCGGCGCTTCAGCTTGCCGTTCAATGTGAACTCCTTGGCGCTCGCCTGCCTAGAAGAGGCGCTGGCCGACCAGACGTTCGTAAGCAATCACGTCGCGCAGGTGAAGCAGGGCCGCGAGCGGCTGTCGCAGTTGTTCGACGAGCTCGGTCTCCGCTTCTGTCCGAGTCAGACGAACTTCGTTTTGGTGCGAGTAGGCGCGAAAGTGAAAACATTTGTTGAGTCGATGCAGCGGCGCGGCATTCTGGTCCGCGACTCATCGGCAAACCCAGGCTGTGACGGATGTGTTCGGATCACCATCGGGACTCCAAGCCAGATGGATGAAGTGCTGCGGGCAATTCGAGAAGCGATCGCGGAAATCCGCCGCTAAAAACGTGCAACCGAAGCCCGGAATCAGGCAACATATCCTCATGACCACGATCCTGCTCCTCACCCTCTCCAACATTTTCATGACCTTCGCTTGGTATGGCCATCTGAAGTATCGCCACGCACCGCTGTTCAAAGTCATCCTCATAAGCTGGCTCATCGCCTTTGCGGAATACTGTTTCCAGGTACCCGCCAACCGCATCGGCTCCTACGAGTTCACCACCGCCCAGTTGAAGACTATCCAGGAGGTCATCACGTTAACCGTATTCTCGATCTTCTCGGTTCTATATCTTCGTGAACCGCTGAAGTGGAATTACCTCGTGGGCTTTGTCATGATCATCGGCGCCGTCGCGGTCATTTTCAAGAAATGGTAAGGCGGGCAATGCAGCGTTGACGCCGTTTCCCGTATCATAGAGAGTCCTCCGTGATGCGCACCGTCTGAGCAAGCATCGGCGACGTGCGCAGTGTGCTTTAAAAACTTAAGATCTAAAGCCGAGAGCTAAAGGCCGATTTCCAATGCTGATCTTCCGCAAGCCTCTCCCCAACGTAGAGCACCCCGAAATGCCCGCCGATGTTGTCATCGTCGGCGGTGGGCCCGCGGGCATGGCCTGCGCGCTGCGGCTTTCGCAGTTGATCGACGATCACAACGCGCACCACCCTGACGTCCCGCTCAGCAAAGAAAATATCTACGTGCTCGAAAAAGCGCGCGAAGCCGGACAGCACTGTCTTTCCGGCGCACTCCTCGATCCGCGCTCCATGAAAGAACTTCTGCCCGGATTCGAGAGCGAAGCCCCGCTCGATGCGGTGGTCCGCAAAGATGCCGTCTACTTCCTGACGCGCGACGGGCATTACCAGCTTCCCCTCACGCCTCCGCCGCTACAGGATCACGGCAACTACGTCATCTCCATCAACCGCTTCGTGAAGTGGCTGGCTGGCAAAGTCGAAGCGGCGGGGATCACGATTTTCACGGGCTTCGCCGGATCGGAACTGCTCTACGACGGCGACCGGGTCACCGGCGTGCGCACCGACGACAAGGGCGTCGACAAACAGAATCAGCCGAAGTCAAATTTCGAGCCGGGATACGACGTGAAGGCGAAGGTCGTCGTGCTCGCCGAAGGCACCCGCGGATCGCTCACCAAGCAACTCATCCAGAAGTTTGACCTGATAAAAGATCGCAACCCGCAGACCTATGGCGTGGGCGTGAAAGAGCTGTGGGAAGTCCCTTCCGGCCGCATCGAGGCCGGCGAAGTCATCTACACGATGGGATACCCTCTGACCACAAAAGAATACGGCGGCGCCTGGATTTATGGCTCGAATGACAACACCGTCTCGCTCGGCTTCGTCACCGGCCTCGACTATCATGACCCGCGCCTCGATCCGCAGCACGTGCTGCAGGCGTTCAAGCAGCATCCTTTTGTCGCCAGGTTGCTCGCCGGCGGCAAGATGATCCGCTATGGGGCCAAGTCGCTGCCCTACGGCGGATGGTGGTCGCTCCCGCCCCTCGGCGGAGATGGATGGATGATCGTCGGCGACTCCGCCGGATTCCTGAATTCTGCGCGCCTGAAAGGAATTCACCTCGCGATCAAGAGCGGCATGTTGGCGGCCGAGACAGCATTCGAAGCGCTCGTGAAATCGGACTCGTCAGCGGCAACGCTTGGCAAATTCCAGCGGCGCGTCGAAACCAGCTGGATCCACGACGAGCTCTGGCCGGTACGCAACTTCCATCAGGGATTCAAGAATGGCATGTTCGCCGGCATGTTCAACACCGTGCTGCAAGACATTTTCCCGGGCGGTCTCCGCAACCGTGTGCCATCGCACGCCGGGTACGAAAATCTGGAGCCGGTGGCTAAGCTGCCTGCCGACGGAGGCACGGAAGCCCACATGCTCGGCCCCGCAAAAGGCGACGGCAAACTCACCTTCGACAAACTCACCGACCTCTATCATTCCGGCACCAAACATGAAGAGGATCAGCCGGCGCACTTGCTAATTCAAGACACCAACATCTGCAATGACCGTTGCGTGAAAGAGTTCGGCAGCCCGTGCCAGAATTTCTGTCCCGCGAACGTCTACGAGATGGTCGACGACTCCTCCGCGCCCAATGCAAAGCGCATCAGCCTGAACCCCGCCAACTGCGTGCACTGCAAAACCTGCGACATTCAGGACCCCTACCAGATCATCACCTGGGTTCCACCCGAAGGCGGCGGCGGCCCGAATTACGATGGGATGTAACGCTGATGTGACGCTGATGTGACGCTAAAGACCAGCAGCTAAAGGCCACCGGGGGAAGACTGGCTCCGCTCCTCGACCCGGTATATACTTCTCCCGTTCCTTATTGCAGTAACCGGCATGACCGGGCGCGGAGCACATTCTCATTCTCATACAGCTCCGTGAATAGAACGCTGGCGCGGGGATCCTAAATATTATTCGCCCCGGACGGCCTGCGGGGGCGGGAATCGCCAGATCGATGCCGCGGCACCTTCCCCGAGAGAGGTAGTTAGTCGTGGACGTCGTATTTATACGCCTTTTGTTTGTCCTCATCGTCGGTGTAATCTGCTTTTTCATCCGTCCATTTAACCTGCCGTCACACCTGGATGCCGTTGTCGGCCTGCTGATCGGCGCCGCTATCATCGTGTTCGAATGGCGGCTCCGCGTGATGAGCCTGAAGCGCCTGATTGGCGCCGCCATCGGCAGCGTGCTCGGCATCGTTGGCGCTTATCTTTTCGCGCTCGTCATTCGCAGTAGCGTCCCTGCAGGGCCCATGCAGAGTTTCCTGCAAATCATGGTCATGCTGGTCATGGCATACGTGGGATTGGCGGTTGGCGCCAATAAAGGCGACCTGCTCAATCTGGCCGCGCTCGGCGGGATCTTCGGCGGCGAAAGGTCGGGCAAGAAGAGTTACAAGATCCTCGACACCAGCGTCATTATTGACGGACGCATCTCCGACATCGCCGAGACCGGGTTCCTCGACGGCCTGATTGTGATTCCGCAGTTTGTGCTCCGCGAATTGCAACTGGTGGCGGATTCCGCCGATTCCCTCAAACGCAATCGCGGCCGCCGCGGCCTCGACATCCTCCAGCGTCTTCAGAAGACTGCTTCCGTCCAGATTCAGATCGTGGAAGACGACTTCCCCAGCGTCCGCGAAGTCGATATGAAGCTCATCGAACTGGCCAAGCTGTATGAAGGCAAGATCATCACCAACGACTTCAACCTAAACAAGGTTGCCCAGCTCCAGGGCGTGGCCGTGCTCAACATCAACGAACTGGCCAACTCGCTCAAGCCCATCGTTCTGCCCGGCGAAATAATGCGCGTATTTATCCTGAAAGAAGGCAAAGAGTACAACCAGGGCGTCGCCTATCTCGATGACGGCACCATGGTGGTCATCGACAACGCGCGCAAGATGATCGGCAAGACCATCGACATCTCGGTGACTTCGGTCCTGCAGACCACCGCCGGCAAGATGATCTTTGGCAAGTGGGATGAGCGCGCGACAAGCCGCCACGACTCCAAGGTGGCGTCTGTGCCGGGAACCGTGCCCCCGGCGACGGGAACCAATGGACCGCCCTCCGACCCGGCAAAAAAGCCCACCTCGGCGGGAGTCGACCGGGCCGGTGACTAGTTTTATATCGGTGCATCGCTTTAGCAGGTGTTCGACCCAATCCTAGCGCCTGTACTATACTAATCGCCCCTATGAAGGTGTTTGTCATTGTTCCGGCGGCCGGACTGGGCACGCGCATGGCTCCGCCCTCGGCCGCGAAATCCAAAAAGAAAGCCCCTAGCAAGCAGTTCAAAGAACTGGGCGGCGTGCCCATTCTTGTCCGCACGCTGCGCAAATTTGCCGCCACTCCGGCTGTCTACGAAATCATCGTCGCCCTGCGCAAAGACGAAATTGCCGGCTTTTGCAACCAGGTCGAAAAACAGTACCCGGAAATCTTGAGCAAGCGCTTGCAGATGGTCGAAGGCGGCGAACATCGTCAGGACTCGGTGGCCAGCGCTCTGGCCAGCACTCCGGCCGATCCGGAGGACATCGTCCTGGTGCATGATGCCGTTCGCCCCTTTGTCACGCCCGAAATCATTAGCCATGTGATCGAGGCGGCCCATCAGCATGGAGCCGCTATCGCGGGCTGGCCCGCCGTGGACACGGTGAAACAGGTGGAACGAACCGCGGACGGCGCGCTCATCAAAGCCACCATCCCGCGCGCCAGTATTGTGATGGCGCAAACTCCGCAGGGTTTTCGTTACTCCATCCTGAAAAAAGCCTTTGATGAGGCCGTTGTCGATGGCTTCCTCGGCACCGACGAGGCTTCTCTGATCGAGCGCGCCGGCCTTCCTGTCGCGGTAGTAATGGGATCGCCGCGCAATATTAAGATCACAACGCCAGCCGACATGGAGCTAGCAGAGTTCTATCTGCAGCACGAAGACGGGAAGAAATCTTGAGTCCGGAAACGCGGAAACCCGAAATGCGCATCGGTTACGGTTGGGACTCGCACGAATTCAAGCCCGGCATTCCACTCAAAATCGGCGGCGTGGCTCTGCCGCACGATCGCGGACTCGGCGGCCATTCCGATGGCGACGTCCTGCTGCACGCGATTACCGACGCGCTGCTCGGCGCCATCGCCGGTCCCGACATCGGGTCGCTATTTCCGCCGTCCGATCCGCAATGGAAAAATGCCGACTCCGCCGTGTTTCTGCGAGAGGCGTTGAAGCGCATCAAGACCGCCGGCTACCAATTATTGAACCTGGATTCCACGCTGATCCTGTCCACGCCAAAAATCGGCCCGCACGCCGAAGCGATTCGCAAACACGTCGCCGAGTTGTGCGGAATTCCCGCGGA